>Ga0209373_10000221_pt1 | contig 120228 bp, 100 predicted proteins | sample Higcelweek5metaG_FD_187173 | JGI IMG/M metagenome (GOLD analysis project Ga0209373, IMG submission 187173) | Freshwater pond sediment microbial communities from the University of Edinburgh, under environmental carbon perturbations - High... | ecosystem: Environmental > Aquatic > Freshwater >...
GCGCGGCAGCTTAGCCCGTCGACCACGAAGGCCTCAAGCTCGCTGCGCGTGAGGTTCAAAAGGTCGGTTTTGGCCGGGGTGGCGGTGGCGTCTGTCATCGCACAAGCATGTACCAGCACCGGGCCTGTTTCACAAGGGCACGCGCAGTGGCGCCGGCGCTGGCCCTTCCCTGCGGCGCGCTTTTGGAGTAGGGCTGGGGCCATGAGCAGAGCCGACGTATTACGCACCCGACTGGCTGAGGTGAAGGCCCGCATGGCCGCTGCCTGCGAACGCTGCGGCCGCGCGCCCGGCTCCGTGCGCCTGGTGGCCGTGAGCAAGTTCCACCCGGCCTCCGACATCGCCGCCCTGGCGGCCTGCGGCCAGCGCGAATTCGGCGAGTCCTACGTGCAGGAGGCCCTGGCCAAGCAGGACGCCCTGGTGGACCAGGACATCCTGTGGCACTTTGTGGGCGGCTTGCAGACCAAGAAAGCCAAGGCCGTGGCCGGGCGCTTCGCCCTGGTGCACAGCGTGGACTCCGAGAAGCTGGCCTGCGAACTGGCGCGCCGCGCGGCCGATGCGCGCATCCTGCAGCCCGTGCTCATCGAGGTGAACCTGGGCGGCGAGGACCAGAAGGCCGGCGTGGACGAGGACGAGCTGCAAGCCCTGGCTGAGGCCGTGCTCTCGTTCCAGGACCAGGGCGCGGGGCTCGACCTGCGCGGGCTCATGTGCCTGCCGCCGCAATTCGACGCGCCCGAGGCGGCGCGGCCGTTCTTCGCCCACCTGCGCGAGCTGCGCGACGGGCTTTCCGCCAGCCTGGGCATTCCCCTGCCGGAACTTTCCATGGGCATGACCGGCGACTTCGAGGCCGCCATCGAGGAAGGCGCCACCATCATCCGGGTGGGCACGTCCATCTTTGGGCCGCGCCCGCAAAAAGGCTAGGGGGCAAGGCCGCGCCGCCGCTCGTGGCATCCTTGATAATCCTTCTCGTCAATGCTATTCTGATACGCATATGTGTTCTGCGCACATCCGCGCCGCAATCAACACCGCAACCTGGAACGTCCATGCCGCTTTGCCGCAGCACCCGCCTGGCCGTCGTTTCGGCCCTCGTCCTGGCCGCAAGCCTCTGGGCCCAGCCCGCCCGGGCGCAGTCGCTGGTGCTGTCGAACCTGGTGGTCGACAATCAGGCCGGCACCCTGGCCGCGCGCTTCGGCGTCTCCCTCGACTCTCTGGCCGAGGTTTCCGACGCGCTGGCCAACGGCGCCACCCTGGCGCTGACCTGCAAGGGCACCCTCACCCGCAAGGGCGGCGTGTTCTCCAGCCCGCAGGTGGCCGCGGCGGAGATGGTCTGCCGCCTCAAATACGATTCCCTGGCGCGTGAATACGCCCTGTCCCTGCCCGGACGCGACGGCCCCTTGAAGAGCGCCCGCCTGGACGAGCTGCTGAACTCCGGCTGGAGCTCCCTGACCCTGGACATGGGCTCCTGGTCGCTCTTGGAACGCGGCAAGGAATACACCCTGGCCCTGGACATCCGCCTGCACCAGACCGACATTCCCAACTGGTTCCGGCGCACGCTGTTCTTCTGGGCCTGGGACGTGGCTCCCCAGGCCTCCTACCAACTGCACTTCAAATACTAGCGCACCGTGGACTCCCCCACCGAACCCACCACCACCGCCCCGGCGCCGGACACCCGCGAACGCCTGCGCCGCAAACGCGAGGTGGGCATCGCCCTCGCCGGCATCCTGGCCATCGTGGTGCTCACCTGGGTCGAGCTGCGGCTCATGGGCGTCACCTCGTACCTGTTCGTGGGTCTGTTCAACCTGAATCTCATCCTGCTGCTGGTGGTGCTTTTCGTGGTGGGCAGAAACGGCGTCAAGCTGGTTCTGGAGCGCCGCCGCAACGTGCTGGGCTCGCGCCTGCGCTCGCGCCTGGTGCTGGCCTTCATCCTGCTCTCGCTGGTGCCCGTGGCCCTCATGTTCTACGTTTCGGCCAAGTTCGTGCAAACCAGCGTGGACTATTGGTTCAAAAGCCAGGTGGAAGACTCCATGGAGCAGTCCCTGGAGATAGGCCGGGCCTTCTACCAGTCGGCCCAGGCCCGCGTGGAGCAGCGCGGACGCGAGGTGGTGGACCAGGTGGCGGCCAACCACTACACCTGGGGCGGCAAGACCATGGACACCCACTTGCAGGAGTCGCTGCGCGAGTACGGTCTGGCGGTCATAGGGGTCATCACCCCGGACGGACACGAGCAGAACAAGCACCCGCCGCAACGCTTCGACCGCGTCTGGGCCGAGGCCCGCACCAAGGTGAACCTCGACGACCTCAGGAAGAATCCGCGCCCTGTCTCGGTGATGCTTTCCAGCGTGGGCAACGACCTCATCGTGGGCATTCTGCCCGTGGACGAGGGGCGTTCGGGCTTCCTTGTGGTGGGCGAAAGCATCGGCGGCGGGCTGATGTACAAGCTCGACCAGGTGGTGCGCGGCCTGGACGAATACAAGAAGCTCCGAAAACTCAAATACCCCTGGAAAATGACCCTGTACCTGACCCTTGGGGTCATGAGCCTTTTGATCGTGCTGGGGGCCTCTTGGTTCGGCTTCCGCCTGGCCAAGGAGATCAGCGCGCCGGTGCAGGCCATGGCCGCCGGCACGGAGCGCATCGCCAAAGGCGATCTTTCCGTGCGCCTGGAGGACACCGCCGACGACGAGCTGGGCCTGCTGGTGCGCTCCTTCAACCGCATGGCCGAGGACCTGGAGGCCGGACAAAAGCGCCTGATGAACGCCAACGAGCGCATGGCCCAGCAGTACGAGGAGCTGGAGCTGCGCGGCCACTACATCGAGGCCGTGCTGGACAACATCACCTCCGGCGTCATCTCCACCGACGCCACAGGGCGCATCGGCACCGTGAACAAGGCTGCGGAATCCATGCTGGGCATCAACGCCGAGCAACTCGTGGGACGCAAGGCCCAGCACCTGGTCCACGGCGACTTCGCCGAGCTGCTCACCGAGGCCCTGCGCCACCTGGCCAAAAAGCCGGAGGCGCGCTGGACCCGCCAGATAGACCTGCAATTGCGCGAGCGCACGGCCCGCTTCCTGGTGAACCTGGTGGGCCTGCAGGGCGGCGCGGGCGGCCAGAACGAAGGCACGGGCCTGGTGGCCGTGTTCGAGGACATCACCGAACTGGAGAAGATGCAGCGCCTGGCCGCCTGGCGCGAGGTGGCCCAGCGCATCGCCCACGAGATCAAAAACCCGCTCACGCCCATCAAGCTCTCGGCCCAGCGGCTGCTGCGCAAATTCTCCGCCGTGGCCCAGGACAAGAGCTTCAACGACTGCGCCGAACTCATCGTGCGCGAGGCCGAACGCCTGCAGCAAATGGTGGGCGAGTTCTCCGGCTACGCCAAGCTGCCGGAGCTGGAGCTCAAGCCCGGCGACTTGCGCGCCCTGCTGGCCGAGGTGGTGGGCACCTTCGCCACGGCCCACCGCGAGATCGAATGGACCCTGGACATGGACCCCGGCCTGCCGCCCCTGCCCTTTGACGCCGAGGGCCTGCGCAAGGTCTTCATCAATCTTCTGACCAACGCCGCCGAGGCCCTGGAAGGCCACGCCGACGGCGTGGTGACCGTGCGCGCCGGCCACGACCCCGCACGCGGCGTGGCGCGCGTCAGCGTGGCCGACAACGGCCCCGGCTTCTCGCCCGACGAGCGCGCGCGCATGTTTGAGCCCTATTTCTCGCGCAAGAAGACCGGAACGGGCCTGGGGCTCACCATCGTGCGCTCCATCGTCACCGAGCACAAAGGCCAGGTGCGCGTGGAGGCGGCCAGCCCCAAGGGCTCCGTGTTCATTGTGGAACTGCCGGTAGCCTAGGCCGCCCTGCCCTCCCTTTTCCCGCCGCCCGCGCCGCGGGGGGATGATTCTGCCGCTTTCCTTGGCATCCTGTGTGCATAAATGCCGGTGCGGCAACGCCCCCAAAAGCGGCCAGCCCCCCCGGCGAGGCCCCGGGGCGTTCTGGCCGCTGGTCTGGACGCTGGCTCGTTTGATGGACAAGCGCCGGGAAATGGTTTTTTATTCGCGACGGAATTTTGTCGCAAGGCGGAGGAACACGCAACGTGAGCACGAACGTGAAGGCCAGGGCGCATTTCCAGGTGCTCAAGGAATTGGGCGTCTTGATGAGCGCCGAGGCCGCCCCGTGCCTCGACCCCGCCGAGACGCAGAGCCCGGCGCCTTCCCACGTCTTCTCCGGCCACACGCCGCTCTGGGCCTACGAACACCCGTTTTTTGCGCGGCCCGTGCTGACGGCCCCGCCGGTGTTCGAAACCTTGGACCCGGCCTCGTCCCTGGAGGAGGTGCTGGCCAAAACCCGCTTTGTGGCCGTGGTGGGCGCGGAGCTTTCCCCGGTGGTGGAGCGTCTGCTGGCCGAGCAGGGCGTGCTGCTGCTGCTGTTTGAGCACGACTCCCGGCGGCTGGCGCGCTTTCTGGCGCAGGTGGACCCGGCGCGCCTGACCAACAAGGCCTTCGTGTTTCTGGGCAGGCCCCACGGCTTCACCCCGCCCTTGTCCGGCCTGCTCACGCGGGAAAGCTTCCGCTTCGGGTTCCCGGTGTTCTATGTGCCGGAAGGCTCGGCCTCCCCGGAAATCGATGCCGCCTTCGCCGGCGAGATCACGGAATACGTGGAGAACCTGTTCTTCCGCGAACGCGTGTATCCCTTGAGCAGCCAGTCCCTCTCCCGCAGCATCCCTTTCCGCAAGATCGCCCAGGACCTGTTCCTCGACCAGCTGGTGCACGCATACGAAAACATTCCGGCCTATGCTCTCTGCCCGGACACCGACGCCCTGCGCGGCCTGTTCCGGGGGGAAACGGCCATCCTGGCCGCGGCCGGAGCCGCCCTGGCCGAGCAGTACGACTTTCTGCGCGCCAATCAGGACCGCGCCGTGATCATCGCCGTGAACTCGGCCCTGAAGCCCCTGGTGGCCGCAGGCGTCCGCCCCCATTTCTGCGTGGTCAACGACACCTCCCTGCAGGTGGCCAAAGCCTTCGAGGACCTGCCCCTGCAACGCTCGGTGATGTTGGTGGCCCACAGCCTCTCGAGCCTGGGCGGCGAGGTGTTCCCCAAGAAGTTCCTGTTCGGCTCGGTGCGGCCCGATGTGTTCGGCGCGCGGCCCTCGTTGCGCCTGCACGGCTCTGTGCTCACCACGGCTTTTTCCCTGGCGCGGCACCTGGGCTGCGCCCGCGTGGTGCTGGCCGGCGCGCTGCTGTCCTCCGGCGATCCCCGGTCCTTGAACTACGTCAGCGGCGAGTCCGGCCTGGGGACTGTGTCGGAGGCGGCGCTCCAGCGGACCAACGGTTGGCCCCAGCTCTACCCCGTGGTGAACCGCTTTGGCCGCAAGCGCTACACCAGCCTCAACTTTTTGGACGTAAAACACTGGCTGGCCGAGGAAATCCGCCTCTCGGGCCTGCCGGTGGTGAACACCTCGCGGGACAGCATCCTCGACACGCCCCCGGTGGAGTTCGAGGAAACCCCGGACATCGAATCCACGGGCAGGCTGCCCCAGGCCCTGCGCCAGGCTTTTGCCGCGCGCCGCCGCGCCCCGGCGGCCCTGGCCAAGGCCATGGCTTTCGTCCAAACCGAGGCCGCCCGCCACAAGGGCTGCCTGCACCTGCTGGACAGCCTCGAAAACCTGGGCCCGGAAGCATTTTTGCAGCAGGGCCAAAAGGTTCTGGCCGTGTTCGACGCCAACAACGTGTCCTATCTGGTGCAGCGTTTCGAGGACTACAACAACGCGCAATTCTACGTCATGATCACAAGCCGGGACCCGGCGGAAGTGGCCAAGGGCCTGCGCTACCATTTCACCTACGTCAGGGCCATGCTCCAGTTTTTGGTCGCGCTGCTGGCCCGGCAGGAAGCAGAGCTGCGCCAAATGGCCAAAACGGCCTAAACGCAGAAACAAGGAGGACGGATGCTCGATCCCGCACAATACCGCCGCGAGGAAGCCCGCGCCAAGGGCCTGCTGCCCAACTGGCGGCTGGCGCAACTCCACGGGGCTACGCTGTTTTCCCGCGTGGGCTTCCCGGTGCGCGTGGACGCGCTGGACGAACTCGGCATGCTCCTCGACACCATGCAGGAGGGCCGTTTCGAGGCCATTCAGCAGGAGCTGGGCGGCCTCACCGAGGCGGAGCAGGAGCTCTTCGTCCAGGCCCTGGCCGAGGCCGTGCGCTTCCAGTTGGCCCATTTTGGCGGGCGCGCCCCGGTGCTGCCGCTGGACACGGTGATGGCCATGTTCGCGGCCTACGCCAAGATGCAGGCCCTGGCGCCCGGTTTCCGGCGGGTGCTGGAGGTCGGGCCGGGCTGCGGCTATCTGTCCCTGTTTCTGGCCCGGCACAAGCAGCTCACCCGCTACGCCTCGGTGGAGGCCTGCGAAAGCTTCTACCTGCTGCAGCACCATCTGCTGGCCCATCTTTTCGGCGCGGGCTTCCGCGAGGAGCTGGCCCAGCAAGGCCAAAGCGCCCATTTTACCACCAGCCAGGAACCCGGAATTCCGGCCCTGACCCGGCCCGATGCCCGCGCCACGCACCACCCCTGGTGGCGGCTGGGCGATCTGGCCCGCGCGGAGGCCACGAGCCAGGGGGCCAACGGAACCGAAGGGTTCGACCTGGTGGTTTGCAACGCGGCCATGCTGGAGTTCGAGGCCGGAGCCCTGCGGGACTACCTGGCCCTGTTCACCCGCGTGCTGGCCCCTGGCGGGCTGGTCTTCGCCCAGTGCTTCGGGTTCGAAACCCCGGAACGCGATCGCGAGTATTTGCTGGCGGCCCTGCGCGAGGCCAAGCTGGCCCCGGCCTTTATGGCCTGGGGCGGGCACCCCAAGGCGCGGGGATTCTGGGAAACGCGCTCCCCGGGCGGCTGCCCAGACTTCGTGCCCGCAAACGACGAGCGCCGCTTCACCACCGCCCAGGGTGTCTTTGTCGCGCCGGGGCACCCCCAGTGGGAGGCCCTGTACAAGCCGGAGCACTACACCATCCACACCTTGAGCGACTTTGCGCCGCTGGCGAAGTTCTTCGACCGGCCGGAAGGCGCGCGGATACTTTCCCGCCAGGAGGCGGCGCAAAGGGTGGCCCATGCCTTGTGACGCGCCACCGACCAACGCCGTGCAGCGGGCCGACCTGCTGTCCCTGCTGGCCACCGACCCCCGCTTGGAGGACCAGCGCGCCGCCTGCATCGCCCGCTGGCTCGACACCCTGCCCGCCGGCACGCCCGTGGCGCTCTATGGCTGCGGCGGTTTAGGCCGCACACTGGCGCGAAACCACACGGCGAGCCTGACGCGGCTGGCGCCCGTTTTTCTGTCCACCTTGCTCGAGGGAACAGACTTCGAAGGCTTCCCCAGGACTGACGCCGCCACCATTGCGGCCGCAGCCGAAACCGACCAGATCCTGCGGATTCTGCTCCTCACCGGCACCTATGAGGCACAGATGCGCGCGGCCCTGCCCGGCGCAGCCTCCACACGCGCGCTCTCGCTGCTCCAGGTGGTCGCCAGTGCGGGAACAGAGGCGGAATGGCAAGCCATCGAACAGGTGGTCACGCACCGGGCCGAAGAATTCATCGGCCGCCTCAAGGCCGCAATCCCTCAGGGCGGCCAAGCCGCGTGCTTCGTGCTCCACAACCTCGGGTCCTGGGCACTGAACCTCATTACAGAGCTCCAAACGCGCGGCTGGCACATCTCCGTGGTCAGCATCGGCGCTTCGGACACGCCTCCAGATGGCGCCGGACACTTCGACGTGTACCACGCGGAGCCGACGGAACCAGCGCTTCAAGCCGTGCTGCTCGCCGCACTCAGCAAGCATCAACCCTTCAAGATCGTCCACTCCTGGGCGATGCTCCAGAACCATGCATTCCTGCACGCCCTGGTCGAGTTGAACGTGCCCCTGGTGGCCTCCTTTGAAGATTTTTTCCCACTGCTCGCGCAAAACGAGGCGTATGGCGAGGCCTTTTCCGCGTCGCAGGGCATGAGCGCCGGTCAGCTCACCGAGGTTTGGCGCAGGGTATACTGCGGTTGCTCGGGCGTTATCATCAAGGATTGCGAAACCACCGTGCGCGTTCTTGAGGAGACGCACGGGTTCTCGAACAAAAACATCCTGTGCGGCATTCCCCCTGTGGTGGGCAATGCACTGCCGGGCGGGCAGCATGACGTTGGCCGGCCCATACGCCTTTGCCTGGCGCAAAGCGTGCACAATTCCTTCGTCTTTTCCTGGGTGGGCGACAATTCCAAATTTCTTGACCAGATTGAAATGTACACCTCGCTGGGTCTGCATCTTACACTCTACAACAATCTCGACAATGGCGGACCGTCGTACGAACCCTTCCGCCAGGCCGAAACAAAAAACAAACTGTTCTGTTATCGCCAGCGCGTACCGCTCGAGGTGCTGTGCGCGGAACTGCCCCGATACGACTTCGGCGTCCTTTGGCACCACCCGGACATGATCCGCAGATACCCGATGCCCTACCGTTTGAATTTCCAGATGAAGATTCTGGCGTATCTGCAGGCCGAACTGCCCATCCTGGTGCCGGCGGGGTTGACCTGGTGCCGTACCATCGTGGAGCGCCTGGGCATTGGGCTGTGCTTTGAAGACGACGCCACCGACACGCTCGTGGAAAGGCTGGCGCGGTTCGACCGCCAGGCCTGCCGCACGCGCATGGAAGAAGCGCGGAAGCTGCTGGGCATGGCGAGCTATGCCGCGAAGCTTGACCATTTCTTCCTCTCTCTGGAAAGCCGGGTGCGCACAGCACCGGCGGGAGGCGACTGCTTATGATCCATCACGTCCGGCAGATTCCCGAAAGCGGCAAGGCCGCCATTTACGGCACAGGCGGCCGCGCAGACAAACTCCTGGCGCAGTTGCGCCTGCACAGGCCGGACATCGAGCCCGTGGCCTTTCTGGCCAGCAATCCGTCTGGGGAAACCCACCTGGGCCTGCCCCTGCTGGCCGGAACCCAGGCGGACAAGGCCGGGCACGACTTCGTCATCATCGCGGCATACCGCTACGACGAGATCGCCCCGGTGCTGAGCGCCCACGGCGGCGGCAGGCCCGTGCACATCTTTCTGGAATTGGAGGCAATCAACGCGCCCCGAGAGCCAAGACAGCCCGCCACCCCAGCCCTGACCCAGGCCGCGCTGGCCCATTGCGGCAGCGTGGAGGCCTTTCGCGCCGGTCTGCGCCGCCTGCCGGAAAAACTGCATTTCACCTTATCGAGCGACTGCAACTGCGCCTGCATCTTCTGCCCCTGTAGCCACAAACCGCGCGGCGGAGAATTGCTGGACCATGGAATCTTCCGCAGCATTGTGGAGCAGATGGCCGCTCTCGGCATCCTCGGCGCGGACTTTTCGCCCATCATGGGGGAAGGACTGCTGCACCCGGAGTTTTACGACCTGCTCCAGACCGCCCGCGAGCTGGGCATCCGGGACGTGCGCATCACCACCAACGGCACCCTGCTGCCCAATGAACTCGAAAAGGCGCACAGGCTGCTTGATCTGGCCGACGGCATCTCCGTGAGCAGCCCCGGCCTAGCCCCGGAGGCCTACCGCAAGGTGTTCCGCACCGGCCGTTACGCGGCCGTCGTGGCTGGCCTGGAGGCCCTGGGGCGCGCCAAGCTCGCCGGAGGCAAGGGCCGGGTGAACATCTGCCTGCGCACCTACCGCCCCTTTGAGGACACCTTCGAGGATCCAGGGTTTCTGCACCTGCTGCCCCTGTTCAAGGCGGGCGGGCTGTTCTTCGACCCGGCGGACGGAAGCATCGAATTCGACACCTGGGCCGGAGCCGTGGACACCGACGCCTTCAGCCCCAGCATGCGCGTGGCCAAGGGCGGCGTGGCCAAGGGCGAACCGCCCTGCTGCATGCTGCTGGCGCCCTCGGCCACGGTGCTGCCCGACGGCTCCCTGCGGCTCTGCCCTTGCCGCTACCAGGACGACCCACACGACGAGCTCGTGCTGGGCAATCTGGCGGAGAAACCGCTGGACGCCCTGCTCTTCGGCGAGGCCCACCTGGACCTGGTGAAGCGCTGGTGCCAGGGCGAGGTGCCCCGCGTGTGCCGGTCCTGCGCCCTGTACACCCCCCCAGATCCCGCCTGGGTTGGCGGGAAATAAGCAACGGAGCCTTCATGCCCCTTCCGAACCTGAAAGGCAGGACCATCAACGAACCCGCCCTGCGGACCTTCATGGATGAGCTGGACGCCCTGCGCCGGGACAACCCCGGGCGTCCGCTGATCCTGTACACGTCCTTCAGCTTCAGCCACAACTACCTCAAACTGTTGAAGCAGTTGCGGGCGGGCGGCGCGCTCATCGCCCTGCACCTGGCCGATGGCTTCATGTGCGGCACGGTGCCCCTGGCCAGCCTGCGCGGGCAGGGCTATTTCGACGCCCTTTTGGTGAGCAATCCCTATGTGCTGGAGCTGCCGTTTTTGGCCGAGAACTACGCCTTCGACGCCGTGCATGCCTCGGTGGGCACGGGCAGCCCGTATGTCTTCGCCGAGCTGGTGCGCCGGTCCAAGGCCCCGGTGATCATCGACTACTTCGATTTCCGCGAGGTCATGCACGGCGGCGACGAGGCCATCGGCACCAAGTTCGGCATCACCGACATGCCCCTGGAGCTGGAGCTCTGGCGGCAGGTGTTCACCCGGTCCGCGGGCATCATGTACCTGGATTCGCCGGAGGTGGTGGAGGACTTGTCCCGCGCCCACGGGCACAGGCCCAAGGCCTTGCACTTCCAGTCCTACGTGCTGGACGGATGGCTGGCGGGCGACCCGGCGGCCCTGGCCGGAGACCAGAAGCGCACGCCGCAAGACATCGTCTTCGCCGGGGGATTGCACAAGGCCAGCCAGCACGGCTTTGGCTGCCACGAATCGTTCCACGACGGCATCCGCCGGGTCATGGACCAAGGCTTCCGCTTCTCGGTCATCAACGGCTGCGACCAGGGCACTGGCGAGGGCTTCCAATGCTACCTCGACATGGCCAGGCAGCGGCCAGACTTCAGCTATGCACCCGCCCTGCCCAACGACAAGCTGGTTTCCCTTCTGGCCCGCCACGAGCTGGGCTGGAACGCCCAGAACCTGAACTGCGGTACGGAAAACCCCTACTATTTCCGAACTTTGATGGGCTCGAAGCTTTACAACTACCTGGAGGCCGGGCTGCCCTGCGTGGTGGCAGCGGAATCGGCCTATGTGGCGCAGTTCGTGCGCCGCAAGAACATCGGTTTGGTGCTGGCCTGGGAAGAATGGGACCGCTTTGGCGAAATGGTCCGCCAGGCCGACTGGGAGGCCATCCGCGCCAGCGTGGCCCGCGTGCGGCGCGAGAGCACCATGGCCCGCCACGCCCCGCGCCTGTATTCCTTCTACAACGACGTGGCCGGGCGGCGGTTCTTCGACGCCCAGGACGGCCTGTGGCGGCAGGAGGCGGACACGCTGTGATCCTCATCGACGGCAAAGAGCGCACCCTGCTGGCCTGGATTCCCGCGCGCGGCGGTTCCAAGGGCCTGCCCCGCAAGGCCCTGCTGGACCTGTGCGGCAGGCCGGTGCTGGCCTACACCATCGAGGCCGCCTTGGCCGCGCCGGGCATGGACCGCGTGCTGGTGAACACGGACGACGAGGAGATCCGCGAACTGGCCCTTTCGCTGGGCGCGGAGGTGCCGTTCCTGCGGCCTGCGCACATGGCCCAGGACCGCTCCGGCCTGGAGGAAGCCCTGGACTACCAGTGGGCATGGCTGAAGGAACACGAGAATTTCGCGCCGGACGTGCATATCGGCATGAGCCCCACCCATCCCTACCGCCTGCCCGGCCGCCTTGCGCAGGCCCTGGCCTTGGCCCAGGCCAACGAGCTGGTGGTGAACGTGCGCGGTGTGGTTCCCACGGCCCTGGACCCCGCCAATTACTGGCAGCGCGGCGGCCAGGGGCTGTGCCGTTTTCTGCCCCGGGAGCACTGCTTGGCAGGGCGCGTGTTCCAGAATCTCTTCGCCTTCAACATCGTGCTGGAGTATCGCAGGCACCTGTTCTACTCCGAGCAGTACCGCAGGCTTCTGCCGCTTGCTCTTTCGCCGCTGGAGGGGTTGGACCTGGATGAGCCGCGCGACCTGGAGCTGGCCAGGCTGGCGCTCTCCAGCCTGCAGACCGGGGCCGTTGCGCAGGCTGGCCAGACCGGCCAGGCCGGGTCCGGCGAACTGCGCGTGCTGGGCAAGGTTTTTCCCGCGCCTGTCGGAACCGGGCCGCACCTGCTGCGCCACGCGGACTATCCCGGCGTGGGCGAAGCCGAGGTCGCGGCCTTCACGCGCGAGTTTGAGCGCAAAGAGCGGGTACTGGTGAGCGGGTGCCGGGTGGATGAGGACGTGCACCCCTACCGGCTGTTCCGCCAAGCAGAGGACGGCCGGTTGGACGACCTGATGGACGTGCCGCAGGAAATCCGTGGCGCGCGCCAGCGCTACCCGGCGCTTTTGCGCTTCGCGCCCGCCTTGGTGGGCCTGCCCGCCGGGCTGCCCGTGGAGGCTTTGAAACATCCCGAAGACTTCGAGCTGTTCGAGCTCCCGCGCGAACACCTGCTGGACGCGGGAGACCCGCTGGAGCGGCTGGAGCTGCACTTACGCTAAGAGCTTATGAAAGCCCAAAGCACCCGCCAGCCCTTGACGCTCCCCCCCTCAGAGTGGTGGAGAATAGAAGAGCCGGCATCGTCTTGCCGCTGCGAACAGCAACAGGAACAAACCGGAAAACTCCCTTTCCACTTTTAGCTTCATCCACGTAGACGACGTGGATGGCCAGCGTTTCGTGCTTGGCGTTCATGCATTCTCCTTGGTGCTGGCCAAGGCCGCATAGTCTGCGGATGCAGCGTTGAAAATCTGGCGGAGGCCGGGCGCGTGCTCCGCGTACGCCGGGACTTCGACCGCCCAGCGCAACAGCTCGAAGGCGTACTCTTGTTGGTGCGCGGCCTCGGCCAGCACCACCAGCCGCAGCAACCGCTCCAGGGCGGGGGCCTCGGCCAGGGGGGCGGCCAAGGGATCGCGGAAATAGTAGGCGTCTGTGGCCAGTAGCTGGCCCATGTGATCTGCACAGCGAGGGATGGCTGCGACGTTTACGGGACAGGCAGTGCGGCCCAAGCCGCCCGAGGCGAAGATGTTCAAACCGAAAAAGGTCAGGCCTGCGCCGCGAAGAAACTGGTCCACCTCCGAGAACATGGGAATCCCCTTATGGTACGGGGCGAACCAAACCTCCACTTTAGCCGCCAGAACGCTTGGCAGCAGAGAACCCGCGCCTTTGAGCACCTCGAGTTCCGCACCCTGCACATCGAGCTTGGCGAAGTCTACCTCGCGAAGATTCAGACCAGGGGCCAGGTTGTCCAGGCAATCCACCGGCACCGAGGTCTCGGCGCACCGTCCCAGAGTGTCCAGCAGGTCCGTGCCGCCTTCCGGGTCCTGGTAGCGCAGGCGGCTGAAGTACTCGGGGTTGAAAGGATAGCAAGAGCAAGCCCGCAACGGATCAGTGGTGTGGAAGGGGATTACCCCCGGCGCGCTCCACAACCCCGTGGGAGTCATGACACAATGCGAGCCCATCAGGCGCGCCTTCTCCTCCACACGTTGGCACTCGTCGGCGTCGGGGTCGAAACCGTAAATCGCCAGGCACTCTGGGTCCAGGGCCTCCCATTCCTGCGGGGCGGCATCGGGCAGTTCCTCGCGTGCGCCAATATCCAGAATGGTGATGCGTCCTGGCGCAAGGCCGCTGGCGATGATGCGCCGGAACAAGGCGCGCACCGGGGCCGGGTCGTACACCAGAATCTCGGCCACCCCGGCCCGGGCCAAGTCGGGCACGATGTTCCGATAGTGCGTGGAGGCCACCACCACGCACTGGGCCGCAGGATCAAAACGATGCAGGAACTCTTCCCGCAGCAGCACGGCCAGCCCCTGGAACTCTCCGGACTTGAAGCTGTCCACCAGGCATTTGACCCGGGTGGACTGGCCGCATACGGCAAGTTCGTGCAACAGCCCGGCTGCACGGCCCCCGGCCCCATACAGGCAGAAGTCTCCGGTGGGGATTTCCTGCGCGGTGTTGATAAAACGCATCGCTCTCTCCTTGTCTGGCCTTGGAGCCGTCTTCCGCCACGTGCGGGAGCAAATACCCCCAGATGGTCCGCGTGCTGTATCAGGAAATGAAGGGATCGCTTACCCCCGCAGTTCTAGGCCCCACGAACTGAATTAGCCCCGGTCTCTTTTCCCTGTCGCAAGAACGCAGGCCGGATTGGCCGCTTCGGCTTATGCGCCAGCCGCACTTCGTCATAGAAACGCGACAATCCGTCCCCAAGCACCTGCGGAGAAAGCGACTGCGCGAATGCCCTGGCCCGCACGGCAAACGTCTCGTGGTCAAAGGCGCGCAAGATTTCCGCGGCGCGCGGCCAATCCTCGGTTTTCAGCACAAGCCCAACTCCATTTTGTTCTATAATCTCAGCGGCATATTCAGTTTCCGGCGAGACAAGAACCGGGAGTCCGGCGTTCAGGAAGGTGAAGGGCGTGTGCGTCAGATGAACCTGCGGATACCTGCACTCCACGGTGTCGATACGCCGGCATATCCAGCCAAAATCAAAACGAGGCAGAAGCTTCATGAGCTGGTCATGCGGCAAAACGGGACTGTAGGTAATATACTCATTTTGCGCTGCAATCTCTCGCAGAACATTAAATTCGGCAACTGCGCCAAAGTCTTCTGGGTTGAAAATCGACAAATACATTCCTTGCTTTGTACAAGTATCGATAATCTCAAATATGCAGTCAAGCGGATACGAATTTTGCACTGTGATTTCTTTTTTGGAATACAGTGAGCAGACAAACGCCAAGTGGATTTTACCTGTAGACTGAGAATATTTCTCCACCTCATGACGTCTGTCATAAACACTGGGATCCAAACAACGAATCAACTTGAATCTAGTGTTACTGCGACCGTATTCCTGCTCCACCTCGCCAATTGCTGCCTCGCTGTTTCTGTATACAAATCCAGCGCAATTTTCCCAAATATACTTGTCAGCCGCAAGGGCTTGTCCATAAGACATACCGGAATCTTGAAGAAAAGCATTCGCAAAATGCTTGTCACTAAGGATGTGCATAATAAAGGCATCAAACTGGGCGACAACCGGCCCAACAGAATATTGGATCATACGTGCAACATGACGTATAATGGTGCAAAGAACCCAGAGCATGGCGATTGTAAACGGGTATTGCGCGCACAAAAACAGACTGAAGAGTCTTGAGTACTCGGCAGAGGGACTGGTCCAGGCCCAATCTGCGTACCCCTCGGCAACCAGCGCCTCCGCGCTCATCTTGGAAATCGCGTTGGGCCGGGTCAGCATGACGATACGCCAGCCCTTTTCCCGGAGAACCCGCAGCATGGCGAGGTTGACGCCATACCAGTCCGCATCGGGAAGGTACAAGGTCTTCTCTTCCGGGGCGAAGCGCTCCGACAACTCCTTGGCGGTCTGAACTGCCACGGCCTGAACACGCTCCAGAACTTCCAGGCGGTCGGCGTCGTCCATTTGCATGCACACAATTTGACGCAGGGTGCGGAAGCGCTCACCGGGCAGGCCCGACAAACGCTCGCGCATGGCCGACTCATACGTGGCGGTGAGAAGCAGCACGCATTCCGGATCGAAAGCCACGGCGAGGTCCGTCGGCAACAGACGCTGGCCGAAGAATTGCCCAGGCGACTCGACGTCCCTATCGGTGAAGGCCACGCGGTGCCGGGCAAGGCTCTTGGCATGCCCCTCCGCCAGGCAGCGCGAAACGCTCCCGCACCCGGACAAGAGCACACGGCTTCCCTCGGGCAGGCTATCCAGATATCGGGCCAGCATGCGCCCGCGGATTTCTTGAAACTCCATATCCACGGCCAGAATTCGGGCCAAGTCTCCCTGGATGTCGGTTTCTCTGACAACTTCCTTGATCATTTAAGCACCTTAACCTGTTGAGCGTTGAAACGCTTGTCGCGCGGGACATAACCCGTGCGCCCGGCCAGGGCATCGACCGCCGCGGTCTTAAGAAACAGGGCGTAGTGCTTCACCGCCTGCCACCCGATGCCCAGGGTGCGCAAGGGCTGGCCCAGCCAGCGGCCCCGCTCCAAAAACCGGGCAAGGAAGGCCACCCAATGCATGGAAAATTTGACATAGTAGGCCAGAGCAACGCGGGAGGAAAACTCGCTCATGTTGATTTCCCCTGCCTCTTGGGCCAGGGAGATTTTGAACGTGCTGCCCTTGGCCAGCTGCATGAAGCGCTCGTCCGACAGGGAGCTTAAATACGCGGCCTCGTCGGTGATGAGCCCCTCCTCCAGCGCCTCGCGGTACAGAGCGGAGGTGGGCGAGAGCAACAGCACCGTCCAGCCATAGCCGGAGGCGTTCATGCGGCCCTGAGTGGCAAAACGCTTGCGCTGGGCCGCGTACAGGCGTTCAAGCTCGAACATGAACGCGCGGGTTTCGGTGATGGTGCGCCGGTTCTCGCCGGGGGTGCCAAAGATGAAGTTGCCGTGGATCATGACGTCCGCGTCCAGGGTCTCCTTGATAATCCGCTGGCAGGTGGGCATGAGGGTGCCTTTGCACATACGGTCAAGAATGTCCTGGCTGCCCGATTCCAGGCCATAATTCACGATCTTCACGCCATGGTCCGACAGTTTGCGGAACAGGGCCCCATCGCCAAAGGTCAGCCGCATTTCGGCCACAATGTGAAAGTTGGCGCCACGCCTGTCATACTCTTCGCAATAGTCGTGGGCGTCCTTCTCGTTCAGGAACATGTTGGTGTCGCTGCTGAAGAAACCGGCGTAGCCATAGCGGCCCACTAAGAACAAGACCTCGTCGAAGAACTGATCCCAGCGCTTGCGCAGAATGCGGTGGCCATACATGTGCCCGCAGAAGCTGCACCGAAACGGACACCCGCGCATGGTCAAAAGCGGAAAGGCCTGGATGGGCACGTCACGCCGGGTTCTCAGGTTCGCCGCAATCTCATGCATCTGCTCGTCAAAGTACTCGTACGCCGGATATTCTTGACGCTGGAAATCCTCGCGCGTCATGAGCCGCCGTTTTCTTGTGCGCACCACGGAACCGCTGGCGTCGCGGTAGCTGATGCCGTCCACCCCGCCCAGGTCCGCAAGGCCCCGGTCCACGCAATCCAGAAGCTCCGGCAGAATGTGCTCGCCCTCGGCGCCGGTGGACACGATGTCCACCGCCGTGGTCCTGAGGACCGCCTCATCGTTGCCGGAAAGAATGCCGCCGACAATAATGACCGCCTCGGGGTGCGCCGCGCGGATGCGCGCCGCAAGTTCCTTGACCTGAACATAGTTGTGGGACCAGGCGCTGATGCCGTAGACTTGCCGCCGTTTTTCCAGCGTGCGCTGCGCAAGCTCCGCAAAGGTGAGCGTATGCAGGTGGGTGTCAAGCACCTCAAAAGTGTGGCTGGTCTTCTGCAACTGCCGCACGATGATCGGCAGGGCATAGGGCAGCTTCCAGACTTTGTTGTCCGGGCTTTTGGGTTCGGTGATGCCCAACAGGATGAGATGCGCCATCTGGGGACTCCTTTGGGCTGGCCGCGCGCGCCCTAAACCGTCAAAAAGGAAGCCGTCGGGACAAAAATCACACTGTATTGCTCACGGCAACACCACCGAAAGCCGCCTGATAACTCCGGGCCGCGGTGTCGATGACGGACTTGAGGGCATCGGCTTGTGCGCTGTCCGCGCGCTTGCGCAGCACGCCCTCGTACCACCCCAGCACCTCAAAGGCGAACTCCACCTGAAAGTAGCGCTCCGCCAGGGCGGCAAGCTTAAGAACCTTGGTCATGTCAAAGGAGGACACGTCACAGCCTTTGCGCTCCAAAGCGATGGGGTCGCGCAGGTACAGCGCGTGCGACTCCACCAACTGCCCGTGCCAAAGGTGGAACTCCGGCAGATGCCGCGTGGTCACCGGCGAATCGTTGCGGCCCATGAAAATAGGGCCGACGAACGAAAAAAATGTGAAGCCCTGGGCGCGAAGGTAGCTGTCCAGGTCAGCGAACAGCGGCCGCCCCCGGTAGTTCTCGATAAAAGCCACCTCCGCCAGCAGGCCAAGAACATCTGGCACCACCGTTTCGCCCCCCTGCAGAATCTCAAGCTCCGCGCCCTGCACGTTCAGCTTCATGAAATCCACGGAAGCCACCGCGTATTTGGCCTTCCAGTTGTCCAGCGTGTCGACTTGGACCTCAAGAGTTTGCAGTGGTTTAATATATTCCGCCAAGTTACGCGCCTCGTGTTTCGAAGCGTTCTTCAGGCGGTCGATCACGTCCAGGTCAAAGGGATAGAGCGAACTGCACCCGGGGTGTCCGGGGCTGTGATAGAAGGCCCGCGCGCCAGCGGCGCCGGCGAGACCAAGAGGGAAAAACCGGCACTCCAGCCCGTCCGAGGACATCTCTCTGGTCATGGCGGCGCAGCCCTCCTCGTCCAACTCAAAGCCATAGAGGCGCATGCGCGAGGGTGGAATGCCCTGCCAGCGTTCGTCATTCATGGCATCGCGCGCGCCCACGTCCAGGAGCGTGAAGCGCTCCCCTTCCGGCAGCATCCCATAGATGCTGTTGCACAGGATGAAGCGGGTGCTGTCCCGGAAGCCACAGACATCCTCGAAGCCCGCCGTCTTCAGAGCCCAGGCGATATCTTCCTCAAAGGCCGATGCGATGACGATGGGGCCATCGCCTTTGGGATGCTGTTGGACGAAGTCACTAAAGCGCACCACCGGAACCCCATCCAAAACGCCTTCCTTGAACGTGTCGAGAAAGCGGGCGAGTTCAACATGGCCGTTGCTGGCACGAACTTGCTCCAACAGCTTCCTGCCGGCTCCCCCCGCTCCGTAGATGCTGACGCGAGCGCCTGCGGGAAGTTGTTCAATGCGTGAGAAGTAGCGCATGGTCCTGCTCCGTGAACTGTTTGAACTTGTCCTAGCGCCCGAAAGCCGCCTGATAACTCCGGGCCGCAGTGTCGATGACGGCCTTGAGGGCATCGGCTTGTGCGCTGTCCGCGCGCTTGCGCAGCACGCCCTCGTACCACCCCAGCAGTTCAAAGGCGAACTCCACCTGAAAGTAGCGCTCCGCCAGGGCGGCAAGCTTGATGACCTTCTCGAAGCTGAAGTTCGTCAAATCCGCGCCTTGCAGCTCCAGTGCGACGGGGTCGCGCAGGTACAAAGCGTGAGACTCCACCCGCTGGCCGTGCCAGTGGTGATAGCCGGGCAATTGCCTGATGCTCACCGGCGAGGCGTTGCGCCCCACCGTGAGCGGGCTGATGAACTCAAAGAAGGTGAAACCCTGGGCGCGCAGCCAGCTGTCCACATCGGCGAACAGCGGCCTGCCCTTGTAATCTTCCACAAAGGCCACCTCGGTGAGCAGGCCCATGACCTCGGGCAGTACGCTTTTCCCCGCGCTCAAAATCTCCAGCTCCGCGCCCTGCACGTTCAGCTTCATGAAGTCCACGGAAGCCACCGCCTGTTCCGTACGCCAGCGGTCCAAGGTGGAAAGCTCCACGGGAACCTCCTGCACCGGGCGCATGAATTGCCCCTCGTGGCGCACCCCCTGCCCGGTGAACACCCGCCACCTGTCGAACACCTCAAAGACGAAAGGAAAGAAGGAGCTGCTGCCAGGGTGGCCCAAGCTGTGATAAAAGGTGCGCCGCTCCGATGCGCTCCAAAGGCCATACGGAAAGAACCGGACCTCCATGCCGCCGGCGGACATCTCCCGTGTCATGGCGGCGCAGCCCTCCTCGTCCAGCTCAAAACCATAGAGGCGCATGCGCTCGGGCGGGAGCCCAAGCCAGCGCGGATCGCCCGAGGCATCGCGCGCGCCGATGTCCAGCAGGGTGAACCGTTCGCCTTCCGGCAGCAGGCCGCACAGCAGGCTGCACAGGATGTAGCGTTCGCAGTCCTTGAAGGAGCAATAATCCGTGATTCCGGCGTCGCGCAGAATCCACGAGATCTCGTCGTCGTGGGTGGAGGCGATAACGATGGGGCCGTCTCCGCCAGGATGCCGGGCCAGATAGTCCGCGAAACGGACCACAGGCAAGCCGTCCAGCTCACCGTTGTTTTTGGAATCCAAAAACCGCGTGGCGCGCACGCAACCAGAGGCGCGCATCTGGCGCAGCAGTTCGCGGCCGGCCCCGCCCGCGCCATAGATGCTGATGCTCCCCTCCTGGGGCAGCTGGCTAACGTTTGTGATATGGCGCATGATGACTCCTTTGCCTTGCGGAGGCCTTAGGCCTCATCCAGAGTGTAGCACTCGCGGCAAAAGGCGGGGATGTGTCCCTCCAGGTGCGCCTTGCGAAAATTCCGGTACGTGGGCGCATTCCATATCTCACGGAAGCTCGGAGCTTTGCCGAATGGACTGTCCTCATGGTGGCCGATGACGCCGCATGGCAGAACGCGCAGGTCCGAACCGATAAAGGCGCGGTCAAAGGGGAACGGGCATACCGTTTCCGGGCTGTCCAAGCGGAAACGGTCCGCGCAGTTCCACACGGTCACGTCCACGCCCTCCTGCTTGGCCAGGGCCTGAACGCGCGCCTCCTCCTCCTCGTTGAAAGGCTGGACCTTGAGGTCGTCGAAGCTGTTCTCCTCGCCCCAGCCGGTAAGCACCACCGAATAGGTCAAACGGCGGAAGCCCATGCTGGCGGCCATGCGGATGAAGTCCAGGAGCTGGTGGCGGTTGTTGCTTTGCAAAAGTACCCACATGCGCGTGTAGTCGCGGTCCTTGGTGGCCACGTAGGCGTTGAGCGCCTTGAGGTTCTTGACGATCTGGTCGAAATCGGCTCCGGCGCGGATGTGCTCGAAGACCTCTTTCGTGGCGCCGTCGAAAGATATCTGCACCTCGCTGATGCCCGAATCCACCAGACGTTTGTAGTTGTCGTCCACGTGCAGCAGCGAGCCGTTCACCGTGGTGCGCACCCAGGTGTCCCGCCCGGTGGCGTACTCGATCATGCCGAACAGATCGCGGTTCAGCAGCGGTTCGCCCACGCCCTGGACCTTCACCTCCACGAACTGGGGATTCTGGTCCATGATGGCCTTGAAGTCCTCCAGGGAAAGATCGGATTTCGGCTTGCCCAGGCGCTTGGGGTTCACACACATGATGCAGCGGAAGTTGCAGCGGGCCGTGGGCTCCACGTCCATCATGAACGGCAGGGCCAGGCGCTCCTCCCGGCGCGGCTCGTTGCGGGCCAGAATGTAATTTTTGAGCCGCTCCGGGAACCGCACAAAACCGCGAGAGTTCGTCATGCGGTAGAGGAACTGGTCGGGCTTGGGCGTCACCAGGTGCGCGGAATCGGCCTTGGCCGCCTGCTCGTCCACCTCGCGGCGCAGGCTGCCGGGGTCGTTCACGTAGCGCTGGGCCTCGACCAAGGCGGCGGCGTACTGATCTTTGTACAGACGCAAGAATTCCTCGTCGCTCATGAGCATGGCATGTCTCCATTGGTTGCGGTCTGGCCTTTGCGGGCCAGCAGCACTGCGCTGTAGCAATACAGGTTCTTGTCGGAATAGCCCGACCAGCACGGATGCAGCTCTGGGGGCGCCGGGGCCAGGGCGGCCTTCAATTCCCTCGCGGGCATGACGGGAAGCAGGGCCATGGGGTCTCCTACAGTGTCTCTATGAGAGCGTAGCAGTCCTTGATGACCTCGGCCATATTGTCGTAGCGGTACCGGCCCATGCGCCCGATGGTGTAGCAGTCCTTGGGGAACAGCTCCATATAGCGCCCCGCCTTGGCCATGTCGGCCTTCACCGGGTAGGGATACATCTTGTTGTCGAAGGTCGGGATCTCGATGCCCAAAAGCGTGTGGGGCGACTTGTAGTTCGTCAACAGCTTGTACTCCACCACGCGGGTAAAGGGCTCGTCCCCGGCGTAGTACAGGAAGTAATAGGGCTCCGGGGTCACGCGCTCGCACGGCAGGATGAGCTTGAGGAAGTGTCGGCCGATGTAGCGCAGCTCGCCGAAACAATAGTCGAACACCAGGTCCAGGGAAGCGGTGTTGATGACGATGTCGCCGCTGATCCACTCGCCGCCGGCCAGCACGCGCTTTTTCGCCAGGTCGAAGCGCGTCACCGGGGTGTTCAAAATCACCCGGCAGTCCTGGGCGCACACCTTGTCGAAGTAGGAGTTGAAGGCGTCCGGCTCGTTGGGGTAGCCGATGACCTTGGAGCCCTCAAAGCTCACCTTGTCGCCGTCCTTCAGGGCCACGCCCTTGGGCGAGAAGCCGAAGTCGTCGATCTCCTGGTTGTTCTTCACGCCCCACATCTTTTTCGAGTAGGTGTTCACGAACTTGTCATACAGGGTCTGCCCCACGGAGTTGACCCAGTAGTCCTCGAAGTTCTTGGAGTCGGCCACATTGCCGCGCTGGGCCAGTTCCTGCTCAATGCGCTCGTGGTCGGGCATCTCGGCGATCTCGGCCGTGTGGATCGGATAGGTGTAGAAGTTCTGGTCCTGCTGCACGTAGGTCAGGCTGTGGTGCTTCAGCTCGCGCATGTCCAGGAACTGGGCCATGTAGTCCCACACGAACATCTCATTGGTGTTCACCAAAATGTGCCGGGGACCGATGGTATAGGGGTGGCCGTTGTAGAAGAACGTGCGGCAGCCGCCGCCCAGGGTCGGCCCGGCCTCGATGATGGTGGGCGCGAAGCCCTTGCGCTTGAGCATCTCGGCAATGGCGCAGCCGGAAAACCCGCCGCCGACGATAACCGCTGTTTTCTTCACGTAATCCTCCTCAAGATCTCAGGCTTTGGACCCGTTCGCCGCAAGCTCGGCCTGAAGCGAATCAATGAGTATTCCAACCCCTTGGGCCAGCGGGGTAAGGCGAAGCTCGCCTCCCAGGGCCGCCACCAGGGCCGCGTTGTCAAACACCAGATCGTGGGAGCGCTGCCCAGCCGGGGCATAGCGCAACACCAGCTCCCGCCCGGCCGTTGCCGCCAGCAGGTTCAAAATGTCCAAAAGCTTCATGCTGTGGCCCGTAGCCACGTTGAGCACCCCGTGGTGGGGACGTTCGAACAGAGCTTCAATGATGGCGCACAGGTCCGTCACCAGCACGAAATCGCGCAGGGTGCCTCCATCGCCGAACACGGTGAGCTCCTGGCCGCGCAGCACACGCCGGGCGAACATGCCGAGGATGCTGTGGCCGTTGTCCGTGGGGCCGTAAATGCCGGGCAGGCGCAAGGCCGTCACGGGAAAGTCCGTCAGCCCGGCGCGCAGCAGCAGCGTCTCGTTGGCCAGCTTGGAAACCCCGTAATAAAACTCCGGCACGGCCGCGGCGGACTCCGTCACCGGCAGCTCCGGGTGGTTGCCGTAGATGTCCGTGGAGCTCAAGTACACGCAGGAGAGGATCTGGCCGGGCTCCACGGCGCGCACGAAATTCTCGATCATGGCGATGTTCTTCGTCATGGTGGCGAAGCTGTCCTCAAGATGCCTGCTCACGCAGCCGCACAAAAGCACCCGGCAGGGCGCGCGGCGCGCGGCGAAGACCCGCTTCACCTCCCCGGCGTCGGTGAGGTCGCAGTCTTGCCGGGAATAGGCGCTGACGTTCCAGCCCTTGGCGCGCAGGTGCCGCACAGCGGTGGACCCGATGAATCCGCCCGCGCCGAAGACAAGCACGTCTCTGTGCTCCAGGCTCATGTTGCAACTCCCAGGTCAAACAGGGTTCCGTCCGCGCGCAAAAAGGCCGACCAGGGCCGAAGCACCGCGAAGCCGCAGCCGGTTCGGGCGGCGCGTTTCCACATCCGGTCCAGCACATCGGCGTTGTTCGAGCACAGCAGCGTCAAGTCGCCGGGTTGCGGCGCGGCGATGCGCGGAAGGCCGAACAGCGGCTCGCGGTCCACCGGCATGGCATCGTCGACCACCACGCAGGGGCAGCCGGCCAGCAGGGGCGACAGTTCGCGATACAGGGCGCGGAAGCAGTTGTAGATCCCGAAAAATACCACCCGGCCGCCGGCCTGGGCATGCTCCGCCAGAATGCTCTTGCCCCGCTCGCGTCCGCGTCCCAGCCGGGCCAGGCCCTCCAAAATCCGCGCCGTTGCGTCCCGCGCCGTGGCGGAAGGAAGAAAGCGCTCCGGCCCCGGCAGCTTGCGCACGGCGACGCGCAGGCTTCCCGCCTCTTCGGTCTCCAATATCTCGTATCCGCCCAGCACGCTGCGCAGCGTGTCCAGGGAATAGTAGGCCGCGTGTTCCAGCAAAAAGGCGTCCGTGCCCGCGCCCAAAATGCGCATCAGGTTGGGCACGTCGATGTAGAGCACGCCGTCCTCGGCAAGAATCTGGCGCACCCCGGCCAGCAGCGGTCTGGGATCGGCAAAATGCTCCAGCACCTGCTTCAGGATCACGGTGTCGAAACGCGAGGAAAAGAGCTCCGGCGCGAAAAAGCCGCGCAGTGTGGGCACGGCGAGATCCTGATGCCCCGCTGGATCCACGCCCAAAATGCTGGCCTCGGGCACACGCTCCTTCACCAGGGCCAGGACATCGCCGCGGTTGGAGCCGACCTCGAGCACCCTGGCCTGGGGCTGGGAGTGCCGGGCGATCATGTCCGCCGCGGCCAGATTGTCGGCGCTTCGCCGCGGAAAATCGAACACCGGCTGGTCGTCCCAGGTCTCGTAGGCATGGCGCATGAATTCCACATAATCCGGCCCGCCGGCCCCAGCCTGAAAGACAAAGCCGCAGGTCCGGCACACGCCGATGGTCAGGTCGCGCGCCTGGTCGGAGGAAGCCAGCCGCGCTTCAGACAGGTTCAGCCCCGGGGCGGCCTCGCCGCCGCACAGAGGGCAGGGGCCGGGCATGGCGCGGTTCTGGCGCTCGCGTTCAGGCATGGCGCTTCTCTAAACCCTCTCGCAGGTGACGAAGGACCGCCCGGCCCAGCCCACCTGCAAATGCGGTTCGAAGTGCCAGGGGGAAGCGGCCGCGAATTCGCGGAACGCCTTGTACACGCCGCGCAGGGGCGAGCCCCTGTACCCCGCGAACATGTCGTCCAGGTAGATGAGGGAGCCGGCCTGAAGCAGTGGCTCCAAAAAGCCAAGCACGCTCACGGCGCTTTCGTACAGGTCGCAGTCCACACAGACCAGCGCCGCGCGGCAGCCCGCGTCCGCGAGCTCGCGCGCAAGCTGCGGGGTCAGGCTCTTGTCGTAGAAGCCCGGCACGGTGCACACTTTGTCGGCATACAGCCCGTGCCCGGCCACGATGGCCCGGAACTCGTCCTCGCCGGTCTTGAGCGCCCCGGTGGTCCAGGCCTTGGTCCACACGTGCTCCGGGTCGCACTCCGGCAGCCCCGCGAAGGAGTCGAAGGCATAGAAGCGCATGGCGTCCATGTTTTGCCGCCGGGCCTCGCTCAGGGCCATGCGGAAGGTGCGCGCGCGGTGGCAGCCGAATTCAAGGTAATCGCCGCTGATGTTGTTCTCGTGGAGAAAGTCGAAGGCCGAGACGTAGAAGGCGTGCTTGGCGGCCTGGCGGTTCTGTTGGTTGTAGCGCACCTGATCGTCCTGGGACCAGGAGGAGAGCTGCTCCCCGCCGGGCAGCTCCACCCAGGGTTCGCCGTTCTTCCTTTGCACCGGGCCGGGCGCTGTGGGGCGGTCCTTGAAGGCGTCGGACATTGTCACTCCTTGTCTACGGCTGTTTTGGCGGCCTTGGCTCGGGACATCATGCCGCGAAGGCCGCCTCCAACGGGGCCGCGGCCCCGGAGTTGTCGTTCTTGTCGCGCCAGGCCCGCAGATTCGCCCGCAGGGCCTCGTGATCGCAGGCGGCCACCAGGTCGGGAATCTGGTCCATGCGGTCCAGCTCGTACACCAGGCCCAGACCATTGTCCGCCGTGAACTCACGGATGTAGGGGGCCTCGGTGTGCACGATGACGGGCAGCCCGGCCTCCATGTAGCTGAACACCTTGGTGGCCATGTTGATGGCGAAATGCTTGGTGTTGTAAGTGCTGGCGCGCACGTTTTCCCAATAAACGGCGAAGTTGTGGCGGCTGATCTTTTGCGGCAAGGCGAAAAACGGCACCCCCGGCTCGAAGCTGAAGCGCGGGTACTTCTGCTGATAGGCGATGTAGTGGGCGTGCTCGTCCCAGAACATGTTGCGCGCGTTCTGGTTCACCACAAAGCCAAGCCCCATGCCCGCGTTGCAGAGAATCTCGATGAGCGGGTCCATGATGTGGTTCTGGTGCCCCAGCTCGAGGGCGCGGCGATAGGGCACGATGCCCCCGGCAAAGACCAGGCTGGCAGGAGTGCCGGGAACCAGGTCCGCGCATTCGGTGAAATATTCGCGCACGGGCAGGGAATGCACCAGAACGTCCGGCCGGCTGAGGCTCCAGCAGGCGCGCATCTCGTCCACTGCCCAGGCGGGCATTTTGTGCACAAAGCTGGTGGCGCGTTCCAGAATCTCGCGCTCGGTCTGGCAGTCCTGGGCAAAGGGGTCGGTGCGCATGTAGTAGAGCGAGTCATTGATGTCCATGATCGCCGGGGTGCCGTGGCGCAGCTTGGCCTCCACGGCGCAGGCCCCGTTCATCAGCGGCTGGATCACCGTGCACTGGGCGTGCACCTTGGCGTCGGACATCAGGGCGTACAGCTCACGGTAGTCGAGCACCTCGTAATATTCGTCAAAGAACAGCTCCGGCCGCTGCTCCTCGCGGATGCAGCAGCCGATGAAGGTCAGGTGGTAGCGGCCCGTTTGGCGCAGGGCCAGGGCCTTTTTGCACACCGCGGGCTGCAGGTAGTACGAATTCATCACCACATGCCGCTTGCCGTCCACCTCCCGCTGGTGGAGATGCTTCGGCGGGGTGCGGTAGAAAAGGGTTTCGCGGCCACGCGGCATGGGACCGAGCATCTGGTCCAGCAGGGGCTGGCGCAGTTCCGGGGGCAGCCAGGAGAACGCGTCCTTGGGGTCCATTCAGCACCTCTTTGGCGACCGTTGACGTACGCCCCGCGCCGAAGCGTTCCGGCCATGACTCAGCGGGCAAATAATTCCAGGTCGCGTCCGATTCGATGCACGATTTGTTCCAGCGCCCCGGAGGTCGCCCGCAGCGTGAAAAAAACCTCCACGATATCAGCGCCAAAGCAGCAGATTCCGCGCCCTTGGCAAGAATCTAACAGAAGTCTAGATATTGCGTCAATGCGCCATGCCGGTTCCGGCTTTGGCCGTCTTGCGGGAGCAACCACCCGATGAGTGAACGTTTTTACGCCCCGCCCCGCCTGATTGAATATCTCTTTTATTTAAGCAAGTTGAGGTACTCGGCAACGCACACAGGCAAACGCCAGGCGGGCGGATGTTTCCAGCGGCCAGAATCTTGCATATCCTGGCGCGGGGATGCTCCCCGGCGCATTGACAGCCCCGGGCCTGGGTTTTAACAGGCTCCGGTGCGGGTTGCGGCAAGGTGAGCCGGGACAAGGCCCCCCAAAGATTTTCCGGCGGCTGTCTGGTGAGACCTTGCGCGCCACGAGCCCAAGCGCCCGGCGTCAGCGCTTCGACACCGCGCCCCAACCCTTCCACGAGGTGTTCATGACTGAAGCTCCGCTCATCTCCGTCATCGTTCCGACGTACAACCAGGCCCAGTATCTCGGCCCCTGCCTCGACTCCATCTGGTTTCAGGACTATCCGAGGCTGGAGATCATCATCGTCAACGACTGCTCGCCCGACGGCACACGCGAGGTCATTGAGGACTTTGCCGCCGCGGTGGGCACGGAAACGGTGTCCTATGCCTCGTTTTTCGACGAGGCCACGAACGAGATACGTCGCACCGAGCACAAGCGCTACGAGCGCCAGGGCCGCAGCCTGGTGATTTTGCACAACGAGACGAACCAGGGCTCCACCCGCACCTACAACCGCGGCTTCCAGGCCGCCACGGGCGCGTTCTGCACCTACATCGCCTCCGACGACCTGTGCCATGCGCAGATGCTTTCCACCCTGGCCGCGCCGCTTCTGGCGGCAGAGGCCGACTTCAGCTACTCGGACATGTTCGTGGTGGACGACGCGGGCCGGATTCTGCGCGAGTTCCGCCTGCCGGACTACAGCTTCGAAAAGAGCTTCGGCGACTGGTACCTTTGCGGGGTGTCCAAACTGTACCGCCGGGAACTGCACCAGCGCTTCGGCTGGTATAACAACGACTTTCTGGCCAACGACCATGAGCTGTACCTGCGCTTCGCCCTGGGCGGGGTGCGCTTCACCCACATCGCCAAAACGCTGTATTCGGTGCGCACGCACGCAGGCCGCGAGGTCAACGTCCACAGCTCGTCCAACTGGGGCAAGCTCCTCGACGAGTCCCGCTCGCTGGTCCGCCGCGCCCGCGCCGAGGGAGGAAAACGCTGATGTCCGTCATCGTGGTCACAGGTTCCGGCGGGCTCATCGGCGGCGAGGCCGTGCGCTTCTTCGCGGACAAAGGGTACGACATCGTCGGCGTGGACAACGACATGCGCAGCTATTTCTTCAGCGCCGAGGCCTCCACCCGCTGGCGCGTGGAGGACCTGAAGCGCGACATTCCCGGCTACAGCCACCACGACCTGGACATCCGCGACCAGGCGGCCATGGACTGCCTGTTCGGCAGCCTGGGCACAGCGGTCAGCGCGGTCATCCACACGGCGGCCCAGCCCTCCCACGATTGGGCCGCGCGCGAGCCGCTCACGGACTTCGACATCAACGCCCGGGCCACTCTGGTGCTGCTGGAGACCGTGCGCAAGCACTGCCCCGAGGCGGCCTTCATCTTCACCTCCACCAACAAGGTCTACGGCGACACGCCCAACCGCCTGCCCCTGGTGGAGCAGAAAACGCGCTGGGAGCTGGACGCCGCCCACCCCTGGCACGCCCGCGGCATCGACGAGACCATGAGCATCGACGCCAGCACCCACAGCGTGTTCGGCGTGTCCAAGGTGGCGGCGGACGTGATGGTGCAGGAGTATGGCCGGTATTTCGGCATGAACACCGTGTGTTTCCGGGGCGGCTGCCTCACGGGCTCCGGCCACAGCGGGGCCGAGCTGCACGGGTTCCTGGCCTATCTGGTGAAGTGCGTGCTGACCGGCAAGCCCTACACCATCTATGGCTACAAGGGAAAACAGGTGCGCGACAACATCCACGCCACGGACCTCATCCGCATGTTCGCGCACTTCATCGAAGCGCCCCGCAGCGGCGAGGTGTACAACGCGGGCGGCGGGCGGCACTCTAACTGCTCCATGATGGAGGCCGTGGCCATGGCCGAGGAGCTTTTCGGCAAGCGGCTGAACAGCACCTACAAGGATGACAACCGCGTGGGCGACCACATCTGGTGGGTTTCCGATGTGAGCAAGTTCAAGGCCCACTACCCCGGCTGGGACTACCGCTACGGCATCCGCGACATCATCCGCGAGATTGGCGAGAACGTGCGGGAGCGGCTGTAGCGGCCTGAAAGGACAGAAAGCGCCGGGTGCGCCCGGACACACGAAGAACCCCGCCTTGAGGCTTGCGCGCCCAGGCGGGGTTTCTTGCGTTTTGCGCCCGGAAAACGGGCGACCCGGCGGAACTATTTGGCGGAAGTGTTGGCCTGGCCGCCCAGCACCACACGGCGCAGGGTGGCCCCCTGGCGCAGCAGCACCTGGTCCGTGGCCACGGAGACCAGCGTCCAGCCACGCGCCTGCTCGCCGGGACGCAGGGTCACGGCCGCGCCGTCCACCTGCAGCATGGCCACGGGCTTGTCGCCACCGGCAATGACGCCCACCAGCCGGAACCCCTCCACACCCAGGCCCGGCGTGCCCGCCGCGCCGTTCAAGGCCGCGGTCGAGGGCACGGCCACCAGCCCCTGCACCCTTGGCCCGCCGGAAAGCGCGGCCGAAGTCTTGGGACCCGCCGCCTTGGGCGCCAGCACAGGGTCCGGCGCGGCGAAGGCCGCCTGCGGGGTTGCGCCCGTTGCGCCCGGCAGTGCGTTGCGGGAGATGGCCGCAGTGGTCGCAGCGGGCTCCGTGGGCAGGGCCAGGGGGCTGTCCGGCGGGGCGAAGGGCGGGCGCTCCAGGTGCAGCACGTTGCGCTCCAAAATCACCCGCACGGGCGACTCCTCGCTGAAGGCCTGGCCGTGGGCCCGCAGTTCCTCCGGCGCGCGCAGAACCGGCTCCGACCCCGGCAAAAAGCCGGTTACCAGATAGGCCAGCCCCAGCCCCATTGCCGCCGGCAGTGCCAGCTTGGGCAGCGTGCGCCAAATGAACCGCATGGGCGGCTCCTAGCCTTCCATGGCGCTGGCTATTTGTTCCTGCACCGGCGCGGTGAGGTAGGGGTGCATGGGGATGCTGAACACCCGCGCGGCCACGGCCTCGCTGACGGGCATGCTGCCCGCGCCGTAGCCCAGGGTTGCGAAGGCGGGCTGAAGGTGCAGCGGCACCGGATAGTAGATGCTCGTGGGCACCCCGCCCTGGGCCAGACGCTCCAGCAGCTGCGTGCGGTGCTCGCCCGACTCGGCCAGGAGGCTATACTGGGCGTAGACCGAGAGGTGCCCCTCGGGCGTGGTGGGCAGGGTCAGGCCGGGCACCGCGCCCAAAAGCCCGGCGTAGCGGCGGGCCACGTCCTGGCGCAGGCGCACCTCATCCTCGAAAATATCCATCTTGGCCAGCAGCACGGCGGCCTGCATGGTGTCCAGGCGGCCGGTGATGCCCAGGCGCACGTTCTCGTACTTGTTGCTGCCCTGGCCGTGCACGCGGATGGACTGGAGCACCCCCAGCAGCTCCGCGTCGTCGGTGAAGCACATGCCGCCGTCGCCGTAGCAGCCCAGGGGCTTGGCCGGGAAGAACGAGGTGCAGGCGATCTGCCCGAAGGAGCCCGCCCGGCGCGAAACGCCGCCCACCTGCATGGTGGCGCCAAAGGCCTGGGCCGCGTCCTCAACAACGTACAGCCCGTGGTTGGCCGCCACGGCCAAAATGGCCGGGTAGTCGGCCAAGAGGCCGAAGAGATCCACCGGGATGACGGCCTTGGGCGTCAACTTTCCGGCATGCTTGGGCAAAGGGTGCAGGGAGGCATCGTCGGCCTCCACCGCGCGCACCGCAGCCTCAAACCGGGCCGGGTCCATGTTGTAGGTCGCGGGGTCGATGTCCACGAACACCGGCGTGGCGCCCAGCAGCGCCACAACCTCGGCGGTGGCCATGAAGGTGAAGGGCGGGCAGAACACCGCATCGCCCGGGCCGACCTTGAGGGCCATCAAGGCCATCATCAGGGCGTCCGTGCCGGAGGCGCAGCCCACGGCGTAGCGCGTGCCGCAATATTCGGCCAAACGCTGCTCGATGCGGGCCACGTCCGGGCCGTTGATGAAGGCCCCGGATTCCAGCACGGCGCAGAGGTCCTGCTGCACCTTTCCGGCCACTCTGGCGTACTGGGTCTTAAGATCGATGAAGGGAATGCTCATGGTGTTTTCGCCTTTGCCTGCGGCTCCGGTCCCTGGGACGGGGGCAGGACTTCGTAGATGCGCACCAGGGGAAAGCCCTCGTGCAAAAGTTTAAAATAGCGCGACTGCTCGGGCCTTCCGGGGTCGCCGACGAGCAGCTGCACGGCCATGCTGCCATAGGCCGCGTCATCCAGAAGCACGGCCTGCCGGGCCACGCTGTTGATCAAAAGGTGCGGCCGGCCGGGGGCTTCCGGCAGCGGGAGACGCTGGGCGCCCTCTGCGGTCAGCACCGTGGCGTCGGCCAATCGCAGCGGTTCCTTGCCGCTGTCCTTGAAGAGCATACGCCCGGTAGGGTTGTCCAGCGTGAAGGGCTGGTTCAAAGCCATCACACGTGCATGGGTTCCGGTGCCCGCGACCACGTCCCAGGAGCCGTAGAAGCTGATCCAGTAGAGCAGCAGCATATTCTCCCAGGTGACCACCAGATACTGCGGGCGCGCCGGGGGCGCCACGCTGTCCGCTGTTTTCAGCGCCTCCAGCTCCTGTTTCACGGCCTGGGCGGACATGGCGTCCCAGCGCCGCGCCAGGTTCTGGCCCTGGCTGGCGGAAAGGGCGATGACCTGGGCCGCCTGGCGGAAGCTGTCGGTGCTGAAGGCCAGGGCCGTGGCGAAGATGTCGCGCCCGGCGTGCCTGCCTCCGTCGGCGGGGGTCATGCGCTCGGCGAAATACTGGGTGGCGTAGCCATAGTCCCACCAGGTCCAGACCGTGGCGTCCCTCGGAATGGTGCGCTTGAGGTCCTGAAGCGCGGCGGCGTGGGTGGGCGTGAGCACCAGCGTGGGGTGTGCCGCCGCATACCGGGGGGCATAGCCGAAGGCCAGGCAGAACACGGCCAGCAGCACCTGCTGCCAGGCGAGCAGCCGCCTGCTCCAGCCGAAGCGGCGCACCAGGGCTGTGCCCAGCCAGTGGATGCCTACACCCAGACCGAGGGCGAAGACCGGTCCGCCGAACATGACGAAGCGCGCGCCCAGGTAGAGGCTGGCGAAGCCCAGCACGGCCAGGGGCAGCAGCAACGCGAAGGCCGGGCGCAGCGCCAGCAGCGCCGCCATGCCCAGAAGTCCGGCCACGCCGGTGGGCGCGAAGGCCGAGACCCCGGAGAAAAAGGCGCTCAGGTCCGCAACGTTCTTGGCCTCGCGGATGCTCTGAGTGATGCCGGGGTAGCTGGGGGCCTGCACGCCGGAAAGCCCGGTGGCCAGGCCCGCGTCGGCCACGGGCTTGAAGTAGCTCAGCGCCTTGGCCCAGAAGGCGCCCAAGGGCAGCAGCAGCCCGCAGGCCAGGGCCATGGCGGCCAGCACGGCCAGCCAGGGCCAGACGCGGTCGAACCAGGACCACGCGGCCCGCCGCCACACGGCAAAGGCCAGCCCAGCAGCCAGGGCCATGGCGAACACGTCCTCCAGCCCGGGGCGAAAGACCTCCACGCCGAAGTGCCGGGAGCCGCCATAGGCCGCCAGCCCGTAAACCACCAGCAGCCGCAGGCCCGCCGCGCGCCTGCCGGGCAGCCCGGTGACGGCCACAAGCCCCAGCGCCAGCCAGTAAAGCGCAACGCCCAGGGGGTGCACATCGTCGTGGGCAAAATGGGCCACGCGCGCCACGAGGCCGAAGCCCAGGGCCAGCCAGGGCAGCCAGCCGGGCAGCGCTTCCCCGGCCTGGCGCTCGGCACCGCTGGCAAGCCACGAGCGCGAGCAGCACCGCGCCACCAGCACGGCGAGGCAAAAGCCCAGCAGCAGCGGCATCAGTTGGGTGAACAGGTCGGAATCGTAATAGCCCAGGCGCGAGCGGTAGAAGAACCCCGGCGACAGCGCGCCGAGCAAAGCCGGAAGGATGGCCGCCTGGCGGCCGGCCAGCAGCCAGGCCCACAGCCCGGTGATGACCGCGGTGAGGCTGCCCAGCAGCGGCGGGCCCCAGAAGCCCACCTGCCACAGCGGCGCGCCGCTGAGGCTTGCGAGCAAGGCCGCCAGCCGCGCCATGCCGAACCCGGCATAGCCGTTGACGCCTTTGGCCCCGGCCAGCCAGCAGTAGGCGTCGTGGGTGGCCAGCAGGCGCTCTTGCCCGACGAAAAATTCCGGGCCGCTCCAAAAAGGCAGCTCCAGCAGGCGCATGGCCAGGCTGACGAGATAGCCCGCCACGGCCAAGCCCGCGAGCCATTTCCAGTCCGCTGCCGCGTCCGCCCGGCCCTCGGGGCGGTCATCGAGGAACTCGGCGAGTTCCGCATACCTGGAGAGCTTCATTGCCTGCTGCCTGCATCGCCGTTAGGGGTTGGCCCAAAGGTGCGCTCCGGGCCGAAACCGGGCCTGCCCGACCTCCACGGGGGCCGGGCGGACGCGTTCCAAGCGAAAGCGTTTAGCCCGTTTCGCGGCGAAGGGCAAATCACTCCGGCAGGGCCATGTCGCCCAGAAAGTCGCCCAGGACGCCCTGGACGCTGAGGGGAAGACTGTCGCGCCCCCGGAGGATCTCTCCGGACACGGCGTAGGGGGAGGTCAAAAACGCGCCGGGCACCAGGGCTGCGGTGCCCTCGGCACGCACCTGCACGGGCTCGCGCAGGGTAAAGCTGCGGATGCGCAAGGCATTCTCCTTGTACTCCAAAGCCAGAACCACATCGCCCAGCCACAAGCCGCCCGGCAGTTGCAGGGCCTTGCCGCGCAGGTCCAGAAAGCTCTTCTCCAGTCCGGCGGAGCCGGGCAGCAGGCGGCCCTCTGCGCGCACGTCCACGGTGCCCAGAATGTCGCGGCGGCCCAGGCAGGCCAGGTTGGCCGCGCCGCGCACGTCGAACTCGCCGGAATCCAGATACACCAGGCGCAGGGCGCGGCCTCCGGTGTCGGCGCGCAGGGTCAGGCGCGGGCTCATGCCCAGGCGCACGTCCAGCCGCTGCAGCCGGGGGGAAACCGGCCAGCCCGGCGCATCCACCACCAGCCCGTTGATGCGGAAGCCCAGCGGCGAGGCGCGGTCGATGCTCTGCCAGGAAATGCGCATGGGCTTGTGGCCCGCCGCCAGCCGCGTCAAGGCCATGTTCCAGATGGTGTCCCAGGGCAGGTAGAGCACCAGCCCGGCCAAAAAGCCCAGCAGCAGCGCCAGCAGGCCCGCCGCCCCGAGCACCCGGGGCTGGGCGCAGGCGGCGCGTGTGGAATCCGTACCCATTATGCGCGCCCCCTAGCGAGAAAGGACCAGGTCCAGGTCCATGCGGCTGTCGTTGCCCGGCGCGGGGGCCAGGTTGGCGGAGAGCGTGCCCAGCCCGGCCTGCACCCGCAGGTCGCGCAGCACCTCCACCATTTCGCGCAGGCTCAGGCCTTGGGCGTGCAGGGAGATCGTGGTTCCGGCGTCTGTTCCGCCGGGCCTGTTGGACCCGCCGGGCCCGCCAGCTCCGTTACCGTTGGACCCGCCAAGCGTGATGCGCAAACGCTCCGGCCCGATGCCCGCGGCCCGCGCCACCTGCTCTGCGGCAAGAAGCGGCGGCAGGCCGTCCATCTGGCCCTTGCGGGCGCGCAGGTCCATGACCTCCGCCGCCAGCGGGGCCACCACCACATAGGTCTGTCCGATTTCCTCGCCCGCCGTCTCCGCCACGCGGGTAAAGGCCGAAAGCGCGGCCCAGGCGCCCACGAGCACAACGCCCCAGGCCACAATGACCCCGCGCCACAGCCGGCGCTGGGCCGGGGCCGAGAGGTGCGTCAGCCGCGCCACAAAGCGCCAGGGGCCGTTGACCCAACTCACAGGTCGTCCTCCCGTGGCGGGGCCGCACGGTCGCGCACTTTCACGTTCAGCTCAAAGCGCAGGGGCGTGGCCAGGGTGTCGGTCTGGCGCACGGAGAAGGTGAAGAAGGCCTCGGTGCTCAGGGCGGCCAGATAGCGTTGAAAATCATCCTGGCTGCCCGCCACGCCGGAAACGATGCCGCTGGCCGTGGCCATGGACACGGAGCGGATGCGCACGCCCTCTGGCGCGCGGCGCGACAAGGCGGCCAGCAGCTCCACCATGTCCAGCCGCTGGGCCGACTGCGCCTTGAGCTTGCCCAGCTCGAACTGGAGACGGCCATAGGGCGAACGCCCCGGCTCGCCCCCCAGGGCCCGGTGATAGACCTCGTGCAGGGCCTTTTCCTGGCGCAGGGTGCGTTGATGCTCTTGCCACCAGCGCACGGCCTGCCCGGCCAAAAACAGCGCTCCGGCCACGGTCATGGCCAGCAGAATGCGGCCATAGCGGTGGTGTTCGGGCTCCGGCAGGCCGGTTTGCGGGCAGTCCGCATCGTTGGTCATGTGGTTCCTTTGGCGGTGCGCCGGGGCGCGCGGCGTTACGGCAGGGGCAGGCCCAGGGCCGGGATGTTCAGCTCGCCGGTGAAGGTGAGCTCCGCAGCGCCCTTCAAGAACACGCGGCCCCCTTCCAGGCTGGTGAAGAGCACTTCGCCGCCGCTGGTGGTGTTGGCCAGCTCCGCGCCGGCCAGGCCCAGGGCCTGGAGCACCACCTGCACGGCGGAGACTCCGGTGCCGCAGGCGTAGGTCTCGCCCTCCACCCCGCGCTCGTAGGTGCGCACCAGGGTGTGGCCGCGATCGACCACCTGCACGAAGTTCACATTGGTGCCAGCGGGCGCGAAATGCTCGTGGAAGCGCACGGCCCGGCCAATGCCCGCCACGTCCAGGTCGTCGAGGTTGCCGAGCACGATGACCGCGTGGGGTACGCCGGTGTTCACAAAATGCACCACGGTCTCGCGGCCCTGCACGCTCAGCTTCGCGCCCAGAACCAGCCCCCTGGGCTCGGTGAGCTGCACCTTCACCAGCCCGGCGCACACGTCCACGGCGATGGCCAGGGGCCCGGCGTCGGTCAGCAGCACCTGCTTCTCTCCGGCCAGGCCCAGGGCGTGGGCCAGGCGGCCTGCGCAGCGGCTGGCGTTGCCGCACATTTCCGCGCGCGAGCCGTCGGCGTTGTAGAAATGCCACACGTAGTCCGCCGCGACGCCCTGGCCGGGGCGCTCCAGAAAGAACAGGCCGTCGGCGCCCACGCCGAAGGCCCGGGGGCAGATTCTCTTGGCCCACTCGGCCATGAGCTCCCGGGGCAGGCGCAGCACGCGGTTGTCTATGGCCACGAAGTCGTTGCCGCAGCCTTGCAGCTTATAAAAGGGCGCTCTGGCCCCGAACATTGTGCTCATGGTCTTCGACTCCATCTGGGCGGATTTGTCTCGCCCCCAATAGAAAGCATCGCAGGCTGGTTCGTCAAGGACGAAGCGCGGCTGGCCGGCCTTCCGCCGGGCCGGGGCTTCAGGCCTGAACGTCGAAGGCCGGGTGGTGCGCCACCATTCCCGTGGGCTCCGCCCCGGCCAGGGGCAGGCACAAAACATATTCCGGCGGCACTTCGTGGTAGCCCAGGCCCGTGGCCTGCCGGAAGCCGAGGCGGCTGTAATAGGCCGGGTCGCCCACCAGAACGCAGCCCTGGGCGTTTAGACCGCGCAGGGCGCTTACGCCCGCCCGCACCAGGGCCGAGCCGATGCCGCGGCGCTGCAGGGCGGGCAGCACGGCCACCGGCCCCAAAAGGAACCAGCCGAGGTCTTGGCCACCAATGGACGCGCGGGAAAAGGCGATGTGCCCTGCCACGCGGCCGGCCATCCCGTCCATTCCGTCCCTCTGGTCCGCCGCGTCCATTTCGGCCACCAGCGAAAGCGCCAGGGCGCCGTCGGCCCGCAGGGCCTCGACGATGAGGTGTTCGGTTTGCCGGCTGAAGGGATGCTCGGCAAAGGCGGCGGTGTTGATCTCGCGGATGGCCGCGTGGTCGGCGGGGGTCTCGGGGCGGATGCGCATGGGAGTCCTTTATTTTTGCGGGCCGCTGACCAGCCACTCTTCCAGCACGGGCGGGATGCGCAGCATGCTGGGCACCGGCGGCCATACCGGCGGTTTGGACAGGTCCACGCCCTTTTGCACCACGGACACGGGGCGGTCGCTGGAGACCACCACCACGATGAGCTCCGGGTGGGAATGGGTGAAGCGCAGGGAAGAATTGTAGCGGGCCCCGCGTGAGCGGTCTTCGCCGGGGAAGCTCGGGCCGTCCATGAGGCAGGCGAAGCTGCACAGCTGGTTGCGCGCGGCGGAAAGATGCAGGGCGCCATCCACCTTGGCGAGCCCGGCGGCCAGGGCAAGGCATTCCGCGCCCTCCAGGGGCATGGGGGTTTCCAGCGCGTGGCCGGAGAGGGACAGCAACGGCGTGTAGGGGTCGATGATCAGCGCGCAGCCGTACTTCTGCTCCCCGGCGATGGCCACCAGCCGCGACACCGAGCTGAAGAGCACGCTGCGTTGGTCGTTGTCCAACGGCCACTCCAGAAGCGCCTCCTCCAGGGTTACCAGATTCGGCCTGCGGTTGCTGGACTGGAACGAGCCGTCGGAGAAGCTGCACACCGGTTCGCCATCCAGAAAAAGCATGCCGTGGCGGCCGTTAAACAGCGCGCACAGGCTGCCGGCTGGCAGCTCGCCCTGGGCCATGCCGATGATGTGTTCGCCATCGGAGACGAGCAGGCGCTGGGTGCGCTCCACGGCCTGGAGCATCTTGCGCACATGCTTGCCGTTGTCCAGCCGGGGCCGTTCCGTCTTGGGCAGCCGGGCCAGATAGTGCAGCCGCGACAGGCGCGAGGGCTCCACAAAGGCCAGGTGGCCGCGCGCCCAGGCGCCTTCTTCCGGGGTCTTGGAAATCTGGATGATGGCCGAGAGGATGTTGTACACGCGCAGGCGCGTATCCGGGCCCATGGCCCGCGCGCGCTCGTCCACGATGAAATCGTGCACGGCGTGGGAGGCCATTTCCTGCATGGTGATGGCGGCTGTGTCCAGGGAAAGGATGTCCTCGCCGCGCATGCCGGTGGCCAGCTGGCGCAGGGCCAGCTCCAGCCAGCGGCGCGTGGGTCCGGGCGAGCACAGGTCCGGGTGGTGCTCGGTGAACCACATCTGGTAGGCCACGCCCAGCGAACGCCCGCCCAGGCTCACCAGTCCGGTCAGCCCCAGTCGGCGGGCGTGGTGCTGGTCGAAGTAGGTCACCTGCTCCGGGCGGGGCAGGCCCGCCTGCCATTCATCGGAGTCCTGGAAGTATTCCCGCAGGCGCGGTTCATGGCCGCGCAGCAGGTTCTGCGGGTCCACCACGCGCAAGGGGTCGCCGGATTTTTCCGCGTAGACGAGGGCCACCCGCGACGGACCGGAGAACTCGCACAGGCCCAAGCGAAGCCCTTCCAGCACGCTGTGCAGGCTGAGCAGGTGGTGGCGGTCCAGGCTCATGCAACCCTCGCAGACGGTGAAAATTTTCTGCAACTGCCACGGGATACTATACGGCGCACCGGCGAAGCGCAACGAAAAAGCCCATGCGGCATAGGACGTCCTGTGGCGCGGGGGGAGCCTGCGGCGGGAAGGTTCCGGGCGGCGGCGGGGCGCCTATTTCTTGCCGTTCAGGAATTCAAGGAACTTCTTCACTTCCTCGTGGTCGGGGTTGATGGCCCTGGCCGAGGCCAGGTGCTCGCGGCACTTCTCCATGTCTCCCTTGTCGTAGTAGGCGCGGGCCACGTTGTAGTGCAGGTTCTCGTCGGTCTGCGACAGGGCCAGGGCGCGGGTGTAATAGTCCACGGACTGGTCCACCATGCGGTTCTTGCGCAGGCTGATGCCGAACTCGTTGAACAGGTGCTTGTGCTCCGGCGCAAAGGCCGCCTCCAGCCCCACGATGCGCCCGAGGATGTCCTGGGCTTTGGCGGCCTCGCCGCGCTCCACGTAGGTCAGGCCCAGGCCGAAGTTGGCGCGCACGTTCTCTTCATCGACGGCCAGAGCGTTCTCGTACTCGAACTGGGCGCTGTAGAGCGCGCCGCGCTGACGGCTTTCCTCCGCGCGGGAGACGGAGGAGGCCAGTTCCTGCATTTTCGGGTACACGGTTTTGAGGTACATTTCCGGCTCCGGATTGTACCGCACCAGAAAGTCCTCCAGGGGCACCATGGTGGTGGGCCCGGCGGGCACCATGTTCTTGTTCAGCGCCTGCACGCCCACCTGTCCGTCCTCGCCCTGAACGCAGAACCAGAACATCTTGCTGATGGTCTTGCGCTGGGTGGTGCCGGTGCCGACCTTTTCCACGGTCTGGGTGGAAAACAGCCCTTTGATCATTTTTCCGCCCTCGGGACGGAAGACTCCGGCGTGTGGTCCCTGGCCTTGCGGATCGCTCATGATCTACACCTTGTCGAGGTTGGTTACAGCTGGACTTCTCAGGCCATAGGCAAGGCTACACGCTTCACCAGCACCTGGCAAGTTCAGGCCTGCGTTCGGGTGTTCAAACCAGCGCGAACAGTCGACAATTGCCCGCAGATGGAGTACGCATTCCGTCACTCTGTTGGCAGCGCGCGCCGCGGGCGGGGCAAAAAGCCTTGCCGGCGGCAGGCGAAGGGGCCGCCGTGGCGGTCCGTTCATGAACATGACAGCTTGGGACAGGATGGGGGCAGCATGGACAAGAATGTGGGTGAGCGCATACGCGCATTTCGCGAGAAGCAGAACCTGAGCCTGGCGGACCTGGCCGGACGCACCGGCCTGGAGGAATCTTTTCTTTCCGCCGTGGAAACCAAGGACCTCTACCCCTCTCTCGGGCCGCTCTTGAAGATCGCGCGGGCCCTGGGCGTGCGCCTGGGCACCTTCCTCGACGACCACGTGAGCCGCGATCCGCTCATCGTGCGCCTGGGCGAACGCACCGAGGAATTCCGCATGCACCAGGCGGGAGACAAGCCCGCCAGCCACAACTATTTTTCCCTGGGCAAGGGCAAGACCGACCGCCACATGGAGCCCTTCTTCATCATCATGAACCCCGAGGCCGAAGAGGACAAAAAGCTTTCCTCCCACGAAGGCGAGGAGTTCATCGTGGTGGTGACCGGCCAGGTGCAGCTGGTGTACGGCCGCGAGACCACCGTCCTGGGCCCCGGCGACAGCCTGTATTACAACTCCGTGGTGCCGCACAATCTCTCCGCGGCAGGCGAAGGCCCGGCCAGCATCTACGCCGTGCTCTACTTCCCGGAGTAAGCCATGGCGCGAGAGCAAGCCATACGCGAAGCGACCCTGGGGCAGCTTCTCGACGAAACCGTTGCCGCCTGGCCCAACCGCGACGCCGTCGTCTACGTCGACCGCGAGTTCCGCCTCACGTGGCGCCAATTCTCCGACCTCGTGGACGAGGTGGCCATGGGCCTCATGGCCATGGGCGTGCAAAAGGGCGAGAAGGTCGGCATCTGGGCCAACAACGTGCCCTACTGGGTGGTGCTCATGTTCGCCACGGCCAAAATCGGCGCCGTGCTCTTGACCGTGAACACCCACTACCGCAAGACCGAGATCGAGTACCTGCTGGCCCAGTCCGACTGCGAAAACCTGGTGCTCATCGACGGCTTCCGCGACACCGACTACGTGGGCACCCTCTACGAGGTGGCCCCGGAGCTCAAGACCCAGGAGCGCGGGCACCTCAAGTGCGCCAAGTTCCCGCACCTCAAGCGCCTCATCTTCCTGGGAGCCGAGAAGCACCGCGGCATGTACTCCATGAGCGAGGTGCAGTCCCTGTCCGTCATGACCACCAGTGAGGAGTACGAGGCGCGGCAAGCCACCCTGAGCCCGCACGACGTGGTGAACATGCAGTACACCAGCGGCACCACGGGCTTTCCCAAGGGCGTGCAGCTCACCCACCACAACATCGGCAACAACGGCTACTGGATCGGCGAGAACCAGCGCTTCACCGAGAAGGACCGCCTCTGCCTCGGCGTGCCGCTGTTCCACTGCTTCGGCTGCGTGCTGGGCGTCATGGCCTGCGTCACCCACGGCACGGCCATGGTGCTTTTGGAAAACTTCGATCCCCTCATGGCCATGACCTCCGTGGAGGAGGAAAAGTGCACCGCCATCTACGGCGTGCCCACCATGTTCATCTCCATGCTGGAGCACAAGCTCTTCAAGCGCTTCAACTTCAGCACCCTGCGCACCGGCATCATGGCCGGTTCGCCCTGCCCCATCGAGTTCATGAAGCGCGCCATCAGCGAAATGAACATGCGCGAGATCACCATCTGCTACGGCCTCACCGAAGGCTCGCCGGTGATGACCCAGACCCGCGTGGGCGACTCCCTGCGCCAGATGACCGAGACCGTGGGCCGCGCCATGCCCGAAATCGAGGTGCGCATCGTCAACCCCGAGACCAACGAGCAGTCGCCCACGGGCGAGGTGGGCGAGATTTGCTGCCGCGGCTACAATGTCATGAAGGGCTACTACAACAACGCGGAAGCCACGGCCAAGGCCATCGACATGGACGGCTGGCTGCACTCCGGCGACCTCGGCGTCATGGACGAGGACGGCTACGTCACCGTCACCGGACGCCTGAAGGACATGATCATCCGCGGCGGCGAGAACGTCTACCCGCGCGAGATCGAGGAATTCCTCTACCGCATGGAGGGCATCCTCGACGTGCAGGTGGTGGGCGTGCCCAGCCGCAAGTTCGGCGAGGAAGTGGGCGCCTTCGTCATCCTCAAGCCCGACGCGCACCTGGAGCCCGAGGACGTGAAGGACTTCTGCCGCGGGCAGATTGCGCGCTACAAGATTCCGAAATACATAGCCTTCGTGGAAGCCTACCCCATGACCGCCAGCGGCAAGATTCAAAAGTACAAGCTGCGCGAACTGGCGGCCGAGTTGTTCCCCGAGGCCATGCAAGAGACCCCCAAGGTCTAACCGTAAGGAGCTGCAAGCCATGCACATGGAACAGGCTTACAAGGACATCGCCCCGCGCTTGCGCGGCCTGCGCGACGCCCTGGACATGACCGTGGCCGACCTGGCCGCCAAGACCGGCGTCAGCGCGGAGCAGATCGCCGTGTTCGAGTCCGGCGAGACCGAAATCCCCGTGGGCTTTCTCATGAAGGTCGCCCAGGCCTGCCACGTGGATCTGACCGTGCTGATAAGCGGCGTGGAGCCGCACCTGAAGGGCCATTCCCTGGTGCGCCGGGGCGAGGGCCTCTCTGTGGAGCGCCGCAAGGACTACGACTACAAGTCGCTGGCCTACCGCTTCTCCGGCCGCAAGATGGAGCCCTTCCTCATCACCGTGCCGGCCAAGAGCCCGGCGGAAATGAACCTCGTCTCGCACTCCGGCCAGGAGTTCATCCATGTGACCGAAGGCCGCCTGGAGCTGCGCCTGGGCGAGGAGACCCTGGAGCTGGAACCCGGCGACAGCCTGTACTTCGACTCCCAGACCCCGCACGCCCTGCGCGGCCTGGACGACCACCACGCCGTGTTCCTCGACGTGATCCTTTAACGCGGGAGCTGCCGAAATGGAAAAATTGCGCCCCGGCCGCTACCGCGACTACATGGCGGCCTACAAGATCAATGTGCCCGCGAAGTACAACTTCGCCTACGACTTTCTGGACGCCCGCGCGGCGGAAGACCCCGGCCGCCTGGCCATGATCCACGTGGATGACGCGGGCGTGCGCCGCGAATACTCTTTCGGCTTTTTCCAAAGCCAGTCCATGAAGCTTGCCCACGCCCTTTCCGCAAAGGGCGTCAAAAAGGGCGACCGCGTCATGCTCATCCTCTACCGCCGCATGGAATACTGGGTGGCCATGCTGGCCCTGTGCCGCATCGGCGCGCTGCCCATCCCCTCGCCCTCGCTCCTTACCCCCCACGACATCGAGTTCCGCGTGAACTTCGCCAAGGTGTCCACCGTCATCTGCGAGGACTCCCTTACCGCGCGCGTGGAGGCGGCCAAGCCCAAGTGCCCCACCCTGAAACTCCTCATCGACATTCCCTCCGGCACCGGCCACGACAAGGCTCCGGCGGGCTGGGAAGACTACGAGACCATCGTGGCCGCCGGCGCGGACGAGTTTCCCCGCACGGCCGCCACCCCCGGCGGCGACGAGCCCATGGTCATCTTCTTCTCCTCCGGCACCACGGGCATGCCCAAAATGGTGCTGCACACCAACACCTACCCGCTGGGGCACATCACCACCGGGTCCTACTGGCACGACCTGGAGCCGGGCGACATCCACCTGACCCTTTCCGACACGGGCTGGGCCAAGAGCGTGTGGGGCAAGTTCTACGGCCAGTGGCTGGCCGGGGCCGTGGTCTTCGTGTGGGACTTCCGCGGCAAGTTCGAACCGCGCGAGCTGCTGCGCATCCTCTCCGAGCACAAAATATCCACCTTCTGCGCGCCGCCCACGGTTTACCGCTTCCTTGTGCGCGAGAACCTGAAGGAATTCGACCTCTCGAGCCTGCGCCACTGCACCACCGCAGGCGAGCTATTGAACGACTCCGTGTTCGAGGCCTGGCAAAAGACCCTGGGGCTGCCCATCTTTGAGGGCTACGGCCAGACCGAAACCACCCTGCAGCTGGCCACCCTGCCGTTCATGAAGCCCAAACCCGGCTCCATCGGGCGGCCCATGCCCGGCTGGGACCTGGTGCTCTTGAACGAGGAAGACCAGCCCTGCCCCCCCGGCGAGGAAGGCGAAATCTGCATCCGGCTCAAGGACGGCGCCACCACAAAAGGCATGCCGGGCCTGTTCTGCGGCTACCTGGACGAGCCCGAGCGCACCGCCAAGGTCGTGCGCGGCGGCTTCTACCACACCGGCGACAAGGCCTGGGTGGACGAGGACGGCTACTTCTGGTTTCTGGGACGCACCGACGACCTCATCAAAAGCTCCGGCTACCGCATCGGTCCCTTTGAGGTCGAAAGCGCCCTGGTCTCGCACCCCGCCGTCATCGAGGCCGCCGTCACCGGCGTGCCCGACGCCGTGCGCGGCATGGCCGTCAAGGCCACCGTGGTCCTGGCGGGCGGTTTCGAGCCCGGCGACGCGCTGACCAAGGAGCTACAGGACCACGTGAAGACCATCACCGCGCCGTACAAGTACCCGCGCATCATCGAATACGTGGCCGAGCTGCCCAAGACCATCAGCGGCAAGATCAAACGCGCCGAGATCCGCGCCCGCGACCAGGAGCGGATGAACCTGTAGCTTGGCAAAAGAAGAGTTTTTGGGGGGATTGCTTCCACCCCTCATGCAAACGACCGGTGCCGGGCCGCGCAGACGCGTGGCCCGGCACTGTCCGGTTGAGGCGGGCAAGGGGGAGGGGGGCCCCCGGCTCTTTCCTCCGCCTTGATTCTTCCCGGCCTTTTCTCTATCGTCCGCCCACGCTGACCTAAGCGCGAAAAGGAGCCAGCAATGCCCCAGATCACTTTGGCCGGACGCCGCATCGGCCCGGAATTCGCCCCGCTTGTCATCGCCGAGATCGGCATCAACCACGAGGGCGACTACGCCAAGGCCGAACGCATGGTGCGCGACGCCCATGCCGTGGGCTGCGAGTGCGTGAAATTCCAGTGCCACGTGGTGGAGGACGAGATGAGCCCGCAGGCCAAGTCCGTCATTCCGGGCAACGCCGACGTCTCCATCTACGAGATCATGGAACGCTGCCAGCTGACCGAAGACGAGGAGCGCCGCCTGAAGGACCTGGTGGAAAGCCTGGGCATGATCTACCTCTCCACGCCCTTTTCCCGCGCCGCGGCCGACCGTTTGGAGAAAATGGGCGTGTGCGGCTACAAAATCGGCTCCGGCGAGTGCAACAACTCCCCGCTGGTGGACCACATCGCCAGCTTCGGCAAGCCGGTAATCCTGTCCACGGGCATGAACAGCATGGCCAGCGTGGCCAAAAGCGTGGAGATTCTGCGCGCCCGCAAGGCTCCGCTTGGACTCATGCACACCACCAGCATGTACCCCACCCCGCCGGAAAAGGTGCGCCTGGGCGCCATGGTGCAGCTCATGGACCAATTCCCCGACGCCGTGGTGGGCCTTTCCGACCACACCCTGACCATTTACCCCTGCCTGGGCGCGGCGGCCCTTGGCGCCAGCATGCTGGAGCGCCACTACACCTCGGACAAGAGCTGGCCCGGTCCGGACGTCTCGCTCTCCATGGACCCGGAGGAGATGCGCCAGCTCATCCTCGGCTCCAAGATCATCCACCAGTCCCTGGGCGGCACCAAGGCCGTGCTGCCCGAGGAACAGGTGACCATCGACTTCGCCTACGCCTCCTGCGTCACCATCGGAAGCATCAAGAAGGGCGAGCCCTTCTCCAAGGCCAACCTGTGGGTCAAACGCCCGGGCACGGGCGAGATTCTGGCCGAGCACTTCGAGGCCTTGCTGGGCCGCGCCGCGGCGCGCAACATCGACGTGAACACGCAGATAACCTGGGACATGGTTGATGGCGGCAAATAAAAAGCACATCCTCTTCATCACCGGCACGCGGGCGGACTTCGGCAAGCTCAAGCCGCTGATGCGCGCGGTGGAAAGCAGCGGGGATCTGGAATGCCAGATCTTCGTCACCGGCATGCACCTCTTGGCGCGCTATGGCTACACCTACCGCCAGGTGGAGCGCGAAGGCTTCGCCAACGTGTTCACGGCCATGAACCAAACCGGCGGCGAGGCCATGGACCTTGTGCTGGCCAACACCGTGCAGGCTCTGGGCAAGCATGTGGCCGAGGACCCGCCGCAGATGATCGTGGTGCACGGCGACCGGCTGGAGGCCCTGGCCGGGGCCATTGTGGGCGCGTTCCGCAACATCCTGGTGGCCCACATCGAGGGCGGCGAGCGCAGCGGCACCCTGGACGAAATGATCCGCCACAGCGTGACCAAGCTGGCCCACCTGCACTTCGTGGCCAACGACGAGGCCCGCGGCCGTCTGCTCCAGATGGGCGAGAACCCGGACGCCGTCTGCGTCATCGGCTCGCCCGACATCGACATCATGCTTTCTCCCGGCCTGCCCGACCTGGACGCCGTGCGCGAACGCTACGACATCCGCTTCCCCAAATACGCCGTGGCCCTGTACCACCCCGTCACCACCGAGTCCGAGACCCAGGCCCGCCGCGCGGCCGACTTCACCCAGGCCCTGCTGGACTCCGGCCTGAACTACGTGGTCATCTCGCCCAACAACGACGCCGGGAGCGAGCACATCCACAAGGCCTACGAGGTCCTGGCCGAGAACCCGCGCTTCCGGCTCTTTCCGTCCATGCGCTTCGAGTACTTCCTGCGGCTGATGCAGAACGCCCGGTTCATCATCGGCAACTCCAGCGCGGGCATCCGCGAGGCCCCCATCTACGGCGTGCGCACCATCAACGTGGGGTCGCGCCAAAAGGGCCGCTTCCTGCACCAGTCCATCCTGAACGTGCCGGAAACCCGCGAGGCCGTGCTGGCCGCCACCAAGGACTGCTGGGACATGGAGGAGTGCGCGCCCTGCTTCCACTTCGGGCGCGGCAACAGCGTGGAATTGTTCATGCGCCACCTTTCGCGGCCAGAGCTTTGGACCCTGCCCAGGCAAAAGCACTTCCTGGACATCTGCGTGCCGCCGCAAAAATAATCACCTTTATTTTCGCTTTGGCGTTCTGCGGGCTTGCTCAACGCTTCCCGCTTCGTCTATAGTGGAAACATGCTCCACCCCAAGGCCTTCCCGCCGCGCTTCGTGGCCGCCCTGCTCTGCCTTGTGGCGGCCCTTGCCGCGTACCCTGCCCAGGCCAGAACATTGGTGCTGAACACCGACGGAGAGCCGCCGCATTCCCGTCCGGACGACACAGGCTTCGAGGACCGCATCGTCACCGAGGCCTTCCGGCGCATCGGCGTTTCCGTGCGGCTGATGCGCCTGCCCTCCGAGCGCGCGCTGCGCAACGCCAACGAGGGCATCGACGACGGCAGCTACGTGCGCATCGCCGGACTGACGAACCAGTACCCGGACCTGGTCATGGTGGCCGAGCCCATGAGCGAATTCCCCTTCACCGCCTTCACCCGCGACGCGGGCCTCAAGGTGCGGACCTGGGCGGACCTGCGGAACCGCCGGGTGGCGTCGGTCATCGGCTGGAAGCTGGTGGAGCGGAACCTCAAGGGCGTGACGGAGCTCAAGGGCGTGCACAACGAACAGGCCCTGTTCGCCCTTCTGGACAAGGGCCGCACCGAGGTGGTCATCGCCGGCCGGTTCACCGGGCAAGAGATCATCCGCGCCCACGGCTACCAGGGCATGCGCGCCATTTTGCCCCCCCTGGCCACCCCGCCCATGTACATCTACCTGAACAAGAAGCACGCCGACCTGGCCCCCAGGCTGACCGAGGCCCTGCGCCAGATGAAACGCGAGGGTGTGCTGGCGCGGCTCACCAAGGCCGGGCTGGCCGAGGCCAAGCCATGAGCACCCCGGCCTTCGCCGTCACCTCTCCGCTAACCATGCGGCTGCTGCGCCGCATCCTGCTGCTCTGCGCGGCGCTCATCCTGGTTTTCGCGGGGGTGCGGGCCTGGTGGAAATACAATGCGGAGCTGGAGAGCTCGGAACGGTTCATGGCCCACATCGAGGAGACCCTGGCCAAGCCGCTGGCCAACAGCCTGTGGGACCTCGACACCGAACAGGTGGGGCTTCTGCTGGAGGGCATCGGCAACTCCCCGGTCATCAGCTATGCCGCCGTGCTGGAGCATGGCCGCCCCCTGGCCGTGCACGGGGAGCCCAAGGCCGACGACGTGCTGGTGCGCGAGATCACGCTCTTGCGCTGGCACGAGGGACGCGCCATGGCCCTGGGCACCCTGGTGCTCCAGGTGGACCGCGCCCAGGCCCGCGCCCTGGCCTTCAACTCGGCCCTGGCCTCCCTGGCCTTCAGCTCCTGTCTCGTGCTCTTTGTGGCCCTGGCCATCTTTCTGCTCACGCGGAGCATGATCTCCCGGCACCTGGCCACCGCGGCCCAGCACTTCCAGTCGCTGCACATCTCCTCGCCCGCGGACGGCTTCAAGGAGCTGCGCCTGGACAAAAAGTGGGCGGGCGACGAGCTGGACATCCTGAGCATGGCCGTCAACAGCATGCAGGAAAACCTGGCCCGCACCTACGCCCAGGCCTGGCTGGCCGAGCAGGAGGCCCGCAGCCAGGCGCGCTTCCCGGAGGAAAACCCCAATCCCGTGCTGCGCATCTCGGCGAACGGCGAGCTCATCAGCGCCAACCAGGCCAGCAAAGAGTTTCTGGCCCACCTGGACCGCACCCTGGGGCAAAGCCTGCCGGAAGAATACGCGGCCATCGTGCGCGCCGCGCAGCTCTCCTGGGAAATGCAGCAGTTCGAGGCCGGATTCTGCGGCCGCACGTACGCCTTCGTGGCCCGGCCCATCCGGCCCGACGGCTACGTGAACATCTACGGCATGGACATCACCGAGCGCAAACAGGCTGCGGACGCCATCAGCCGCTCGCTGGCCGAAAAGGAGATCCTGCTCAAGGAAATTCACCACCGGGTGAAGAACAACCTGCAAATCATCTCCAGCCTGCTCTTTTTGCAAATGGAATACGTTTCCGACCCGCGCGACAGGGAACTGTTCACCGAAAGCCAGAAGCGCATTCAGGCCATGGCCCTGGTGCACGAGGAGCTCTACGGCGCGGCGGACCTGTCCTCCGTGGACATGCGGGAGTATGTTCCCCGGCTGGTGGAGCGGGTGCTGGCCAGCGCGGTCATCCCCGTGCTGCTGCACTGCAAGGTGGACGAGGTGCGCCTGCCGGTGACCCGCTCCATACCCTGCGGGCTGGTGCTGAACGAACTGGTGATGAACGCCGTGAAGCACGCCTTCCGCCCCGGGCAAGCGCAAGGGGTGGTCGAGGGAATGCTGCGCGTTGTCCTGCTGCGCCAGGACGGACAGCTTGTGCTGGAGGTGGAGGACAACGGTCCCGGCCTCCCGGCGGACTTCTCCATCGAGTCCACCCCCACCCTGGGCATGACCCTGGTTTCGAGCCTGACACAGCAACTGGGCGGCAGCGTGACGGCGCACAACGGCCCCTCCGGGGCCTGCTTCCAGCTCCGCCTTCCCCTAGAGGAGCAGGCATGAGCGGCTGCAACGTGCTGGTGGTGGAGGACGAACGGATCATCTCCCTGGCGCTGGCGAACATGCTGCGCAGCCTGGGGCACCGGGTGCTGGACTGCGTCGCCTCCGGCGAGGCGGCCCTCAGGGCCCTGGAGCTGTACAGGCCGGACCTGGTGCTGCTGGACATCCGTCTGGAGGGGCGGCTCGACGGCATCGCCACGGCCCAGCTCATCCGCGAGCGCAACGGGCCGCCCGTGGCCTTCACCACCGCCTACACCGACGCCGCCACCAAGAACCGCGCCATGGCCCTGGCTCCGCTGGCCTTTTTGGCCAAGCCCATCAGCCCTGCGGATATCCAGACCCTTGTGTCCAGCCTGCCCGCCATGCAGGGCTAGTCCGGCAGATCGCCGCAGGGGCGGCGCAACCCCTCAAGCTCCTCGTCGTCCTGAGCCTGCTCGATGGCGATGGCCCGAAAATTCTCGCTCAAGCTCAAGAACAGGTCGGTCAGATCCGGGTCGAACTGGGTGCCGCGCCCCTCGGCGATGATGAGCACGGCCTCGCAGTGCGGCAACGGGGCCTTGTACACCCGGCGGCTCACCAGCGCGTCGTACACATCGGCCAGGGCCATGATGCGCCCGGCCAGGGGAATCTCCTCGGCCTTGAGCTGGCAGGGGTAGCCGGTGCCGTCCCAGCGCTCGTGGTGGGTGTACACCAGATCCTTGGCGATGCGCAGAAACGAGCGCAGGCCCAGGGAGCGTTCCGCGCTTTCCAAGGCGGTCCGGCCATACTCCACGTGGCGGCGCACCTCCGCGAACTCTTCTTCCGTAAGCCGCCCGGGCTTGAGCAAGATGTGGTCGGGCACGCCCACCTTGCCGATATCGTGCAAGGGCGCGGACAAGGTCAGATGCTCCACGTAGTCGCGGGTCATTATGGCGCCCAGAGTCGGGTGCTCGGCCATGGTTTGGGCCAGCAGGTGCACGTATTGCTTGATGCGGCTGATGTGCCCGCCGGTTTCCGGGTCGCGGTGCTCCGCCAGGGAGGCCAGGCTCTCCATGGCCGCCTGCTGGGTGAGCACCAGCTCCTCGGTGCGCTCGCGGACCTTTTCCTCCAGAATCTCGTTCTGGCGGGCCAGTTCGCGCCGGGCCAGCAGCAGCGAAAGATGCGTGCGCACGCGGGCGCGCACCTCCTCCAGCTCAAAGGGCTTGGACACGTAGTCCACCGCGCCCAGGCGGAACCCCCTGGCCTTGCTCTCCAGGTCGGAAAGCGCGGTGAGGAAGATCACCGGGACGTCCGCCGTGGCCGGGTTCTCCTTCAGCCGCGCAAGCACCTCGTAGCCGTCCATGTCGGGCATCATGACATCCAGCAGCACCAGGTCCGGAAGATTTTCGGCCACGGCCTGCAAGGCCGTGCGGCCATCGGTGGCCACGGCGACCTCGTAGTCATCGCCCAGGGCCTCGGCCAGAACGCTCACATTTATTTCAGCGTCATCCACCACCAAGATCAAACATTCCGACAGCGGCTTCATGAGGCGGCCTCCTCTCCGAGAGCTTGCAGCAAGACTTCGGTGCGGACCAGGGCCTCCGCGTATTTGAACCGGTCCGTGAGGACGGCGATGTCCGCCAAGGCCTCCGCGTCCGGTTTGGACCAGGAGAGCCTTTGCAGGTTCTGGGTGGCCGCGCCGCAGGGCCGGGGCCTGCGGGTGCGCAGGGCCTTGGCCAGGGCTTTGAGCCCGGCGCGGCGCTCCGGCTCCGGCGAGGGCTCGGGCGAACGTTCCGGCGAGGGGGCCTGGGCCTGCGGCGCCGGCGCCTCCAAGCCTGGCAACACGCCAAACAGTCTCGCCAGGGCCGATTCCAGTGCGTCGCAGAGCCTCAGAAGCTCCGAGGTGGTCGCCGAGGCCTGCAGGGCGTGCTCCAGGGCCGCAGTGCACCCCTCCACCTCCACTGCACCAAGATTGCCGCCCACACCGCGCAGCCGATGGATCAGCATCCTGGCCTCGGTCCGGTTGTCCTGGGCGATGGCCTTGCGGATCTCCACCGGGTGGCCGGCGTATTGGGTGGTGAACTGGCGCAAAAGATCGCGGTACAGGGCCGCGTCGCCGCCCATGCGATCCAGGGCCGCGGCCACGTCCAGACCGGGCAGGCGCTCCGGCAGAACATCCGGCGGCGCGGCCGGGCCGCGCGCGGACGCCGGGGCCGGGCCGCTGCGCGCGGCGGGGCGGACCACATGGCGCATGAGCGCCTCGAACAGGGCCGCAGGCTCGATGGGCTTGGTCACATGGTCGTTCATGCCCGCCGCCTGGGTGCGCTCCCGGTCCGCCTGCATGGCGTGGGCCGTCATGGCGATGACCGGCAGGCTGCGCAGGGGTTCGTTCTCGCGGATGCGCCGGGTGGTTTCGAAGCCGTCCATGCCGGGCATCTGCAAGTCCATGAGCACGGCATCGAAGTGCTGAACGGCCAGCAGGGCCAGGGCGGTTTCGCCGTCTCCGGCCAGGGAAACCTCGACGCCGACGCGCTCCAGCATCCCCGCGCCCACCTGCTGGTTTATCTCGTTGTCCTCCACCAGCAGCACGCGGATTCCCGCCAGGGCTCGGCGCGCGGCCTCCTCTCTGGCCTGGGGCTGGTTGGACGGGGTCACGGCCTCGCCGCCGAAAATATCCACCAGGGTGTTGAGCAAGAGCGACTGCCCCACCGGCTTCACCAGCAGGGCGCTCGCCAGCCCGCTTTCGGGCAGGTGGGCCAGGGCCTCGCGGTTGTGGGCAGTCAGCATGACCACGGCCGGGGGCGGCTTGAGCCGGGTGTCGGCATGGATGCGCCGGGCCACCTCGGTGCCGTCCATTTCCGGCATCTTCCAGTCCAGCAGCACCAGATCGTACGGTTTGCCTTGCGCCGCCTTGCCCAGCATGGCCAGGGCCTCCTGTCCGCTGGCGGCCATTCCGGGCAGCAGGCCCAGCCTGCGCAGGGCCGTGGCCAGTATCTCGCGGGCGGAGCGGCTGTCGTCCACCACCAGCACGCGGCGGCCCGCCAGGGCTTCCGGGGTCAGGGGGCGGCCCTGGTCCTGGGCCAGGGGCAGGGTGAGCTCGAAGCGGAACTCGCTGCCTGCGCCCGCCTCGCTGGTGACGGTGATGCTGCCGCCCATAAGCTCCACCAAACGGCGCGAGATGGACAGCCCCAGCCCGGTGCCCCCGAAGCGGCGGCTGGTGGAGGCGTCGGCCTGGGTGAAGGGCTGGAAGAGGTTGGCCTGCTGCTCCGGGGTCATGCCGATGCCGGAGTCGCGCACGCTGAAGGCCAGCCGGGCCTGGCCCAGGATGGCGGTCTTGAGCGACTCCACGCGGATGCTGACCTCGCCCGCCTGGGTGAACTTCACGGCGTTGCCCGCCAGATTCACCAGCACCTGCCCCAGGCGCAGCGGGTCGCCCGTGAGCCGGCGCGGCACGTCGTCGGCCACATCCACCAGAAGCTCCAGGCCCTTCTCGTGCGCCTTGTGCACCAGCATCCCGGCCGTGTCCTCCAGCACCAGGTCCAGGTCGAAGTCCACGGCCTCCATGGCCAGCATTCCGGCCTCGACCTTGGAAAAGTCCAAAATATCGTTCAGGATGCCCAGCAGCGAGCGCGCCGCCCGGTCAATCTTGCTCAAATAGTCGCGCTGCTTGGCCGAAAGGTCCGTGGTCAGGGCCAGGTGCGTCATGCCGATGACCGCATTCATGGGGGTTCTGATCTCGTGGCTCATGTTGGCCAGAAATTCGCCCTTGGCCCGGCTGGCGGCCTCGGCCTCGGCGGCCAGGGCCTCGGCCCGCGCGGTGGTTATCTCCAGCTGGTTGCTGGCCTCGCGCACGCGCTCCTCCATCTGCTTGCGCGAGGTGATGTCGAGCATGAACCCGCTCCACACCGTGCCCCGGCCGTTATCGGCCTGGCGCGGGCGCGGGCGCGACATGAGGTGCACCCACTTCACGCGGCCTTTGGGCGTGATGATGCGCGTTTCGGCGTTGAAGATGCTGCCCGTGGAGCTGGCCAGCTGGTCCACCGCCTCTATGCGCTCGCGGTCGTCCGGGTGCACATAGGGAATGATGCCCTGCCTGCTGCCCACCACCGAGGCAGGGTCCACCTCGAAAATCTCGCTGAAGCGCGGGCTTAAGTACTGGTACCAGGACTCGCCGTTCTCGGTCTGAACGTAGTCGTACAGGGCCAGGGGCACGGTGTCGGCGATGCGCTGGTGGCGCTCCGTGGCTTCGCGCAGGGCGGCTTCCATCTCCGTGCGCTCGGTGATGTTGTAAAGCACGCAGTGGATGCGCAGGAACCGGCCCAAATGGTCGCGCTGAACCCGGCCCTCCAGCAGCACCACGATGACCCGGCCATCCTTGCGCTGGAGCCGCAGCTCCGACGAGGCCAGGCCGACATGCAGGAACTCCCTGAAACGCTCGTCGTAGCCCTCCCGCTCCACGCTGGTCCAAAATTCGCTGAACGGCCGGCCCAGAAGCTCCTCCCGGCTGTAGCCCAGCAGAGCGCACAGTTCGTCGTTGGCGTCGGTGCAGTGCCCCTCCTCGTCCAGGGACTGGTAGGCCACGGGCGAGTTCTCGAACAACGCCCGGAAGCGGCTTTCGCTCTCGGCCAGGGCCTGCTGGACCAGCTTCTGTTCGGTGATGTCCGAGCAGAAGCCGTCCATGTGCTCCACCTGGCCTCCGGGGCCGCGCACGGCGCGGATGCTCACCGAAACCCAGCGCAGCTGGCCGGTTCTGGTCTTGCGCTCCACCTCGAAGTTGAGCACCTCGCCGTGCTTCTCCAGCTCGCGCATGAGCCGGTCGCGGTCCTCCGGGTTCTTGTAGATCTGGGAGGTGATGGAGGTGACGTCGTTGATCATCTCCTCTGGCGAGGCGTAGCCGTAAACACTGGCGTAGTAAGGGTTCACGCTCAGGTAGCGGCCCTGCGGGGTGGAGCGGAAGATGCCCACGGGCGCCTGCTCGTACAGGTCGCGCAGGGTCTGCTCGCTTTCGCGCAGGGCCTCCTGGGCCTGGCGGCGCTCGGTGATGTCGGAGATGACCCCGTGCCAAAGGGTGGAGCCGTCGCTCTCGCGCTGGGGCACAGAGTTGCCGGAAAGCCAGCGCTCCGCGCCATCGGGAAACTTCACCCGGTACTCAATCTGCCAGGGCTTCAACGTCCGCGCACTGCGCAAAATGGAGGCGTCCACGCGCTTGACGTCGTCCGGATGGATGACCTCGGCCACCTTGGCGGCGCTTTCATGCACGTCCTCCGGCGTGGTGCGGTAGATCTCGCGGATGCCCTCGCTGGCGTAGGGGAAGCAGGTGCTGCCATCGGGCCGGAGCAGGTACTGGAACACCACGCCCGGCACCCGGCTGGCGATCTTGTGCAGCCGCTCGGCCAGCTCCCTGGCTTCTTTCTCGGCCTTTTTGCGCGCGGTCACGTCGAACAGGGTGACCAGCAGCCCGCCGTCCAGCACAAGACCGGAAACGAGGAATATGTACAGCTGGCCGTCCTTCGCCACCACGTCGTATTCCGTGGGCATAATGTCTGTGCCCGTGGCCACTGCTTCGTCCACGGCGCTGCGCCAGTGCTTGCGCGCGTGGGCGCGGTATTCCTCGTCCGGGTGGACCAGCACGGACCACCGCTCCATGGTGGGAATATCCTCCAGGGTGTAGCCCAGCACTTTAGTGAAGCGTTCGTTCAGGTCCTGGACCGAACCGTCGAGCCCCACGTAGGCCATGGGCACGGAGGACGCGTGGAACAGCCTGCGGAAGCGCGCCTCGCTGGCGCGCAAGGACTCCTCCACCAGCTTGCGCTCGGTGATGTCCTCCTTCACGGCCAGATAGTGGGTGATGTTGCCGTCGGCGTCGCGGATGGGCGACAGGGAGGCGAACTCCCAGTATTCTCCGCCGTCCTTGCGGCGGTTTTTGAATTCGCCCCGCCACTCGCGCCCGGAGCTGATGGCGGTCCACATCACGTTGTAGCCTTCCGGGGGCATTTCGCCAGACTTCAGGATGCGCGGGTTCTGGTTGCGGGCTTCCTCGGCGGTGTAGCCCGTGGTCTCGGTGAACTTGGGGTTCACGTACTCAATGGCCCCGGTAAGGTCGGTGATGATGACGCTGACTGGACTTTGCTCCACCGCGCGCGAGAGCTTGCGGGCCTTGTCCTCGCTCTCGCGCAGGGCGGCCTCCCGTTGCTGGATGCCCTGGTCCGTGCGGCGCAGCAGCACAAAGATGAAAACGAACAGGAACACCAGCAGGCTGCCCAGCCCCACGCCGGTGAGCAGCGTCAGGCGGCGGAACTCGGCCTTTTTGGCGCTGGTGTCCTGCATGATGAGCAGGCGTGCCTCGCCCCGGCCCGCCACATCCACCAGCGCAGAGGAGGACAGCAGCCATTCGCGGCCAAGGGCGCTGGTTTCGCGCAGGGTGATGTCGGCCTCGCCGGCCCGCGTGAGGATGGTCTCGATCTCCGGCGCGAGCGGGCCCATGGTGCTGTAGCCCACCACCTCGCCCGGCAGGGCGTCCCAGGCGGCGGCGCGGCCCAGGCGGCGCATCTCCGCTTCCCAGCCGCCGCGGTCCAGGCGGCTCTTGCGCACCAGCAGGGCCAGCTCCAGGCCCTGGTCCGCGCGCAGCCCCTGCACCACGTCGTCAATCTCCTTGCCTATCTCCACAAAGCCGACGCACACCCCCCGCAGCAGCACGGGATGCACGGCGAGCAAGGAGAAGCCGCCGACGCTCCCCAGCTCGAGCCCGGCCACGGGGCGTCTGGCGGCGCTGGACTCCCGCCAGGTGTCGCGCGTGGTTATGTCGCCCCGGCGCGCCGGGTCGTGCACGCGCAGCAGCGTTGTGCCGTCCGGAGCGATGAAGCTCAGCCGGGTGACGCCGAAATCCCTGTGGAGATTCTCGTAAAGTTCGCGGTGCATGGACAGCAGGGTCTCGGCCTCGCGCGCGGCCAGCAGGTGCGGCAGCTCCCGCGCCTCGGCATCGACGATGCCGCCCAGCACGGCCTTCAGGTGCGCCCCCTGCATGACGATCGTTTTCTGAAAGGCGGTGGTGAGATCGCGCACCTGCAACTGCATGGCCTCGCGCATGGAGGCCTGCTCGCGGTGCCGCAAGAGCGAGCCGAAGCCAAGCAGCAACAGCAACATGACCAGCGTCACCGGGGGCAGCAGCCGCCAGGTGATGAGCCGGGCCGGCGACGCGGAGCGGCCCGAGGACGCCAGCACCCAGAACAGAAGGATCAGGGCCAACACGCCCGCGGGCTGTGCGGCGCGCCCCAGCTGGTTCATGCGCCAGTCGCCGGCCTCCACTTGCAGCCCCAGGACCAGGGCGGTGCTCCCGCCGATGGCCAGCGGCACATAGACGTCCAGGCAATTGTGAACCCCGTCGTCCACAGGCCCCGCCACGGAGGCCTGCCCGGAGCGCAGGGCCTGGTCTCTGGCTGCTTGCCCGGCGGTGCCGGTGTTTCCGTCCGGCCGGCCCGCGCCGCTCTCGTCTGGCCTGCGCGCATCTGGCGTCCGCGCGTCGGAGCGGGCCAGCACCACGGGCTCGCCCGCGCCCCAACGCCCCAGCAGAGTCACCTGGCAGCAGCCGGGCATGGCCTGGCGGATGGCGTCGAGCTGAAGCTGGAGTTGGCGCAGGTCCTCGGCGCCCGGCGTGTCCGGCGCTTGGCTCAAGGCGCTGAGGTGGTCGCGGGACAAAAGCTGCGAGGCCAGGCGCGAACTCGCCAGCAGCTCCTCGCGCATATTGACGTCCTCGCGAAGGGCAAGCCACCAGAAAAACAGGACAAAGCAGCCTGCCGCCAAGAGGAGCAAAGGGATGCTGAAACGCCGAAAATTCATCTGCCCCGTCCGTCCGTCTGTAAGCCTTTGGCCCGGTTCGCCTCCACATGCCGGCAGGGCCGGCCCCTGCGTGATGCGGAGATTGCGGCATGTACACTAGCGCGAGCAGAGAGGCCAGCACAAGCATTATCGTTGATTATGTTTCGCGTTGCGCGCTGTTGTTCCGGGGCGAGGGGCAACCGGAACCGGGCGCAGACGGCGTGCCGGCCACGCCGGGTGCTCCAGCTCTTGGCGGGGAAAAGAAGATGGGGCCGCGCGCCGCCGCGCCTTAGCCGTCCTGGCGGACGATGCGCCGCGCCCCCACGAAACGCTCGCGCCAGTAGGGCAGGTCCATGGGGTCCTCGCGCACCTTGCCTCCGCCGCGCGGGCTGTGGATGAAGGTGCCGCGCTCGGTGGCGATGCCCACGTGCATGTTCTTGGGGTTGCCCGGCAGGCGGAAGAACACCAGGTCGCCGGGGCGGATGTCGCGCCGGTTCACGGGCTGGCCGGACTCGTACTGTTCGTAGGATATGCGCGGCAGGGTCACGCCCAGTTGGCGGTAGGTCCACCAGGTGAGGCCGGAGCAGTCGAAGCCGGTCTTGGGCGAGTCGCCGCCCCACTTGTAGGGCACGCCCGTAAGGGACCGGGCCGCGGCCACAACGGAGTTCCTGCCCTCCGCGGGCATAGCGGGGGCGGGCTCCAGAGCGATGTGCGCGGGCGCGCAGCCGCCAAGGCCCCAGAGCAGAAGCCCCAGGAGCGGCGGCAGACTTGCGCGGGCGATGCGGCGGGCGAGATTCATGGCCCCTACTTGATGATGCGCACAAGATTCTGCACGGTGCGCACGCCCTCCACGCTGTTGACGTGGCCCACGATCTTGTTGGCGTCGCGCTGGCTGGCCACCAGGCCGAGGATAATGGCGTTGCACTGCACGGTCTTCACGTCCACCTGGGTGGACCAGATGTCCTTGTCCTCCACCAGGGCGGCCTTGATCTTGGCGTACAGTGCCAGATCGTCGGTGGTGCCGCAGGTGGGGTCGTCGCGCTTTTGGAACGGCACGACCGAGACCTTGCGCACGCCGGAAACCTCGCGGGCGAGTTTCACGGAGCGCATCTTCTGGCGGTCGGACTCGAACTCGCCCACGATGTACACGGTGCCAAGGTAGGAGTTCACGGAAAGGTCGCGCAGCTTCACCGTGTCGTCATTGATGAAACGCGCGCGCACCGAAGACTCGATGCGTCCGTCGTCCACAAAAGTGCCCACGTCGCGTTCGTCCACGGCGGCCTTGTATATGGTGCCGCAGCCCGTCAACACGGGCAGCAGGCACAGGCAGAAAAGGGTCGGAAGAATGTGGCGCATGGATGAAGCTCCTTGTTTGCGCGGCGGTGCGTGCCGGAAGGAATGCGGAAACACACGCTCTCCGAAGCAAAAAGCGGGCCAGAAAGGCTACCGGCCGCTGTTCCCGCCCTGCGGCGGCTCCAGCGGCGACTCGGCGAGGGTGTGGCGCAGTTCCGCCAGCAGGGCCTGCGGCAGGGCGAAGGGCTTGGCCCACGGCGGCGGCGCGAAAAGAGCGCGCTCCGGCAGGCGCAGGCAGAGTGCGTGCAACAGCATGGGCGTGCCGCGCACCTTGCGGCCATACACGGCGTCGCTGATGACCGGGTGCCCGCGCAGGGAAAGCTGCACGCGGATCTGGTGGGTGCGGCCCGTGAACAGGCGCACCAACAGCAGCGTGGCCTGACGCTTGCGCACCAGGGGCCGCACTTCGGCCCGGGCGGTCTTGCCCTCGCCCTGGGCCGCGGCCAGCACCTTTTTGCGCCCGTCGGCCTCGCCCTGGGCCAGGTCCAGGCGGTCCAGGCGGTCCTCCATCAGCTCCGGCCCCTGGCCGGGCCACACGCCATCCACCCAGGCCAGATAGGTCTTCTTGACCCCGCCTGCGGCGAAAAGATCGTTCAGGCGGCGCAGCTCGGCGTAGCTCTTGGCCGCCAGCAAAATGCCCGAGGTGTCCTTGTCCAGCCGGTGGGTCAGCACGGGCAGAAACGGCGCGCCGGCGTACAGGGCCTTCAGGCGGTCGGCCACGGAGTCTTTGTGCCGGGTGCCCGCGTGGGAGCACAACCCGGCGGGCTTGAACACGGCCACAAGCCCGGGCGTTTCCAGCAGAATGTCCAGGCCGGGAACGGCCGCGCCAGCCAAGGCGCCGGCCGATGCGCCGGGAGAGGTGTCAGAAACCGCGCCAAGCCTTGTCGGATTGCTGACGCCCGGCCCCCGGTCCAAGGGCGGCACGCGCACCTCCTGCCCGGCGGCGAGGCGGAAAAAGGGCTTCTTGCGGCCGCCGTCCACGCGCACCTCTCCGGTGCGGATGACGCGCAGAATGGCCGAACCGGGAACGGCGCGGCCCAGGCGGCGCTGCAAAAACTGGAGCAGCTTCTGCCCGGCCTCCTCCTGGCTCACCACCAGGGGCGCGCGGGCGCTGGCCGCGTCCGGGCTGCGGCTTTGGTTCGGGGCGTGGTCGGCGCTGTCGGAGGGGGTCATATGGCGGCTGGCCTTGGCAGAAGGGGGAAAACGCGGGGCCGGAGGGCTGTCCTTCCGGCCCCGCGAGTGGTGCTGCTATTTGTCGGTGCTCAGGTCATAGGTCACGACAACGGTCTTCTCGTTGCTGGCGCCGATGGCCCCGGAATAGGTGTTGATGCAGACCACCATCTGCTTCTTGCCCTCGTTCTTCAGATCCTCCAGGGCCAAGTCGACCACGGTGCCCTTGATGCGCCGGGTCTTCCAGGCCATGCTCATGCCCACGCCGTCCCAGAACAGCGAGTGCACCTCGCCCTGGGAGAAGCGGCGGAACTTCTTGAAGACCTGGGCGGCCACGGAGATGTCCTTGTTCGCCAGAACCTCGTACTTCCCGCGCGAGTCGAAGGCCACGGGGATCATGCGGATGGGCACGTAGTAGAAGTCTTCCACGCCCGTGTCGCGCGTGCCCATGTCCATGCCCGGCAGGCGCTCGTCGATGATGATGTAGTTGTTGGAGCTGTTGTAGCCGTCTTCCATGCTGAACTGGGCTTCCAGGTCGGGGGTGAAGACCTTCATGTAGTTGTACTCGTTCAGCACAACGATCTTGAAGCCGTTGCCCTCGGGCAGGTAGGTGAAGTTGAACAGGTTGGCGATGGACGGCAGGTGCAGCCGGCGCACGGACTGAAGGCTGCCGTTCTGGTACAGCATCTCGCTCACGCCGTTCTCGTCAAAGGGCTTGTGGAAGCCTTTGGTCTGGCCCAGCAGGGTGGGCTGATACGTGGGTGGCGTGCGCGCAACGGTGAGGTACATCTTCTGCGGCGGCATGAAGTTTTCGAACTTGCCGTTGTTGTAGCGCAAAATGAAGGTGCGCGGCTCGGCGTTGCCGTCCGGATCGTCCTGGCCGGAAACGATGATCTCGGCCTGGCCGTCGCGGTCCAGGTCCAAAATGCTCACGCGCAGAACCTTGATGCGCATGCCGAGCTTGAGCTCGCCGATGGGCTTCAAGGTGTTCTGGAAGAATTCATAGGCGTTGACGGTGTTGGTTCCGGTGACGATGACGCGGTTCTTCTTGTCGCCCACAAAGTCGCCCACGGCCATGCTGGTGGAGGCGTAGCGCAGGCTCTGGCTCTGCCAGCGGCCGGGCGTCTCGGCTCCGCCCTCGTAGCGGAACTGCGGGTTCATCACCGGCCCGCCGGACTCGCCCACCGGGGCCTCGCCCGTGTCGCCCACAACAAAATCGGAGTTCCTGGGCACGGGCACCTTGGACTGCATTTCACGGCGCGCCTCTTTGCGCTCCGCAACCTTGGCATCGTCGCCGGGGCGCTTGAAAACCTCGGTGCGGATTTCGCCGCTCAGGCGCTCCAGCGCGGGCACCAGGCCGTCCACGGGCACCTGGGCGCTCTTGGCCCAGGTCTGGCCCTTGCGGTCGTAAACCTTCACGTCCACGTTGGCCTGCTTGTCCTGGAAGTCGATGTTGCCCGCCACCAGGAAGTCGGTGCCCATGGCGCCCATAAGCGACTGGGCCTCGGTGATGTTCGCCGGGAAGCGGCCCGCGGCGCGGTCCAAACTGGCCGGGGGCGCGGCCTCGAAATAGCCCACCCAGGACAGGCGGGTGGACATCATGGCCTGGGCGCCGGGGCCCATGTGGCGGAATTTGTCGCTGTTCACCTTGAAGGGCAGCACGGCGTAAGTGCGCGCGCCTTGGGCCTGCGCAAGCGCCGGAACAACCAGCACCAAGCAAAGCAGCACAAGCGCGGAAAGACGCTTCAGAAGCATGAGTATCCTCCTCACGGGGGGCGATGGGTTGACTCTTCCGGCGGGGTTTCTACCGCCTGCACGGCCAATAGCATCAACGGGTGCGGCTTGCAAAAGAAACCTTGGGGCGTCCGCACCCTGGACCAATGGAATAAAACGTGGCGCCCACGCGTTGCCAAGGGGGGCCTGCGCGGGCTATGCCGCCTGCATGCAGACCCGCACCTTCCGCATCACCACGCCCGCGGCAGAGCGCCCCCTGGTGGAGGCCCTGCTCGAATCCCAGGGCTTCGCCTTCACGCCGGAGCCGTTTTTCGAACCCGCGCGGCGGCTGGTCCACGAGCCGTTCCCCCTGGGGTCGTCGCTGGCGGCGGCCTTCGGCCTCATCTACATCCAGGACCGCTCGTCCATGCTGCCCCCCGCCCTGCTGGGCGCGCGGGCCACAGACGTCTGCCTGGACATGTGCGCCAGCCCCGGCGGCAAAACCGGCATTCTGGCCGGGCTGGTGGCCCCGGAGGGCTTCGTCCTCGCGGCGGAGGCCTCGCGCGACCGTTTGGCCACCCTGCGCCAAAACCTGCGCCGCACGGGCGCGCTGTGCGCCGCCACCATCGGCGTGGAAAGCCAGCACCTCGACCTCGCGTCCGGGTGCTTCGACGCCATCCTGCTCGACCCGCCGTGCAGCGGCTGGGGCACGGTGGACAAGAATCCGAAGGTGCTGGAGCTGTGGACCCCGGAAAAGGCCGAGACCCTGGTGCGGCTGCAACGCGAGTTGCTGAAACGCGCGGCGGAGCTCTTGCGGCCCGGCGGGCGGCTCATGTTCTCCACCTGCACCACCAATGTGCGCGAGAATGAAGAGCAGGTCGCCTGGGCTCTTTCGACCCTGCCGCTCTCGGTGGACCCGTTGCCCGCACCCGCCGGCTTTGCGCCGGTTCCGCTGGCCCTGGCAGGCATGGACGGTGTTCTGCGTGTTGGCTGCCAGGACCAGGGCGGGGGGGGAGAACCGGGCGGCTGCGGCCAGGGCTTTTTCCTGGCGCGCTTTCAAAAAGACGCTGGCGGCGGCGCGGAAGTTACAGACCAGGAGCCTGCTGCCGCGCCGGTGGCCGGGCAGCGGCTTTCCCAGCGTGAGCTGGCCCAGGCGCAAGAGGCCGGGCTGGACTTCAGCCACTTGCCCCCGGGCGAGGTGCGCGAGTTTGGCGGCAAGACGTATTTTTTGCACCAGCAGGCCCTGGAACTGTGCCAGCGCGCTGGCCTGGGCAGCGGCGGGCAGCGCTGGCAGGGTTTTCTGCTGGGGCAGATGCAGGGCGGCCGCTTCGCCCCCGCCGCGCGCACCCGGATGCTCATGCCGCCGCCGGGCGCCCTGCCCGCCTCCCGGCGCCTGGACGTGGACGAGCCCGCGCCCATTCTGGACCTGCTGGCGGGCCGCAGCCTGGAGACCGCCGGCGGGGAAAAGACCGCCAAAGCCAAGGGCTCCAAGGACAACGGCGGGCTGGCTGGCCTGTATTTTCGTGGATTGCCGCTGGGTTGGCTCACGCGAAAGGGCCGCCGGCTGCTCTGGTCCGACCGCTGAACCGGACGGCAAATCCGGCTGAATTGAAATTTTTTGCAGAAATCCTTTGACAGCCGGGGCTGTTGGTGGCAAAGCAATTTCTCCGTGGCGGGCAGCCAAGGAAAGCGCCTTCAGGACAGCCCCTGAAACGCTTTTGAACAGGGCGCTCGAAGACTCCGGGCGGATAGCTCAGCTGGAAGAGCATCGGCCTTACAAGCCGGAGGTCGCAGGTTCGAGCCCTGTTCCGCCTACCACGATTTCGTGCGGAGCGGTAGTTAAGTTGGTTATAACGCCGGCCTGTCACGTCGGAGGCCGCGGGTTCAAGTCCCGTCCGCTCCGCCAGCACGCACTAAGGGGTGAATCCGCAAGGGTTCACCCCTTTTTCGTTGCCGCGCGCACGGCCTGAAGACGCCCCCCCTTGATTCCCTTGCAACCAGTTTGAACGCCGGCCAGTGCGGCGGGCGCGGACCATCACGCTGCTGCCGCAAGGCTGTGCGCGGCGGCGCGTGTGGCGCAAGGGAGGATTTTCAACGAGGTGGGAATTCTTGCCCGGACGGCGCGGGCCGCTGGCCTACTGCTTCAAAAACCGCTGCAACGCGGCCTCAAGCCGGTCCAGGGGCACGGTGGTGTCCAGGCAGGGGCCGTTGGGGCGTTCGTTCAGCACGCCGAACACCGGCAGCGGGTACGTGTCCTGAATGCCGCTGGAGAGGTCGCGGTAGCAGGCCACGGCGATGATGATGGCCGGGCGTTTCTGCACCACGATGCGCCGGGCGATGGTGCCGCCCGTGGCGATGGCCAGGTGCACGCCGTAGCTGTCGCGCAGGGCGAGAAGGCCCGTGACCGGGCACAGGCCGCAGCGCTTGCAGTTGTCGATGTCGTAGGTCAGGCGCATGTCGCAGCGGCTGTTCTGCAGACAGTGGGGCATCAGCAGCAGGATCTTCGAGGGCTCGAAGCGGTCCAGTTCGCGCAGCACCAGCTCGTTGTTGACCTTGATGAAGGAGGTGTGGATGTCCTCCTTGGAGAAGCCCAGCATGCGCCCCAGCAGGCTCATGAGGGGCAGCAGCAGCTTCACAGTGACCCCGCGCACACGCCCGGCCAGGGGCAGGGGCCGGTGCACCAAGATGCTCAGAAGCAGACCCAGGCAGGCCCACAAGACCAGAATCAGCGTGACGCCCACCAGCACGCCCAGCACCCACGGGGCATACGGGTGCAGGTTCTGGAGCCCGATGTACGGGATGACCCACAGCAGCACCAGAAAGGCGCAAACCAACGCGCAGGTGGCCCCGATGAGCCCGATGAACAGCCTCTTGCCGGAGGCGCTGTTTGTGCCGTCCACGCGTCCCGCCTCGCTTGCCGGGGCTCAGCCCTGGCAGGCCTTGAGATAGCCGCAGGCGAAAGCCTGTGCGTCCTGGGGCTTCTTGCCGCGGGGGGTGAGGCGCGGCACCAGGTAGCTCTTGTCCGCCGTGGCGATGGCCAAAAGCCCGCCTTGCAGGCCCAAAATGGTCCCAGGAGCCGTGCCCTTGGGCGGCTCGCCGCCGATGGACCCCGGCTCGATGGTGAGCCGCAGCACCTTGCCCGGCGCCTGTTCCCAGTCGAAGAACGCGCCCGGCCAGGGGTGCATGGCCCGGATGTGGTTGTGCAGCTTCTCCGCGGGCAGGGTCCAGTCGATAAGCCCCTCGTCCTTGGTGAGCTTGGCCGCGTGGGTGACCAGCGCTTCGTCCTGCGGCAAGCGCATGAGCCGCCCCTGGGGCAGCCGGGTCAGGGCGTCCAGCAGGGCCTCGGCCCCCATGCCGGCCAGTTCGTCGTGCAGAATGCCCGCGTGGTCGGTGTCGGCGATGCGCAAGGCGCGCTGCAAAAGAATCGGCCCGGAATCGAGACCCAGCTCCATTTTCATGATGGTGATGCCGGTGACCAGGTCGCCGGCCTCGATGCAGCGCTGGATGGGCGCGGCCCCGCGCCAGCGCGGCAAGAGGCTCGCGTGGACGTTGACCGGCATGAGCTTTGGCGCGTCAAGCGCCGCCTGGGGCAGAATAAGCCCGTAGGCCGCCACCACCAGCACGTCGAAGTCAAGCGCGCGCAGGGCGTCCACGTCCGCAGGGTTCTTGAAGTTCAAGGGCTGGCGGACCTCAAGGCCGTGCTCCAGCGCCAGCACCTTCACGGGCGGGGGCGTGCACTCCTGGCCGCGTCCGCTGGGGCGGTCGGGCTGGGTGTACACGCAGAGCACCTGGGCCCCTGGCCAGGCCAGAAGCGCGCGCAGGCTGGCCGCGGCAAAGTCCGGCGTGCCCATGAACACGATGCGCAAAGGCGGCTTGGGGTAGTCCAGCTCCGGCCCGCCGCCCTTGAGCTCAATCTCGCCGCCAAGGGGGTCTTCCACTATTCCTTGCGCCATTTCTTGACCTTGCTGTCGTACATGGTGCGCTTGAGGCGGCTGGCATGGTCCACCAGGGTCTTGCCCTCAAGATGGTCTATCTCGTGCTGCAGAATCACGGCCAGCAGGCCGTCGGTGGTGATCTCCACGTCCTCGCCCTTCTCGTTCTTGCCCTTCACGGTAACGCACTCGTAGCGCTTCACCTTGCAGGAGAACGTGGGCAGGGAAAGACAGGACTCCTCGGACTCCTTCTCGCCCGTGCAGTCGAAGAACTCCGGATTCACGATGACGCGCGGGCTCTTGCGCTCCTTCGGCCCGGTCTCGTCGATGGTGACGAGCCGGATGCTTTTGCCCACCTGGGGCGCGGCCAGGCCCACGCCGTCGCTCTCGTACATGGTCTGGATCATGTCGGCGGCAAGCTGTTCCAGCTCCGGCGTGAACTCGGTGATGGTCTCGGCCTTTTTGGCCAGCACCGGGTCCGGATAGGTGACGATGGGAAGTTTGGCCATTTACGCCTCGCCCTTTCCGGCCTCGGGGGCCGCTTCCGCCGGTTTCTCGCGCAGCTGGATGCCCAGCTCGCGCAGTTGCTTCTTGGCCACAAGGTTCGGCGCGTCGGTCATAAGGCAGGTGGCCTTCTGCGTCTTGGGGAAGGCGATGACGTCGCGGATGGACTTGGAGCCCGTGAGCAGCATGATGATGCGGTCCAGGCCGAAGGCGATGCCGCCGTGCGGGGGTGCGCCGAACTTCAAGGCCTCGATGAGGAACCCGAATTTCTCCTCGGCCTCCTGGTCGCTGATGCCGAGCGCGGTGAACATGGCCCGCTGCGCGGCCGGGGTGTGGATGCGGATGGAGCCGCCGCCGATCTCGTTGCCGTTGAGCACCAGGTCGTAGGCGCGCGCCAGGGCTCCGCCCGGATCGGTGGCGATGCTGTCCATCTGGCCCGGCTGGGGCGAGGTGAAGGGGTGGTGCTTGGCCACCCAGCGCTTGTCCTCCGGGTCGTACTCCAGCAGGGGAAAGTCCGTCACCCACAGGGGGGCGAAGGCCTTCTCGTCGATGAGCCCGAAGCGCTCGCCCAATTTCAGGCGCAGGTTGCCCAAGGCGGCGTTGGCCACGTCCACCGGCGCGGCCTGGAAGAACACGATGTCGCCGGGAACCATGCCCAGGCGCTCGGCAAGCTTGGCCTTTTCGTCATCGGAAAAGAACTTGACGATGGGCGACTGCCACTCGCCGTCCTCTTTCACCTTGATCCAGGCCAGGCCCTGGGCGCCGTAGATCTTCACGAACTCGGTGTAGTCGTCGATCTCCTTGCGCGAGAGCTCGAGCCCGCCGGGCACACGCAGAGCCTTCAGGCAGGGCGCGGCCGCAAAGACCTTGAACCCGCCGCCGGCAAACACGTCCTTCACGTCCACCAGCTTGAGGGCGAAGCGCACGTCCGGCTTGTCCACGCCGTACTCGTCCATGGCGGTCTTGTAGGTCATGCGCTGGAAAGCCTCGGGCAGCTTCACGCCTATGGTCTCGGCGAACAGCGTGCGCACCAGGCCTTCGGCCATGCCCATGATCTGCTCCTCGTCCGGGAAGCTCATCTCGATATCGATCTGGGTGAATTCCGGCTGGCGGTCGGCGCGCAGGTCCTCGTCGCGGAAGCATTTGACGATCTGGAAATAGCGGTCCAGGCCGGAGACCATCAGCAGCTGCTTGAAGATCTGCGGGCTTTGCGGCAGGGCGTAGAAGGTGCCCTGGTTCTGGCGGCTGGGCACCAGGAAGTCGCGCGCGCCCTCGGGGGTGCTCTTGGTCAGCACCGGGGTCTCGATCTCCAGGAAGCCCAGGCCGTCCAGGTAGCGGCGCACGCTCTGGGCGGCCTTGTTGCGCAGGATGAAATTCTTGGCCAGGCGCGGGCGGCGCAGATCCAGGTAGCGGTACTTCAGACGCAGCATCTCGCTGGAGTCCACGCGGTCCTCGATGGGAAAGGGCGGCGTGTCCGAGGTGTTCAGCAGCTTCCACTCGTGCACGTAGACCTCGACCTCGCCCGTGCCCATGTTCGGGTTGGTCATGCCCTCCGGGCGGTGGCGCACGATGCCGCGCAAGGCCACCACATATTCGATGCGGATGGCGTGGGCGCGCTCGTGGGCCTCCGGCGCCTCCTCGGGGCTGAACACGGTCTGGGTCAGGCCCTCGCGGTCGCGCAGGTCGATGAAGATGAGCCCGCCGTGGTCGCGGCGGAACTGCACCCAGCCCATGAGGGTGACTTCCTTGCCCAGGTCGGCGCTGGTGAGCTGGTTGCAGGTGTGCGTGCGCTTCCAGCCGCCCAGGTCCTCGATGACCCGGTATTCGTCGTAGTCGCGCTCTTCGCCTGCGGAGGGAGTGGTCTGTTCGGTCATTGCGGTTCCTTTTGGAGAAATTCTAACCGTGCTTGCGCGCGGCGGTGTGTCCGTTCTGCAATCAATGGCGCAAGGCGCCCTAGTCGAAGGCCGCAATATCCAAGCGGATCTGCTCGCCTTCCTCCATGTCCTTCACCGTCACCTTTCCGGCATCGAATTCGTCCGCGCCGATGATGTAGCACTTCTTGGCCCGTATGCGCCCGGCGTGGCGCAGGCGGCTTTTCATGCTGCCGTGCGCGTAGTCGCATTCGCCGCTCAGGCCGCGGGCGCGCAGTTTGTGCGCCAGCAGAATGGCCGTGTCCACGGCGCGTTCGTCGGTAACGGCCAAAAAAAAGTCCGGGCGCGGGGCCTCGGGCTTGTCCATAAGCATGGCCAGGCGCTCCATGCCGCAGGCGAAGCCCACGCCGGGGGCGTCGGGGCCGCCCAAAAGCTGCACCAGCCCGTCGTAGCGGCCGCCGCCGGCAACGGCGGTCTGGGAGCCTATGGCCCCGCTGGTCACCTCGAAGGTGGTGCGCTGGTAGTAGTCCAGCCCGCGCACCAGCCGGGGATTCAGCGTATAGGAAAGCCCGGCGCGGTCCACCAGGGAGAGCACTGCGGCGAAATGGTCGCGGCAGCCGGCGCACAAATGGTCGCCGATGGCCGGGGCGTTTTGCACCAGCGCCTTGCAGGCGGGCACCTTGCAGTCCAGCACGCGCAACGGGTTGGTATGCATGCGGCGCTTGCAGTCTTCGCAGAGCTTCTCGTGGTCCAGGGCCTCGAAATAGGCGGTGAGCGCGCTGCGGTAGTCCGGCCTGCACTCGCGGCAACCCAGGGAGTTCAGCTCGAAGCACAGATCCCCGATGCCCAGGGAGGACAGAAAATCCTCCAGCATGAGCACGACCTCGACATCGGCCTGGGGCTCCGCGCTGCCCAGCAGCTCGGCGTTGATCTGGTGGAATTGGCGCATGCGGCCCTTTTGCGGGCGCTCGTAGCGGAACATGGGGCCGAAGGTGTACAATCTGGTGGCGCGGCCCGGCTCAATGCTCCCGGCCTCTATGGCCGCGCGCAGAACGCCTGCCGTGGCCTCGGGCCGCAGCGTCAGGGAGCGGTCGCCGCGGTCGGTGAAGGTGTACATCTCCTTGCCCACCACGTCCGTTTCCTCGCCAATGCCTTTGGCGAAAAGCTCCGTGCGTTCCAGCACGGGCGTGCGCAGTTCACCGAAGCCGTACCGGCCAAAGACCTCGCGGGCCGTGGCCTCCATGCGGGTGAAGCTCCGCGCGTCCTCGGGGAAGAGATCGGCGAAGCCTTTGATTTTCTGGATGGCGCTCATGAATCCCGTTCTGTGTGGTTGAGGTTCGGAAAGGCGGGGAATATACCTTCCTGCAACAGCGTTGTCAAAACAGCGCGCGCACGCGATATTCCAGGAGGAATCCATGCCTTACGTCAACATCAGAATCACCCGCGAAGGGGCCACGGCAGAGCAGAAGGCCACGCTCATCAAAGGCGTCACCGAGCTGCTGCAAACCACGCTGGGCAAAAACCCGGCCACCACCGTCGTCATCATCGACGAGGTGGACACGGACAACTGGGGCATCGGCGGCGAGTCCGTCACCGTGCGCCGCAAGACCGGAAAGTAGGCCGGCCTAAATGCGCGCCACGCCCAAAAACACGGCGTGCAGCGCGCACACCAGGGTCAAAAACGCGGCGCGCGCGGCAAAGGGCGTCACCCCCGGGAAGTGGTAGTGCATGGCGTCGTGGGGGCAGGCGCCCACGCAGTCGCCGCAGAGGGTGCAGGAGAGCGCGGGCCGGCCGGCCTCTATTTCCAGCGCGGTGAGCGCGGAGTAGCGGCAGGCGCGCGCGCACGAGCCGCAGCGCGTGCAGGCATTGAGGTTGATGCGCACGCGCCAGGGCATGAGCCGCCCCAGAACGTTGCCCACCAGCCCGATGGGGCAGAAGGCCGTGCAGTGGGCCATGGCGCCCACCCGGCGCGAGACGAGGAGCATGACCCCCACGCCCACGAGGCCGAACCCGGCGGCCAGCCAGACGGCGGCAAGTCCGGGCACGCCGAGCAGGCGCAGGCCCAGCGCGCCGCCGCAGGCCAAGGCCAGGGTGCCCAGGCGGGCCCCTATGGTCCAGCGGCGGGACAAAACGCGCGGCGGTTTCGGTCCCCGGCGCGAGGCCTGATCGTCCCAGGCCCCGATGTAGCACAGGTGGCTGCACCAGGCGGGACCGACGAGCAGTACGGTGGACGCGAACAGGATGGGCATGAACAGGCCGCCGCCCCGGAAGATGGGTCCGGCGATGATGAGCGCGGGCACGGGCAGGTGCAGCCGCCCGGTCATGAGCAGATCCGTGAAGCCAGCCAGGCCCAGGGCCAACTGCGTGAAGAACACGAAGGAGAACGCGGCCCAGATGCGTGGACGCCAGAGCTTGTGGGTGCGCGGGTCCAGCATCCGGCCCGTGAGCCAGGCCGCGTAGAGGGCCAGGGCCAAAATCTCCAGCCAGCCGGCCCCCGGCGCAAAGCGGTCCAGCAGCAGCACCGGCATGCTGGCCTTGGCCCTGGCCAGCGCCAGCAGCCCGGCCACGAGCGCGAAAGCCACCGCCTGCGGCGTCTCGACCGCGCGCTCACGCGGGAACAGCGCCCGCGCGCGCGCGCCCAGCAGCCAAAGCCCCGCGCCCAGGCCGGCGGCGCAAACCAGGCCCAGAATCAGCGCCAGCCGCAGCCAGGGCTCGCCAAAGGCCAGGCGCAATTGCACAAACTCCAGCCCGGCGGCCAGCCATTGGGCGGCGCCCAGCAGCAATGCCCCCGCGGAGAGGAGCCGCGCGGCTCCGCGCCGCGTCAACAGCAGCAACGGCAGCGCCGCAAGGGCCGCGCACAAAGACCAGTCGCCCCGGCGCAGCGCGTGCGCGGCCAGAAGGACATGGCCCAGCACGGCCAGGGTGAGCATGAAGGCGGTCATGGGCGGCGGGCTCCTTTTGCTGCGCGTGTGGCCTGCGTGTGGCCGTTTCCGGCGTCTTGGCACGCGGGGGCGGGGCGCGCCTTGACTTGAGTCAGATGCTTGCGCGTTTTTTCCGCCCTGGGCAAGAATTCCGCGCGGCCCGGCGCGTTCTTGCCACGGCAGGCGCCGGCGGCTATGGTCCGCGCCAGAGACCGGACCGGGAGGACGACGCGCATGACCAAGGACACATTGGCCGCCCTGGGGGGCATCAAGCTCTTCGAGGGGTTGCCCCAGGCACAGCTCAAGACCCTGGCGGAAATCGCCCTGCTCAAGCGGGTGAAGGCCGGGGAGACGCTGTTCGAGGCCGGGCAGCCGGGCTCGCACTTCTACGCCGTGTCCACGGGCAAGGTGCGCGTGTTCCGCTCCTCTCCCACGGGCAAGGAGCAGATTCTGCACGTGTTCGGCCCGGGCGAAGCCTTTGCCGAGGTGCCGGTGTTCGAGGGCAAGACCTATCCGGCCAGCGCGCAGGCCCTGGAGGACAGCCAGATGGTGTCCATTCCGCGCAAGGGATTTGTGGAGGTGCTGCGCCGCGAGCCGGAGCTGGCGCTGGGGGTCATGGCGCTGCTTTCGGCCCGGCTGCGCGCCTTTGTGAGCCAGATAGCCCAGCTGAGCCTGAAAGAGGTGCCGGAACGGCTGGCGGGATACTTGCTGCTGCTGCGCGCCGCGCAGAACAGCGATGACCTGACCCTGGACCTGCCCAAGGGGCAGATCGCGTCCTACCTGGGCACCATACCCGAGACTCTGTCGCGCGCGCTCAAAAAGCTCGCGGACCAGGGGCTCATAGAAACCACGGGCAACCGCGTGCGGCTGCTCGATCCCCAGGCCTTGGCGGAACTGGCGGAAGCGGGCCGGTAGCGGCGGCGTCCGGACTGCGGCCGGACTGCGGAGGAGGCTGGTTGCGCCTCCCCCGCGGATCTCGTCCTGTCCCGGGCTATTCCCAGGAGATGCAGGTCACCGGGCAGGCATCGATGGCCCCCTGGATTTCGTCGTCCGAGGCTCCGGTGGGGTTCACCACCTTGGCCTTGCCGGAATCCGCGTCGAACTGGAATACGCCGGGAACGAGCTCGCAGCAGGTTTCGCAGCCGATGCACTCGTCTTCATTGATGGTCACGGTACCGCCCATACAATCCTCCATTTGAAGGCACCCTACACCAGCCGCGGGGCTGTTGCCAAGGGGGGGCCAGGCTCCTCCGGCCGTCAGGCCGGCGTTCCTGCGCCGTTTACCGGGCGAATATGCCGGGGCGCAGCAGCGGGTGCTCCGCGCGCAGCACCACGCGCATGCCGGGGTGGCCCACCTCCACCGGCAGACCGGGCAGGCCGGACTGCGCCCCCTGCTCCAGCAGGAAGCTTCCGGGCGCCAGCACGGGCCGGGCCAGGCCGGGCAGGATGAGCGTCAGGCCCTCGGGCCGTTTGGTGTCGAAGGTGCCCTTGAGCTCCACATCCCAGGCCGTGGCGTCGGCGTTGGATGGCCCCAGCACGCGCAGCATGGGCAGGCGGCGCGGGGCCAAGCGGTCCAGGCCGGGAATCTCGCGCCGGGCATCGGCTCCGAAAAGCCCGCCGGTCAGCGCGCGGGTGGCGGCGTGGCGCAGCTCCGCAAGCGCCCTGCGCGGCTGGAAGTCTCCGCCCGCCAGGGAGTCCAGGGCGAAGCGCCAGCCATCGGCCACCACGGCCAGATAGGCCGAGCTGCGCGTGCGGCCCTCGATCTTCAGGGCGTCCACGCCCAGGCGCGCCAGCCAGGGCGCATGCCACAGCAGGCACAGGTCCTGGGGGGCGAAATATTGCGTCCATGGGGCCTGGCCGGGCGCGGCGGCATCGTCCGTCCAACGCTCCAGCACCTCCCAGGCCTCCGCGCCCATGCGCTTGCGCTCCTCCACAACGGCCTTGAGGCGGTACTCGTAGCGGCAGGGATGCGCGCAGGCTCCCATGCCGGCCGTGCGGCCCGTCTCATTCACGCCGCGCTCCACCATGTGCACCGACATGCCGCAGCGGCCGGACAGGGCCATGCACTGCGCGCCGTGGGCGAACACCTCCAGCTCGAAGCCGGGCAGGTGCGCATCACGCGCGCGCGCCAGGGCGGCCACCTCCCCGGCGGCGCACTCGCGGGCCAGATTGGCGCGGGTGGCGCCGAGATCGCGCCAGAAGGCCAGGCCCTCGCTGTTGCGGGTGTTGGCCTGGGTGCTGATGTGCAGGGGCAGGCCCGGCGCATGGCGCAGCGCCAGCCGCGCCACGCCCGCGTCGGCCACGATGAGGCCGTCCGCCTGGGCCGCCACGGCCTGCTCCAGCCCTTGGCGCACAAGGGCCATGTCCTGCTCGCGCGGGCTGGCGTTGAGGCACACGTACACGCGCACCCCCGCCTTTCGGGCCGCCTGGACCGCACGCGCCAGCCCCGCACCGGCGAACCCGGCCGCGCCGGCGCGCAGGTTGGGGCCGTCCGCGCCGAGGTAGACGGCGTCCGCGCCATAGAGCAGGGCCGTTTCCAAGGATTCCATGTCGCCGCAGGGCAAAAGCAGTTCCGGGATGCGCATGGCCGCGTGGTAGCCTTGGCGCGCACGGCGGTCAAGGTGCCGCCGGGGGCGTCCGGAGAATCTGGCGGACCCTCTCTGGACTTTTTGTAGATTCTCGGCGATGATGACCGCGACCAGGAGTGCGCCCCATCATTGCGCCCTGGCCGGAGGGTCATGCCGAAAGTTCAGCAGGGTCGCGCGTGGCGCATGGGAGGCGAGGCCGTTTGGCTGCTGGCCCTCTGCTTCGCCCTGCTGTGCCTGTTGCCGCCGCCCCTGGCCCTTGCCACCCGCCCCGCCCCGCAAAAATCAGCCGCAAAAATTCAGGAAAATCCAGCCGATGCCCCAGTGCGGCGTTTCCAGACCCTGCTGACCCGCAAGAACGTGGGCAAAGACGCCCTGCGCAAGCTGGAGACCGAGTTGGAGCAGGCCCGCAATGCCCGGCCCGACGGTCTGAACGGTCCCAAGGCCACCTTTTTTCTGGCCCGGGTGCAACAGGAAATAGCCAAACGCACCGGCCAGAAGTCCGACTGGTTCAAGGCCGCCGAGACCTTCGGGGCCTGTGCGGAGCGCTTTCCCAAATACCAGTTGGCGCCGGACGCCCTGCTGCAACGAGGCAGCATCCGCCTGGAACGCCTTTCCGACCCCGAAGGCGCGGCCGGCGACTTCCAGACCCTGCGGCGGCTTTACCCGCACTCGCCCCTGGCGGCCAAGGCCGCCCTGCTGCAACGCACCGCAGCCAAAACCCAGCCCACGACGCCAAAACCCGCCGAAGCACAGCGGAAGAGAGCGCAGCCCCCCCCGGCGCGAGCCGCCGACAACGACGAGCCGGAGCTTCTGGACGTGCGCGGCAAAAACACCGGGGCCTCCGCACGGGTGGTGCTGGAGCTGGATTCCCGCGCCAAGTACCGCTACCAACTGCTGGAGCATCCGGGCGGCAAGGGCTCGTCCGGGCGGCTCTACGTGGATCTTCTGGGCGCGCACCCGCGCCCTGGCTTGGACGACGACATGCCGGTTTCCGGCGGCATCCTGAAAAGCATCCGCGTTGCCCCCAAGAAGTCCGGCGCCACCCGCGTGGTCATGGAATACTCCACCATCAAGGACTACCGCGTCACCGCCCTGGACGCGCCCTTCCGGCTGGTCATCGACGCCTTCAGCAGCCAGGAGGCCAAGGCGGACACCCCGCCGCCCACCGCCGCGCCGCTCCCGGTGGAGCCGCCCGCCCCCAGCTTCGCCGCGCCCAAGGGCAACCGCAAGAAGCTCGCGGCCGACCTGGTGGAGCAGCTGGGCCTCTCGGTGCGCACGATCATGATCGATGCCGGGCACGGGGGCAAGGATCCCGGCGCGCGCGGCTACGGGCTTATGGAAAAGGACGTGAACCTGCGCATGGCTTTGATTCTGGGCAAGATGCTCAAGGAGCGCGGCTTTCGCGTGCTCTACACGCGCACCACGGACGACTTTTTGGCCCTGGAGGAGCGCACGGCCCTCGCCAACGCAAAAAAGGCCGACCTGTTCATCTCCATCCACTGCAACGCCCACACCGACCCGTCCATGTTGGGACTTGAGACCTACAGCCTGAACCTTGCGCGCACGCCAGACGCCGTGCGCGTGGCCGCGCGCGAAAACGCCGTTTCGGACAAGAACATCAGCGATCTGCAGATGATCCTCACCGACCTCATGCTGACCTCGAAGATCAAGGAAAGCGTCGACCTTGCGCGCGGGGTGCACCGCAACGGCCTTGCCGCCATCCGCGACAAGTGGACCGTGAACGACCACGGCAACCGCGAGGCCCCGTTCTTTGTGCTCATGGGCGCAAAAATGCCCTCCGCCCTGCTGGAGATTGGGTACATCACCAACAAGACGGAGGCCGCGCGCCTCAAAAACGACACCTACCTCAAGATTCTTGCGGGCGGCATCGCCCAAGGCATCAGCGAATACAAGCAGCAGATCGAGCGCTACGCGAGAAAGTAAAGGGGGCCGGAGGGGAAGCATTCCCCCCGGCGTTGATCCCCGACGCGTGTGTGTTTAGCCCTCTTGCCCCTCGGCCCGCAGCTGGTCGGTAAGGTTCATGAGGGTTTGGGCCTGGTGCGAGAGGTCGGCCACGGCCTGCGCGGACCGGGACATGGCGTCCGCCGTGTCGTTCGAGATGCGGCTGATGTCCTCCACGCTCCTGTTGATTTCCTCGCTGGTGGCGGACTGCTGCTCGGCGGCGGTGGCGATGGAGCGCACCTGGTCGGAGCTGGCCTCCACAAGGCCCACGATGGTCCGCAGGGCCTCGCCGGATTCCTCGGCCAGAGACGTGGCCTTCTGGATGGTTTCCACGGAGCGGTCCACGCCGGTGATGCTCTTTCTGGTGCCGGTCTGGATGCCGCGGATGGCGTCGCCCACTTCCTTGGTGGCGGTCATGGTCTTCTCGGCCAGCTTGCGCACTTCGTCGGCCACAACGGCAAAGCCGCGGCCCGCGTCGCCCGCTCTGGCCGCCTCGATGGCGGCATTGAGCGCCAGCAGGTTGGTCTGGTCGGCGATGTCGGTAATGACCGACAGGATGTTGCCGATGCCGTCGGCCTGGCGGCCCAGGGCGGCCATGTCCTGCTTCAGCTCCTCGCTGGTCTTCTGCACCTCGCTGATGCCCGACACGGCCTGGGCCACCACCTGGGCGCCCTGGATGGCGTTCTTGCGCGCCGTCTCGCTGGTTTCCGCGGCGCGCCCGGCGTTTTGCGCCACCTCAAGCACCGTGGCGTTCATTTCTTCCATGGCCGTGGCGGTTTCGGCCACGCGCTGGGACTGGTGGTCCGCGCCGCGCCGCGCCTGGTCGATCTGCGAGCTCAGGTCCTGCGCGGCGGAGGAAACCACCCCCACCACCTGCTCCAGCTTGCCGGCAGCCTGGAGCAAGCCTTCGCGCTTGGCCTGGGCGGCCTGCTTCAGGGCGTTCTCGGCCACGGCCGTGGCCCGGCTGGCTTCCTCGGCCAACTGCGCGGCCTCCTTGCTCTTCTGCTCGCTCTCGGAAATCATGGTCTTGAGCGTGTCCACCATGTGGCGCAGGGTTTCGGCCAGGGAGCCGATCTCGTCCGCGCGGTGCACGTCGAGCTTCTGGTTCAGGTCGCCCCCGGCGATTTTGCTGGCGAACTCGGCCGTGCGGGCCAGGGGATTGGCCAGGGACCGCGCGAAGAACAAGCCACCGATGCCCAGAACCACCGAAAGAACGGCGCCGCCAAGAAGCATGGCCCAGGTGATGCCGTTCTTGGTCTCCTCGATGATCCTGCGCTCCTTGCCGATGAAGAACATGCCCTCGGTCTTGCCGTTGATGTCCTTGAGGGGCCAGTAGGCCGTCTCGTAGGGCTTGCCCAGAATGACGTTGCTGGAGTGGAACGACTGGCCCTTCTGGAGCACGGTCTCAAGCACCTTGGGGTTGTCCATCTTGGTGCCCACAGCGCGCTTGCCTTCCTTCATCACCGTGGTGGAGGCGCGGGTGTCCATGTCGAAGATGGTCGTCTCCATGCCGGTAAGCGCCTTGATTCCGTCCACGAACTTGTCGCCGGAGAGGCTGTCGCCGATGGCCAGCGCGCCCACGATGACGCCGTTTTGCTTGATGGGAACCGCGGCGCGCACGCCGAACTTCACCACATTGCCGCGCTCTATGCCGACAATGGGCTTGTCCTTCAGGGCGCTGGCCAGGGAGATGAGGTTCAGGCCGGAGTCGCCCGCCTTGTCGTCATGGGCGCGCACGAGGATGATGCCCTTCTCGTCGCTGGCCAGAATGGAATCCACCTTGTGGATGTCCAGCTGCTTGCGCAGCAGGGCCTTCAGCGTTGCGGCGTCGCGCTTGGCCACGGCATCGATGACCGCGGGGTTGTGCGCCAGCGAGGATGTGGCCTGGAACAGGTCTTCCTTTTCCGCCTCGACCTGCTTTTCGACGACGCGCTGGAACAGGGTGATGTTGTCCCTGGCCTCGGTGTCAAAGCCCTTGCCGACGAAATGGCTAGAAACAAAGAACATTCCGAGGCAGGTGATGACCACCGCGGCCAGAACAATCCCCGTGACCTTAATGAAAATATTGACCTTCATGCGACATCCTCCGAGGGCATTCTGCGGGACAACGAGAGGGATTCCCAACAGTAATAAGAATACTATCGGACTACAGTACGTAAAGCAACAGAGCGACGGGGCAAATTTGTCACGTTCGTTACAAAAAAGAGAACCAGGAAGCGCTGTTGCGGCACGCCCCCCGCCGGAGCGTTCACCCGCGTTGACCCCCGGTTTCGCGTGCCGTAGTCTCCGGCCACAGCCTCCCAAACAAGGACTCCGAATGCCAAAATCCACCAGCGCCGCCTTTCTGGCCATTCCCGCCCAGGCCCGGCGCATGCTCGTCTTCCTCATGGTGCTCACCGCGGCCTCGCAAATCGGCATGCAGGGCTGGATCACGCTGTTCAACAACTTCGCCGTGGAACGCGCGGGCTTTGGCGGGTTCGAGGTGGGCCTGGTGCAGTCCATCCGCGAGGTGCCGGGCTTCCTGGCCCTGCTGGTGGTGTACGTGCTCATGGTGCTGCCGGAGCACCGCATCGTGGCCCTGGCCATTGCCACACTGGGCGCAGGAGTGGGCCTCACCGGACTGTTTCCAAGCTTCTGGGGACTCACCGCGACAACGCTCATCATGAGTTTCGGCTTTCACTACTACGAGACCTTGAACATGTCGCTCACGCTGCAATACTTCGACCGTTCACAGGCCCCGCTGGTGTTCGGCCGGCTCAGAAGCGTCACCGGAATCAGCAACATCGCGGTGGGGCTTTTGGTGCTCGCGGCCACGCGGATCATCGATTATCCGGGCATTTACGCCATTCTGGGCGGGGTGGTGGCCGCCGCCGGGCTGTGGGCCCTGACCCAGGACCCCACCCACACGGGCGCGCCGGTGCAGCGCAAGAAGATGTTCTTGAAGCGCAAGTACACCCTGTATTACATTCTGACCTTCCTGGCCGGGGCCAGGCGGCAGGTGTTCATGACCTTCGCCGTGTTCCTGCTGGTGAAGAACTTCGGCATGGGGGTTACAGAGATCACGGGCCTGTTCATTTTGAACAACCTGGTGAACGTGTTCGCCAACCCGCTCATCGGGCGGGCCATCAACAAATACGGCGAACGCACGCTGTTGTCGCTGGAGTACGCGGTGGTCACGGTGGTGTTTTTGGTGTACGCTTTTTCCGGCTCCAAGCTGCTGGTGGCCTGCCTGTACGTGGTGGACCAGTTGTTCTTCAACTTCGCCATGTGCGTGGGCACCTATTTCCAAAAAATCGGCGAGCCGCAGGACCTCTCCCCCACCCTGGCCGTGGGCTTCACCATCAACCACGTGGCCGCAGTGGTCATTCCGGCCATCGGCGGGGCGCTGTGGTTGTGGGACTCGCGCGCAGTGTTCCTGACGGGCGTGGTCTTGTCCCTGTGTTCCCTGGCGGCGGCGCAGTTCATCCGCACCCCGGCCCAAAAACCAAAGGACGTGCTGGTCCATGCCCGTTGAACCGCTGTTCACCGTCATCACCCCCAGCGTGGGCACGCGGCCCCGCGCCCTGGCCCAGGCCATAGCCAGCGTGGAGGCCAGCCTGGCCCACGCGCACGAAAAGGCCGGGCTCGACCTGGCGCTGGTGGAGATGCTGGTGGGCTTTGACGGCGTGGACGGGGAGCGCCCGCAATCGACCCTGGCCGGCCTGCGCTTTTTCGTGCTGCCCCGGCCACAGGGCGCAACCAGCGGTTTCGGCAACCACATCCGCAACACGCTCATGAAGGCCGCGCGCGGGCGGCACCTGCTGCTGCTGGACGACGACAACGCCCTCGCCGGGCAGGCCTTGGCCAGCTACCTGCCGCACCTGGACGCGGAGATGGTCATCGGCCGGGTGGACACCAGCCGGGCCTTTGACGTGCCCTTTCTGCCACGCCCGGCGCCAGGGGGCGCGGACGCCGCAGCCGACGCCATCCGCCAAGGCAACATCGACCCGCTGTGCCTGTGCCTTTCGCGTGAGCTGGCCGTTGTCCGCTGCCGAGGCTGGGCCGATGAGGGCGGCTACGAATCGGACTTCCTGAACATCCGCAGATACTTCCACAGGGCACGCCGCGTGGTGCGCATCGAGTCCCTGGTGGGCGTGTACGACGCCGGGCGCGGCCTGGACGAGACGGGCCAGAACCCGCGCCAGCGCCGCCTGGGCGAACAGGGTCGCTAACCCCCGGCGGCTTCCCCCCCTTTCTGCCGCCCTGCGCAGAGTTTTCCGCGTGCAATTCAAGCGTCTTCTTGCGCGCATGGAGCGCAATCTTTGCTCGCCTGCGCAGACCAACCGGCGAACCAGACAGAAATATCTATTCATTCCGCCACTTATCCGTTGGCACGGGACATGCTCTCCTTACGGCACGCGCCGCAAGGCGCTGGCTGAACAACGGAACCGGCACCGAACCACGAACCCGCAACCTCATGTTCCTCAAGGAGCCCGACCATGTTCAAGAAATTCGCCGCCGCCGCCCTGATGCTTTCCCTGGCCGTTCCCGCCCTGGCCCAGGAGCCCGCCACGCCGGGCCTGGACACGCGCGAGGCCAAGATGGAGAAGCGCATCGAGCAGGGCAAAGCCTCCGGCGCGTTGAATGAAAAGGAAACCGCCCGCCTGGAAAAGCGCAAGGCCAGCCTGGAAAAGGCCGAGACGCGCGCCAAGGCCGATGGCGCGGTGACCAAGCAGGAGCGCAGGCGCCTGAACAAGAAGGCCGACCGCGTGAGCGACGGCATAGCCCGCCAGAAGCACGACAAGCAGACCGCCGCCAAGGCCCTTGAAGAGCCGAAGCAGTAGCCCATACACCGCATCAACCCTCAACGATTCTAAGGAGTCCCATCATGATGAAGAAGTTCGCCGCCGCCGCCCTGATGCTTTCCCTCGCCGTTCCCGCCTTTGCCGCCACCCCGGCTGTGGAAAAGGCCGCCGAGCCTGCCAGCATGGAAGCCAAGGCTGAAGTGAAGGCCGAGAAGAAGGTTGTGAAGAAGGCCAAAAAGGCCGCCAAGGTCGAGAAGAAGGCCGCCAAGAAGGCCGAAAAGACCGCCGCCGAGCCCAAGGAATAACACCCCGCCCATCCCCCTCCACCGCGGCGCGGCTTCCTTGCAGCAGGAGCCGCGCCGCACTTTTTGCCGCGCCTTGCCTTGAGCCCCCGGCTTATGGCACTACGGCGAAAATCTTCCGCCAAGGACACGCCATGCACAAAGCCCTGCTGCTGCTCACCAATCGTCTGGTCATCGCCGCCATGAACGTCCTGCTCATTGTCCTGATGCTGCAGGGCAGCCTGGAAGTGCTCTCGAACTTCCAGCTCATCAGCGAGATGCAGGACGGCATGGAAGAAATCCTGGAAGGCCTGGGCACCATCCTGGTGGCCCTGGGCGTGGCCCTGGAGGAGCGCGAGACGCTCATGAAGTTCCTGGACCTGTACCCCCGGGCGCTGACGCCGGTGCAGGCCCGCGTGGACCACCATTGCCACGGCTACGGGCTCTTGCTGCTGCTGGTGGGACTTTTCGTGGAGGTGGCGGTGTACGTCATCCGCATGCCGAACCTCAAAACCGTGGACTTCGATCCCGCGCTCATCATCACGGCCACCGTGCTCTGCCTTCTGGGCGGCGCGCTCATGGCCCGGCTGACGTGGCTCTTGTGCCGCGCCAGCAGCGAGCCCGCAACGATTTAGCCCCCAGCACCCGACAACCGCCGCCGCAGGCCGTCCGCGTCCAGGGCCTGGCCCAGGCCGCGCTGCGCCACGTCCGCAAGCTCCTCGCCGCGCAACCCCAGCACCAGTTCGCAGGCCCGGTCCAGGTGCGCCAGCTCGGCGCGCACGTCCGGGCCGTGCACATGGGCCAGCCGCAGCCCCTGCGACATGAGCACCTCGTAGCTGCCGTGCGAAAGCGCCTCCTCCTGGTGCCCGGCCATGCGCAACTGGGCGAGCAGCGCCTGCCTGCGCCAGGCCAGGGCCGCGCGCGGGGCGAAGGCCTCCCCGGCCAGATCGAGAAACCCCACGGCCCAGGCCGTGAGCCCGCGCACAGCGTCCCTGTCTCCGGGGCCGGCCCGCTCCAGCAGGGTCGTCAGAAAAAACATCCGCGCTGGCGTCCAGGCCAGACGGCTGTGCCGCAGCATCACAGCCAGATCAACCGCCATGCCGCCCTGCTCCCGCGCCCCGTACCGGCGGGCCAGAATGCCGCGCAACTCCGCCGGGGCCGTGGCCTCTGGCCGCAGCCGCCGCACAAAACCCTCCACGTCCGGCGCCGAAAGCGGCAAGGCCGCCCTGCCGCCAGCGGGCAAAAGCAGCGTCAGCGGCCTCCCGGCTCCATGCCCCGACACCTCGCGGGCCACTTCACCAGCAAGCCGGGCCGCGCCCTCCGTGTCCAGGTCCGCCTGGGCCAGGGCGGGCTCCAGGGCGCGCAAGGCCTCCGGCCCGGGCGAACACACCAGGGCCAGCAGCGGCGCGGTCTCCGAGGACGGCTGGCCCGCCGCCAGGGCCGCGCCCAAAGCCGCCAGAGCCCGTGCCGGGTCCGGCTCGTCCAGGGCCTGGCACAGCAGCTCCAGGCTGGCCGCGTCCTGAGGCAGCCCGGCCTCCAGAAACGCCGCCACCGCCCGCGCCGCGCAGCGAACCTCCGGAGACGGCGCGCGCCGCGCCATCCTAACCCCTGGCCTTGCGCCCGGCCACGATGCCGGTGTGGTTCGGCCCGGCGAAGTCCAGCCGCGCGATGTTCGAAAGCCCCGCCGCCGCCAGCATTCCGCCCACCTGACCGCCGGAGTAAGACTGCCCGCCCTCGGTGCCCAGCAGCATGTTCAGCGAGAACAGCGCCGGGAACTCCGGGCCGTCCAGGCTGTCGTCCAGCAAAAACTCGTGCACCAGCAAAAGCCCGCCGGGGTTCAGGGCCTGGGCGGCCTTGCGCACGATCTCGGCGGCCATGGCCGGGGATTCGCCGTGCAGAATGTGCGAGAGCCAGGCCAGGTCGAACCCGCCGGGCACGGGGTCCTGCGTGTAGTCGCCGGGTAGAAAGTCCAGGCGCTGGCCCGGCCCGTACCCCAGGCCAAACCGCTTGGCCGTGGCTTCGGCAAAGGGCCGGGTGGTGGGCAAATCGAAGACGCTGGCGGCCAGCCCCGGGTAGGCCAGGCAGAAATGAATGGCGTAGGTGCCCGGCCCGCCGCCCAGGTCCAACAGACGCGCCCCGCCCGCCGGCCCCGTCAGGCCCGGCAGGCCCGGCAGCCCGGCGGCCAGCAGCAGCGCGTCCAGCTGCGGAGCCAGGCGCGGGGCGATGCCCATGGCCATGTTGAACATGCCGAGCAGGAAGTCCTGGCGGTCCGCCTCGGTCCACTGCGCTCCACCCCGCACGCGGCGGCCCGTGCGCACGGCCTCGTCCAAATGTTCAAAGGACTCCACAAGGTTGTGGTGGTGGCGGATGATGTGCCCCTGGTAGCGCGGCGCGGCGCGCACCAAAAACGCCTCGGCCAGGGGAACCAGGGCGAATTCGTCGCCGCGCTTCGCCAGCAGGTCCAGGGCGCACAGCGCCCCCAGCAGCATGCCCAGGGCGCGGGCGTCGCAGGAAAGCCGCGCGGCCAGGTCGCGCGCCGTGGCCGGGCCTTCGGCCAGGGGCGAGAACACGTCGAGAACCACCGCGGCGTGCAGGGCGCAGGATTTCCAGTACGCCCCGGACAAGCCCAGGAGCGGGCCGGGCTGCAGGTCGAGATCGTCGGCTGTGGGCATGGCGGGGCTCCTTCGGTGGCTGGTTGCGGCCGGGTGCGGGCCTTTGGATCAGGATACTCCAAATATCGCGCGGCTCGCAAGGGCGCTCCCGTCGCGGAAACGTCACGCACTGTTCACCGGGGCAACACCATCAGGCCCGGCGCACGGAGTAGGCGGAAGTCTTCGGGGCCGCACCACGCCCCCCGGCACCTCCCAACAGGAGCATCCACATGCGCAATATCCCGGTCTGGGGCAAAATCACCCTGGGACTCGCCGCCGCCTCCATCATCACCCTGGGCATCGCCGCCGTGGGCTATCTTGGCATCCGCAACACGGAAGACGCCCTGGCCGCCACGGTGCAGCGCCGCATGCCCGCCCAGGAACACCTGGCCACCCTGCGCAACGCCCTTACCGCCATCCAGCGGGCGGAGCGCACCCTGCTCATCCCCGAAACCATGGAGAACCCGGCCCTGCTGGAACGCCAGCGGGCCAACCTGACGAAGCACTGGAGCCAGGCCCAAGCCGCCGTGACCGCCCTGGAGGCCCTGCCGGGCTTCGCGCGTTCGGCTGCCGCAAACGCCGCCGCCACGCCAGAGGCCGCGCCGGGCGCAGGCGAGAACGCCTCAGTCCAAACCCCAGCCCAGGCCACGGCCCAGGCCACGGCCCAGGCCACGGGCGGCCAGGCCCAGACCTGGCAGGAGTTCAAGGACGCCTGGGAGGCCTGGGGCGCGCGGCACAAGAAGGTGCTGGAGCTTCTGGACGCGGACATGCGCTTCGGGGCCATGGCCCTCTCCATGCGCGAGGCGCGGGAGGCCCTGGTCCGCACGGAGGCCGCCCTGGACGCCCTGCAAGACGAAGAACGCACGGGCGCCCAGGCCTTTGTGGCCCAGGCCCTGCCCCAGGCGGGCAAGGACCGCCTGACCCTGCTGGCGGCCGCGGCCCTGGCTGTGCTGACCTCGCTGGGCTTTGGCGCGGTGGTCACCACCAACATCAACCGGCCTTTGAAAAAGACCTTGGCCTTTGCCGAGCGCGTGGCCGCAGGCGACCTCTCCGCCGAGCTTTCCGTGGACCGGCGCGACGAGTTGGGCAAAATGGCCGCCGCCCTGCGCGCCATGGTGTTCGAGCTGCAAAAGGAGATCGCCCTGGCCGGGGAGCGCGGCGAGGAGGCGGCCAGCGAGGCCGAGCGCGCGCGGCTGGCCGTGGCCGAGGCCCGCGAGGCCGGGCTCAAGGCCGAACGTTCGCGCCGCGACGGCATGCGCCAGGCCGCGGACCGCATGGCCGAGGTGGTGGAGCGTCTGGGCGCGTCGTCGCAGCAGCTTTCCACCCAGGTGGAGCAGTCCGCGCGCGGGGCCGTGGAGCAGTCGCGGCTCTCCGGCGGCACGGCCGCAGCCATGGAACGCCTGCTGGAGGGCGTGGCCGGCGCCGAAACCGGGGCCGCCAGGGCGGCGGACACCGCCGAAAGCGCCCGGACCAAAGCCAGCGAGGGAGAAAAGGCCGTGGCCCAGGTGAGCCAGGTGGTGGCCGCCGTGCAGGACCGCGCCGAGGCCCTGCGCCAGAGCATGGACGCCCTGCGCGCCCGCAGCGAGGACATCGGGCGCATCATCACCGTCATCGACGACATTGCCGACCAGACCAACCTGCTGGCGCTCAACGCGGCCATCGAGGCGGCGCGGGCGGGCGACGCGGGCAGGGGCTTCGCCGTTGTGGCCGACGAGGTGCGCAAGCTGGCCGAGAAGACCCAGACCGCCACCAAGCAGGTGGACCAGGCCATCCGGGGCATTCAGGCCGAGACGAAAACAAGCCTGGAGCAGGTGGATCAGGCGGGCCGCGCCGTGGACGAGGCCACCAGCCAGGCCGGAAGCTCGGCCCTGGCCCTGGGCGAAATCGTGGCCCTGGCCTCGCGGACCTCGGCGGAAATACGCGCCATTGCGGAGGCCTCCCGCCATCAGGCCGAGGCCGGGCGCGAGGTCAGCTCCGCCGTGGCGAACATGCGCGAGATCAGCGAGCAGACCAGCCGGGCCATGGACGACTCCGCCGGAGCCGTGGCCGAGCTTGCCGGGCAGGCCAAAAGCCTGGGGCGCATCGTGGAGCAGATACGCCAGGACGCGGACAACGCTTCCGAACACGGCGAACGCGCCGGGGAGCCGGGCCTCAGCCTCATGACCGCGGCCTAGCCCCCGGCGGGGCGCGCAAAAAAACGGGCGGCCCTTCCAACCGGAGGGGCCGCCCGATGCGTTTTATGCGACGTCGCGCCTAGCGGGTGATTTCCGTGCCGATGCCGCAGGCGGTGAACAGCTCCAGCAGCACGCAGTTCTCCACGCGGCCATCGATGATATGCACCTTTTCCACCCCGGCCATGATGGCCTCCAGGGCGCATTGCAGCTTGGGAATCATGCCGCCCACCACGACGCCGCACTCGATGGCCTGGAAGGCCTGGGTGCTGGTCATGGAGGGGATGAGCCGCTTGTCGCGGTCCAGCACGCCGGGCACGTCGGTGAGCAGATGCAGGCGCTTGGCGCGCATGGCCCCGGCCACGGCCCCGGCCACGGAATCGGCGTTGATGTTGTACGTGCGGCCCTCGTCGTCCACGCCCACGGGCGCGATGACCGGAATGATGCCCGTGCTCATGAGCGAATTGAGCACCCCGGTCTCAATGGCCGTCACCTCGCCCACCATGCCCAGGTCGATGATCTCGGGCGGGGCGTCGTCGTGGCTGATGGCCAGTTCCTTCTTCTCCGCGCGGATGAGCATGCCGTCCTTGCCGGAAAGGCCCACGGCCCGGCCCCCGGCCAGGTTGAGAAGGTTCACGATCTCTTTGTTGACCTTGCCCACCAGCACCATCTCCACCACGTCCATGGTGGCGTCGTCCGTCACGCGCAGCCCCTGGCGGAAGTGGCTCTCGATGTTCAGGGCCTTCAACATTTTGCCTATCTGCGGGCCGCCGCCGTGCACGATGATAGGGTTGACCCCCACGTACTTGAGCAGCACCACGCTGCGCGCGAAGCTCTGTTTGAGGGATTCGTCGATCATGGCGTTGCCGCCGTATTTGATGACCACGGTCTGCCCCGCGAATTCGCGGATGTAGGGCAGCATCTCGATGATCATGCGGGCGCGCTCGGCCTCGCGGGCCAGGTCGCGGGGAATCTCCGTGGGGCAGGCTGGGGCGCAGGCGAAGGCGGCCTTGGATTCGTCGGGCTTGGTCATGGGAACCTCCGGCTGGGCGAATGGCGCGCAAAGGGCATCCGGCGCGCCGCCACACAATCGCCCCCGGAGGCGGTTCTGTCAAGAATCGCCGGGATTCTAGCCCGCAATGGGGCGGTAGACCGCGCGCTCGTACCCGGCGCAGAAGCAGCGGGCCAGGGCGCTGGGCAGGCCCAGTTCGCGCAGGCGGCAATACAGGTGCAGGGGGTTCAGACAGTGCTGCAGGACGTCTCTGAGGTGGTGGTTCATGACAAAGCTCCTGTTGCACGTCTTATCGGCGCGCCACACAGGGCGCATTAGCCCAATGCGCCCAGGGGCCGGGGCTGCGGGCAATGCGGGCCCCGCCCCCGGCAGTGCTTGCCGTGTCTGCGGCAATGGCGTATTGAGGTAAAAGAGCGTGGAGGGCTTTATGGACGGCTTCTTGTCTGCGCATCTGCTGTGGTTCCTGGTCGGCGTTGCCTTTTTGCTTGCAGAGCTGGCGCTGCCCGGCTTTGTGCTGCTGTTCTTCGCCGTGGGCGCCTTTGCCGCGGCCCTGCTGGCCTTTGCCTTTGGGCTGAGCGCCGGCGGGCAGTTCATCACCTTCCTGGCGGCAACGCTGGCCGGGGTGGTGCTGCTGCGGCGCATGTTCCTGCGCGTGTTCCGGGGGCGCACCCATTCCCCGGCCCAGGAAGGCGCAGGCCCGGAGGGCGAGGGGCTGGACGACGTCGGCGTGGGCAAGGCCGCCGTGGTCACGCGGGCGGTTGGCCCCGGCGAGCAGGGCGAGATCAAGTTCCGGGGCAGCTTCTGGCGGGCCGAGTCGGCGGAATCCATCGGCGAGGGCGAGAACGTGGTCATCATCGGCTTGGCGCAAAACGACTCCGGCGCATACCTGGTGCGCTCCGCAAAGGCGGAAGCCCAGAACGGAGGACGGTAGGAGGCCTTATGCTGGACGGCAACATCATCATCCTGGTGGTTCTGGCCTTGCTGGCCATCATCGTCTTCGCCAAGTCCGCCGTGGTGGTGCCCCAGAAGTCCGAGTTCATCGTGGAGCGGCTGGGCAAATATTTCAATACCTTGGGGGCCGGCTTTCACATCCTCATTCCCTTCATCGACCGCGTGGCCTACATGCGCTCCATGAAGGAGGAGGTGCTGGAGATTCCGCCCCAGGTGTGCATCACCCGCGACAACGTGGCGGTCAGCATCGACGGGCTCATCTACCTCGAGGTGCGCGACTCCAAGCTCTCCGCGTACGGCATCGCCAACTACTATCAGGCGGCCATCCAGCTCTCGCAAACCAGCCTGCGCTCGGCCATCGGCAAAATCGAGCTGGACCGCACGTTTGAAACGCGCGAGACCATCAACCACCAAGTCATCACCGCCGTGGACGAGGCCGCCACGGGCTGGGGCGTAAAGGTGCTGCGCTACGAGATCAAGGACATCAACCCCCCGGTCAGCATCATGGCGGCCATGGAGCTGCAGGTGAAGGCCGAGCGCGAAAAGCGCGCCGAGATCGCGAGAAGCGAAGGCGAACGCCAGGCCCGCATCAACATGGCCGAGGGCCAGCGCCAGCAGGCCATCAACGTTTCCGAGGGCGAGAAGCAGAAGCGCATCAACGAGGCCGAGGGCCGCGCCAGCGAGATCGAGATCGTGGCCCAGGCCACGGGAGAAGGCATCCGCCGCGTGGCCGAGGCCTTGAACGGGCCCGGCGGCATGGACGCCGCGCGCGTGCGCCTGGCCGAGAAATACATCGGCGAATTCGGCAACTTGGCCAAACAAAACAACACCCTCATCTTGCCGGCCAATGTGGCCGATGTGTCCTCGCTCGTCGCCCAGGCCCTGGCCGTGGTGGATGGCGTGCGTGGCGGCAAGACCTTCGCCCACACCGAACAGGGCGCGCAGCCCAGCTCCCCCAAGGGGTTTGGCGGCTAGCGCGCAGGAGAAAGACCAGACATGACCGACCACGACAACGAGACTTCCGCCGCCGAAAAGGGCGCCGAGCAGCCGCAAAAACAGAGCGAGAAACAGAGCCCCCCCCAGAGCGCCACACAGGGCGGCAAAATCTTCATCCAGGCACCTGGCCTGACCCAGGTGCAGAAGGCCCTGCTCTACGCCGAGCAGTCGGCCACCGCCCCAAGGCCCGAGGCCGTGGGCGAGATCGCCCCGGAGGACGCCCTGCCCGAGGTGGGCATCGACGACCTGCCCCAGCACATCCGCGATGCCTGCACCCGCGCCGGGTGGGCCAAGCTCATGCCGGTGCAGCAGAAGGCCCTGCCCTACATGCTGGCCGGACGCGACATCATGGTTCAGGCCCAGACCGGCTCCGGCAAGACCGGGGCGTTTTTGCTGCCCCTTCTGGGCCGGCTGAAGGCCGCCCAAACCTCCTGCCAGGCCCTCATCCTGGTGCCCACGCGTGAGCTGGCCCAGCAGGTCGCGGCCGAGGCCAACACCGTGTTCGCCGGAACCGGCGTGGAATGCATCGCCGTTTACGGCGGCGTGGGCTACGGCGCCCAGCTCGACGCCTTCAAGCGCGGCGCGCAGATCGTGGTGGGCACCCCCGGCCGCGTGCTGGACCACCTGCTCAAGCGTTCGCTCTCCCTGGCCGAGCTGTCCACCCTCATCTTCGACGAAGCCGACCGCATGCTCTCCATCGGCTTTTACCCGGACATGAAGGACATCCAGCGCTACCTGCCGCCGCGCAAGAAAATCCACGCGGCCATGTTCTCGGCCACCTTTCCGCAGCAGGTGCTGCGCCTGGCCCAGGAGTTCCTCTCCAATCCGGGCCGCCTGTCCCTGTCCGAAGGCCAGGTGCACATTGCGGACATGACCCACGCGTTCTACGAGGTCCCGTCCATGGGCAAGGACCGCTGCCTCATGCGCATTCTGGAGATGGAATCGCCGGAATCGGCCATCATCTTCTGCAACACCAAGGCCGACGTGCACTACTTGACCGCAGTGCTGGCCCGGTTCGGCTACAACGCCGACGAACTCTCCGCCGATCTCACCCAATCGCGCCGCGACCAGGTGCTGACCAGCGTGCGCGAGGGCCAGCTGCGCTTCCTCATCGCCACCGACGTGGCCGGGCGCGGCATCGACATCCCCGGCCTGTCGCACGTCATTCTTTACTCCCCGCCGGAAAACCCGGAAAGCTACATCCACCGCGCGGGCCGCACAGGCCGCGCAGGCGCCGCGGGCACGGTCATCTCCCTGGTGGACGTGATGCAGAAGATGGAGCTGTTGCGCATCGCCCGGCAATACAACATCCAGTTGCAGCACCGCCAGCTGCCCACCGAGGCCGACCTGGCCGGGCACGTGGCCCAGCGCCTGACCACGGTGCTGGAGGCCAAGTGGCGCGCCAAGGACAGCCTGGAGCAGGAGCGCATGCGCCGCTACGTGGACGTGGCCCGGGCCATGTGCCAGGACGACGACCAGGTGCTGCTTTTGTCCATGCTGCTCGACACGGCCTACCAGAAGGCCATGCACACGCCGCCGCCCCTGCCCGATGGCCGCAGCAGGCCCCAGCCGCCGCAGGGCGAACAGCCCCGCCAGCAGTCCGGCGGGCACTCTGGCGGGCACTCCGGCGGGCACTCTGGCGGCCAGGGCGCAGAAGGCTCTGGTTCCGGCCGCCGCCGCCGCAAGCGCTAGGAGCGGACAGTGGCCCAGCTTCCCCCGGCCAGAGCCGCCGCACTGGACTGCCTCACGGCCTGCCTCATCGAGGGCCGCGACCTGCAAGCCGCGCTGGACACCGCGCTGAGCGCCGACCCGTTGTCCGACCGCGACACCGGGCTGGTGACCGAGCTCGTGTACGGCTATTGCCGCCTCAAGGGGCGGCTGGACGCGCTTCTGGCGCGCTTCCTCGACCCCTCGCGCCGGCTGCCCGACGAGGCCATGCTGGCCCTGGGCCTGGCCGCCCACGAGATCGTGCACCTGGACCGCGTGCCCGCCTACGCCAGCGTCAACTGGGCCGTGGACTGGGCCAAGGGCTACACCAGGGCGCACCTCTCCGGCCTGTTCAACGCCGTGCTGCGCCGCGTTTCGGAAATGGCCGATGCCGCCCGCACCGTGACCCCCTACAAGGACGGCGCGCGCGACGAGGCCGAGGTGCTCTCGCGCTATTACTCCTGCCCGGAATGGATCGTGCGGCTGTGGCTCAAGGAATACCCGAAGGCGGACGTGGCGCGCTTTCTCAAGGCCCAGGCCAGGCCCCCCGCGTTGGGGCTGGCTGTGGAGGCCGAAGGACTGGGGGCCGAGACCGCCCTGGCCCTCTCGCGCCGGTTGGGCGCGCACCCGGCCTGCCTGGGACGCAGCGGCCTGGGGCTGGCCTTTCAGCCCGGCACCGGCCTGGACACGCTGACCACCGAGCTTTCGCTGACGCCTGAGGAGCTTTCCGCCCTGTACCGTCAGGGTTTCGCCGCGCGCCAGGCCCTGGCGGAGTTGAACCCGCAGCGCTTCAAGACCCCGGTGTGGGACGCCTGCTCCGGCCGCGGCGGCAAGACCCGCCTGCTGCTGGAGGCGGGGCTCAAACCCGTGCTCGCCAGCGACACGCACCTGGGGCGCCTGCGGGCGCTGGCCCGGGAGCTGGCCCCGGCACTGGCCGATGGCCGGCTGCTGGCCTTCCGCGCCAGGGCCGACCAGCCCGCGCCCCTTGCCTGCGCGCCGGGCGCCATCCTGCTCGACGCTCCGTGCACGGGCCTGGGCACGCTCTCGCGCAGGCCGGACATCAAGTGGAAGCGCACCGAGGCCGATGTGACGGCCCTGTGCCGCATCCAGGCCGACATGCTGCGCGAAAGCTTCGCCGCCCTGGCCCCCGGCGGCACGCTCCATTACCTCACCTGCACCCTCTCGCCGGAGGAAAACCAGCGCCAGGTGGCCCGCTTTCTGGCGGCCGCCCCGCAGGCCCGGCTCCTCGGCTCGTGGGTCACCCCGCCGGATGTGGCCGCAGGAGAGTTTTTCTACAGCGCCAGCCTGCAGAAAAACGGCTGAGTTCTTGGCCAAAAAAGCGCAGCGCCTTTACACTGCGGCAAAAGCGGACTATGCGTAGCAGACCCCCGCTTTACCCATGAAAAAAAAGAAGTCCGCCTCGCTGCCCAGCCACTGGGCCAAAGATCTGCCAGACGGCAGCGTCTTCCGTACGGCCTTCGAGTCCAGCCGCGCGGTGATGTTCCTCCTCGACCCCGGCAGCGGCAACATCATCGGGGCCAACCCGGCGGCCTGCGAGTTCTACGGCTACGACCCCGGCGAGCTGGGAGACCTTTCGCCCACGGAGATAAGCCTGCTGCCCCAGGAGCGCCTGAAGGCGCTGCTGGACAACCTGACGGAACAGGGCGCGCGCTTCGTCAGCCGCCACCGCCTCAAAACCGGCCAGGTGCGCGATGTGGAGCTGGACGCCGCGCCCCTCACCTTACGCAGCGGCCGCTCGTGCCTGTTCTTCGTCGGCCACGACATAACCGACCGCAAAAACGCCGAGCGCTCCCTGCGCCAGAGCGAAGGGCTGCTGCGCGCCATTCTGGACTCTGCGGCGGACGGCATCGGCTTCAAGACCCCCGACGGCGTGTTCCAGGAGGTGAACCCGGCCTTCTGCCACTTGGTGGGCCTGCGGCGCGAAGAAATTCTGGGCCACGCCCTGTGCGACTTTTTCGACCGCCGCTCCGCCGCGCACCACGTGGAGATGGACCGCCGCACCATGGAGCAGCGCGCCTCCGTGACCTACGAGCTGACCCAGAACAGCCCGGAAGGCCTGCGCCATCTGAACATCCGCAAGTCGCCGGTGTACGATGCCGCGGGCGAGTGCATGGGCGTGGTGTCCATCAGCCGCGACATCACCGAGCGCCGCAACGCCGAGGCCGCCCTGCACAAGAGCGAGGGCCTCCTGCGGGCCATGCTCCAGTCCGCCCAGGACTGCATCTTCGTCACCGACGAGAACGACGTGGTGCGCGAGCTGAACCAGGCCTTTTGCACCCACACGGGCCGCACGCGCGCGCAGCTCCTGAATCATCCCCTGACCGAGATCTTCTCCGGCGAGGAACTGCGCGTGCAGATTTCCACCAGCGCCCTGGCCCGCACGACCCGCGAGCCCGTCAGCTTCACCCAGCGCATGCAGACCATGGACCAGGAATACTGGATCAGCGTGGTCAAAACCGCCGTGGTGGACGCCGAGGGCAACGGCCTGGGCGTGGTGGCCATGGGCCGCGACATCACCGCCCAGCGCCAGTCCGAGCTGGCCCTGCGCCAAAGCGAACGCCGCCTGGCCGGGCTCATCCGCCAGGCGCCCGTGGGCGTGTTCGAAACCGACGCGGCCGGGCAGCTGGTCTTCGCCAACGAGCGCATGCAGCGCCAAACCGGCAAGTCCCTGGAGGGCCTGTCCGGCGCGCTTTGGATCGGCAGCATCGTCCCGGAGGACCGCGAAGCCTTTCAGGCCGATTGGGACGAAGCCTTGGCCTCCAAGCGCGAGGTGGACCGCGAGCTGCGCATCATGGACGGGCGCGGGCGCACGTTGTGGGTCTCCTGCCGCATACGGCCCATGACCGACGGCTCCAGCCGCTTCAGCGGCTACCTTGGGGTGCTGGGCGACATCAACGAACGCAAAAAGGCCGAGACCCTGCGCGCCGACGTGGAAAGCGTGGTGCGCCACGACCTCAAGAGCCCCATAGGCTCCGTGCAGAACGCCATGGAGCTTTTGGAAATGCTGGGGCCGCTGAACCACGAGCAGGCCCAGGTGCTGGCCGAGGTGCGCTCCCTCACCCGGCGCATGCAGGGCCTCATCTCCCTGTCGGTGGACCTGCACGCCATGGAGGCCGGAGCCTTCAAGCCCAGGCTCGAACCCGTGGATTTGTGCGATGTGGTGGAGGAACAGCGCAAGGAGCTGCGCACGCTGGTGCAGGGCAAGGGTCTGCACCTGACGCAGCATTCGGACTGCCCCGGCCAGCCCTTTTACGTGCTGGGCGAGCGCAGGCTGCTGGACGCCGTGCTGTCCAACCTGCTCAAGAACGCGGCCGAGGCCTCGCCGGAAGGTGGGGAAATCGTCGTGAGCATGAGCCAGGACGGCCCGCTGGCCGTGGTCGCCATACGGAATCCGGGGTCGGTGCCGGAGGAGATCCGCGAGCGGTTCTTCGAAAAGTACGCCACGGCGGGCAAGGCCCACGGCACCGGGCTGGGCACCTATTCCGCCATGCTCATGGTGCGCACCCTGGGCGGCAACCTCAGCCTGGACACCGGGGAGCCCGGCTTCACCACCCTGACCCTGGTCCTGCCCGCGCCCGCGCAGAGCGTGGAATCTCCGGTCGGCGCCCATGCCAAACCGCAGGCCCCGCCGCAGGGCAATCCCGCCGTCTAGCCCGTTTCGCCCCGCCCCAGCAGGCGCAGCAGCCCGTCCAAAATGGTCCAGGGGTGCGGCGCGCAGCCCGGCACAAAAACATCCACCGGCATGAACTTTGCGCAGCCGCCGTGGGCCTCCGCATGGCCTGCGTACGGGCCGCCGGAGATGGCGCAGGCCCCCACGGCGATGCCCACGCGGGGCTCCGGCGCGGCGTGCCAGGTCTTTTCCAGGCCCAGGCGCATGTTCTCCGAAACCGGCCCGGTGCACAGCACGCCGTCGGCGTGCCGGGGCGAGGCCACGAACTGGATGCCGAAGCGCCCCAGGTCGAACACCAGGGTGCCCAGCACATTGGTGTCCAGCTCGCAGGCGTTGCAGCCCGCGGCGCTGACCTGCCGCAGCTTGAGGGAACGCTGGAAAAGCTTCAAGCGCGCGGGCTCCAGGGCCTGGGCCAGCCGGTAAGGCTGGCCGCGCAGCACCAAATCCTCGCGGCGGCTGGTGGCCAAGCGGTAGTCGCCGCTGAAGCGGATGGCCCCGCGCGGGCAGGCGGCGGCGCAGTCCGTGCAGAACAGGCAGCGGCCCAGGTCGAGGCTCAGGCCGCCCTCCAGACCGATGGCCCCGCCGGGGCACACGGCCTGGCAGGCCCCGCAACCGTCGCAGGCCGCCGGGTCGATGTCCGGCCTGCCGGGATAGCGGTCGGGCAGTTCCGGCAGCTGTTTCGGGTAGTTCAGGGTGCGGTGCCCCTGGCGCAGGCGGGCGATGAGGTGTTGGATCACGCGCGCCCCCTAGAGATCGTGCCCGCAGTAGGACAGGTTGAAGCTCTTGTTGCAGATGGGAAAGTCGGAAATCTGCTGGTTGCGCAGCGACATGGAGAGCCCGGCCCAGTTGTGGAAGCTCGGGTCCACCACCTTGTAGGCCGCAAACCGGCCCGTGGCGTCGGTGAGTGCCACGTGGCAGATTTCTCCGCGCCAGCCCTCCACCAGCGAAACAGCCAGATGCTCCGGGGCCAGGTTGCCCACCTCGGCCCGGAAACCGCCTTTCCCGCCGCTGGCGGGCAGGTGCGTCAGGTGCTCGTTGATGAACTTGTCCGAGTGCAGCAGCTCCATGTGGCGCACAAAGGCCCGGCTGGCCACGTCGCCCGTTTGGGCCACGGCCACCGGAATGTGCGAAAAGGCGTACGCCCCCACCGGGAAATCCTGGCGCACGTCGATCTCCACGTCGCAGGCGCGCGCGGCCACGCCGACAAGCCCCAGGGCCAGGGCGTCCACGCGCGAGACCACCCCGGTGCGCTCGAAGCGCGAGACGACCGAGGGCGTGCTCCACAACAGCTCCACGGCCTCCACGGCCTGGGGGAACACCTGGGCGAGATGCGCCAGCACAGCCTCGGCTCTGGCTTTGTCCAAGTCGTAACCGGTGCCGCCGGGCCGCACCAGGCCGCGCCCGAAACGGCTGCCGCAGAGCTTGGCCGTCATGTTCAAGAAATCGCCGCGAATGCGCCCCAAAAAGGATGAGGTGGGCAGGTAACCCACGTCCAGCGCCAGCGCTCCCAGGTCGCCCGCGTGGTTGGCCAGGCGCTCCAGCTCCAGGGCGATGGCCCGCAGCACCAGCGCGCCCGCGGGCACGCGGCAGCCGGACAAGGCCTCCAAGGCCTGGCAGGCCGCCGTGCTGTGGCCGATGGTGGTGTCTCCGGCCAGGGTCTGCATGTACTGCGCAAAGCGCGGCCCGGGCACGCCCCCGGCCACGATGGCGCGCTCCACGCCCCGGTGCTGGTAGCCCAGGGAGATCTCCAGGTGCATCACGTCCTCGCCGTGGCACAAAAAGCGGAAGTGCCCGGGCTCGATGATGCCCGCGTGCACCGGGCCCACAGCCACCTCGTGGGTGGCCTCGCCTTGGGCCTCCAGAAATTTCGCCAGCCCGATCTCCGGCCCGAAGACCTCGCGGCCTTGCAGGTCGCGCCCTGGGAAGCGCACGGGCTTGAGCCAGGGGTGGCCCAGCGGCGTCACGCCCCAGGTTTCCCAGATCTCGCGCTCGAAAAGATGCGCCTGCGGGCAGTCCGGCGTCAGCGAGGGATAGGCCGCGTCCACCGGGGCGCACAGGACATGCAGGGTGCCCAGGCGGTCCTCGGCCAGCACGGCGAAGAGCCGGAGCTCCCCCCCCACTGGCGCGCAGAACAGGGCCGAGAGCCGGGCCTCGTGCAGCACGGCCTCCAGCACCTCCACGCAGAATTCCTCTGCGGGCAGGAGCGGAATGTCGCGGATGGGAACGGCCTGGGCGTTGCGCACGGTTTAAAAACCTCCGGTGAGTCTGGCCGCTGCGGCCAGCACCCTGGCCAGGGGCGCGGGGTAGTACAGGCCCAGCAGAAGCGCGCCGAGCATCAGGCCCAGCGGCGGCAGGGCGGCGCTCATGGGCTCTGGCCGCGCGGGAATGCCGCTCTTGCCCTGGGCCATGCGCAGGGCTGCGGTGGTGATGCCGATGAAGGCCATGGCCAAAAGCAGCAGGAAGATCACGGCGAGCAGGTAGCGCTCCCCGGCCAAGGCTGCGCGGAGGATGGCCAGTTCGCTCACGAAGGCGCCGAAGGGCGGCATGCCGGTAAGCGCCAGCACCCCGGCCACCCAGAGAGGGCCGGAGAACGGCAGGGAGCGCGTTACGCCGCGCACGCCGGACACGGATTTCGTCAGATAAGCCGACAAAATGTTGCCCGCCAGAAGGAACATGGCGCCCTTGGCCACGCCGTGGGCCAGCACATGCATCAGGCTGCCGTGCATGCCCGCGCCGCCGATGCCCGCGCCAAAGGCCAGAATGCCCATGTGCTCCACGCTGGAATAGGCCAGCAGGCGCTTGTAGTCCGTTTGGCGCAGCAGGAACGCGCCCGCCCAGGCCATGCTGACGAGGCCCAGGAACACCAGCAGGTCGTTGCCGAACGGGGCTTGCCCTGCGGCGGAAAGCACCTGCCGCACGCGCAGAATGGCCAGAAACGAGACGTTGAGCAGGCACGTGCTCATGAGGGCCACCACCGAGGGCGACTCGCTGTACACATCGGGCAGCCAGGTGTGCAGGGGCGCCAGGCCCATCTTGGTGCCGTAGCCCACCAGCAGAAACACGAAAGCCGCCTTGAGCAGCACGGGGTCGAGGGTCGGCGCCACGGCCAGCAGCGCGTCCAGGCTCAGGGAGACCTCGCCGCCGCCGGCCAGGGCCAGCATATAGGTGCCGAAAAGCGCCAGGGCGATGCCCACGGAGCACAGCAGCAAATACTTCCAGGTGGCCTCCAGCGAGCGGTGGTGGCGGTGGAAGTAGATCAGCGGGGCCGAGGCCAGGGTCGTGGCCTCCACGCCCACCCACAAAAGGCCCAGGTTGCGCGCCATGCACACAAAGCTCAGCGCGGCCAAAAACAGCAGCAGGCAGCCGGTGAACCGCGCCTCGGGCGAATTGGAGAACAGGCTGCCCTCGACCATGTCCTGGCGGTTGCCGCGCGTCTCGCGCTTCAGGTAGCCTGCGGTGTAAAAGGCGGCGGCCAAAAACAGCACGCTGGTGATGAGCAGAAAGAGCCGCCCGGCCTCGTCCAGCAGCAGCGCGCCATCGAAAAGCGGGCGCGACGGGGCGGTGAAGGCCCCCAGGGTGAGCACCAGGTGCGCCAGGGCCGTGCCCACCAGCAGCATGCGCCGCGCGTGGTTGTTGACGATGACGAAGGCGGTCGCCCCGGCAAGGGCGGGAGCGATGATGGTCAGCGTGTCCAGCATCTCCCGCTACTCCTTGAGCGACGCCATCCGACCGGAGTCGATATGGTCAAATTCGCGGTTGATGCGGAAAATGGCGATGCCCATGACGAACACGGCCACGAACACATCAAGCAGGATGCCCATCTCCACCAGGAACTGGGCCTTTCTGAGGGCCACGGCGCCGAAGGCGAAGATGCCGTTCTCCAGCACCAGGTAGCCCACCACTTGGCTGACGGCCTTGCGCCGGGTGACGATGCCGAAGAGTCCCACCAGGATGGTGAAGAAGGCCACGGGAGTCAAAAGCTGCGGCACGCCCGGGCCGGGCAGGGGCATGCGTCCGCCCAGCCACACGGAAACGGCCAGGGCCGCCACGCCAAAGAGCAGCGAGTTGGAGTAGCCCACATAGGGCTCCACCTCGGCGCGCACGTGCGCGCTTTCCAGCGAGCGGAACAAAAGCCACGGGAAAGCCCAGCCCTTGAGCAAGGCCGTTGCGCCGGAAACCACCAGCGACGACAGGGCGAATTCGCCGTGGCCCAAAAGGGGCAGCACGGCCAGCACCACGCCCTGGAACGAGACCATGCGGATGCACAGGCCGATGCGGCTGGTGCCCAGGAACACCAGGTTCGTCAGCACCAGGCAGACCAGGATGAGTTCCACAACCGAGAGCATCGCGCTACCTCAGCAACAGGATGAGGGCCAGGCCGGAGAGCGCGGTTGCGCCCACCAGAAGCCGGGGCACGAACAAGAGCCGCAGCCGGGCCATGCTCGACTCCACCACGCCGATGATCACTGCCAGGCCGAACACGCCAAGCGCGCCAAGCGCCGCGTCCAGAAGGGCGTCGCCGCTGCGCACGGGCACCATCAGCCCGGTGAGCACCGCGCCCAGCGTCCACATCTTGATCCCCTGGCCGTAGAGGATGAAGGCGAAATCCGGGCCGCTGTGGTCCAAAACCATCACCTCGTGGATCATGGTCAGCTCCAGGTGCGTGTTGGGATCATCCACGGGGATGCGGCAGGTCTCGGCCAGGAGCACCAGGAACAGCGCCGTGGTGGTGAGCGCCAGCACCGGGCTGAAGGCCTCCCAGCGGGCCAGATCAAGCCGCGCCAGGATCTCGGCCAGGGAATACGTTCCCGTGGCCTGGGCCAGGGCCACCAGCCCCAGCACCTGCGCCAGCTCCGCCGGCACGGAGAACTGCATTTCGCGGCTGGCGCCCATGCCCTCGAAGCTGGAGCCGGTGTCCAGGGCGGCCACGGCGGTGGCGAAGCGCCCCAGACCGAGCAGCCCGGCGAAAAGGAACAGGTCGCCCTCAAAGGCCACGAGCCCAGGCTGCCCGCCCAGGGGGGCCAGGCACAAAGCCGCCAGGGCGCAGGACAGGCCCAGCAGCGGACCCAGGGGGAACACCCAGGTGGTTGTGCGGCTGTACACCGCGCCCTTGCCCAAAAGCCGCGCCAGGTCGAAATAGGTTTGCAGCAGCGGCTGGCCGCGCCGGCCCGCGAACGTGGCCTTGACGCGGTTGATGACGCCGAAAAGCAGCGGGCAGAGCAGCAGCCCGGCCAAAATGCGCGCCAGCGCGTCCCAGTGGATGGAGGACTGATCAAACAGCGGCATCACCACAACCCCCAGGCCAGCAGCGCCACCAGCGTGGCCGCGATGTAGAGCACGTACACGTGCACCTGCCCCTGCTGCAGCCGGTGCAGGGCCTCAAGCCGCGCATCGAGAAATTCGAACAGGGCCAGAAAGGCCGCCAGGATGCGGTCCTGGGTCTCGGCCACGTAGCCCGCCCGCGCCGGAAACAGGCCCCAGGGCCGGGTCATGCTGCCCGTGCGCCCGATGAGGGACTGGAACATGTCGGCCAGGGGCTGGGCAAAGGAGGAATAGGTGTACTGGATGCGCGCCGTGGGGGCCGCGTAACCGCAGTCCCAGGTGGGGCCGGTGCGCACGTCGCGCCCGCGCAAAAGCGCCCGGCGCAACAAGAACAACCCGGCGAAGAACGCCAGCAGCAGGCCGAAGACCCAGGTGGCGGTGGTGAGGCCCTGCACCAGCGGCGCCCCCAGGGCCGAGGCTCCCGGCAGAAAGGGCTCCAGCGCGCGCAGCACGGTTGCCAGCAAGAGCGGCGCGCCCAGGCCCAGCAGCGCGCCCAGGCCGGCCAAAACGATCATGGGGCCGCGCATGGCCGCCGGGGACTCGTGGGCGTGGACCTCGCCGCTGCGCGGCTCGCCCAAAAACACGGTGCCGAAGGCCCCCACGAACACCGCCGCGGCCATGCCCGCGCAAAGAATCAGGGCCGCCAGAACGCCCAGGCCCGGAATGTCCAGGCTGGCCGAGGGCAGCAGCAGGCTCTTCACCGCGCACAGGCCCAGCACCAGCTCCGAGGCGAAACCGCCCAGGGGCGGCAGGCCGCAGATGCCCAGCGCCGCCACCAGGAAGGCCGCGCCCGTCACGGGCATGCGCTTCAGCACGCCGCCCAGCCGGTCCATGCGCCGCTCGCCCGTGGCGTGCAGCACGCTGCCCGCGCAGAAAAACAGCAGGGATTTGAACACCCCGTGGTTCACCACATGGATGAGGGCCGCGCTGTAGCCCAGCGCCGCCACCAGGGGCGCGTCCATGGCCCGGCCCAGGGTGCCCAGGCCCAGCCCCAGCAGCATCAGCCCGGCATTCTCCATGCTCGACCAGGCCAGCAGACGCTTGAGCTCGGTCTGCGCCAGGGCCCCGGCCACGCCCAAAATGGCCGTCGTGGCGCCCAGGGTGATGAGGGTCCAGCCCCACCAAGGCTCGGGAGACAGGGCCAGCAGCACCCGCAGGATGCCGTAGATGCCGGTCTTGATCATCACGCCGGAGAGCACGGCGGACACGTGGCTGGGGGCGGCGGGGTGCGCCTCCGGCAGCCACACGCCCAGGGGGGCCAAGCCGGCCTTGGAGCCGAAACCCACCAAGGCCAGCAAAAACAGCACGCCCGCCGGCGCGGCCCCGGCCACGGTTCCGGGCGCGATGCCCGCCCCCGGCGGCCAGGTGGAGCCGGGCAAAAGCGCCAGCACCAGCAAAAACGCCGCCCCCAGGTGCGAGGCCACCAGATAGATGCGCCCGGCCCGGCGCACGGCCCCGTCGGTATCTTCCAGGCAAACCAGGAAATAGGAGGACAGCGCCATGCTTTCCCAGCACAGCAGCAGCAGCAGCGGGTCGCGCGCGGTGAACACGCCGGTGATGGCGGCGGCGAGGATGTTGTAGAAGAACCAGGGCGGCCCGGCCCGGCGCTGGCCTTCCATGCCGGCCATATAGCCCCGGCCGTACACCGCGCCCAGGCCGATGAGCACCAACGCCGGGGCGAGGAACAGGGCCGAGATGCCGTCCAGCCCCAGGCGGCCCATGCTCCAGGGCGGCGGCCAGGCCAGGGTCAGCACCCAGTCCTGCGGGGCGATGAGCGCCTGCACCACCGGGACGAGTCCCAGCAGGCAGCCGAGCACCGCGAAGCCGGAGCCCAGGGCGCTGGCGGCGCGATAGGAGCGCGGCAAAAGCGAGAGCACGGCCCCCAGCAGAAAGACGGCCAGACAGGCGGCGAACAGAATCATGCGCCGTGCCCCCCGGTCATGCGTTTGCCAGCGGACTGGTGCAGGTGCTCCGCCGCCGCGGCGGAGGTGAGCAGCGAGCCCTCCGGCGCGCGGGAAAGCACGGCCTGGCGGAAATCCGCATCACGCAGGGCGGAGGCCAGCAGGGCCAGCAGGGTCAGGTGCGCGCGCACCGTGGGCGAGGCCAGCACGAAGATGGCCGTGACGGGGAGGCCGTCCGCGGTGGGCACGACATCGGCCGGCAGCGGTTTCGCCGGGTAGACCAGCAGGATGCGCGGGGAGTCTCCCAGGATGAGCGGCGCGCGCACATGGGGCACCAGCACGCCTCCGCCCACGGAGGTGACGCCCGTGGCCTCCCGCGCCAGCAGCATGGACAGCACCAATTCGCGGTCGCTGCCTGGGCCCGCGGGCAGCAGGCGCTCCACCGCAGCGCCAAGCACCTGGGGCAGGGTCTCGCCGGGGGCGTCCGTCATGATGCCGCCCGCGCGCAGGGCTCCGGCCAGGGCCGAAACGCGCGCACAGTCCTCGCCCGGCTCCGGCTCCAGCTCGCAGGACAGGGCCGTGGAGCCGATGCCGTGGTGGATGGCCCACTCCATGAGCTCCGCGCGGTTGAAATGATACAGCCCGCCCAGACGCACCGTGGGCAGCCCGGCCTGCGCAATCCAGCGCAGAACGGTCTTTTCGGTGCAATTGAGGGAGGCCGCAGCCTCGCGCAGGGTAAGCCGCATCTTTTGGTCCTTACGGGCTTTGGAGCCTTTTGGCCGGGGCGGGCGGAAGGCTCACTGTAATCACAGCGAAAACGGACCAACAGAATGCTTTCAGGGGCACTTTGTCAATAGTGTTTCTTCCTTTCACGGTGCTGCGCAATAGCCCATGGCCCGCGCGTCGTCGAGGCGGCGGCACGCGCCAAGGGCGCAGGCCCGGCGATAATCCGCGCACATGCCGGGCTCGTCGCCCGTTTGCGAGCGCGAGACCCCCCGGTTGGCATAGGCCGTGGCCAAGGACGGATCCAGCTCCAGGGCGCGGGTATAGTCGGCGATGGCCTCGGCGAAGCGGCCCTGCTCGTCGCGGGCCACGCCCCGGTCGATCCAGGCCTGGGACAGGTTCGGGGCGGCGGCGATGGCGCGGGAATAGCTGGCCTCGGCCTGGCCGGGCATTTCCATCAAAAAGTAAAGGTCGCCCTGGGCCATGTGGGCGGGCGCGCTGCCGGGATTGAGGATGAGCGCGGCCTCGCAGTCCTCCAGGGCGCGCTCCATGTGCCCCAGGGCGGAGAAGGCCAGTGCGCGCTCCAAAAAGGCCTCGGCCGTGCGGGGCGCTTTCAGTATCAAACGGTTGGCGGCGGCCACGGCCTCGTCCAGGCGGCCCTCTTGGCGCAGGACCCGGATGGCCTGGAGCTCGGCGGCCGGGGCGGCAGCAGGAACGGCGGCGGCGGGCAGGGCCGTGCAGACGGCACCCAGAAGAAGCGCCAAACAGACCAGCACGGAGCAGAGCGTAGCGCGGCTGGGCATGCGGGTCTCCTCGGCTCTTGCGGGGCAAGCGGCGGGCAAGGGGTTGACTGCGGAGGGCAAAACGCGGCATGCACGGCTGTCCGCCACGCAAACGAGGTTTCTGTGACCCGCAACACCATTTTCGCAGTGCTACTGTTCGCCCTGACCTACACGGCCAGCTTCTACTTCCGCGCCTACGTGGTCGATACCCCCGTGAGCGGCGAGGCGGGCAACGTCTTCCTGGGAGCTCTGCGCCAGGGCGTGCTCTGGGGCCAGCTTTACGGGGTCTGGGGGCTCCTGAGCCTGGCCTCCGGCCTGGCGGCCATTCTCTTCGGCGGGCGCACCTTCGTGTTCCTGTGGAGCGTGCTCACGGCCATGGCCCTGTCCAACTACAATGGAGACCTCGGGGCCATCGGCTTCGTGCTGGGCTTTCTGCGCATCGTGCGGTTCTGATTCCCGCCGGGGCTGGCCGCTTCGGCCCCATCACACCTTGAGTTCGGCCAGGCGGCCCAGCAGCCGGAGCGAAGCCGCGTGGCCGGGGTCCAGCTCCAGCGCCGTGGCCAAAAACTTTTTGGCCGCCCCCACGTCCTTGGCGAAGGCGTAGGCATTGGCCATGTTGAAAGCCACCACGGGCGCGGTCTTGTGGAAGTCCGGCGAAATGCGCAGCACGTGTTCGAAGGTCTCCACAGCCATGCGGTGCAGCTGCCCGTCTGAATACGCCAGGCCCATGTTGTACAGCACGCGTTCGTCGTTCGCCACCACGGTAAGGGCCTTCTTGTAGTTCTCCACCGCTTCGCGCCACTTTCCCTGCCGCCGCAGGGCAATGCCCAACCTGTTGAAAGTGACCATGTCCTCCGGGGTGAGGGCGTCGCCCTTCATCTCCAAAAGCTGCAGGTAGTACTTCTCGGCCAGGGCCGGGGCGGACTCGCCCACGGCTTCGGCTATCTCCGTCACCACACGCTCCACATGGCTCATGGCCTCGCGCTGGGCGTTCTCAATGGCTGCGCTGAAGTAGCGGTCGGCGCGCTCCATGTCGTCCCTGCGAACATACACCTTGCCTATCTCGCACTTGCGCTCCGTGTTCAGCGGGCTGATGACGTCGAGCTTGCGCAAAAAGCGCAGGTAGGAGTCCTCGTCCACTTCCTTGTGGGTCTCGGCCAGCTTCTTCAAAGGCTCCAGGTACAGCCTGGCCCCGTCGTGGGCAGACTCGTAGGCGCGGATGGCCTCCGTGCGCTGGCCTTCCTTCAAGAGGGCGTCGCCCATGAGCATAAGCGCCACGGGGCTTTTGTCCTTAAGCTTCAGAATCTCCAGGCTGATCTGCTTGACCTTGGCCGTTTCGCCCTGCTCCAGCAGGTTGCGGGCCTCCTGCACCAGCTGGCTGATCCGCCCCTGGGGCTTGATGGCTCCGGCCATCTTTTCCACCAGGGTATCGATGCTGACGGGCTTGGTGAGAATGCTGTCCACTCCGAGCTCAAAAAGCTGCGAGAGGTCGGCCTTGCTGGTTTCCTGGGTCATGACCAGAAGCTTGGCCTCTGGAAAGGTGCTTTTGACGCTGCGCAGGAACTCCACGGTGTTCTGTCCGCGCAGAAGCCTGTCGGCCAGCACCAGCACAGGCGCCTTGCGGCTCAAGTGCCCGCGCACGCCCTTCAAGGCCTGCGCATAGTCCTGGTGAATCTCCAGGCAATCGGTCTTGATGCCCAGGGTCTTGAAAACCGCGGTTCTCAAGGCGCGCACGAACAGCGCGTCATCAGAGAGCATGACCAGCATCCCGCCCTGGGGTTCCAGAAATTCGCGGAGGTCCTGATCACATTTCGGTGAAATGGCCATTTATTGAGATCCTGTCTTTGGATTTATGGTTCACAAAAAAGGGTTCTCTCCACTTCGCACTAATTACACATGCGCAGCACGCCTGTCGAGTGAGTAGAGGAATATTTAGGTAACAGTGTGACAACAGGATGACGCCCGGCAGGTTTTTCAGGGTCCGGCCAATAATATAGCAATGCTCTAGACTTTCTATTAATCGATAACATACCAAAATAAAATAAAATATTCAAGTTGGCACCGCCCGTGCATATCAGCCCGCAAAAGGGAATGTTTTTTCGAACAAGGAGGTTTACGTCATGTCTTTGGTGATCAATCACAACTTGATGGCCATGAACGCGTCCCGCAACCTGGGAACGGCGTACGGGGCCCTCTCCACATCGACGGAGCGGCTGTCATCCGGTCTGCGGGTCAACACCGCCGCCGACGATGCGGCAGGACTGGCCATTCGCGAACTCATGCGCGCAGACATCAAGAGCATGAACCAGGGCGTGCGCAACGCGAACGACGCCATCTCCATGATCCAGACCGCTGACGGCGCGCTCGGCGTCATCGACGAGAAGCTCATCCGCCTCAAGGAACTGGCCATGCAGGCCAGCACGGGCACCTACTCGTCCGACCAGCGGCTCATGATCGACTCCGAATACCAGGCCATGTGCTCGGAAATCACGCGAATCGCCAACGCCACCGACTTCAACGGCATCCACCTGTTGAACGGCCACCTCTCCGGCAACGCCACCAGCCACAACGGCACCGGCATCGAGTCCGTGGGCGCGCTGAAGATCCACTTCGGCTCCGGCAACGATTCCTCTGAAGACTACTACTACATCAATGTGGGCTGCGCCACGGCTTCGGCCCTTGGACTGGGCATGCTCACCGGCCTCAAGAGCGGCACCTCCAGCGAGGAGATCAACGCCGGCATGACCATCTCCACCCAGGAGCTGGCGCAGCAGGCGTTGGAGGCCATCAACCAGGCCATCATCTCCAAGGACAAGATCCGCGCCTCCCTGGGCGCCATGCAGAACCGCCTGGAAAACACCATCACCAACCTTTCCATTCAGGCGGAGAACCTGCAGGCTTCCGAGTCGCGCATCTCCGACGTGGACGTCGCCACGGAAATGACGGAATACACCCGTCAACAGATCCTGGCGCAGTCCGCCGTGGCCATGCTGGCCCAGGCCAACAGCCTGCCCAAGATGGCTCTGCAGCTCATTCAGGGCTAGTCCGGCACGGCCCTGGCGCCGTAACCGCAGCTCAAACGAAACGGGCCGGGGGGAAATGCCCTCCCGGCCCGCGTTTGTGCGCCGTTTGTGCGCCCTTTGCTCCTCGGCTGGCCGAAGGACTAGGCGTCCGGGTGGGTCAGGCCGATCATGGCGCTTTGGGCCGCGGCCTGCTCGGCCTTCTTGAGGCTCGGCCCCGTGGCCCGGAAACGCTGGCCGCCGGGCAGCAGCACCTCCACCTCAAAGACTTTGTGGTGCTCCGGGCCGCTTGATTCCACCAAGGCGTACACCGGACGCTCGCGGTGGGTCTCTTGGGTGAGCTCCTGGAGCTTGCTCTTCGAGTCTTTGCCGCCGGGCAGGGCCGGGGTTTCGGGCCACAGCGGCTCCAAAAGCCGCAGCACCAGCTCCTGCGCGGCGGCGAACCCGCCGTCCAGAAACACCGCGCCGAACAACGCCTCCAGCGAATCGGCCAGGAGGCTGTCGCGGTCGCGGCCGCCTTGGGCTTCCTCGCCCCGGCCCAGCAGCAGGTGGCGGTGGAGCCCAACGCCGCGCGCCACCCCGGCCAGGGTGCTGGTTTTGACCAGGCGCGAACGCTGCTTGGTCAACAGGCCCTCATCCGCCTCCGGGAAGCGGCGGTAGGCCTCTTCGCTCACGCAGAGCTCCAGCACCGCATCGCCCAAAAACTCCAGGCGCTCGTTGCTGGCCTCCGGGCAGCCCTGCTCGTTGGCCCAGGAACTGTGCGCCAGAGCCAGCTCCAGCAGCTTGACTTGCCCGAAACGATAGTGGATATCTTCCTGTACCGTCGTGAAATTCTCGTCCATCAAGCCCCCCGGAAGGCCGCCGCAATGCCCGATACTTCGTCCCTCGCCCCGCTTTTTTCCCCGGCCTCGGTGGCCGTGGTGGGGGCCTCGCGCAGCCGGACCAAGGTGGGCGGCATGGTTTTGGCCAATCTTGTGGCCGCAGGGTACAGGGGCGCAATCCATCCCGTCAATCCCGCCGCCGCCCGCGCGGGCGAACAGATCTGCGGACTCAATGCCCTGGCGGGCTCTGGCGACCTGCCCCAAGGCGTGGACTTGGCCGTCATCTGCCTGCCCAGAGAGCAGGCCACGGCCGAGCTGGCCGTTTTGGCCCGGCGCGGCGCGCGCGCGGCCATCGTGCTGGCGGCCGGCTTCCGCGAGACCGGGCGCCAAGGCTTCCTGGCCGAGCAGGAGCTCACGCGCATCGCCGCCGATGCGGGCATGCTGCTGCTGGGGCCGAACTCCCTGGGACTCATCAACACCGCCTGCGGCCTCAATGTCAGCTTCGCCGCCGGATACCCCAAGCCGGGCGGCATTTCCTTCTTCTCCCAGTCCGGGGCCATGTGCGTTTCCGTGCTGGACTGGGCCATGAGCCTGGGCCTGGGCTTTTCCAAGTTCGTGAGCCTGGGCAACAAGGCCTGCCTGAACGAGGCCGGCGTGCTGCGCGCCTTGGGCGACGACCCGGAGACCAAAGTCATTCTGGGCTATTGCGAAAGTGTGGAGGACGGCCAGGAGTTTCTGGCCGCCGCGCGCGCGGTTGCGGCGAAAAAGCCCGTGCTGCTGCTCAAGGCAGGCATCACCCCCGCCGGGGCGCGGGCCGTGTCCGCGCACACGGGTTCGACCTCGGGCTCGCCCGCGGCGTACCACGCGGCCTTCCGCCAGGCCGGGATCATCCACGTGGACGAAATGGCCGACCTCTTCGGCCTGGCCGAGGCCTTCGCCACCCAGCCCCTGGCCAAAGGGCCGGGCTTGGCCGTGCTGACCAATGCGGGCGGCCCGGGCATTCTGGCCGCCGACGCCTGCGCGCGCACGGCGCTGACCCTGCCGCGCCCGGCCGCCGCCACGCTGGAGCGCCTGGCCGAGGCCCTGCCGGGCTTCGCCTCGCTCTACAACCCCGTGGACGTGCTGGGCGACGCCGGACCGGAACGCTACCGCGCGGCCCTCAGCATCCTGGCGGCCGACCCGCAGTTCCACTCGGTGCTGGTGCTGCTTACCCCCACGGCCTCGGCCCGGCCGCTGGAGACCGCGCAGGCGGTCATCGCGGCGGCCAGCGGGCCGCAAAATCCCGAGGGCAAGCCCTTCGCCGCCTGTTTCCTGGGGCGCGAGGCCGTGCGCACCGGCCGCGAGGCCCTTTTGGCCGCGGGCGTTCCCTGCTATGATTTCCCCGAGGCCGCGGTGAAGGCCCTGGATGCCCTGTACCGACAGCACCAGCGCACGCACGGCGCAACGCCGCCTGCGTGCGCTGCCAACGCCGCCTGCGGCGCGCCCTGGGACGACGAGGCCGTGGCCATTGTGGAGGCGGCCCACGCCCAGGGGCTGCTGGAGCTGGGCGGGGTGACGGCCCTGGAGGTGGCCCACGCGGCGGGGCTGCCCGTGCTCACCACCGGGCTGGCGCGCACCAGCGCGGAGGCCGTGCGCCTGGCCGCGGAGCTGGGCCTGCCCGTGTCGCTGCGGCTGGCCACGCGCGAGGTGGGCGCGGCCCCCACATTCAAGGGCGATGCGGACAACTTTTCCCGCCTGGGCGACACGGAAGCGGTGCGCCGGGCGTTTTTGTCCCTCACCAGCCGCGCCGCGCGCCAAAGACCCGACGCCTCGGTGACCGGCTGCCTGGTGCAGGCCGCGGCCCACGTGCCGCAGAGCGGGTTCACGCTGGTGGCGGGCTTCACGCGCGACGCCCAGTTCGGCCCGCTGCTGTCCTTTGGCCTGGCCGGAGTGGGCGCGGAGCTCTTGGGCGAGGTGTCGCACCGGCTGGCGCCGCTGACGCCGGAGGATGCGCGCGAAATGCTGCGCGAGATGCGTTTTTACCCGCTGTTGCGCGGGGCCGGCGGCGGGGCCGTGGTGTCTCTGGCGGCGCTGGAGCGCCTGCTGCTGGCCGTTTCCCGCCTGGCGCAGCGCGTGCCCAGGCTGGCCGGGGCGGAATTTTCGCCCGTGCTGGCCGGACCCGAGGGCGTGTTTGTCGCCGGGGCGCGGCTGACCCTGGGGTAGTCCCCCTCTCACACGAAACGCGAAGGAGGGCCTCATGCCCGGACTCTACATCGGCTCCACTTCCGGCTATTCCGGCAAGAACACCGTCACCGTGGGCCTTGGCCTGGGCTTCCAGCAGGCCGGGCTCAAAGTGGGCTACATGAAGCCCGTGGGGGCCATGCCCCTGGAGACCGAGGCGGGTCTGGCCGACGAGGACGCGCTCTTCGTACGCGACGCCCTGGGCCTGGGGGCCGACCCGGCGCACACCCCGGCGGCCATGACCCCGGTGGTGGTCACCCACGACTTCAAGGTGGACGCCTTCGAAGGGCGGCTCGCGGGCGTGGCCGACGGCGGGCTGGTGGCCAGCATCAAGAGCGCCTACGACGCCCTGGCCAAGGGCCGCGACCTGATGCTGGTGGCGGGCAGCGGCAGCATGTACTCCGGCAAATATTCCGGGGTGGACGCCATCAGCGTGGTCAAGGCCCTGGGCATCCAGTCCGTGGTCATCGACCGCTTTGAGAAGGAGCTGAACTACGACCTGCTGCTGATGCTGAAAGAACAGCTGGGCGGAAACCTCTCCGGCGTGGTTTTGAACGACGTGCCACCGCCGTTCCTGGAGGAGGTCTCCGGGCACCTGGCCCCGTTCCTGGAGGCGCGCGGCATTCCGGTGCTGGGCATCCTCCCGCGCGACCCGCTCATGGGCTCCATCACCGTGGGAGACCTGGCCCAGCGCCTGGGCGGCAAGGTCATCAGCGCGCACCACAAGACCGACCGCGTGGTCTCGCAGTTTCTCATCGGCACCATGCAGGTGGAGAACTTCATGCTGCACTTCCGCAAAAAGAAGAACGCGGCGGTCATCGTCGGCGGCGACAGGGCCGACGTGCAGCTCGTGGCCCTGGAGGGCGACTGTCCCTGCCTGGTGCTTACCGGCAATCTTTACCCCAACGACGTCATCCTCACCCGCTCCGAAGTGCTGGAAACCAGCATCATCATCGTGCGCGAAGACACCTTCACCGTGGCCAAGAAGATGGAAAACCTGCTGACCCGCCACAAGATGCGCGACGCCGTGAAGGTGCGCCAGGGCGCGGAGTTGGTGGCCAGGCACCTGCGCCTGGACGAGCTGAAAAAGAGCCTGGGCCTGTAGCCATGGGCAGAAACCTTTCCCCCCGCATGCACCGCGAAAACGCCCTGCAACGCATTGTCGTCACGTGCTGGCTGGCGGCGGCCACGCTGCTGCTGGGGCTGCTCGACCCTGCCGAGGCCCGGTCCACGGGTGCGCCCGCGCAGTCCACGGACTCGCAACCGGCGCATGAGCGCAAGCCAAAAGTCACCGGGGCCAAGGTGCTGGCCGTGGGAGTGTTCACCTCCGAGGTGGAGAGCCGCGAATTTTCGCCCTCCGTGGCCGACGGCATCAAGGACCACGCGCGGGACTTCACCCTGGTCAAGCGCGGCGCGGTGGTGGAGGCCAGCCTAGGCACCGGCATCGGCATCCGCTACCGGCTGACCGGCACGCCCAAAGACGCGCGCGTGCTGGTGGACGTGGTGGTGCGCCACCCGCACATGGTGAACCCGGACACCCAGCTGCCCATGACGCACAGCATGGCCCAGTATGAACGGGGCATCGGCCAGGTGGAGCACAATGTGTGGAGTTTCGACACCCCGGCGAGCATGGCGCCCGGCGAGTATGTCATCGAAATTCTGCACCGGGGCCGCATGCTGGCCCGGCAGGTCTTTACGGTGACGGTGAAGAAGTAGCGGACCGCTAGCCGCGCTCCCGCACATTTCCGCGCCAGGCGTTGTGCCGGGCGCAGCAGCCCTGGCCCACGAAAAGCGGGCTCAGATCCACCCCCGCCCGAGGGCGCACCACCAGATCGCAAATGTAGCGCGCGCCGGTCCACACCAGGGCCGGGCAGCGGGGCGTGTAGCCGTAGGCCGCGTGGGAAACCTCGCAGGGGTTGTCCAGGCAGCACCAGCCGCAGCCCACGCAGTCCAGGGGCGGCAGCCCGGGGCCGCTGGGCGAAAAAAAGTCGTCATCGTGCATGGCGGCAGAATAGGGCACGCCGGGAAGGTTGGCAACCCGGGCGGCCCCGCGCCGCGCGCGCCTCTCCGAAGAAAGACCGGCCCGTTTCCGCCCCCCCCATTGTTACAAAAGAAGCCGGGGAGGCCTACAGATGCTGGAGACATTCACCTCCACGGCGCGCGCACCAGGCCCGCGCGGCGCAATCCCCGCGCGCGTTCCCGTTGACGCCCCCGGCCTCTCAGGGGTAGAGAATCCTGGCGAGCCCACGCCGTTGCGATTTCAAGGCGCCCCACCCCGCCATTCAAGCTCTTTTCCCCGCCCGCCCGTACCGTGGCGGAAACACGACGGGTGTTTCTTCCCGCTTTGATTTCTATGGTCGATGGGTTAGGCTGATACGACAGAGGGAACCATGCTCACGGAACAGAGCCACAAAGCCCAGGCGGGGCTCGAAACCGTTCAGGAAACCCTGGAGCGTCTCGGCGTGGCGGGCAACGCGGACTGGATGGCCGTGGTGCTTTTCGCCCGCAACATCGTGTCCGCCATGGATCTGTTCACCGAGGACCAGAAGGCCCGCATGCAGGCCAAGACCTTTGAACAGATGGCCAAGCGCCCCTTGGACCACAAACGTTTTCAGCACATCGTGCAATCCATCCAGGCCTTTCTGCTCGACAATTCCAAGATGGCCGACCTGCGCCAGCAGCTCGCCACCGAGCGCCAGGGCTACGCCGCCCTGTACGAGGAAATGTCCAAGGTCTTTGATGACATCCAGCAAAGCACCGCGGCGCGGGAGCACACCATACAGCGCATCGGCGCGGACACGGAGCAGCACATCGCCGCCGCCGGCTCCCAGGCAGAGGTGATGAAGCGCCTGCGCGGCATGGTGACGGAGATGGTTTCCCAGGCCCAGGCCGAGGCCCGCACCTGGCAGGAGCGGGCGCACCAGCTGGAGCGCACGGCCAATTTCGATCCCCTGCTCTCCGAGCTTTACAGCCGCCGGGCCCTGGACGCCCAGCTCGGCGTGGTTCTGGAGCGCTGCCAAAGGGACAACACGCCGGTCTCGCTCATATTTCTCGATGTGGACCATTTCAAGGACGTCAACGACACCTTTGGCCATCAGGTGGGCGACAGGGTGCTGCGCGTACTGGCGGCCATCCTCTCGGCCCACTCGCTCCGGTTCGCGGGCTATGCCGCCCGCTTCGGCGGCGAGGAACTGGTGGTGCTCTGCGAGGGGCTCAACGAGGCCGAAGCCGTGGCGCGGTCCGAGGAGATCCGCCTGGACGTGGCGCGCTGTCCCTTTGTGCCGCATTTGACCAACACCGAGGCAGTACCGCCGCTGCACGTCACCATCAGCATCGGCGTGGCCCAGATGAGCCCGGGGCAAAACATCGCCGACTTGATTCTGGCGGCGGACAGGGCCATGTATGCGGCCAAGAAACAGGGCCGCAACCGTGTGGTGGCCCACAGCACGCTTGCCCCCGCGCGGGCCACCTGACCCCTGCGGACAGACGTTTCATATAAAAAAAACGCCCGCTTCGGCGGCAGCCAAGGACCAACGTATGCCCAGAGTTCAATCCATTCAGATGCGCGTGTTGTTGTGGGGCTGGGGTGTGCTCATCGCCGGGCTGGCCCTGGCCTTCTGGCGATACAGCTCCACCCTGGACGAGGAGACCGCGCGGGATTTTGAGCGCGACACCCTGGCCCGGCTGCAAACCGTGCAGTGGCTGCTCGACCGCAGCGGCCCCTTTGCCGAGCCCAAGGACCGCCAGGACTTCCTGCATTCCCTGGCCGGCAGCATGGGCATGCGCATCTCGCTCATCGAGGGCGGCAAGGTGGTGGCCGACACCAGCGTGCCCTACGCCGAAATCGGCAAGCTCGACGACCACTCCACCCGGCCCGAGGTTCTGGCCTCGCTGGGCGGAGAGGTGGGCCAGGCCACGCGCCACAGCGCCACCCTGGACCGCGACATGATCTACATGGCCCGCAAGCTGCCCGCCAAGGATGGCGCGCCCGAGGCCGTGCTGCGGCTGGCCGCGCCGGTGTCGCAGGTGCGCATGCACCTGCAGCGAATGCGCTGGGCGCTCTTTGCCGCCATGGTGCCGCTGCTGCTGGGCTCCGGCGTGCTTTTATGGCTCCTGTCGCGCACCATCACCTCGGGCATCGCCCAATTCACGGAGGCCGCCCAGGCCATCGGCGACGGCGACTACCGGCGCAAGATCCTGTTCTACCCGGCCGCGGAGTTCCAGCCCCTTGCCGAGGCCATCAACCGCATGGCCAAGAAGATCAAGAAGAACGTGAAGGTCATCGAGAACCAGCGCGGCGAGCTCTGGGCCATGTTCGAGGGCATGACCGAAGGCGTTATGGTGCTCGACACCGCCGGGCGCATTCTGCACGTGAACCCGGCCCTCTCGTCCATCTTCCCCCGCGCCCCGGAGTTCATAGGCCGCGCCCCGCTGGAGGCCACCATGAGCCTGGAGATCCAGAACATCGTGGACAGCCTCATGGCCGGGGAAACCACCGAGCGCGTGCACAGGCAGATAGAGCTCAAGGACCGCCACTGCGCGGAAATGACCGTGGTGCCCTTCCGCGACCACAAGTACCGCCCGCGTGTCATCCTGGTGTTCCACGACACCAGCGAGCAAAAGCGCGTGGAACGCGTGCTGCGCGACTTCGTGGCCAACGCCTCGCACCAGCTGCGCACCCCGCTCACCAGCATCCGCGGCTACGCCGAAACCCTGCTCGACGCGCCCCCGGCGGATGACGCCAAGCGCCGCGAGTTCCTGGAGGTCATCCACGCCAACGCCGTGCACATGGCCAAGGTCATCGGCGGCATGTTCGCCCTGGCCAAGAGCGAACGCGAGGGCAAGCGCCCCGGCGAGCTCTCCGCCAGCGTGACGCAGGCCCTGGACCATGCCCTCAAAAATGCCTCGTTCGCGGCCCAGGACAAGGGCATCGAGCTCGCCCTGGCCCCCCTGCCCGCAGACCTGCCCGCCGCCGCCGCCGACCCCGACGGCCTGCTACAGATCATCGAGAGCATCGTGGACAACGCCATCAAGTATTCGCCGGAGCACACCAAAGTGCACATCGGCGCGGCGACCGACGGCCAGACCGTCACCTTGCGCTTCGAGGACCAGGGGCCCGGCATCACCCCGGAGGACCAGAAGCGCGTGTTCGAGCGCTTCTTCCGCGCCGACGGCAACGGCGTGGACAGCGCGGGCAGCGCGGGCCTGGGCCTGGCCATCTGCCGCCACATCGCCCGCAACTACGGCGGGGAGGTCTGGGTGGATTCCCCGGTGCACGAGGACACCGGCCAGGGCAGCGTGTTCACCGTGCGCCTGCCCGCGGCCTAGCCGCTGGCGACCCTGCGCAGCCGTCCGGCACAACGGCGCGGCGTGACAAAACGCCCGCCCCGGTGTATGCGCTAAGGTGACCGCCCGCTTGGGCGGCCTGACACCTGTGACAGGGGCGCCGCATGGCCGAACTTTGTGCGCAGCACATCTGCTCCTCTGGGAGGTCATGGCGGCGCGCGCTGGCCCTGTTCGCACTGGCCCTGTTCGCACTGGCCCTGTTCGCGCTGGCCGCCCCGCCGCCCTGGGCCGGCAACGCCCAGGCCCAGCCGGAGCCCCCCCGGGTGCTGGTGCTGCACTCCTATCACCCCGGCTACCAGTGGACCGACAACATCCAGCGGGGCATCACCAGCGGCTTGGCCGAAAAGGCGCCGCAGGCCGGCGTGTTCGTGGAATACATGGATACCCAGCGTCTGGCGCCGGAGCGGATTTTTCCGCTGCTGCGCAGCTACTACGCCGCGAAATACAAAAACATTCCTCCTTCCGTCATCCTCGCCAGCGACGACAACGCCGTGGACTTTCTGCTCCGCCACCGCGACGAGCTGTTCCCCGGCGCACCCGTGGTCTTCTGTGGCGTCAACGACATGGAGCCCAAGCACCTGGAAGGGCGCCCGGGCTACACCGGCGTGGTGGAGCGCACGGACCTGAAGGCGACCATCGACGCCGCCCTGGCGCTGATGCCCGGCATGCGGCGGCTGGCGTTCATCAGCAGCGCCACGGAGACCGGCCAGGCCTCCCTGCTGCTGTTCCGGCAAACCATGGCCGGGTACGCGGACCGGCTGGAGCCCGTGGAGCTTTGCGGGCTGCCCTTCGCCGAGGTCGCCGCGCGGTTGACCACCCTCTCGCCGGACACGGCCATCCTCTACATGGGCCTGCAACGCGACCCGGACGGCCGCACCATGACGGTGGACGAGTCCCTGGCGTTCATCCGCACGGCCACGCGGCAGCCGGTGTTCAGCCCCTGGGACTTCGTGGTGGGCAAGGGCGCGGTGGGCGGCGTGGTGGTCAGCGGCGAGCGGCAGGGCCGCCTCACTGCGGAGATTGCCGCGCGTATTCTGCAGGGCGAAAGCCTGGCCGAACTGCCGGTGCTGTTCACCAGCCCCAGCGTGGGCATGTTCGACTTCCACGAGCTGGAGCGCTTCGATTTTTCGCCAAACAAGCTCCCGGCGCACAGCGTCCTGCTGAACCGGTCCGAGAAGCTCTGGGAGCGCTACTGGGGCTGGATCTCTCTGGCCGGAACGCTGTTCGCGCTCATGGCCGTGGTCATCGTGCTGCTGGTGGTGAACATTCACCGCAGGCGCCGGGCCGAGACCCAGCAGGACTTGGCGCACCGCCGCCACCAGGACTTCGTGGAGGCCCTGAGCGTGGGCGTGCTGGAGCTGGCCCTCGACGGCGGCATCGTGTTCGCCAACCAGGCGGGCCACAGCCTGTGCGGCGAGCCCCCGGGCGGGCTTGTGGGCCAAAACATCGTCGGCCTTGCCGATGGCGAGCTGGCGCGTCTGACCATCTCCCGGCAGCTCGCCGCCGAGACCTGCCCCCCCGGCCCGGCCCTGACGCGCCTGCGCACCAGGCAGGGCGGCACGGTGGAGGTCAAGCTGGAATGGATTTGCCTGCGCGGCCAAGACGGACGGCACACCGGATTTCTGGTGGCCGCCACGGACTTCACGGAATTGCGCCAGGCCGAGCGCGCGCGCGAGGAACAGCACAGCCTCACCATCGCCCTGCTGGACGCCAACCCCACGCCCATTGTGGCCAAGGACCGCGACGGCCGCTACGTGCAGGCGAACCGGGCCATGTGCGATTTTGTGGGGCTGCGGGCGGAACAGATTCTGGGCCGCCGCATGACCGAGCTTGGCCCGCCGGAGCTGGCCGCCCAAGTGGCCGAGCTGGACCGCGAAATCTACACCGGCAACGGGCGGCAGGTGGTGGAAACGCAGATGCGCGACGCCACGGGCAGCCTGCGCGACATTATCCTCTCGCGCTCCCTGTACCACGATGCTCAGGGCAGGCCCCTGGGGGTTGTGGGTTCGCTCACGGACATCACGGCGCAAAAGCTCACCGCGGCAGCCCTGTCGGAAAGCCGCGAGAAATACCGCGTCATGTTCGAAAACCTGCCGCTGGCCGTGGCCATCACCGATGCCGAGGACCGCTACCTGGAGGTCAACCGGGCCTTTGAGGAACTGCACGGCTGCGGGCGCGCGGAGCTGCTGCACAGCACCCCGGCGGGCCGCTGCTTTTCCCTGCGCCATTTGAACGGCCGCCCCGTGGAACCGGACGAGCACTTGAGCCTGCGCTCCGCGCGGGAAAACCGCCTGGTGCGCCAGGATTTGTTCGTGCAGCGCGCCGATGGCGGCACCTCCTGCGTGCAGTGCACGGCGGCGCCCCTGCCCATGCCGGGCTATGGCGCGGTGCTGGCCATGGTGGACGTCACCGAGCAGCGGCGCACCGAGATCGACCTCCAGCAGGCCAAAGAGCTGGCCGAGGCCGCCAACAACGCCAAGAGCGACTTCATGGCCAACGTGAGCCACGAGATACGCACGCCGCTGCACGGGGTGCTGGGCATGCTCCAGCTGCTGCAACTGACCCCCCTTGCCGAGGACCAGGCCGACTACCTGGAAAAGGCCCAGTACTCCGCCCGCAGCCTGCTCTCGGTCATCAACGACATCCTGGACTTCTCCAAAATCGAATCCGGCACCCTGGAGCTTGCGCCGGAGCCCTTTGATCCCGGTGTGCTGGTGCGCTCCAGCGTGGCCGTGTTCGAGGACCAGGCAGCCGGCAAGGGCCTGACTCTTTCCGTCAGCGTCGCGGACAGCGTGCCGCGCTCCCTCCAGGGCGACGCGGGCAAGATCCGGCAGATGGTGTTCAATCTGGTGGGCAACGCCGTGAAGTTCACAGATGCCGGAGCCGTCTCCGTGCGGGTGGAGAGCCTGGCCCAGCCCGGCGGCGACGTGGTGCTGTTCCTGGAAGTGGAGGACACCGGCGTGGGCATCCCGGAGGACTTGCAGACCCTGGTCTTTGAGCCCTTTACCCAGGCCGAGGCCGTATACACCAAGCGTTTCCAGGGCACGGGCCTGGGCCTGGCCATCGTGCGCCGCCTGGCCGCCCTCATGGACGGCGGCATCACCCTGGAAAGCGAGCCAGGACACGGCACGCGCATCACCCTGGGCCTGCGCCTGCGCGAGTCACAGCGCCGCCGCCCGACCCTGGCCGAGGGCCGCAAGCAGGCCGCGCTGCCGCCCTTGCGTCTGCTGCTGGCCGAGGACAACCTCATCAGCCAAATGGCCGCCAAAAGCTTTTTGAAGCGCGAGGGACATGAAGTGGTGACCGCGACCAACGGCCAGGAGGCTCTGGACGAGCTGGAGAAGGGCCGCTTCGACGCCGTGCTTATGGACATCCAGATGCCGGTGCTGGACGGAGTGGCGGCCACGAAGAAAATCCGCAGCCACGACGGTTCGCGCTACGACCCCACGCTGCCGATCATCGCGCTGACGGCCTACGCCCAGGTGGGCGAGCACCGCGCCTTTTTGGATGCGGGCATGGACGAGGCCATCTCCAAGCCGCTGGAGCCCCGCGAAATCCTCACCGCGCTGGCCCGCGTGCTGACCCGCCGGGCCGAGACCTCTCAGCCCACGAACTGACGCAGACCCAGCACCACCGCAACGCCAGCCAGCATGGCCAGGGGCAGGTTGCCGAATCGCCAGGCGGTCAGCGCCGTGGCCAGCGTCGCCACGGCCTCGGCCGGACCCGCCGCCAGGGCCGAAGGAGCGACGATGGAGGCCAGGATCGCGCCCGGAATGGCGTGCATGAAGCGCCGCATGCGCACGCCGGGGGTCACGCGGCTCATGAGCATGAGCCCGGCGGCCCGGCTTATGTAAGTGGCCACGGCCATGCCGCAGATGGTCAGAAGCGAGGTGGCGAGGGGAGTCATGGGCGCTGCTCCTCCGCCTGGGCCGGGGGTCCGACGGCCGCCGTCAGTCCGCCGGCCAGGGCTCCGGCCAAAATGTACCACTTGCCCGGGCAAAACCGCAGCACCAGCAGCGCCGCGCCCGTGGCCGCAAGCAGCGGCAGCACGTCGGCCCGCCTGGGCCGCAGGCCCACCAAAAGCGCCGTAAAAACAGCCGTAAAGGCGAAATCCAGCCCATAGCGGGCCGGGTCGTCCAGCCCGCGCACCAGCACATGCCCCAGCGCCGTGGAGGCGTTCCAGAACGTATACACCGCCAGGCCCGCGCCCAGCAGAAAGGCTGCGTCCGAGGCCCGGCCCCGGCGGCTGTCGTCGGCCCAGCGGCCCAGGGCCAAGGCCCAGGATTCGTCGGTCATGAAAAACAGCGAGCCGAAGGCCTGCGCAGCGCCCAGGCGCAAAAGCTGGGGCGAAAGCGCCGCGCCCATGAGCACGTGGCGCAGGTTCACGATGAACGTGGTGGCGATGAGCGAGACCACGGGCAGATCCGGGCCCCACAGGTCCAGGGCGATGAGCTGGCTGGCCCCGGCGAAGACGAAGAGGCTCATGCTCTGGGCCTCCAGCCAGGAGAGGCCTTTTTGCCGGGCCAGCAGGCCGAAGAGCACGCCGTACACGGCCACGCCCAAAGACACGGGCACGCAGGCGCGGAACCCCGCCAGCACGCCGCCAAGGCTGAAGGAAAGCCGCCCGGAGGCCGGCGAGGACTGTGCGTTCATGACTGGAGCATAGCGCAGGGCGAGGGGACTGGGCTTGTACGATCTTGCGCTTTTTCGCCACGCCAGCGCCCCGGCGCAACCCCGAAAGCGCGCCGGAAATGCCGCGTGTAGTGGCTCTGGTCCGCGAAGCCGAAGGCGGCCGCGGCCTCGGCAACGCTGGCTCCGCCGCGCAGAAGGTCCAGCGAACGGTTCACGCGCAGCTGGTTGCGCCAGGCGTGGGGCGGCATGCCCGCCACCCGCGTGAAGACCCGCGCGGCGTGGAAGGCCGAGAGGCCCACCGTGGCGGCCAGCTCGTCCAGGGTCAGCTGTCCGGCCAGGTCGGCGGCCAGGCGTTCACGCATGGCCTCGACGGTGGCGGCCCCCCGCGCGGCGGTCGTTGAACTGGAGAGGTCCGCGGGCTCCCCGGCGTGGCGCGTGAGCAGCGTGGAAAGGGCGCACAGCGTCGAGGTCTGGGCCTCCAGCAAATCGCCGCCAGACTCCAGCAGAACGTGGGCGCGCAGCAGGGCCTGGGCCAGGGGCTCATCGTGGATGACTTCGTGGGGCAGGCGCGGCAGGCCGCAACCGTCCGGGGCCGCGCAGCGCAGCTGGCTCGCCAGTCCGCGCAGCAGCTCCGCCGGGGGGTAAAACACGCGGTAGGCCCAGCCCTCTTCTGCGGCGCGCTCGCCGGTATGAATCTCATCGGGGTTGATGCAGGCCACGGCCTGCGGCCCGGCCACATGGCGCGCGCCCCGGTAGCGATAGCCTTCCGCCCCGGCGGTGATGACCGCGATGACATAGCCCTCGTGCCAGTGCGGGGCGAAGGTGTGGCGGAAAAAGCGCGCAGTGAGCATCTCCGCGCCGGGCAGGGCCGCGGAACGGAAGAACCGCGCCTGGTCCTCGAAATGTCGTGCCGGGTTCTGGCTGTGCATGGCCGCCCCTGTGGAGCAGGGCTATTGCCGGTATTGAAGCGTCAGGCCCTGGGCGCCGCTGGAGCGCTCCGCATTCTCGCCCAGAACTTGGGTCAGGGCCGAAAGGGTGGCGCCAAGCAGGCGCGGCAAAAGCGGCAGCTTCTTTTCCGGGCCTTCAAGGATGGGGGCCTTGGCGTCCAGCTTGACCATCTCACGCAGGGTGCTCATGGCGAGCTCCTGCCCGCCCAGCTTGTCCACCAGCCGTGCTTCCAGGGCCTGCCGCCCGGTGAGGGCGCGGCCATCGGCCAATTTGGCCACCGCTTCCACGGGCAAGCCGCGCGCGCTGGCCACGTCGCTCACGAACTGCTGGTGCAGATCCATGATGAGCGCCATGAGGTAGGCACGCTGCTCTTGGCTGAGGGGCTGTGTGGGCGAGCCCGCGGCCTTCATCTTGCCGCTGGCCAAGAGGTCGGTCTTGAGGCCCAGTTTGTCCATGAGCCCTTGCAGGTTCACGTACTCGGCGCGCACGCCGATGCTGCCGGTGATGGAGCCGGGGTTGGCCACGATGAGCGTGGCCGGGGCCGCGGCGTAGTAGCCGCCGCTGGCCGCCGCAGTGCCCATGCTGACCACCACGGGTTTGACCTTGGCCAGGGCCTGCACGGCCTGATAGAGCTCCTGCGAGGGAGCCACGGAGCCGCCGGGCGAGTCGATGCGCAGCAACACGCCGCGGACGGACTCGTCGGTTTCCAGCTCGCGCAGGAAGTCCACCACTTCGCGGGCGTCGGTGATCATGCCCTCGATCTTGCACAGGCCGATCTTGTCGCCGGACATGGGCCTGCTTTTGCCGCCCAGGCCACGGAAAAAGGCCATGGCCCCCGTAAAGAGGGCCACGGCCAAGATGATCAGCAAAACTCCGAACAGCAGCGGGTGCTGTTCGGAGAATTTGGACTTAGTTTCCGGATTCCTCGCCACTGGCGGCGTCCTCGATCTTGGCGCGAAGAAGGTCGCCCAGGTTGCTGCCGGTCTCCGGTCCGGAGGTGCGGAACTCCTTGGGCTTCTTGCGCTCTTCTTCTTCCTTGATCTGCTTGATGGACAGGCCCAGGCGGCGCTCGTCGGCGCTCACGTGGATGACCTTGGCCTCGATGGACACGCCTTCCTTGAACAGCTCGCTGGGGCTCTTGATTTTCTTGCGGCTGATTTCAGAGACATGCACGAGACCTTCGATGCCTTCCTCAACCTCGACGAACAGGCCGAAGTCGGTGATGTTGGTCACCAGGCCGGTGATGATGGTGCCCACGGGGTACTTGCCCGGCACCTTCAACCACGGGTCTTCGGAGAGCTGCTTGATGCCCAGGGTGAACTTCTCGTT
>Ga0209373_10000223_pt1 | contig 119582 bp, 95 predicted proteins | sample Higcelweek5metaG_FD_187173 | JGI IMG/M metagenome (GOLD analysis project Ga0209373, IMG submission 187173) | Freshwater pond sediment microbial communities from the University of Edinburgh, under environmental carbon perturbations - High... | ecosystem: Environmental > Aquatic > Freshwater >...
AAAATATTCATAAAATAATTATACCATAAAAAATTTAAAATGTTAAGCAAAAAATGAAAGTAAAAGAAAAAGACCCCTCAAGATTGAGGGGCAGGGGTGTTGAAGTGTGCCTCAGCACACTTTTTTATTGCATTGTACGGACAACCTGAAGTACGCCCTTGGCTCCCATCAATTTTTTTATCAGACTATCAAGCTGAGTAGATGAGTGAATCTCAACCATTATATTTATCGTAGCCACCATATCCTTGCTCATTCTGGCGTTAAAAGTATTTGTGGAGATTTTAAAGCCTGAAATTATATTTGTAATATCAGCAAGAAGGCCTGTTCTGTCATCCGCGGTAATAAGCAGCTCCGCAAAGTAAGAAGAGCTTTCATTGTTTTGACCTTCCCATTCTACATCGATAAGCCTGTCGCTTTCGCCTTCGCCAATAAAATTTTTCTGAACGTTTACACAATCGGTGCGGTGAATAGATACGCCGCGCCCCCGTGTAATATAGCCGACTATTTCATCTCCAGGAACCGGACTGCAGCACCTTGACATTCTTACAAGGCAATTATCAATACCTTTTACGGTAATTCCATTGCTGGAAGTGCGATGAGCGGGCTTTTCCAACGCCTCTGAAGGAAGTTCGCTTGCTATACGGCGACGGTATTCATCACGCAATTTGGATACTATTTTACTTGCGGGTATTCCCCCATATCCGATTGCTGCATATAAATCGTCAATAGACGCAAAATTATGACGTTGCAGTTCGCTGTCTATTATTTGCTGATTATATAACTGCGCATAGGAATAACCGGATTTACGGATTTCTTTTTCAAAGAAATCCTTTCCGTGCGCAATATTTTCATCTCGGCGCTCGCGTTTAAACCATTGGTTGATTTTGCTGCGCGCGCTGGAAGTCTTTACAATTTTAAGCCAGTCCCTGCTTGGGCCGTGAACAGAGGAAGAGGTTATAATATTTACAATATCGCCATTTTGCAGAGAATAGTATAAAGGAACTAACCGCCCATTGACCTTTGCTCCTGTCATTCTGGAGCCAATAGCACTGTGTATGGCGTATGCAAAGTCGATAGGGCAGCTTCCGGCAGGTAAGCATATTACATCTCCTTTAGGCGTAAAAACAAACACCTCATCCGAAAACATATCTATTTTAATCATTCTCATAAATTCTTCTTCATCTGTTAAATCGCCTTGCAATTCAAGCATTTGTCTAAGCCATGAGAATTTATTCTCGTTGTTGTCTTGTCCGTTTATCCCGTCTTTATATTTCCAGTGAGCCGCGATACCGTATTCTGCTATTTTGTGCATTTCAACAGTTCTGATTTGTATTTCAAACGGAACTCCGGCATGTCCTATAACAGTTGTGTGAAGCGACTGGTAAAGGTTTGGTTTGGGCATTGCGATATAATCCTTGATTCTCCCGGGAATAGGCTTATATAAATCATGTATCGCGCCGAGAACCGCGTAGCAGTCCGGAATGTTATCTACAATCACACGTACGGCAAAGATATCATAAATCTCTTCAATCGTTTTCCCGCGCATAATAGTCTTTTTAAATATGCTGTAATGATGCTTCACTCTTCCGTTAATTATACCGTGAATATTTAATTCTTCCAGCTTTGCGGTAATTGTATTAATGATTTTTTCTATATAATCACTGTTGTTTTTCATTTTTTCATTTAATGATTTATCTATTTCATTATAAGAAACAGGATCCAAATATTTAAGCGATAAATCCTCCAGCTCAACCTTGATTCTGAACATACCGAATCTATGGGCGATGGGAGCGAAAACCTCAATGGTTTCCTTGGATTTTTGCCTGCGCTTTTCATCAGGCATAACCTCAATCGTACGCATATTATGCAGCCGGTCGGCGAGCTTTATAAGCATAACCCGCAAATCCTTTGCCGTAGCCATAAACATTTTGCGTAGATTTTCAACCTGCACTTCTTCCTGTGAGGTGAATTTGATTTTACCGAGCTTTGTTACGCCGTCTACCATGCTCGCTATATTTTCTCCGAAAATACTTGTTAATTTTTCAAGTGTAACTTCCGTGTCTTCAACCACATCATGCAAAATGCCGGCAGCAATTGTATCGCAGTCAAGAAGCATGTCTGCTATGATTGTAGCGACTTCCAGAGGATGGCATATATAATCTTCTCCGGATACACGTTTTTGCCCAGTGTGCCATTTTTTGGCGAAATCATATGCTTTTATTATAACGTCAATATTCCCGCTTGGCTGGCATTGGGTAATTTTCTCTTTCAAATTTGCGAAAATTGTTTCCGGATTATACATAAATAATCTCCTCATCCGTTCTTTTCTAATTCCGAATTCCTTAATGCTTCTAATTTTTTTGAACTTTCCAAATTAACTTTTGAGCCGTCTGTTCTAAGAAGATATATATCAACTTCATCTATATTTTGAGCAAAAGTCATAAGCTTTAGCTCGGCAAATATTTCAAGACAATTAAACAGCTTTTCTATATCAAAAACTCTTTTTGTTGAATATGTAATCTTTCTTGCTAGCACTGATGTATTTTCATGTAATACTAGGTTTGTGCAATTCATTTTTATATATAGATATATTGCCACCAAATCATCTCGAGTGGGAACTAAACTTATGGGAGCCGGGAAAGTGCCGAGCTTTAATGATTTTAAAATAATTTGCACCCGTTTTGTATTACGCCATTCATTAATTGACAGTATTCCGGCTATATCTACCACATCATCTTCTATCAGACTATAAAATAAATCGTTGTCATTAAACGCAATCACATCAAAAATAACGCCGTTTTTACTCATAGAAAATCTCGTATGCTTAGAATTACCCATCAGCCTTTTATTTAATATAGTAGCTCCGCATATGGAAAAGCAAGGCTGCCTATTATCAGTTCCAAACGGTTCAAGTAAACTCAAATTTTCAGCCGTTTCTGCAGTAAGATTATCCGGCGATAGCTCAAAATCTATGTTTATACATGGAATATTACATTCAGGGGGCATGTTCTCAAGCGCAAACTCATTTAATAATTGTTCTGCTTTTTCAATATTCTGTTGGGAAATTGTAAGTCCGGCGGCAAGCTCATGACCGCCGAATTTTTCAAATAAATCGCTGCAGCTCTTTAATGCTTCAAAAAGATTGAAACCTTTAACACTGCGTCCTGAGCCTTTTCCAATACCATTTTCGCATGAAATTAAAATACATGGTTTTGTATATCTATCTGATATTTTGGACGCTACTATTCCTATAACGCCATGATGCCAGCCGCAGCCTGAAATTACAATTACTTTTTTGTCTTCATAGTTATTATTGGATTTTATTATTTTGAGAACATCACTTAAAATCTTTGATTCTGTTTCTTGTCTGCATTTATTTTCCTCGTCAAGATATTCTGCGATTCCCATACATTCGGAAATAGAATTACTGAGCAGTAAATCAACTGCCTTTGCGGTGTCGCCAATTCTGCCGGCAGCATTTATTCGCGGAGCAATTCCATAGCCTATTCCGAAGACTGTAAGAGGTTTACTGTCAAGACCGGCTACCCCTATAAGCATTGATAACCCCATATTAGGCGAATTCTTTAATTTATTAAGCCCGAAATCTACAATAATTCTGTTTTCATCTGTAAGGCTGACAACATCTGCTACGGTGCCTATCGCGATAATATCACCGAACATATCCAAAACCTTCAAATGGTCGCCGTTTTCCATTGCTGTTATTAGTTTAAAAACAACTCCAACCCCCGCTAAACATTTAAAAGGATAATCGCATTTCGGACAGCATGGATTTATGACAATGCAGTCAGGTATATTATCCTTGCATTGGTGGTGGTCGGTAACTATTATATCAAGGCCGATTTCTTTAGCGAAGGCAACCTCATCGTACGCTGTAATGCCGGTATCGACGGTAATAACCATGTCGCTTCCATTTGCTTTTATTATCTCGAGAGCATGGCTGTTTAAACCATAGCCTTCATCCATTCTGTCAGGTATATAATAATCGGCTTCTGTACCCAAAAGGCGAAGATATTTTACTAAAATAGCCGCAGAGGTTATTCCGTCAACATCATAATCTCCGTATACTGTAATTTTTTTATTTAAATCAACCGCTTTTCTTATCGACTCTACGGCTATATCCATATTGCGCATCAAAAACGGTGAATGTAAATCTTTCGTAGATTTAGATATAAAAGATGTAAGTGCATTCGCAGTTGTAATCCCACGATTTAATGCCACAGCAACAGTAACTTCAGATAAATTTGTAATTTGCGCGATTTCCTTTACAACAGAGCTGTCAGTGGAGTATTTATTATAAATCCATCTATCATTTCTCATTGCTGTCACCCAAATATTCCGATTCCTGCTGTAAATTAAGGAAATTCATCTGTCTTAAAGCCTCGTATAAAATAATGCAAACGGAATTTGCTAAATTTAATGAGCGAGTATCGTTTTTCATTGGTATGCGTATACAGTGATCGAGGTTAGCCTTTAATAAATCTTCCGGCAACCCGGCCGTTTCTTTTCCGAAAATTAAATAATCGTTTTCCTTATAAGTTACATCTGAATAACAGCTCGGCGCTTTGGTGCTGCAAAAATAAAAATTTTCACCTTTATTTTTTTCGAAAAATTCTTGGATATTATTATAATATGTTATGTCTAGCAAATGCCAATAATCTAATCCCGCGCGCTTTAGGCTTCTGTCGTCTACCGAAAATCCTATTGGCTTTATAATATGAAGCCGTGTGGCTGTAACCGAACAGGTGCGTGCTATATTTCCTGTGTTTTGCGGTATTTCTGGTTCAAAAAGTACAATATTCATGTTTCACCTCATAATGTTATGTCATTTTCCTATAGCTGTCAATATGCCGTCTGCAATACCGCGGGCGGCTTTTGTCCTGTTTTCTTTTTGTAATATTAATTCTTGGTCCGACGGGCTTGTAACAAAAATTACTTCAACAAGAACTGCCGGTATCTCAGTGTGCATGAGCACAGCGAGTTCGTCCTCGGAGCGAATACCGCGGTCGGTCGTACCAAGGGAAGATACAAGTTTGCTTTGAATTGTTTGCGCAATTTCCTTTGAGCTTTTATATTTCGGATATGCACTATCCTTATCAGCAGAGTAAAGCGTAAGCGAGCCGCAAATATTAATATCGGAAAAAGAGTTGCTGTGAATACTTACGAACAAACCCGCGTTTGAATCATTAGCAAACGTATACCTGCCGCCAAGCGGCATCGCCACATCTGTTGAACGTGTTAAAAGCACGTTAACACCCTTTTCCTTTAAAATAGACGCAACCTTCAATGCTATGTCAAGATTTATATCCTTTTCTTTAATTATAACTTCTCCGTCCTTGTATCCCTGCGCGCCGGAATCGCTGCCTCCGTGACCGGCGTCAATTACAACCGTATTTGTATCAATTTCTTTAGAAGATTCAATACTTAAGGTAAATTTCAATGTCGCGGAAGTTTTATCATCAGATAAATTAAATTCATAAGGTAAATATTTATCCAAATCTACAACAAGCTTAAAAAGCTCAGTATGGTTTCCCATGCGTATTTTCTGCACGCCTCCGTACCCAATATTAATCGTATTTGTTTTACTGTATACGCAATCATTCAGTTCAAGCACCATGCGCTCAGGATTATTCATCGGATACAAATCATATGAGTCAAGAGGTCTTGTAAATTTAATTGCAATGCTTAAATATCCGCCGCTTTCGCTGCTGCTTATATCTTTTATAGAATTTGAAGGCGGGGCGGGTGTCGGAGTCGGAGCCGGAGTAGGTTCACTTATATGTACAGCTCTTAAGCCGGCGTCCCAATTTACATCATACCCTAAATTTTCCGCCACAAACCTTACGGGAAGCATTGTGCGGTTGTTAATAATAAGCGGAGGAGAGTCCAAAACATATGGATTATTGTTAACATAAGCGGTATTGGAATTTATACATAATAAAATTTGCTTATCGTCTAAATTTATTTCTGCCTGTTTCTTTTCATCATACCATTCAAGTGAGGCTCCAAGCGGCTCAAATAAAGCTCGCGCAGGAACTAAAGTTCTGTTATTTACAATTACCGGCGGTACATCACAGGTTATTATTTTGTCATTTAAATAAAGCTTTATATCACTTTCGGCTAAACCGCCAAAATCAAATAAAAGCATACATAATAACATAAACATTATTATTTTTTTCATAAGTATCCTCCATGTGTGTGCCTGTTATATTCTACCTTTCTTTTAATCATTTATATTTCGACAAATAGAGGTCTATTTCCTTTAAAAATATATAATTATAATCTAAAATTAATATTTCTGTAATATAAATATTTTTAATAATATAAGAAATTGCGCAGAACTACGCGGCTGCGATGTAAGTGCTTTTGCAGCGCCCGCGCGCGATTTGGGTGCAAGCTCCGCCTGCTTTTTAATTCGCCGGTATTAGTTTTGCATAATTCATAATATTATATATCATTGCTGCCGCTTCAGCACGGTTAGCAGGATTTTGGGGAGCAAAAATATTGTTACCGACTCCACTTACAATTTTATGAGCTGATAATGCATTTATAGCATCCTTCGCATAACTGCCGATTAGATTATTGTCAGTAAAATTTATAGAATTACCTCCCGCAAAGGATATACCGTTTGCAGCGCAAACCCTGTATATCATTACTGCCATTTGCTCGCGCGTTATACTATTTCCCACACCGAAATAGTCTTCGGTTTCACCGCTTATTATTTTATTGGAGTATGCGGCTGCAAGATATGGAAAATACCATTCATTTGCTTTGGCATCAGTAAACGGAAGAGTAACTTCTCCGGCGGGCTTAATATTAAAAGCGCCGGTAATAAGCTTTACAAACTGTTCTCTTGTAATGTATGATTCGGGTGCAAATATGTATCTGCCCATTCCATTTATAATTCCGATTGACACAAGCTTTTGTATCTGAGGGGTAGCCCAATCAAAGCTGTCAACATCTCTGAAGGTAATACCTGGATATTTTTTGTTTTGGTTAAAATCTGCTGCTTCACCTTCAAAAACACCAAGCTTATCCATAGAAAATTTAAAATAATAAATTTCGTTTGAAGGACAATCATTAACCAATTGTTCAGCATATGAAAATAGCTTCTGTATGGAGGATTCTCCCGGATACCCAGATATAACAGCTTTTAGGGATGGCATATGATTCAAGGCGCCTGATATTTTTACAATTACCTCTTTCGGCATATCTTCCGAAACAAATAATTGTATAAGCCCGGGAAGTTCGTCGTTGTTAGCGGCAATTGTGGAATCTCCGCCAAATAAAGTGTATAAATTATACACAGCGATTAAAGTAGAGAAATAATTTATTCCCCGATTATCATTCGCGTTCCCAATAATACAACTGTTAAAGCTTTTTGAAATTGTAGGCATATTTTCAATAAACGGCATTTCTTTTGCGCCAAATAATATTAAATCCTGAATATTCGATTTATTTTCAACTGAACGCTGTGAGTATACTTTTATAACATTATTTATTTCTGTTTCGTTTAGTTCGGTTAATAAAGCTGCAAAAATAGCTGTTATTTCTGGAGTTATATCCTGAGAAGATTTAATAAGTTTTAAATTATCTACAAGCTTTATACGCGAATCTCCATCTATATTTAAAGAATATAAAAAGAATTTCTGCAAAGGATCAATTGCATCTTGCGCCGATGCGCAAAAGCTGAATAAACTGAATAACAACGTAACGTTTAAGAAAAATATTATAAATTTTCTCATCAGGTATCATCTCCGATTATATGTTTAGTCAGATTTACTATATCACCCGCTCCCATAACGATAATTATATCGAGAGGCTTGGCGTTTGCTTTTATATACTTAGAAATTTCATCAAAACTTAAATATATTGAATTAATTCCTTTTGACACAATATGATTATTTAAAATTTCTGATGATATACTTCCGTCATCCTCTTCACGGGCAGCGTAAATATCGGCAAGCATAAGAATATCAACTCCGTTAAAGGCTTCTGCAAAATCCTCAAAAAACGCTTTTGTCCTTGAATATGTGTGAGGCTGAAATATGCAGATTATTCGGTTATGAGGTATTTCCTCAGCGGCAGATATGGTTGCCTTTATTTCGGTTGGATGATGCGCATAATCGTCATAAACCTCAGCGCCATTATATTCACCTTTGTATTCAAAACGTCTGTCGGCGCCTTTAAAGGATGCTAAGCTATCCGCAGCTAGCTGCATGTCAAGTCCAAGCATATAGGCATTTGCAAGGGCGGCTAAAGAGTTCAATATATTATGCCTTCCTATTACCTTTAGTGAAACATGGCAGAGCTTTTTTCCGCCTTTATACATATCATAATCGGTTCTTCCTTTTGATACAGTTATATTTTTTGCGGTTATATCAGATTCTTTATTTGTAAGCCCGTATGTTATTACTTTTAAATTGCAGTTACATGCAATTTTCATTAAATCCTCATCATCCCCGCAGGCAACAACAAAGCCGTCAGGAGATACAAGCTTAAGAAAATCAATATAAGCGCTGTGATAATCATCCTCGTCTTTATAATAGTCCAAATGGTCGGGTTCAACATTTAAAACGGTAGCGCAATAAGGTTTGAAATCTAAAAAGCTTCTGTGATATTCGCAAGCCTCCGCAATAAAATATTCACTTTTGCCTGTTTTTATATTTCCGTTTATTATATCCAGATTTGCGCCTACTAATATTGTCGGGTCAAGCTTGAGATTTTGGCAAATATAAGATACCATAGAGGTTACAGTGGTTTTTCCGTGTGTGCCGGCAATAGCAATTGAATATTTATATGCGCTCATAATTGCGCCGAGCAAAGCAGACCTTGGTATAATTTTTATATTATGCTCAACTGCAAATACAATTTCGGGATTATCTGCTTTTACTGCGGCTGTATAAACAACTAAATCTGTGCCGCGGGCATTTTCTCCCAAATGCCCTTTGTAAAATTTAAGCCCATGCTTTTCAAGCTTAGCAATAACCGGAGAATAATTTATATCTGAACCTGAAACAATAAAATCTTTTGATAAAAGTATCTCAGCGAGACCGCTCATACTAACTCCGCCAATACCGATAAAATGAATTCTGCCTCTTTTTGGAAGCTCTGTCAATGAGAAATTTGTCAAATTAAGTCATCCTTTCAAATAGGTTGGTATATATCCATAAATTTATAACAGGTGGACAAGGTTATTTTCTATCTTATTCACAATTGCGGATAATTAAAAGAAAAAAATTGTGAAAAATCACTATTTTTACATTAATAAATAACCTGATATTTATTAATAATACACAAAACAAAATAATTAAAAATGGAAAATCATGTAAAGGGGTATAAACTGCATATAGTGTGGTATATAATAATTATATCCAATAAACCATACTATATATTCTATTTTACACTTATTTTTATTATATGTCAACAGCCAAATATTTGGGTTAATAAAGGTACTAATTTGACAAACTGGAAAATTTGTAGTAAAATAGACTAGGTGAAAGGAGATGCGTTAAAATGTTTGGTACAACAAAAACAGTGCTGCGCAGTTTTGTGGCGTCAAGAAAATTTTATGCCGCAGTTTTAATTGCAGCTGCCATAACAGTGCTAACCACCTCTACGCTTTTATCCATAAAAACTGTCACTGTCACGGTTGACGGTGAAACAACATTTACGGCAAAAACCTTAAACAGAACAGTTGGAGATTTTATTGTGCGGCAAAATATTCAGGTAGGCGAACACGATTCCGTTTCACCTCCTATTGCCGCGAATATTAAAAAACATCAAACTATAGCAATTTCAAGAGCATTCCCGGTAAATATTATAATAGGAACAGAAGCAACTGAGATTCAGACAACGGAAAAAATTCTTTCCAATGTATTGGAGGAAAACGGAATTATTATGGGTGAGATGGATATTGTAAATCCATCGTTAGATAGCGTAGTAAGTAAGGATACGGTAATTACAATAACAAAGGTTACGGAAGATATGGTTTCGGTAACAGAACCTGTTCCGTATCAAACAATTTCCACGCCAAACAGCGATTTGGCACGAGGAAAAACCAAGGTAATTACTGAAGGTATTAATGGAACTAAAGAATTAATGTATAAAGTTATATATCATGACGGCACTGAGGCATCAAGAGAGCTGTGCGGTGAGCGAGTAATACAGGAGCCGCAAAACAAGGTGGAACAGTACGGAACACAGTATTATGAGCTGTCTTCCCGTGGAGGCCGTGTAATCAGGGATTCAAGCACAATTGAGAATCCTGCTGAACAATTAAATTATAAACAGGCGCTAACCTGCACTGCAACAGCTTATGATTTATCATTTAACAGCTGCGGAAAAAACCCGGGCGATCCATATTACGGAGTCGCTGCGAGCGGAATGAGAATAAGCCGCGGAGTTGTGGCTGTAGACCCGAGAGTTATTCCAATGGGCTCAAAATTATATATTGAGTCGCTCGATTCATGGCCGGATTACGGCTTTGCAATTGCAGGCGACAAAGGCGGGGCAATAAAAGGCAACAAGGTAGATTTATTTATGGAATCATCATCAGAGGTAAGGCAATTCGGCAGGCGTAAGGTTAAGGTTTATTTACTCGATAATTAGGATTATTTGGCGGTTTTGTTTTATTGACAAAACCGCCTTTTGTATTATATAATTGAAGCATGAAATAACGCGTGAGGTTTTACATATGAAACTTATAAATATAATATTAATAATAGCCTTAGTTTTTGCATTAACAACGTCCTCTTATGCAGCATCTCAGCCATGGGAATACTTTAATATACCCGAAAATAATCCAATACAAAAAAGACATTTCAGGGCAATGTGGATTAGCACTGTAATAAATATGGACTGGCCTTTAAATTCAGAAAATGCGGAAACACAAAAGAATGAGCTCATAGTAATATTGGACAGGGCTGTAAGCCTTAATATGAACGCGGTAATTTTTCAGGTTCGCAGCTGCTCGGATGCTATATATGATTCCGGCATGGTTCCATGGTCTTCATATTTAACAGGGACACTGGGAAAAGACCCCGGATACGATCCGCTACAATTTGCAATATCCGAAGCGCATAAAAGAAATTTAGAGCTGCACGCATGGTTTAATCCATACAGGGTTTCCATGAATACAAAAGAATCTACGATAGATATGCTGAATTCAGTAGAAAAAAGTATTTACAAAACTCATCCGGAATGGATAAAAACCGCGAATAACAGGTTTGCTATAGATCCGGGTATACCCGAGGCCAGAAAATGGGTTGAGGATTGTATAATGGAGGTTGTTCTTCGCTATGATATAGACGCGGTTCATTTTGATGATTATTTTTATTATGAGTCGGAAAGTTCGCCTCTTCAGGATAACGACACCTTTGAACGCTATAAAGGAAATTTCACGGGTAAAGGAGATTGGAGAAGAAATAATACTTATCTTTTAATAAGTGAATTATCTGAAAAAATAAAACAGGCAAAGCCTTATGTTAAATTCGGAATAAGCCCTGCCGGTGTATGGAGAAATAAAAAGGATGACCCTAAAGGCTCTGATACAAGCGCAGGCTTGCCGAACTATGATAAGGCGTATGCTGACACAAAAAGATGGGTTGAGGAGGGTTTAATTGATTATATCGCTCCTCAGATTTACTGGTCATTCGGGCATGAGTCCGCTCCGTTCGGAACAGTTGCCTCATGGTGGGCAGATACGGTGAAGGGGAAAAATACACAGCTTTATATAGGTGAAGCTATGTATAAAGTAAACGACACTTCTCTTTCCGGTTCAGACGCTTCCTTCGCTAGTGAAGGAGCGGAGGAGCTTGCACGGCAATTAAAATTTAATATTATAAACGCAAGCGGCAGTATACTTTTTACTTCAAGAGATACATCAAACCCTACGCGTCAGGATGCGGTGGACAGGATAAAAAACGATATTTGGAAAACAAAAGCGCTTATACCCGTAATGGAATGGAAAAAAGGTAATAAACCGAACAAGCCTATAATAGATAAAATAACCGCTTTAAAAAACGGCGCAAGGATAAAGTGGACGGATAATGACGAAAATACAGCATATTACGCCGTATATAGATTTGACGCAAACGAGCCTGTTAATATAGAAAATGCTTATAATTTAATAGATACAGTCAGAAAATCCGGAAGCGCTAATACATATACTGATTTAAATAATACAGGCTATGGTGTAAAATATGCTGTAACTGCGATTAACCGGTTACATAACGAAAGCGTGCCGGACATCGGTGAAGCTTATAATATACTCAAGAATCAAAATGATGAATTAATAACCTTGTCAAATATAACCAAAACTACTCAAATAAAATTATTATATAATAACGGCGGCAATATCTCAGACCCGCAAATAGTTGCTTATTATAACGCGTCGGGTCAACTAATAAGCTGCAAAATTTATAATTCCGCTAAAAAAGCTAACCTGATTTTGTTTGATAATATTACCATTCCTGAAGGAACGGTAAAAATTAAAGCATATATCATTGCTGACAATTCATTTATAGGGTATACAAACATTCCTTAAATAAAAAGGGGCTGTTTTCATTATGTTAATGAGACAGCCCATCAATTTTAATTAAGTCCTAAAGCTTTACGTTTACTTATGATATGAGCTTCAATATTAACAGCAACTTCTGCGGGGTCGTCTCCTAATGCAACCTTTCCACCGGTTAAACCTTCAACATCTTCTGTTAAAAGCTTTACCAATTTTGGGGCGCCGGTTATAAACGGTGCAGGTGATAAATGTGTATAAGCTCCGTATGCGACCGCGAATATACCGTCAATAGTCGCTTTTTGCTCCATCCATTCAGGAGCTGTAACAGCTATCGGAAGCTGAGGTATATCAACATCGAGAAAGTCGGCAAGGGCAGTTACTAGCATTGAGATTCTTCCTGTATCCGTACATGTGCCAAAGCTTAAAACAGGCGGAATATTTAATGCGGTACAAATTTCTTTCAGTCCCTGCCCGGCTAAATCCTTAGCGCATAACGAGCACAGACCGGCTACTTCAAGCGCATGATTTCCGCATCCGCAGCTTACCACCAGTATATCCTTTTTTATAAGCTCGCGGGCAAGGTTTATTGTATTCCAGTCCTGCGGGCCGTTTCTTAGGGTTGAACAGCTGGCAAGCGCCACTACGCCTTTAATTTTCCCTGCTTTAATCACTTCAACCAAAGGGTCGAGTTTATTTCCAAGAGCGCCGAGTACTGCTTCGGTTGAAAAGCCCGCAATTGCCGGTTGGATTTTTTTAGGTATTAAAGGAGTAATATTACCTTTTCTCTTTTTATAGTTTTCAATAGCAAGTTCAATTAGTTTATCAGCCATTTTATCAACGTCCTGAGGATTATAAGGAATATAATGCCCTGTTCCGGGCACTCCGATTATATTACTGACAATAACCAAAGTAGCCTGATACTTTTCGGCATATTGATCTATTGCCGGCGGCGAACAGTTTTCATCCATTGCGAAAACATCAACCGCTCCGGTTGCAAGAAGCGGCTCAATGGTAATCCAATCACCCATTAGCCCAACAAAAACGTCATCAACAGGGAATCTTTGAAGTATTTCCTGTCCGGTTTCAATTGAACCTACAATGCGTATACCTTTGGCGCCTGCTTCTATTGCTTTATCCTGAATTTCTTTAAGCTTTGCTTTTTGCAGCGTTGCTACGCCCGCCCAAGGCTGATGACCATTGAAAACAATATTTATATAGTCGGCGTCCATAATTCCTAAATCGGTGTTGACTTCATGGGGTGTTGGTGTTCCGAACAATATATCCTGTACCATTTCCAACCCGATTTGAGCCGTATATATTGTTGAAAGTCCGAGGCTTAATGCCTTTTTTGCCAATGAGACATAATCGCCGTCAACGTTTGTTAAACAGCTTGCTACGCAATTTTGTTCCTCGTGAACAACTCCGGATGGATAAATGCCAAGTTTTTTCCACACTTCTTTTCTCTTTTTAGGTGAAAATACGTCAACCATTACGCTCGGGTTTTCAGGATCCTTTGACATTTCTTTCTCTAAGAAATTTGCAAGCTCAACCGCTAAATCATTAATGCTTTTGTTTGTGTCTATCCCTACCATTTGGCACATCCATTTAAGCTTTTCCTGATCTGTTATTTTAAAGCTGTTTTTGCCTTGAGCTGCAGCCCTTAACGTTCTAAAAGCTTCGTAAGCATGATGGCTGTAAGTTCCAGCGCCCATAATATTATGAAGAAGAAGAGTTCTCATTGCCATACCATCGGCATCAATTCCGCATACACCTTTATCCTGCCCGCTTTTTTCACTGATTCTGCACGGACCGTCAGAGCATAATTGACAGCTTAAACCTTCAAGGCAGAATTTACACCTTATTTTTTCCTGAAGAGCATATCTGTCAAATACATTTGATAATCCGTCATCCCTTATTCGTTTAAGCATTTCTTCTACAGAGTCATGATAGCTCACTCTGCCTTCGGTTTTTTCAAGTATTTTTTCACTCATGTTAAACCTCCATATAATTGTTATATGAAAGCTATTTTTCCCTTGAATAAACTATTTATTCTGAAAAAAATTTTATTCGCTAAAAGCAAAAAAATAAGCAGGGATGGGTTCAAAATAGATGTCAATTATTTTGTACGTCTAAATGTATAAAAAAGGTATTGCCCTATTTCACCCAAAGGCTTTTATCACCTATATTTACGTCATGTATTCAAACACGATAGTATTATCATTTTTATATGTTAGTGTTTGCAAAAAATTGTCCACTTTTATTGGAAACGCAATATCTCTAATCGTTGAGTTAAGTTCAAATTCTAAGATCCCTTCTTCACCTTTGTCAAAACAAAACCTAAACTCATTTTGGTGATTATACCCTTTAGAAAACTTAATAAAAGGATTAATATCTATTATACCTGTGCTGGCTTCTTCGGGAATATATTCAACAAATCCACATTCAGCACGCCGTATTTCTGGATGATTCAATAATGCTTTACCCACCCGATTATAAAATTCATATGTATTAGTAATCAATACACCATATGCTCCGAATTGTTGAATCATATCTTTGTTTATTTCACAAAAGTTTTTTTTGGTGTTATTTAACCATAGGGTATACATAGAAAAAACATTTTTTTGTTTTGGCTCATTGGGCCAAAGAATAAAATGTGGTTGGGTATAATCTTCTGGTTTCTCTTTTAATTCCCGTATTATGGTGTAAACTTCGCCATCTTTTTGGTGAAACTCAACTTTTGGAAAACTCGTAGGCGTTGAACCATTTACATAAATAGTAGCACCCTCTAATCTATCACAACGGCCTTCACCCATCATTTCATCATGAAAGCTAACAGGGCTATTCATATACATTTTTCCATCAAGAAAATAGTTTAGCCTCTCTAAAGTTGGAACAAATTTAATCAATACATAGCTATCAAATTTATCCATTACATAAGCAGGGAATCGATTATATAGAGACAACATGTGTATTCCTCCATTTTCTTTATTTTCAAATATATATTATATCAGAATTTCACAATAAATCAATTTTGCAATAAAAAAGATGTCGAACAAAATTCGACATCTTTCAATTGGTGAGCCATCCGCGATTCGAACGCGGGACACCTTGCTTAAAAGGCAAGTGCTCTGCCGACTGAGCTAATGGCCCATATGTAATTGTGCTATAGAATTTATTAGATGTAAGGAAGCCTTACATCTAAAGTCTATAATTGGTGAGCCATCCGCGATTCGAACGCGGGACACCTTGCTTAAAAGGCAAGTGCTCTGCCGACTGAGCTAATGGCCCATATAATATTGGCTGGGATGGCAGGATTCGAACCTACGAGATGCTAGAGTCAAAGTCTAGTGCCTTACCACTTGGCTACATCCCAATGGAATATCCGCCTGACAAGAGTTTATTAAGATAAAATGGGGTGGATGATGGGGCTCGAACCCACGACACTCAGAACCACAATCTGATGCTCTGCCAACTGAACTACATCCACCGCGTTTGGCGTGCCTGGAGAGATTCGAACTCCCGACCCATTGCTTAGAAGGCAATTGCTCTATCCAACTGAGCTACAGGCACAAATGGAGCGGGTGATGGGAATCGAACCCACACAATCAGCTTGGAAGGCTGAGATTCTACCATTGAACTACACCCGCATAAAATAATATTATTTTATTATTTTGGAATTTGCGCTATTTACATCGACTTAGATATTATAGCAGAAATCCAAAGGGTTGTCAAGAGTTTTTTGCTTTTTTATTTTTTACGCAGGTAATTATATATGCTTTCCAATTTTCAGTAAAATATTATAAAACAAAGTCCGTATATGTACTTACATACAATTTTCCATAAAAACATTGCTTTTTATAAAAAATTGGTGTATAATTATATAATAAAGTTTTTTGGGTGAAAGGATATTAAACTGCATGGAAGATGTTGTTAAAATTTTAGGCGTTAATATAAACAGAATAGGTATAAATGATATTGTAAACAAAATAGAAAAAATGATACAATCCGATAAATTTAATTCTGTATTCACACCAAATTCGGAAATAATTATGTCCGCTTATAAGGATAAAGAACTCTTAAATATTATAAATAACGCCGATTTGCTTACAGCTGACGGTATCGGAGTCGTATATGCGGCTAAAATATTCGGCAAACCGGTTCCCCAGAGGGCGGCAGGGTATGATGTTTCAAAAAAGCTTATGGAAATTATGGCTGAAAAGGGATATACGCTATATCTTTTCGGTTCTGCGCCCGGTGTGGCCCGAAAGGCAAAGGAAAATCTTGAAAATGAATATAAAACATTAAAAATTATAGGTCTGCATGACGGATATTTTGATTCAGAGGAAGAAAAAAATATAATTGAAGGTATCAACAGCTTAAAGCTAGATGTATTGTTTGTTTGTTTAGGTTCGCCGAAACAGGAAAAATGGATTTATAATAACAGAAATAATCTAAATGTAAAGGTTGCTATGGGGCTTGGAGGCTGCCTTGATGTTTATGCCGGAAATGTAAAAAGAGCGCCTGAAATCTACATAAAATTAGGGCTTGAATGGTTATACCGGCTAATAAAAGAGCCTAAACGCCTGTTTCGCATGATGGCGCTTCCGAAATTTATGATTACTGTGATTCTTAAAAAAATATTTGGAGGTAATTGAAATGAATGTTGAACTTATAGCTTTTTCGCCAGACCCTGAAAAGGTAGTTGCGGCAGCCGCTAAATTATGTTATTCACCAAGCAGCGCTCAAAATATTTTAGACGGATTAAATGAAGAAAATACTGCAAGTTATCTAAATATGATTATGAGCCTCGGGCATGAAAGTCCTATCGAGCATATAAGCTTTACCTTCGCTGTTGAAGGAGTAAGCCGCAGCCTGCTCGCTCAGTTTACAAGGCATAGAATAGCATCCTACAGCGTAAAATCACAGCGTTATGTAAATGAAGGAAAGTTTGAGTTTGTTATTCCTCCGCAGATTGAGGCGGATGTACAGGCTAAAGAAATATATTTAAAGGCGATGGATCAGGATACAGAAAATTATAATAAGCTCGCGGATATTTTAAAAGAAAAATATCTGCAAGCCGGAGTTCCGGAGGGTAAAGCGGAAAAGCAGGCAATTGAGGATGCAAGATATGTTCTGCCAAATGCCTGCGAAACAAAAATGATAGTAACCATGAACGCAAGAAGCTTACTTAATTTCTTCCAGCACAGATGCTGCGAAAGAGCGCAATGGGAAATAAGACAGTGCGCGGATAAAATGCTTGAGCTAGCTCGCGAGAAAGCGCCTTCGATATTCAAAAACGCAGGTCCTTCATGCGTATCGGGAGCTTGCCCTGAAGGTAAAATGAGCTGTGGTAAAATTAACGAAAAGAGGATAAAATATGCCGGCAGGTAAATTAATTGTTATAGAAGGGCTTGATTCAAGCGGTAAGGAAACACAAAGCAAGCTTTTATATAAATACATGCGGGATAACGGTAATAATGTCAAACGCGTTGAATTCCCTAATTATAGCAGCCCTTCATCTTCTCTTGTTAAAATGTATTTGGCAGGAGAGCTGGGTAAAACCGCAAACAGTGTTAATCCATATGCCGCGTCTTCGTTTTATGCTGTGGATAGGTATGCTACCTACAAAAAGGATTTTGAGGAATTTTATAAAAGCGGCGGAGTTATAATTGCGGACAGATATACAACCTCAAATATAATTCATCAGGGAAGTAAAATAGCGGATAAAACCGAAAAAGAAAAATATCTGTCATGGCTGCAGGAATATGAATATAATTTATTGAAGCTGCCAAAGCCGGACCTCGTTATATTTTTGGACATGCCTGTGGAAGTAAGCATAAGGCTTATGGCTGAAAGAATGAATAAGGCGGACGGCGGCAGAATAAAGGATATTCATGAATCGGACGTTGAGTATCTGAAAAATACATATGCCGCGGCAAAGGAAATGGTAGAAAAATTCGGTTGGGAATGTGTAAACTGCTGCGCAAATGGATATGTTAGAGGTATTGAAGAAATACATAGAGATATTATAGAAAAAGCCAGATGATTAAATTAAAATTACTTGTGCTGAGTAAGAATTATTTTTGCCGCCGATATTCGGCGGCTGAATGGAGCTGAATATGAAAAAATTAATTATATTTGACGGAAACAGTGTTGTAAACAGAGCATTTTACGGTGTTCGTCTGCTTACAAATAAAGCGGGGATTTATACAAATGCTGTGTACGGATTTTTAAATATTCTGCTTAAATATATGCAAAGTGAAAAGCCGGATTACCTTGTTATAGCATTTGATGAAAAAAAGCCTACCTTCCGTCATGAGCAATTTGAGGGATATAAAGCGCAGAGAAAAGGCATGCCGGAGGAGCTTGCAATGCAAATGCCTGTTTTAAAGGAAGTGCTTAGCGCAATGAATATATCAATGCTTAGTGCGGAGGGTTATGAGGCCGACGATATAATAGGCACAGTCGCAAAGCAATGCGAAGAAAAAGGTATGCAGTGCATAATAGCCACAGGAGACAGGGATTCGCTTCAGCTCGCGACCGAAAATACCAGTATATACCTTACATCCACAAAAATGGGCAATACCCAGACCGAGGTAATGACAACTAAGGAAGTTGAAAATAAATACGGCGTTATGCCGCCATCTTTAATAGATATTAAAGGTCTGATGGGCGATAGCTCGGACAATATTCCCGGAGTTGCCGGAATAGGTGAAAAAACAGCTTGCAAATTAATAAGTGAATATGGCAGCCTTGAGGGCGTATACGAAAATATAGAAAATATTTCAGGAAGCGTAAAATCAAAGCTTGAAAAAGACAAGGATATGGCGTTTCTAAGCCGCATCCTTGCTACGATTGATAAAGATGTTCCGTTGCAAAACAGTATTGAGGAATTTACTTTAAAAGAATATGATAATGAAAAGCTTATAAAGCTGCTTTCAGATTTAGAATTTAAAAGCATATTAAACAAACTGGATTTAAAAGCAGAAAAGAAAGAAGAAAAAAAAGATCTGCCGGTTGTTGAAAAGCAGATTATCGATAGTGCGGAGGATGCTGCGCTTGCTGCATCTGAAATTTTAAAAAACAGCTGGCTGGCGTATTATTTGTTTGCCGATGAAACAGGACTTGCCTCAGTTTCCGTACTTACAGAGAAAAAATACTATTATTTTTCATTCGGAGCAGGTCTGTTTGAAGCTTTTACTATTGTGGATATAAAGCAGATTTTTGAATATGATATTAAAAAGTTTGGTCATAATATTAAGGATGACATAATCCTCCTTAAATCCTACGATATAGAGCTTAAAAACGTAACTTATGACACGGCAATCGCGGAATATATAATTGATTGCACAAGAAGCAATTATGATTTGGGGCTTTTGGAAGGCTTTGATTCAACCGACAATATATTCGGCAAAGGTAAAAAAAAGGTCAGTGCGGCTATGCTTGAGCCGCAAAAGGTATCGGAATACGGCTTTATGCTTACTGCCGCAATAATGTCTTTAAAACAAAGGCAGGAGAAGATTATTGGGGAACGCGGGCAGGAGGATTTATTATATAATGTTGAACTGCCTTTAAGCCTTGTGCTTGCGGATATGGAGCTTATGGGCTTTAAAATTGACGGGGGCAGCTTGAGAGAATTCGGCAAAAATTTAGGCTATTCTATTGACGTTTTAGAAAAAGCAATTTATAATTCTGCCGGAGGCGAGTTTAATATAAATTCTCCAAAACAGCTGGGCGAGGTTTTATTTGAAAAGCTGCAGCTCCCTGTTATACGCAAAACTAAAACAGGATATTCCACCGATTCGGATGTTTTGGAAAGACTTTCGGATAAACATGAAATTATTGTGCTTATAAAAGAGTACAGAACACTTATTAAATTAAAATCCACTTATGCGGACGGTCTTTATAATGTAATTAATAAACAGGATGGGAAGATTCATTCAAAATTCAACCAAACAGTTACTGCCACGGGTCGTATCAGCTCAACTGAACCTAATCTTCAGAATATTCCTGTTCGTATGGAAATAGGCAGAGAAATACGCAAAATGTTTATCGCTCAAAATGAGGATTATGTTTTGCTTGACGCGGATTATTCTCAGGTTGAGCTGCGCATTTTGGCGCATATCGCGGGCGACGAGGCTATGATAGAAGCATTCAAAAATAATATGGATATTCATACTATTACAGCATCGCAGGTTTTTCATACTCCGGCAAATGAGGTTACATCAAAAATGAGAAGCGCAGCAAAAGCGGTGAATTTTGGTATAGTATACGGGATTTCCGATTTTGCGCTTGCGGGCGATTTGAAAATTACGAGAAAAATGGCTAAGGAATATATTGAAAGCTATTTAGAAAGGTATCCGAAGGTTAAACAATATATGTTGGATATTGTTGAGCAGGCTAAACAGGACGGATATGTTACAACCATTATGAACAGACGCCGTTATATTCCCGAACTCAAAAGCCAAAAGTTTGTCGAACGTTCTTTTGGCGAGCGCGTTGCGCTTAATACGCCTATTCAGGGCAGCGCCGCGGATATAATTAAGGCGGCAATGGTAAAGGTATATAAAGCTCTCAAGGAAAAAGGGTTAAAATCTCACCTGCTTTTACAGGTTCACGATGAATTGATTGTGGAGGCTCATAAGGATGAAGCAGAGCAGGTAGCTAAAATTCTTAAGGAAAATATGGAACAGGCGGTAACCTTAAGCGTTCCTCTTATTGCCGACGTACACGAAGGAGAAAACTGGTATGATGCAAAAGCATAGTATAATCGGGCTTACCGGCGGCAGCGGCAGCGGAAAATCCACTGCGGCAGATATTCTGCGCGAAAAGGGCGGCTTGATTATTGATGCGGATAAAATAGGTCATGAAATAATGATACCGGGAAGTATGGCGCTTGCTGAAATTAAAGAGGAATTCGGCGATGATGTAATGTTAAATGATGGAAATCTTAACAGAAGAAAACTTGGCTCAATTGTTTTCGGCAATGAAGACAAGCTGCTGAAATTAAATAAGATTACACATTTTCGTATTACTGCGGAAATAAATGATCTAATAAATAAAAATAAGGAAAAATATCCGTTTATCGTGATTGACGCGGCGGCGCTCATACAATGTGAGGAAATGAAAAAATTATGTGATAAAATCATTGTGGTATGCGCTGACGAAGATGTGCGTATAAATAGAATAATGGAAAGGGATAATATTTCCTACAAGCTGGCGAAGGATAGAATAGACGCGCAGACGCCGCAGAATGAGTTAATTAAATATGCTGATATTATATGGCAAAATAACGGAAGCGTGGAGGAGTTAAGGAGGGTGATGAGTGGTTGTTGTTAAGATAAATAGGAAACGTTTTTCAATAGTGCTTTTGCTGCTTATTTTTACGCTGCTGTTTGGTTTCGGATATGCGCCAATGATGAAAAATGTGTTTTATCCGTGTAAATATAAGGACATAGTAGAGGATGCTGCAAGAAAAAACAATATTGATCCAAGGCTTATTTATTCGATTATGAAAGCGGAAAGCAAATTTGATGAACGGGCAATTTCTCACACAGGGGCTAAAGGCTTAATGCAGATTATGGATGAAACAGCAAAATGGGCATATAAACAGATTGGAATGGATGAAAATTCGGATATTTATTTGCCCGCTGTTAATATAAATGTCGGGACATGGTATATTGGAAAGCTTTTAAAGGATAACGGCGGAAATGTGGTGGCGGCTCTAGCATCATATAACGCCGGAGGGAGCAATGTTGAAAAGTGGAAAAATGCCGCCGGTACTGAAAATATAAAAAAAGAGGATATACAATTTGATGAAACAGGAAAATATGTGGATAAAATAATGAAATATTATGAACAATATAAAAAACTATACAGATAGGAGATAAGTTTGAATAAATTCAAACTTAATCCATCGAACGTCGCCTGCCATATGTTGGCAAAAGCGTATATTCGCAAACAGGCAGATGCGAAATTTAATCTCTTTTCATTCCTCTGCCAAAACCTACGGGTGAAGAGAGAAATAATTAATTATAGTATTATGCCGCCGGTATTTGGCGGCGGAATGGAGATTAAAAATGGACAATTTAACTTATGAACCAAAAAATATTTGGTCAGACGCAAATGATAGCTTAAAAGAGAATATCATGGGTTTTTCCATGGGGTATAAACAGTTTTTAAACGAAGGCATAACAGAAAGAAAATGTGTTCGGATTGCAAAAATTATGGCTGAACGTGCCGGCTTTGTTCCGATTGAAAGTAAAAACAGGCTAGTATATGGAGATGAAGTATATTTAATAAACAAAAATAAAAATATAATTCTTGCGAGAATAGGTAAAAAGCCTGTAGAGGAAGGCGTTAATATCGTGGCTTCTCATATTGATGTGCCCCGGCTTGATTTAAAGCCAGTTCCTTTGTTTGAAGAAACGGAAATGGCATTTTTGAAAACACACTATTACGGCGGAATTAAAAAATATCAATGGACAGCTATTCCGCTTGGACTTAGCGGCATAGTTTGTACAAAACACGGCGATGTTGAAGTAGATATTGGCGAGCAGGATGATTTTTGCCTTTGCGTAACGGATCTGCTGCCCCACCTTGCCGCGGAACAGATGAAAAAGAAATTGAGTGAAGCGATTGAAGGGGAAAAATTAAATCTCGTTGTTGGTTCGATTCCGGCTAATGTGGAAAATTACAAGGTTAAACAGACGGTGCTTGAGATTTTATATCAAAAATATAATATTACGGAAGAAGATTTCATCAGCGCGGAGCTTGAGGCATATCCCGCTTTTAGAGCAAGAGATGTAGGCTTTGATAAAAGTATGGTCGGCGGATTCGGTCAGGATGACAGAGTTTGCGCTTATACCTCGTTTTGCGGAATTTTAGACGCGGATATTCAGGATAAAACAGCTGTATGCATACTTGCCGATAAAGAGGAAGTCGGTTCTATGGGCAATACCGGTATTAAATCTAAATTTTTAGAAAATGCGATTGCGGAAATGATTAATATGCAAAATGGAAATTACAATGATATAATGCTTCGCAGATGCTTATCAAATTCCGCATGCCTGTCAGCGGACGTTTCGGCGGCATATGATCCGGCATACGAATCGGCATTTGAAAGAAGGAATACGCCATTCTTTAATAAAGGCGTTGTTATAACAAAATATACAGGCTCAAGAGGAAAAAGCGGTTCGAGTGACGCGTCAGCGGAATTTGTAGGAAAAGTAAGAAAAATGTTTAATGAAAACAATGTAGCTTGGCAAACCGGCGAGCTTGGAAAGATTGATATAGGCGGCGGCGGAACAGTTGCCCAGTATATCGCCAATTTAAATGTAGATGTAGTGGATTGCGGAGTCGCGCTTTTGTCCATGCATTCACCCTTTGAGATTGCCTCTAAAGCAGATATTTTTATGGCATATAAGGGATATAGGGTATTTTACGAAAATTAAGGGAAGCGGAAAGCTTCCCCGCGAGAAACCAGAAAGGATCAGTTGTTATGGATGTAAATTTCTCAGACAGCCTGGGGTCAGATGCGGCTAAAGGTTTTTTGCAGGATATATCTGTTATTAAAATAAGTAAAAACAGGCAGACGGTTGAGCTTTTGCCCCAGCTTTATATTAATAAAGACATAGCCGGTTATACAATTTCAATAGGCTTTAAAATCGGTGTGGACAAGCTGTATGTTGTAAAGGATGTGCAGGAGCTTTTTGGGGTTATAGGCACAAACGAAAGCATTGAATACGGCAAAAACTTTACGTTTGATGACAGTATCCATGTGTTTGACAATAGCGTAAGAGGGCTTATAAATATTCTGATTATTGCCATGCGCAAAAGAAATCAGCATATCTCTCCGCAAAAGGAATATGTACTAAACGGAAGCGTTAAAACAAGTGTTCTGCGCGAGCTTGCCTCAGCAAAATGCGAAATATTCATTGACAGCAGACCGCATCCTCATATGCAAATCATAAATGACAACATTCCTTTAGAGCTTTCATTATCTAAGGAAAACGAATGCTACAGAGTAGATTTTGAGGATTGTATAGGTATTACGCCTATTTCTGAGGATTGTTCAATTTGTCTATGGCAGGACGATTTATATGTTGTTTCAATTGAGCAGGCTGGATGTATCCTTGCGTTTTTAAAGGCATATACGGCTACAAAACAGCCATACATAGTATTTGCCCATGAGGATAAATCAAAAATAATTGTACAAGCGCTGCCGAAGCTTAGGGTATCAGGAAATCTTCAGATAGACCAGGCTGTTAAAAAGGATGTAGTTGTAGGCGATCTCAAGGTTAAAATGTACATTGACAAATCCACCCAAGAGGATATTCGCGCAAAGGTTTTATTTTGTTATGATAATGTTGAATTCAATCATTTCGCAGGTGAAAAGCCGGCTGTTTCAGGCAAGGTGCTGCTGCGCGACAGAAGACAGGAAAACGCTTTTATCAGGCTTGCTGCGGAAAGCGGGTTTTTCCCTGAAAAGGGGTATCTATATATTTTTGAGGATAATAAGATATATGACTTTATTACAGAAGGCGCAGGAAAGCTGCGTGAATTTGGAGATATATATTATTCTGTTGATTTTAATATAAGGGTGATTGCCCCAAAAAGAGGAAGCGCCGGAGTGTCGCTTAGCGGCGGAAATCTTCTGGATTTTCAGATAGATTTTGAGGGTATCGATAAAGATGAGCTAAGCAGCGTTTTGCAATCCGTTAAGGAAAAGAAAAAATATTACAGGCTTAAATCCGGAAACTTTGTTGATTTAAACGCAATGGGAATCCGCAAGACAATGGAGCTTATAGATAACCTTGATATACAGGTAAGCAAACTGGAGAATACCGGCGCAAAGGTTCCGGTGAGCAGGGCTTTTTTCCTTGATACTTCGGATAGTGAGTATTTGGAGATAAAAAGAGATGAGTATTTTGATAACTTTATTGAGAAGTTTCAAAATACCAATATAGACGCAGGTAAGCTGCCTGATAATCTTGTTAATGTATTAAGACCGTATCAGGTAATGGGATTTAAGTGGCTTAAACTTCTGTCTTCATACGGATTCGGAGGAATATTAGCTGATGAAATGGGTTTAGGTAAAACTGTGCAGGCAATTGCATTTGTTATCAGTGAATATGAGCAGAAGCATATGCCTACGCTTATCATTGCGCCTACATCCCTCCTATATAACTGGCAGGCGGAAATTCAAAAATTTGCGCCAGGAGCGGTAACCTGCATTGTAAGCGGAACGCCGGCGGAAAGGCGTAAATCCGCTAAACTGTTTGAAAACTGCCATTTTGTTATCACTTCATATGGATTGCTTCGCAGAGATATAGATATGTATATTAAAAATAATTTCAGCTATTGCTTTATTGACGAGGCGCAGCATATAAAAAACCCGAATACGATAAACGCAAAGGCAGTAAAGCGTATAAAAGCCGAATGTTTCTTTGCGCTTACAGGTACTCCGCTTGAAAACACTTTAATAGAACTATGGTCTATATTTGATTTTATTATGCCGGGCTATTTATATTCAAAGCATAAATTCAGAAAAATGTATGAACTGCCGATTATTAAAGAAGAGGATAAAGGCGCGCTTAATAATTTATTAAAGCATATAAGGCCTTTTATTTTAAGAAGGCTTAAATCACAGGTTATGTCCGAGCTGCCCGAAAAAATAGAAAGCTATATGGTATCGGAGCTTGAGCCGCAGCAGAAGATGTTATATGCGGCTTATGCAATGAAAGCCAAAACTGAAATTGATTATCTTGCAGGCAACGGAGGTCTCAATAAAAACCGAATCAAAATATTGGCTATTATCACAAGGCTTCGTCAGCTTTGCTGTCACCCAAGCCTGTTTGTCGAAGGTTATATGGGAAGCAGCGGAAAGCTGGAAATGCTAAAAGAAATAGTGGAGGATGCTATGCAGTCAGGGCATCGAATTTTGATTTTTTCACAATTTACCAGCATGCTTAATATAATATCAACCGAGCTGTCCAAAATGGGAATAGATTATTATTACCTTGACGGAAATACAAAAAGCGACGAACGGTTTAAAATGGTTAACGAATTCAACAGCGGCGGCAATGATGTATTTCTGATTTCGTTAAAAGCAGGGGGCACAGGTCTTAATCTTACCGGAGCGGACATGGTAATCCATTATGATCCGTGGTGGAATCCTGCGGTAGAAAATCAGGCGACAGACCGTGCTCACCGTATTGGCCAGACCAGGATGGTTCAGGTTTTGAAGCTGGTTTCCAAAGGTACTATTGAGGAGAAAATCTGTAATCTTCAAAAGGTTAAGCAGGATATGATTGACAGTGTTATAGAAACGGGAGAAACTCTTTTATCAACAATGTCAATTAAAGAAATTCAGTCACTTTTCGATTAACAAATTGTATAAATTATTTATCAGGAGGAGAAGATAAAAGAAAAACATAAGGAGGCAGTTATGGACTTTTTATCTTCTCAAACAATTATTAATTTAGGCAGAGCGTTTGCCGGAGAATCACAGGCCAGAAACCGTTATGAATTATACGCATATCAGGCTAAAAAAGACGGATATGAATATATGAGCAATTTGATTTGCGAAATAGCCGGAAATGAATTTGCTCATGCCGAAAGATTTTTTAATATGATAAAAACTTATTCAACGGATCCGGTCAAGAACATAAAAATTGACGCGGGATATCCTTATGATATTGCGACAACAACTGGAAATATGAAATTTGCCGCCGATGGCGAGCATATGGAAGCTACAAGCATTTATCCGGAGTTTGCTCAAATTGCGAAATCTGAAGGCTTTAGCGACATTGAAAATCTTTTCAAGCTTATCGCAAAGGTTGAAAGCCATCATAATAAAATATTTAAACAGCTTAATGAAAAGCTGTCATCAGGAACATTGTATAAATCAGATACACCTACCGAGTGGCAGTGCATGTACTGCGGACATCAGTTTACCTCAAATAACGCATGGGAAAAATGTCCGCTATGCGGCAAGCCTCAGGGCTGGGTAATTTTAAAGCTTGAGGGTATTTCTTGACGAAATACCCATTTACATAATATTTTCGGCTACGGAAAGGAGATACATTATGGATAACAGTAAAAAGGCGATTATTAGAAAAAGAGTAGATAAAGTTATCGATAATTTACGAAAGAATAATATACTCGGTATGTTCGTTGAGAAAAAAGAAGACGTGGCGGCTATGGCTGAAAAATTATTAGCTGAGGGAGAAACTGTAGCTGTTGGCGGGTCAATGAGCTTATTTGAATGTGGAATTATCAATCTTTTAAGAAGCGGTAAATATAATTTTTTGGACAGATACGAGGATGAGCTTACACGAGAACAAATAAACCAAATATTTATAGATTCCTTTTCGGCGGATACATATCTTTGCAGCAGCAATGCCGTTACAGAAAACGGGGAGCTATACAATGTTGATGGAAATTCAAACAGGATTGCCGCGATTTGTTTCGGGCCTAAATCAGTAATTATGGTAGTCGGGATAAATAAAATTGTAAAAGATTTAGACGAAGCTGTAATCAGAGTTAAAAATATTGCAGCGCCAGCCAATGCAACAAGACTCGGATGTAAAACCTATTGCAAGGAAAAAGGGGAGTGTATGTCAGAAGGTTCAGAACTTGCAGGCGGCTGTAAATCTGACGCCAGAATCTGCTGCAGTTATGTTGTGAATTCTTTTCAAAGGGTTAAGGACAGGATTAAGGTTATAATAGTAGGAGAAGAAATAGGATATTAAGCAAAATGGGATACCTTACGGTATCCCTGATTTTTTGTGTATCATTCTGATTGGATTATATTATTTTATTGTTTCTGAAACAGCTTTTGCAATATATTTACATGAAGCAAGCGCCTCGCCGAGGGTATTTCCCGCGGCGCCGACCTCAATTATAACAGCGCCGGGAGCGGTCTGCCCGTTAAAACGTGAGGTGCGAAGATTTATAGGACGCGCAAAATCGGATGAAATGTTAATAAAATTCTGCTGAAGATTTACAGCATATTTTAAATTTATCCTCCAGTTGTCATGCTTTAAACCCAGTTCATCCGTACCTACAACAATCATTACCTGCGCTACCTTCTCATTTTTTATTGCAGTAGTTATTTTGAATTTTTGCCCCTCTTTGTTTGTAATTGAGTCCCTGTGAAGGTCAAGTACGATTTTTATTGTAGGGTATTTTTTTAGAGCAGCCTCAATATCTTTACATGAGCGAGCGTATGATAAATTATATTCAGGATAATCATACAGGTTTCTAAGGTGTATTACACCTATACCATTTTCTTTAAGCTCTTTTGCCACCTCATCGCCGACAGCTACCATATTATATGCCGTATCTGTTGTGCGGTCGGTTGATGTATGGTTAAAATTTAACGCGGCTGTTGGCTGATAGGATTCTGTCGCATGAGTATGCACTATAAGCACCTGCGGCGAATCAGGCGCTTTAAACGGCTTTTGTCCGTCCAATAGTGAAGTTAAATCTAATTTATATTTAGTTTCATTATTAATGCTGATTTTACTGTTTAATTTAGTTTTACCTTCCGCCGAGCCAATAGTCCTTTCGATTAATTCAGCGGTTATAGGCAGAGGTGTGGATGACGATGAGGTGGGCAGGGGAGTGTCAATAATAGTTGTATGCTCCTCATCTGCTTCTATATTTCCCGAAATGGCCGATACTATTTTATTCTGATTGGCGAAATTTCCGCCTAAAAATAAATCGGTAACGTTTCCGGCAATCCCTATTAGTCCATACGTTTTTCGTTTTTCGGTAACATAATCCCCTGTGGAAGATTTATATGCAGATAAAATAGTCTGCGGATATATATAGGGTCTTATATAACTCACCAGCACTTTAACACTGAAATATACGCTTAATACTATAGTTAAGGTAACTAAAAGCATAAATAACGGGCGTTTGTTTTTTCTTTTTTTCATGGACAGTTTTCCTCCTTTGTTAACGCCATTATAGCATGTCGGCTTTGCATTGATAGTTTTATTCGCTAGCGGAATTTGTGCTATGCAAGGCGCGAGGAAGGCGAATAACTGTTGTTATTTAACTGACGAGCAACGATGCATAGCGCAAATTCCGCAAGAAGAAAGCTGTTAATGTGAAGTTGAGATGCTATATAATATGTATATTCAATGATTTGTGAAAATATAAATGAAAAGTAAAAAGCCGCATACATTTAAGTACACGGCTTATATTTTATGATAATTTTTCGATACCTTTTTTAATTCTCGCAATGCTTTCGGGTTTGCCGAGCAACAACGCAAGTTCAATGCCTCCGCCGGGGGTGAATTGCTTGCCTGACAGGGCGCATCGCATCGGCCATAGAATCAAACCGTTTTTAACGCCCATTTTTTCTATAATTCCAAACAATGCATTGTGTAAGCCATCTTCCGACCAGTCATCAAGGGCCTCCAATACGGGCAGAATTTCTTTTAATGCATCAAGAGAATTTTCCAAAGTGGTTTTCATTTTCTTGTGAACATACATCTCAGTGTCATAATCAGGCAGGCTGTCAATAAAATCAATCTGATCCGGAATATCGGTCAAAAGCTCACATCTTTGATGAAGCAGATTTGCAAGCTCAATAAAATCAATATCCTTTTTTACTGTTTGCTTGAAATAAGGCATAGCCAAATCACAGAATTTTTCCAGCGGCAGTTGTCTGATATATTCACCGTTCATCCAGTTAAGCTTTTTGGTATCAAAAATAGCGGGAGATTTATTTATTCCTTTAGGGTCAAACACCTTAGTCAATTCTTCAAGTGTAAATATTTCTCTGTCTCCTCCCGGGCTCCAGCCGAGAAGGGCAATAAAGTTTATTACGGCTTCTTTTAAATAACCCTTGGCGATAATGTCGTCATATGAAGCGTCGCCATTTCTTTTTGAAAGCTTTTCGGTCGCGTTTTTCATAACAGGCGGACAATGAATATAAACAGGAATTTCCCATCTGAAGGATTCATATAAAAGATTGTATTTCGGCGTTGACGAAAGATACTCGCTGCCTCTTATAATATGTGTAATTCCCATGAGATGGTCGTCAATTACATTAGCGAAATTATATGTCGGTAGACCGTCGGATTTAAGCAGAACATTATCGTCCAAAGTAGAATTTTCAACTCTGATTGTTCCGAAGATTTCATCGTCAAACGCGGTAACTCCTGTGGTAGGAATCTTTTGACGGATAACATAAGACACCCCGCTATTAAGTTTTTGTTGTATTTCCTCTTTTGAAAGATTGCGGCAGTAACCATCGTATTTTGTGGGAATCTTGGACGCTTCCTGAATAGAACGCAAATTATCTAATCGTTCCTTATCACAGAAGCAATAGTACGCTCCGCCTTTTTCTACCAGTTCATGAGCATACCTTTTATATAAATCGCGGCGTTCGCTTTGGATATAAGGACCATAATTTCCTCCGATATCGGGGCCTTCATCATGCTTCAGCCCGGCATCCTTTAAGGTATTATAAATTATATCGACAGCGCCTTCCACATATCTTTCCTGGTCTGTATCCTCTATACGAAGAATAAAATCACCGTCATATCTTTTTGCCAGAAGATAAGCGTAAAGCGCCGTTCTAAGGTTACCTATATGCATATAGCCTGTCGGGCTTGGCGCAAAACGGGTACGTACTTTTTTTGTGTCCATATTAAGTTCCTTTCCGCCGCCGAATTAAGACGGCACAAATATTTTATAGTATCTTTTCATTTTAAGATAAAATTTAAGCCTGAAATTAATCAGGCTTATACCTTAAATTTTATATGTTTTGTCACCTATTGAAATGACAACTTTTCTGTTAGGTTCTTCACCAATACTGCTTGTGGTAACAATACGGTTATTTTGCAGAGTTGAATGTATAATTCTTCTCTCGTTTGGACTCATTGGCTCAAGCGTTATGCTTTTTCCGGTTTTAACTACCTGATTTGCGAGCCGTCTTGCAAGGCGAACTAAAGTTTCATATCTTTTATCGCGATAATTTTCGGTATCCAATGTTAATTTAATATATTCTTCCGAATAGCGGTTTACAACCAAACTTGTAAGATATTGCAGAGAATCAAGAGTGTCTCCTCTTCTGCCTATTAAAATACCCATGTCAGGGCCGCTCATATTAATTTTTATATTTCTGTTTTCGGTTGTTGTGATATCATATTTAACATCACTTGATATTTTTGATACCATAGTATCAAGGAAATTTACAGCTATTTTTTCTAAATTTACCTTTTCTTTAATAATAACTTTGCTGTCTTTTCCGCCAAAGCCTAAAAAACCTTTGCTGCCTTCATCTATTATTTCATAGTCTATATCATCATGCGTAAGTCCAAGCACTGCTAAGCCGGCATTAACGGCTTCTTCTACCGTTTTTCCGCTTTTTTCGATTACTCTCAAGTTCTTCATTTTCGATTGCCATCCTTTCCTTTATTTTAGGAACATAATGTCTGTTTATTATATATTGCTGCCCGATCTGTATTACGTTGCCGGCGATCCAATATACGCTGATACCGGAAGGCATCATAAAAGTAAACCATAATGTCATAAGGGGCATAATTGTAGTCATAGTTTTTGCTGTTGATTGAGCGGCATCCGCATCCTTTTCACCCGGTTTTGGCGGACGTTTCGGTTTATCATCATCTTTTTTGGGCTCTTTAGGCATACCGATATTCATAAATTTACTTGATAAATATGTGGTTAAAGCTGCTACAATCGGAATGACTATAATAGGAGTAATGCCAAACATAGGCGCATTAAGGTTAAAAGTAGGTGTTTGGGATAAATCAAGCCCTAAAAAGTTAAAGTTAATACCGAACTTGTCCCCGATATCAAATAAACATTTGGCAACCTTGATTTGCGCGTTCTGGTCATTTGCAGGAATACTGAATTGTGTTATAAATCCGTTAATATTATCCGCAGAAAGACTATAAATATAAGTGAGCGGTTTTCTTATTACATTATATAGAGCGAACAAAATCGGAAATTGTATCAAAAGCGGCAAACAACCTGATAAAGGGTTTACTCCATGCTTTTTATATAATTTCATTGTTTCTTCGTTAAGTTTTTCTTTATCATCGCCGTACTGCTTCTGTAAAGCATCCATTTTAGGTTTTATAAGCTGAGTCTGTGCCATTGATTTTTGCTGTTTAAAGTTTAAAGGCAACAGAATCAATCTCATGACAATTGTGAAAATTATCAGGGCAACGCCGTAATTTCGCACAATAGTATATATCAGCCACATAAGCCAGCCAAGCGGCTTATTTATGATGTCCATCATCTACAAATCAACCTTTCGTTATTCACGGTAGTGGGTCATATCCTCCCTTGCAAAATGGGTTGCATCTCAAAATTCTCCATGTTGATAAAAATATAGCTTTAAAAAATCCATATTTTTCAAATGCCTGTATAGCGTATTGCGAACAGGTTGGTATAAATCTGCAGCAGGGTTTTTTATAGGGAGATATATACTTCCGGTATAGTTTAATCATCCAAATCAATAAAGTATTCATTTTAAGCCTCGAATGCGTGCATCACGCTCAAAAACTTATAATATTTTAACCACGCATGGCGGCTTAAAATTTCGCATCTGCCTGTTTGCAATATAAGGGTTTGCAAACAATTGGCAGGCGATATATTTAGTTAGTTTGGAAGAATATACGGTTTCTTTCAAACTATTTTACCATCAGAGAAAGCTTTTTTAAAAGATGCACAAGAGCGGATGAAATACCTTTATAATCAGTTTCAATAATTCTTTTTCGAGCTACAATAACAATATCGTAGCCTTTTACAATTATATCCTCATGGAGCCTGTAGCTTTCCCTTATAAGACGTTTAACTCTATTTCGCACAACAGCGCCGCCTAATTTTTTGCTAACAGTTATTCCGAGTCTGTTAGTTGCAGTTCTGTTCGGCAAATAGTACGCCGCCAAATATTTATTAGCGTAGCTTGTACCTTTTGAATATACTTTCCTAAACATATTATTTTTATTGAGCGAAATAGTATATTTCATATTTGTATACAAAAAAGCGGGATATTCCCGCCTTTAAAAATGCAAACGTAATATTTACACATGTGTAAATATTACGCTGTCAAGGTCTTTCTGCCTTTTAATCTTCTGCGGGCTAAAACCTTTCTGCCACTAGATGTAGACATTCTTTTTCTAAAACCATGCTCTTTTTTTCTTTGTCTTTTCTTTGGTTGATATGTTCTAATCATCTATAAACACCTCCTAAATCCGTAATCAAGTATATTCAAAAAAATACAGAGTACTGGATAATATTATATCTTATTTTAAAGAATTTGTCAATATATTTTTTAGTTAAATAATATTTTCCCATTATTTTTAATTAAATGCTTGAAATATATAGAAATTGTGGTATAATAAATACAGATGAATGAATAGAAGCTATCGCTTTTCATAATGTATTTGTTGCGGGTAAAGAGAGATTACATAAATTTTTGTGCCGCCGGTTTTGGCGGCGGAATGGAGCTTAAAATGAAAATACTGATGACTCTTATGAGTCTTGATATAGGCGGCGCGGAAACTCATGTTGTTGAGCTGTCAAAACAGCTTATATTATTGGGTCACCAGGTAGTAGTTGTTTCAAGCGGCGGCGCCTACGTTCAAGAAATTTTAAATGCCGGCGCTAAATGGATTGAGGCTCCGCTTCATAAAAGAAATATTAAATGTATGTATTCATCCTATAATATATTAAAAAAAGTAATAATCAGTGAAAATCCTGATATTGTTCACGCTCACGCGCGTATTCCCGCATTTATTTGCGGTCTTATCCGTAAAACTACTAAATTTAATTTTGTTACATCCGCTCACGGCACATTCTCAACAAAGCTGGGGCTTGCGCTTCTTACAAACTGGGGTGATTACACCTTGGCCGTAAGCAAGGATATTAAGAAATATCTTATAGAAAATTATAAATTGGATAAAAATAATATTATAGTCAGCGCCAATGGGGTTGATGTTCAAAAATTTTCTGTTGATAATAAATATGAAGGTGTTAAAGAGGAATTCGGGTTAAATCAAGATGCAAAAAGAATTATTTATATGAGCAGGCTGAATGACGACGTATGCCTGCCCGCGATTGTTCTTTTAGATATGTTTGAGGAAATTGAAGAAAATTTCCCCGGTCTTGAGTTTATGATTATAGGTGAAGGCGACAGCGTTCCGGAGCTTGAAAGAAAGGCCCTAAAAATTAATGAAAAATTAAAACGAAATGCTGTAATACTGACAGGCGCAAGGGTAGATGTAAACAGGCTGATTTCCGCGGGAACAGTTTGTATAGGAGTTGGGCGCGCGATTCTTGAATGTATGTCAATGAAAAAGCCTGTTATTGTAGCAGGCGCGGAAGGTTATATAGGAATTTTTGAAAGAAATAAATATGAGGTCTGCATTGATACCAATTTTACCTGCAGGGGCAGAATGGGAATTGAAAATTCAAAATTTAAGGATGATATAATTTCGGTTTTGTCAATGACGGACGAACAAAGATATGAATTAGGCATTTACGGCAGAGGAATTGTAAAAAACGAGTATTCCATTAAAAAAATGGTTGACGACAATCTTATGCTGTATAAATGGGGAATGCGGAAATATAAATATGACGCCGCTATTTTAGGTTATTACGGTTTTAAAAACAGCGGCGATGACGCTTTGCTGTATGCTATGATAAAATCACTGAGAGGGCTAAAAGAAGATATCAGGGTAAATGTCCTGTCGCTCAATCCCAAAGAAACCTCGAATATCTATCATGTTGATTCGGTTGTAAGATATGATATATTTAAGATATATAAAGTAATTAGAAACAGTAATATATTTATTTTAGGCGGAGGCAGCCTTATTCAGGATATTACAAGCACAAAATCAATTATATATTATTTATGGATGGTAAACACAGCTAAAAAGATGAATAAAAAGGTGCTTTTATATGCTAACGGAATTGGCCCCGTTAGTAAAAATATAAATAAAAGCCGTGCTAAAAAAATACTTAATAAAGTTGATTTTATTACATTGCGAGATAAAGATTCTTTAACTGAGCTTGAAAGCCTGGGAGTTACAAAGCCGAAAATTGAGATAACAGCGGACCCTGTTTTTTGCATCAGTGAAAAAAATGATAGCTTAGAAGAACAGATTTTAAAAGACGCCGGTGTTAATAAGGAAGATAAAATAGTATGTATATCGGTTAGAAAATGGGAACATGCTCCGGAAAATTATGAGGAGCTTTGCGCACATCTCGCTGATTATATAGCTGATAAATATAAGCTATTGCCTGTTTTTATTCCTATGCAGTATCCATATGATGCATCGATAAGCAGAACTATAGTTTCAAAAATGAAAAGCAAGGGTATTTTTATAGGGAAAAGGCTTGATATTCCAACTACACTAAGCATAGTATCAAGAAGCACGCTTATTATTTCCGTAAGACTGCATATGCTGATTTATGCCGCGGTTATGTCGGTTCCCGCAATAGGAATTGCATATGACCCTAAGGTGAGCAATTTTCAAAAATATATAAATCAACCTTATTTTTTAGACCCGAGAGCGCTTCAGACCGGCGATTATAAGGCTCTTGTTGATGATTGTGTCGCGAAAAGCGAGGAAATAAAGAAGCAGCTCGAGAAAACAACTGAAATATTAAAAGAAAAGGCGCATAAAACTGCGAAAATAGCAATCCGCCTTATGGAGGAAGATGAATGAGAATATTATGCGTTGATTACGGAAAGGCGAGAATAGGCTGCGCTATTTCAGACCCAACAGGAATACTTGCCACTCCGATTGGCACGATACATGAAAAAAATTTTAAAATCCAGCTTGAAAAATTAGAAGATGTAATAAAAAACAATAATGCGGATAAACTATTATTTGGATTACCAAAAAATATGGATGGCAGTGAAGGCGAATCTGCGCTGCTGGTTCGGGAATTTGCAGATAAAATATCTGTTAAAACCGGGCTTATTTATGAATTTATTGATGAAAGGCTTTCCACAGTATCAGCTCACAGGGTGCTTAATGAAGTAGATATGTCAGGCAGCAGAAAAAGAAGGCAGGTTGTGGACACACTATCGGCTGTTATTCTGCTTCAGGCTTATTTAGATAAATGATTTTTTATTTATAAAGAAAGAAGGTTGATGTTCATGATGGACGAAAAAGATAATATTGGCAATGAAGAGGAAGAGGACACCACTATAATACTTACAGATGAAAATGGTCAGGAAGTCGAATTTGATTTTCTGGACAATGTAGAATATGAAGGGAATTCTTATTTGATTCTTCTTCCATTAGACGATAAGGAAGAAGAAAATGAAGTTGTTATTATGCGCCTTGATGAAGGCGAAACAGAAGAGGATGATTCCTTAGTATCAGAAACCGACCCGGATGTGCTTGACGCGGTATATGAAATTTTTAAAGAAAATAATAAGGATTTTTTTGATTTTGAGGAAGATATTTAAAATTAAAATAACAAAAAAACTATTGATATTTAAAAGTTTTCATGGTATAATCTAAACATGCCCTACGGTGTTCGTATATATAGGCTTACTTAAACCAACATTTTAAATATGGGAATTGACTCTCTGGTTACTGCATAAATGCCCCCGTGCCAAAAGCACGCCAGGGGACTTATAATGTAATCAGGAAATGCCCACCTGCTCAGGCAGGTTTGAGTGGTCCAAATTTACGGCACAGTGGGGTAATTTAATAAAAATTAAAATATGGAATTTACTTAAAATAGACGAATATTTTTTACTAATTTCTGCTGAATGCTTCGGTCTGCGGATTGTTCAGTAAACATTAACTAGTATAAAAAAAGTTCTTTATGTAAACAATAAATGCAGGGTTATAAAAACCCTGTATTTTTTTATTTTTGCCGAACGGCAGAATGGAGAGTAAATATGGTTTTAGATAGTATTGCATTAGTGCTTGTTATTATAGGAGCCTTGAATTGGGGCTCTATAGGAATATTCGGTGTCGATGCTATAGGTTGGCTTTTTGGCGGACAGCTATCTGTTATAAGCCGAATTATTTATACAGTTGTGGCACTTGCCGGTATATGGTCAATATCACTATTGTTTAAAGAAAGGCGTGAAACAGATTACGCTCCTGACCGACGCTAATAGGACACAGAATAGATTTTTTTAAATTAGGTTAAAATCCTTATAAAAAGAGTATCCGATTTTTTCGGATACTCTTTTTATAATAATAAGTTAATTTTTATATTGAAGATAACTTAAAAATGATTAATTTATTAAATTAGTCATAAATACATAATAAAAATATGTATAATGTTATATAGATGTCCATACGAAAAAAAACATTAAGAGGAGGAACAAAATGAACGAAAAAAATTGCGATTGCTGCACACACGATGAAATACATAAGTTTAGTGAAATTGCAAATATTATTGACCTTTATAAGGACAAAGAAGGAAACCTGATACAAATTCTTCATCTGGCTCAGGAAATTTACGGATGTCTGCCGCTTGAACTGCAGAAATTTATTGCGAGTTCCTTAAATAAACCGTTATCAGAAGTTTCGGGTGTAGTTACATTTTATTCTTTCTTTTCAACAAAGCCCAGGGGTGAGCATACAATAAGAGTATGTCTTGGCACGGCATGTTATGTAAGAGGTGGAAAAAAGCTTGTTCAGCGCATTCAGGAAATACTTGATGTAGGGATAGGAGAAACAACTCAGGACGGTAAATTTACCTTTGAAATTGCTCGTTGTATAGGCGCTTGCGGACTTGCCCCCGCTATGATGATTGACGATGTGGTATATAAGCAGGTAAACGTTAATAAACTTGAGTCAATTATCTCTAAATATTGAAAGGGGTGAATTATATGTTAAGCGAGCAAATTAAAAGCATTTCGGACCTTGAACAAATAAAAAACAATTATAAAAACGAACTTGCAAAATATAAATATCAGGTTTTAATATGCGGCGGCGCAGGCTGTATTTCATCTAGTTGCGAAGAAGTTAAAAATGCTGTTATAGATGAAATAAAATTAAAAGGGCTTCAAAATGATGTTGTTGTATATGAAACAGGCTGTATGGGTACCTGCGGAGTAGGTCCTGTTATGCTGATACTGCCAGAGAGAATCTTTTACACGAATTTAACTCCCGAAATTTCAAGGAGCATAATTAAGGCTCATATTTTAAACGGTGAAATTTTAAATGAATATACCTTCTATGATAATTCGCTAAAAAGACATATTCCTATAATAGATGATATAGATTTTTTTAAAGACCAGGTTAAAATCGCTCTTAGAAACTGCGGTATCATGGAATATAAAAGTATTGACGCTTATATCGCAAGGAATGGCTATCTTGCCGCAGCTATAGCGCTTACGCAAAAGAGCGCGGAAGAAATTATTGACGAAGTTAAAAAATCGGGATTAAAGGGAAGAGGAGGCGCAGGATTCCCCACCGGATTAAAATGGGAAGCAGGGAAAAAAGCCGAGGGTGATACTAAATACATAGTTTGCAATGCCGATGAAGGCGACCCGGGCGCATTTATGGACAGAAGCATTATAGAAGGCGACCCGAATACCTTGATTGAGGGTATGATAATAGGAGGATACGCAATCGGCGCAAATATGGGTCACATATATGTCAGAGCTGAATATCCTATTGCAGTTCAGCGTTTAAAGGCCGCTATTGAGGAAGCTTACAGACGCGGAATTCTGGGAAAAGGAATTTTTGGAAGCAGTTTTGATTTTGACCTTGAAATCCGTATCGGAGCAGGCGCGTTTGTTTGCGGTGAGGAAACCGCGCTGATGGCGTCAATTGAAGGGCGAAGGGGCGAGCCTAAGCAAAAGCCGCCTTTCCCGTTTCAAAAAGGGCTTTTTGATAAGCCGACTATTATAAATAATGTTGAAACATTTGCCGCAATACCGGTAATTATGCTAAGCGGCGGAGAGTGGTATGCAAAGCTTGGAACACAGACAAGCAAGGGTACTAAGGTTTATGCTCTTGCCGGGGATATAACGAATACGGGTATCATTGAAGTGCCAATCGGCATGCCGCTCGGCGATATCTTATTTAAAATCGGCGGCGGAATGCAGAATAAAAAGAAGTTTAAATCCGCTCAGATAGGAGGTCCGTCGGGAGGCTGCATTACTCAGGATAATCTGAACGTTCCGACAGATTATGCGTCACTCTCAAAGCTGGGGGCAATTATGGGTTCAGGCGGACTTATAGCGATGAATGAGGACACCTGTATGGTGGATACGGCAAGATTTTTTATGGACTTTATTAAGGATGAATCCTGCGGAAAATGCGCTGCCTGCCGTATCGGAACAAAGCGTATGCTGGAAATACTCGAGCGGATTACCGGGGGAGAGGGGCGCGAGGGAGATATAGAGCTTTTGGAGGAGCTGGGTGAAACCATAAAAGATACGGCAATGTGCGGTTTGGGGCAGACAGCGCCGAACCCTGTACTCAGCACCATAAAATACTTCCGGAATGAATTTGAGGAGCATATTAAAAATAAATACTGCCGCGCCGGTGTATGTTCGGAGCTGTTTATTTCTCCTTGCGAGAACACCTGCCCGGCGAATGTAAATGTTCCCGGATATATTTCACTTATAGCCGCTGGGAGGTTTATAGATGCCTATAATTTAATTAAACAGGAAAATCCGTTTCCTGCTGTTTGCGGACGTATCTGCACACGTCCCTGCGAGCTCAAATGCCGGAGAGGCACAATAGACGAAGCTGTTGCGATTTGTGATTTAAAAAGGTTTGTAGCGGATTATGCGCATAAAAATGAGGAACCGTTTAAAAATGACATTGTATTTCCCAAAAACGGGAAAAGCGTCGCAATTATCGGAGCGGGAGCGTCCGGGCTTACCTGCGGTTATTACCTTGTGCGCATTGGCTATACTGTTGATGTTTATGAATCGCAGCCCGTTGCAGGCGGAGTTCTTGCGTTTGGAATTCCGGAATACAGGCTTCCGAAACAAGTATTGGAGCATGAAATAGACCTTATTACGCAAGCGGGCGTTAATATTAATCTTAATACGGAGGTAGGCAGGGATATTGAGTTCAGCAGCTTGCAGATGCAGTATGATTCTATTTATGTAGCCACAGGAACGCAGTTTCCCCAAAAGGTTAATATTCCGGGAGAGGATTTGCAGGGAGTAATCCACGGTATTAATTTTTTGAAAAAAGCTAATCTTAAACATCAGATTAAGTTGGGCAAAACAGTTGCGGTAATAGGCGGCGGCAATACTGCTATTGATTCTGCTAGGACTGCGCTAAGGCTTGGAGCGCAAAATGTTATTGTACTGTATAGAAGAACGATTGACGCTATGCCGGCATATGAAAGCGAAATTCAGGAGGCGGCTTCAGAGGGCGTTGAAATTTTAGAGCTTGTCGCGCCGGTGAAATTTATTGACGGACACAGCGGAGCTGTAGAAAAAATCGAATGTATAAAAATGAAGCTCGGAGAATTTGATAAATCAGGCAGAAGAAAATCTGTTCCGATAGAAGGCTCAAATTTCTATATTGACGTTGATAACGTAATCCCTGCGGTAAGTCAATATTCCGACCTGCCGTTTATCAAAAAAGATGATATAGGTTTAACCTCGTGGGGAACATTTGTTATTGATGAAGATACATTAATGACCACAATGAAAGGCGTGTTTGCGGGCGGGGATGTCGCAAGAGGGCCCGATACTGTTATAAGAGCTATTGCGGACGGTAAAAAAGCCGCAATTTCAATTGATAAATATTTAGGAGGGAAAGGCAAGCTTAATAAAGGTAATAATATTGAAATCCCTGATATTTACGACGAGGATGAAATTATTGCACACAAACGCTTTGCGCTTGACCTGCTTGAGGCGGAAAAACGAAAGGATTCATTTGATGAAGTTGTTTTGGGATACCATAAATTAAATGCAATGGCAGAATCAATGCGTTGTCTGCACTGCGACAGAAGGTAGGTGAGGATATGATAAATTTAACAATTAACGGCAAACAAATTTCAGTAACAAGGGGAACTACCATTATGGAAGCGGCTAAACAAAATAATATCAGCATTCCTAACCTTTGTTATCTTGAAAATATACATAAATTCGGGTCATGCAGAATTTGCGTTGTTGAAGTAAAAGGCGCAAAAAGCCTTCAGGCTTCATGCATTACCGAGGCCGCGGAAGGTATGGAGGTTTTTACAAATTCCTATAGAGTGCGCAAGGCAAGAAAGGTATTATACGAGCTTTTACTTTCAGATCACTCTAAAAACTGTCTGAGCTGCAAACGCAATCAAAGCTGCGAGCTTCAACAGCTGGGTAAAACTCTGGGGATAGAGGAAACACGATTCGAAGGCGAATTTTCAGCGCAATTTATTGACTCATCAGTTTCAATTACGCGTGATATGTCAAAATGTATATTGTGCAGAAGATGTGTTACCGTTTGCAATAATATTCAAGGCATTGGCGTCATAAACGCCCAAAACAGAGGTTTTGACAGTGTAATAGGCCCTGCTATGGATTTGCCTATAGGCGCTACAGGCTGCTCTTTTTGCGGTCAATGTACGGTTGTATGTCCGGTTGGAGCGCTTAAGGAAACGGATGCTACAGGAAAGGTTTGGGAGGCGATTTATGATAAAAATAAGCGTGTAGTGGTTCAAACAGCGCCCGCCGTAAGAGTTGCGATAGGCGAAGAATTCGGGTTTGAGCCAGGGGAGCAGGTTACGGGAAAATTAGCCGCGGCGCTTCGCGCGCTTGGGTTTAATGATGTTTTTGATACAAACTTTGCTGCAGACCTTACAATATTAGAGGAGGGTACGGAGCTGCTCCAAAGGCTTAGCGGCGCTTTTAAAGAAGAGAAAGCGCACCTCCCCATGATTACTAGCTGCAGCCCTGGTTGGATTAAATTTATAGAGCACAAATATCCGGACAGTCTGGAGCTTTTATCAACCTGTAAATCTCCGCATATGATGATGGGAACTCTAATCAAAACATATTATGCTGATAGAATAAAAGCAGATCCAAAGGATATTTTTGTAGTTTCTGTTATGCCTTGCACAGCGAAAAAGTTTGAAATATCACGCAGTGAAATGAAAATTGACGGAATGCCGAATGTGGATGCCGTGCTAACAACAAGAGAGCTTGCCGAAATGATTAAGGAAGCGGGGATTGATTTAAAAATGCTTCCTGATGAGGAATTTGACAGCCCGTTTGGTATTTCATCAGGAGCGGCTGATATTTTCGGGCTTACCGGAGGGGTTATGGAGGCGGCGCTTCGCACAGTATATGAGCTTGTAACACAAAGGGAGCTGCCGTTTAAAAATTTGCATGTAACGCCAATTGTAGGTCTTGAGCAAATTAAGGTTGCTGAAATTAAAATTGAAAATCCCATAGACGCTTTCAAATTTTTGGACGGCGTGACTCTTAAAATTGCGGTAACAAGCGGACTTGAGGGAGCAAATAGGCTAATGGAGCAGATTAAAAACGGAGAATCTCCATATCATTTTATTGAGATAATGGGATGCCCCGGAGGCTGCATTACGGGCGGAGGACAGCCAAGGTCAAAAGATCCTGATGTAAGAATAAAAAGGCTAAATGGCCTATATAGGGAGGATGAAGAGAAAACTCTGAGAAAATCCCATGAAAATCAGACTATTACTGCGCTTTATAATGAATTTCTTGAATATCCCGGCAGTCACAAGGCTCACGAGCTGCTGCATACCCACTATGTAAAAAGGGGTATATATAACGAGCTTACAGACGAAAAGTTTGTAATAAATAATATTAAGCCGCTTGAAAACAGTAAACAGCCTTCAAAGCCGCCGCAGGAAAAAGAGCATTCTGTACAAACATCAAGCCATAAAATCCATGAGGAGCTTGAATCAGTAAGGGTTTTAGCTCTTGAAGCAGAGAATGAAAGACTTAAAAGCGAGCTTAAAGACGCTCTTGAAACTTCGGATATATTTAAAAAGCTGGTAGTGGATTATGTAAATAAGTATAAATGAAAAAATGAGGTTGTGTCGCATTTTGACATAACCTCATTTTTGATATTTTGGTATTTATCAGGTATATAAAATAACTTATTATGTAGCATTTTTTATAATAATGTAATACATTGTCAGCAAATTAATAATAACTTGACAAAGATATTTTTTTATGATAAAATTCAATATGCATATATTAAAAATAATAAATAGGTTAGTATGGCTTTTTTAAAAGTATAATATACTACCAAAGTTTAACGGACAGAAAATAAATGACCCGCATCAGACAATGGCGGGGTTTAATCTGGAATTGTCATAAGAAGGATTACAGATTTAATTTAATATATAACTTTTCGTTGTCTGTGAAAGGAATGGTGGTTTTATGAAATTAGAACCTATACGAACGACTGTACTTACAGCTATTATAGCTTGCATATTTGGGATAGCATTTTTCTTTATATATACAAATAATATTTCTGAGGTTGCAAACAAACAGGTTAACGTCAATTCAGAAACAGGTTTCAGCGAGGATAAAAACGCTGTGCATGAGCTTTTAATTATATATGATAAAGGCAAATATGGTTTCGCATCAATTAAAGGCGAAGTTTTGGAAGAAGCCAAATATGATATTATATCTTTGGCGGATTACGGTTTATATTACGTAAAAGAAGGTCAAATGCAGGGCTTTGTTAATGCGTATATGCAGCCTGTATTTATGACTGAGGAAACGATTAATACTAATCTTAGTGAAGATTATGTAATTTACACTAGAGATAAAAAGAGCGGTTTTATAAATGTTAAAACCGGAGAAAAAATAAATACCGATTATGACGCGGTATATGATTTTTCGGAAGGCTTTTCGGCTGTTCAGCTAAATGATAAGATTGGGTTTATTAACACAAGCGGCGAGCTTGTAATTAAGCCTAAATATTATACTAAGGGGCTTTATTATTTTAAGTCGGGGCTATGTAATGTAAGGCTTAGAAATTCCGACAGCGATAATTTTAAATCTTATTATATTGATAAAAACGATAAAATTGTAATTGATAGTAATTTTGAATATGGAATGCCTTTCTATGAAAATATGGCTTTTGTTATGGAAAACGGGCATTGGTATGTAATTGATATAAGAGGCAAAACAATAGGTAAAAATAAATACGGCCCTTATGAAAAATCTGTACCCGGAAGGTTTAAGGATGGATTTGCAACCGTTATTGAAAATGGAAAATACGGTGTTATAAACAGTGACGGAAGCTATGTAATAAACCCTGAATATGAGGAATTAGCGGACATAAGCAACAAAAAAATTATTTTTAAGCAAAATGGTAAATATGGATATATGACAATCGCGGGTGATATTATTATCAAACCTAAATATGACAATCTCAGTAATTTCAAAAATAGTCTAGCGGTATTTACAATAGATAATAAATACGGTCTTATAAATGAAAAGGGTAAAGAAATCATTCAAGCTGAAAATGAAAAAATTGAAGTATTGGATAATGGTATTGTAAAAGTATTCAGTGAAGGAAAAGAGTATTCTTATATAAACGAAAAAGGCGAATTAATTTGGAAATCCAATGATAAAAAATAAATTAGGGGGCAACATTAAGATGAAAAATGTTAAAAAAGTTTTATCCTTTGCAGTTGCGGCTGCACTTACGGCAAGTATGTTTGCGGGGTGTAATGTATCGGTAAAAAAGGATGATGCAGCAAAAGCGTCGGCTTCTCCTGCGGCTACCTCGAATACTACAGACAGCTCATGGAACGATATAAAAGCTAAAGGCAAATTTGTAGTTGGCTTGGACGATCAGTTCCCGCCTATGGGATTTCGTGACGATACTAATGAAATTGTAGGCGCGGATATTGACCTTGCTAAAGCGGTTGCCGAAAAACTGGGTATTCAGGTTGAATTTAAGTCAATCGACTGGAAAACAAAAGAGATGGAACTGGATACAAAAAAAATAGATGTAATCTGGAATGGCTTTTCTATTTCTGAAGAACGCAAACAATCGGTATTATTTTCTAAAGCATACATGGATAACACACAGGCAATTGTAGTAAAAGAAGGCAGCGGCATTAAAGCGAAAAGCGACCTTGCAGGCAAGAAAATCGGCGTGCAGGGCGGCAGCAGCGCGGTTGAGGCTATGGAAGCAGACAGCATTTACTCTTCTATAGGCAAAGAAAAAGTTTCTACATATGATACTATTCCGCTAGCGCTTTTAGACCTTGCGTCCGGCAGAATTGACGCTGTTGTGGCTGACGAGGTTGTTGTAAGATACAATATAACTAAATCAAAAGAAAAATATTCGGTTTTAAAAGATAATTTCGGGGCTGAAGAATACGGCGTAGGTTTCAGAAAAACCGATGTTTCCTTTAAAGATAAGGTTGACGAGGCTTTATCAAAAATTAAAGCAGACGGCACAGCTGAGAAAATTTCTAAAAAGTGGTTTGGCGAAGATGCTGGGAACAAAATAAAATAGTACTAAATAAGTTTAACAATTGATTTCTGCCCCCACTAAGGGCTTATACAGATGTAAGCGTAAAAATTTTCAGTTTTGCATAACAAATCTAAAATATTTTTTGTGGGGGCCGAAATTATTTCGACCCTTTAATTTTTTAAAAATTAGATTGCGCTTATCATTGGAGGATTATTATGGATTTAGATATGATAAACAAGCTTTTGCCTGTAATGTTTGAAGGTTTAAAGATTACGTTAAACGTGTTTTGGATGACACTTGTTTTTTCTATTCCTTTTGGGTTTATTTTGGCTTTGCTTAAAAGATCTAAAATAAAAGCGGTTAATTGGATTGTATCAACGTATATATGGCTGCTTCGGGGTACTCCTCTTATGCTTCAGCTGTTTTTTGTATATTACGGGCTGCCATATTTCGGAAAAACGTTCGGGTTACCCGAAACGATAATCTTCGATGTTAATATGTTCGGCATAAATATGCAGTGGCAGATAGGCACGAGTATTGTTTTCCCTCCTTTTACCGCCGCGATAATTGCGTTTACAATGAATTACGGAGCGTACTTTGCGGAAATCTTCCGGGCGGGAATTGAATCGATAGATAAAGGGCAATTTGAAAGCGCAAAGGCTCTTGGGTATACATACTGGCAAACTATGGGTAAAATAATAATGCCGCAAATGGTAAGGCTTACTTTGCCGCCTGTCAGTAATGAAACTATAACGCTTGTAAAAGATACAGCTTTAATCACCGCAGTGTCGCTTGTTGACCTAATGAGAGCAACCCAGCTTAGAGTCGCGGATATGGCTAATATTGCTCCTTTCGGAGTTGCGGCGGTATTTTATCTGGTACTTACCCTGATTATAACAATCGGATTCAGATATCTGGAAAAAAGGTTCTGCAGATATTAATTGGATGGAGGTTAACGCACGTGCTTAAAGCAGAAAATATATATAAAAAGTTTGGAAAATTAGAGGTTTTAAAGGGTATTAATCTGGAGGTTAAGGAAGGCGAGGTTATTTCAATAATAGGTTCCTCGGGATCGGGGAAAAGTACTTTTTTAAGATGCCTTAACCACTTGGAAAAAATAGACAACGGCACGATAGCCATAGAAGGAGAAGCATTTGTTGATAACGGCGTATATCTGCATGAAAAACGGGTAAAGGAGATATGCAAAAGAACCGGTATGGTTTTTCAGTCCTTTAATTTATTCCCGCATTTGAGTGCGCTGAAAAATATAACTCAGCCGCAAACAACGGTTGCGAAAATTAAATATGAAGACGCGCTTCAAACTGCTCGCAATCTTTTAATTCAGGTAGGGCTGTCCGATAAAGAGGATGCTTATCCGTCACAGCTTTCGGGAGGGCAGAAGCAGCGTGTCGCTATCGCCCGGGCGCTTGCGATGAAACCTGATATTATGCTGTTTGACGAGCCTACATCCGCGCTTGACCCGGAGCTTACAGGCGAGGTTTTAAAGGTTATTAAGGACCTTGCGTCTCAGAAAATGACAATGCTTGTTGTAACTCATGAAATGAATTTTGCAAAAGAAGTTTCCGACAGAGTTTTATTTATGGATGAAGGGGTAATATTAGAAGAGGGAACTCCCGGTGAAATTTTCGGGAACGCTAAATACGAAAGAACAAAAAGTTTCATAAATATGATAGAATAAGACAGAAGGAGGTTTTTGACATGATTATAATTTTAAAGCAGGGTACGCAGAAAGAAAAGATAAACGATTTCATTAAAGATTTAGAAGGTTTAGGCGTTAAAACACATTTAAGCGCAGGAGAACATACTACAATTATAGGGCTTGTCGGAGATACAACTGTTGTAGATATTGATTCAATAAAGGCAATCCCAATGGTTGAGGATGTAAAAAGGGTGCAGGAGCCGTATAAAAAAGCGAATAGAAAATTTCATGCTGATGATACAATAATAAATGTAAGCGGCAAAAAAATCGGCGGGGGAAATTTCGCTGTCATGGCAGGGCCATGCTCCGTTGAATCCCAGGAGCAAATGGAGGAGATAGCTTATAAAATAAGCAAAAGCGGAAGCGGCTTTATCCGTGGGGGAGCATTTAAGCCAAGAACGTCTCCGTATTCGTTCCAGGGGCTTGAGGATAAAGGTATAGAAATTCTGCAAAAGATAAAAAAGGCTACAGGTATGCCTATAGTTACTGAAATTATGGATACTGCTGATGTCTCTTTATTTGAAAATGTTGATATTATACAGGTAGGCGCAAGAAATATGCAGAACTTTAAGCTTTTAAAGGAGCTTGGAAAGTGCAAGCAGCCTATCCTGCTCAAACGGGGGCTTGCTAATACAATTGAGGAATTGCTCATGAGCGCCGAATATATTATGGCAGGCGGAAACGAAAATATTATACTTTGCGAACGCGGTATAAGAACATTTGAAACTATAACAAGAAACACACTTGACATAAGCGCAATCCCTGTTATTAAAAAGCTTTCGCACCTGCCGGTAATAGTTGACCCGTCTCACGCGGGCGGTATAGCATGGCTTGTGGAGCCTCTGGCGAAAGCCGCAATCGGCGCCGGAGCGGACGGACTTATGATTGAAGTTCATAATAATCCTCAAAAGGCTTTATCGGACGGAGCGCAGTCGATTACACCCGATGAATTCGACGGTTTGATGAAAAAGCTTGCAAAATATCTGGAATTGGAGAATAAAATACTTGCACTGTAAAATTATTGTTGATTTTATAACCGACTAGTAGTATAATATATATTATAGTCGCGTTTAAGGAGGTGGTATGGTGAGTAATTTATTTTCTCTTCAGGGCTTAATTGGAATGTTGATTAGTGCTCCATTTATATTTATATGTTTGACCGTACATGAATTTGCCCATGGTTACGTTGCTTATAAATTAGGTGATAATACGGCAAAGAATGCAGGAAGGCTAACGCTAAATCCAATTTCACATATAGACTGGATTGGTGCATTATCTTTGCTCATATTTCAATTTGGATGGGCAAAACCAGTGCCGATAAATCCCTATAATTTCAACAAAGCTGGTGCAAGAGGAATAGTTTGGGTAAGTCTTGCCGGACCATTATCAAATTTGCTGTTTGCACTAATTTCAATGATTATTTTGGGAATATTATTAGTTGTTGCACCTGAATTTACTTTAAATGTATACGTTTGGACATCGATTATTATTATTGTAAAAATAAATATAAATCTTTGTATATTCAATTTAATCCCAATTCCTCCACTCGATGGATCAAAAATATTTATGTATTTTACATCCTATAAAACAAGGATATGGATAGAACAAAATCAAATGATGCTTTATATGTTTCTCATGCTGGTTGTATTTTCAGGTATGTTAGGAAGAATAATAAATCCTATATCAAACACTTTGTTAAGTGGAATGTTACAATTTATTAAAATTATATTTCCACAGATTTCAACCTATGTAGTATAGCAAAGCAAAGTAGAAATTTGTGGAGGTAAATATGGAGGTCACATTTAAGCTTGAAACTTTTGAAGGCCCGCTTGACCTGCTCTTGCATCTTATTCAAAAAAATAAAGTAAGCATTACGGATATTCCTATTTCAATTATAACAAGACAGTATTTAGAATATATTGACCAAATGAAACAGCTTGATATGGAGGTAACCGGTGAATTTCTGGTTATAGCGGCTCAGCTTTTGTATATTAAATCAAGAATGCTTCTTCCGAGAAATGAGGAAGAGGAGGATGAGGGCGACCCTCGTGCGGAGCTTGTGGACAGGCTACTAGAATACGCAAAATATCGTGAGGCGGTTAGCTTTTTAGACCCGAGGCAAAATTCGGCAAGGTATTTGTTTTTTAAGAAGCCTGATGATATTCCGCTGCCGAGAGTCAGATATATTGAAACAAGTATATCATTATCAAAGTTAACGGACGCTTTTTTAAACGTGCTGGAACGCAGCGAAAAGAAAACGCCGATCCGCCGCGAGTCATTAAATACTATTGTAGCCCGCGAAACTGTGCCTGTATCATTCAGAATTAAATATATATTTTCTTTATTTAAACATAAAAGCGTTATGCGTTTTGAGGAATTTTTTATAGACTCAAAATCTAAGGCTGAAGCGGTATCGACATTCCTTGCCGTATTGGAATTAATAAGGCGGGGTAATATGACAATTGAATCGGACGATAATGAATGCCTTTATTGCAGATTGAGCGGTGATGAAAATGAATTTGACAGAGTTGACAGCGATTATTGAAGCAATAATATTTGCCGCGGGAGAGCCGGTTGAGGGTGAAGCTTTAGCTGAAATCGCACAGGTAGATTTGGATACCTTAAATATCGCGATTGAGCGTCTTAAAGAAAATATAGAAGAAAAAAACAGCGGAATTATTTTAACAGAGGTTGGAGGAGCGTATCAGTTAGCCACAAGACCGGATTTATTCGATTATGTTGTTAAATTGGTTGAGCCTAAAAGGCAGACGTCATTATCAAATGCGGCGCTTGAAACCTTGTCAATTGTCGCATATAATCAGCCTGTAACTCGTTCAAGCATAGAATTTATCCGCGGAGTTAACAGCGACGGCGCGTTGAACCGATTAATTGAACGGGGTATGGTGGAGGAATGCGGAAAGCTTGACACACCAGGAAAACCGCTTTTGTATAAAACAACTAATGAATTTTTAAAATGCTTCGGACTCAAAAGCATTGACGAATTACCAGACATAAACAATATACCATTACAGCTGACATTTTATGATATGTAAATGTAAACGGAGGAAAATGCATGACGGCGATTATAATAATATTATCGGTGTTTTTAATTATTTTTCTTCTGCTCAGTTTAAAAATTACTATTGAGTATAATATAAATATTGTCAATTATAAGGTTTCAAGTAATGCCAGAGTTGGATTATTCGGCGGTTTAATAAAAATCGATAAAAGAGAGAAAACTAATAAAGATATTAATAAAAAGAATGAAGAAAAGATTGAGAAAGATTCTCAGGCAATCGGCATAAAAGATTTATTAAACTTAAAGGACAGCTTATTTATTGTCATTAACAGATTTTTAAAGCTGACACTGCAAACAATTACTATTGAAAGTTTTGAAACGGAAATCATGCTTGCGCTTCCCGACCCGTTCACAAACGGTATAGCATACGGAGCGGTATCAGGCGTGATGAATCTGCTTTATATTGGACTTAAAGAAATATTTAATGTTAAGAAATATTTTCTTGATATTTCAAACGATTTTAACAGCGGTGAAGGATTAATTTTGAAAAATAACAGTAAACTATCTATACGTCCGAGCGCTGTGATAGGAAGCTTTATTAATTTATATTTAATGGACAAGGAATTCAGACAGGCGTTTTTAAATATTATTAAACTTTTTAAGGAGGCATAAGCATGACAAACAATATAAGCGAACTTGTAAAAAATGCGTTAGAATCAATAAAAGGTATGGTAGACGTTAGCACTGTGGTAGGAGACGCAGTTAAGGCGCCGGATGGCAGCATGATTATCCCTGTTACGCAGGTATCTTGCGGTTTCGGAGCAGGAGGAAGTGATATTCCGTCCAAGCATGATTCCAAAAACGACATTTATCCGTTTGGAGGGGGAAGCGGCGGAGGCGTAAAGATTAAACCTATAGCTTTTCTTATTATATCAGGTGAAAAGGTTAAAATACTTCCTGTTGAAACAGGCGGAACTCCGATAGATAAAATTCTTGATTTGGTTCCTGAAATGGTTGATAAAATAAATAATATTATCAGCGGTTATGTTAAGAAAGGCAATTCGGAAGAAAATTCTGATAATGATGAAAAATAGACAGACAGATGTAATATTATCTCTATATTTACTCATAAATATAGTATAAGGCAATTATAGCCGAATATGACTGTAAAATCAGTTAATACTATAATTTTGAAAGGTTTGACGCTTAGTGCTTAAAAGAGTAATTATTTGTCTGTTACTAATGATAATAATAATGCCATCCGCAAACGCATTGAACTTAAACGCACAGTCCGCCGTGGCAATTGACAGCTTAACCGGTAGAATACTTTGCGAACAAAACGCTAACATGCGATTAGGAATGGCAAGCACAACTAAAATTATGACAGGCATTCTTGCTATAGAAAAAGGCAATATGCAGGATATAGTTACAATAAGTAAGCACGCATCCTATGTTGAAGGATCCAGCATATATCTAAAGGAAAATGAAAAGGTGTCGCTGGAAACCTTAGTATATGGGCTATTGCTTAAATCAGGCAATGACGCTGCAATCGCAATTGCAGAGCATATATCGGGAAGTGAAAGTGAATTTGTAAAGCTTATGAATGATAAGGCAAAAGAACTGGGGCTTACAAATACAAATTTTGCAAACCCTCATGGGCTTTATGACCAGAATCATTACACAACTGCTTATGAGCTGGCGCTCATCGGACGTTATGCAATGAATAATCCTGTTTTCGCAAATATAGTAAATTCAACAAAATATATTGAAAATCCTCCCGAGCAGCGGGACAGACATGAAATTTTCAATGCTAACAAGCTTATTTCAATGTATGATGAGGCGGACGGCATTAAACCGGGGTATACTCCTGAAACAGGCAGAACTCTTGTAGGTTCAGCCACAAAAAACGGCTGGCGTGTAATTACTGTTACATTAAACTGCAAGGATGATTGGAACGAACATAAATTAATGTTTGATTATTCTTTTCAGAACTATACTTTGCAAAAAATAGCGAAAAAAGGGCAAAGTATAGGTACATACAGAGTAGCCGGAGGAGTTTATAACGAGGTTGGCGTAATATTAAGCGAGGATGTCTATGCTCCGATTAAAAACGGTGAAAGCGCAAAAGGGAAAATTGACGCTCAGCAGATGAAGCTAAAGGCGCCTGTCCAGTGCGGGCAGTTTGTCGGGCAGGCTACAGTGAATTTGGAAAACGGATTTAAGTCTACGGCTAAGCTTTGCACTAACAGTGAAGTGAAAGCAAAAAGCAAGAGTATGCTTGAAAATATTTTAGGGCTTATTATAGCTCTATTTGGAGTGAAAAACAATGGATAAGGTTAGGTTGCAAAAATATATAGCTGACGCCGGTATTGCTTCACGCAGAAAAGCTGAAGAACTGATAACAGCAGGCAAGGTTAAAGTAAATGGTATAGTAGAAAACCAGCTTGGAACAAAGGTTGATCCGGATTTTGATAAAGTTGAAATAAGCGGGCAGCTTATTAAAACGGGCGTTAAAAAATATTATATAATGCTTAATAAACCGGCAGGGTATATAACTACCACAAGCGACACTCATGACAGACCCACTGTTATGGAGCTTGTTAAGGATATAAACGCGAGGCTTTATCCGGTGGGAAGATTGGACGCGGATACCGAAGGTTTGCTTCTTATGACAAATGACGGGGATTTCACAAATAAGGTAATCCATCCCTCAAATTCTAACGGGAAGGTATATATAGCAGAAATTAAAGGGCTTCCGCCGCTACCGCTGATAAAACAATTCTCAAAAGGGATTGATATAGGCGACTATATAACAAAACCGGCGTACGCGGAGCTTATATCCGGAGATGAGCGTGTATCAACCGTAAAGGTTATAATAACTGAAGGCAAAAAACGTCAGGTTCGCCGAATGTTTGAAACTATAGGTCATCCTGTTATTTCTTTAAAACGTGTTGAAATTGGGCCTATAATGCTTGGAAATCTTCCAAGAGGCAAATGGAGGCACTTACGTAAAGAGGAAATAGACAGACTAATGAAGGATAAGGGTTGAATCATCAAATGTTTAAAATTACGATAGTAAAAAAGGAAGACGCACAAAATGTTGCGGATTATCTGGAATATAAATCAAAGGGTATTACGCTTGCCTGCTATGAGGAAGGTGAAATAACAGGCGCGGTTTGCTTTGATATAATACAAGGAAACGGTTATGTTCAAAAGGTTAAAACAAACGACCCGAATATGAAAATAGTCGTTGGTAAGGCAGCTTTAAACTTTTTGGAGCTTCATAATATATATAATGTATATGTAAATGATGAAAATGATATGGAATATTTTAAAACATTAGGTTTTAAAGATACCGGTAATTATCCGCAGGAACTCGGCGGCAGTTATGTAGCTTATCTTAATCTTGAAGGCTACTTTGACGCACATGTTCACTAACGTAAGAAAGGACTGAAAAATATGGACAACACGTTATGGTATAATGACGAGGGTAATAAAGAAAGCCGTGTGGAAGCAATTATGGGGCAGATTTACGCAGCGCTTAAAGAAAAAGGCTATGACCCCGTAAATCAAATTGTAGGATACATTATCTCAGGCGACCCGACCTATATAACAAGCCATCAGGGAGCCAGATCGCTTATTACAAAGGTCGAAAGGGACGAGCTTTTAGAGGAGCTTGTTAAAAATTATGTATCCCGTTTTTGATTTAAATTAAGGGTGTAAAACCCCTTATGCAATTATGTAAATTGTAGCGGCAGAATGGAGACATTGTATGAATATCAAGGAATTTAAGCAATATATTAAAAATAAAAATGTGGCGGTGGTTGGAGTCGGGATAAGCAACCTTCCGCTCATTTGGTTTTTATTGAGCTGCGGCGCTAAGGTTACAGCATGCGATAAAAAAGCGGACTTAGGTGATATTGCAAACGAACTTGCTGAAAAAGGCGTGAACCTTAAATGCGGCGAGGATTATTTAGAGGATCTTAATTTTGAAATTATTTTCAAAACACCGGGTATGCGTCCGGATATGCCGCAGCTTGAAACTGCAAGAAAAGGCGGCTGCGTAGTTACAAGTGAAATGGAGCTTTTCTTTGAGCTATGTCCATGTAAAATTTTCGCGGTTACAGGCAGTGACGGAAAGACAACCACTACAACTTTAATATACAATATTTTAAATGAAGCGGGATATACCTGTCATTTGGGAGGAAATATCGGCCGACCTTTAATAGGTGATATAGAAAAAATTAAACCCGGGGATATGGCAGTTTTGGAGCTGTCAAGCTTTCAGTTGTTTTCAATGAAGCATTCGGCTAATATTGCCGTTATAACTAACCTCAGCCCCAATCATTTGGACTGGCATAAGGATATGGAGGAATATGCCCAAGCAAAGAAAAACATATTCCTGTATCAAAATGAAAATGACCGCCTAGTGGTAAATTACGATAATGAAATAACCCAAGGAATATATAAGGATAAAAAGGGCGAGGGTATTTATTTCAGCAGTAATAATGATATACCTCAGGGCGTTAAAATACAGAATAATAAAATCATAATGTGTGAAAACGGAAATATTACTGAAATAATGGATATAAGTGATATAAAACTTCCCGGAACACATAATATAGAAAATTATATGGCTGCTGCCGCGGCTGTATGGGGATATGCAAAACCGGAGCATATTGAAAACGTAGCAAAAACCTTCGGCGGAGTTGAGCATCGTATCGAATTTGTCCGTGAAATAAACAATATTAAGTTCTATAATGATTCTATAGCTTCAAGCCCCACAAGAACGGCCGCGGCGCTTAATTCATTTAATCAGAAGCTGATTTTGATTGCCGGAGGGTACGATAAAAAAATACCGTTCGACAGTATGGGCAAATTGGTAAATGAAAAGGTAAAGGAACTCGTACTTATCGGAAAAACAGCTGAAAAAATTAGAAAAGCGGTTGAAGATGCAGGAGACAGTACACGTATTACTGTATGCGATACTTTCCAAAGTGCGGTTCAGACCGCATATTCACTTGCAAAAGACGGGGATATAGTGATTTTATCACCGGCATGCGCCTCCTTTGATTTATTTGATAATTTTGAGCAGCGCGGGAATTTATTTAAAGAATTAGTTATGAATATAAAGGCATAAGAACGGAGGAAAAATCAATGAAAGAGAAATTTTATATAACAACCGCGATTGCATATACTTCAAGGAAACCTCATATTGGGAACACTTATGAGGTTGTGCTGACGGACGCTATAGCAAGATATAAAAGAAATCGCGGATATGACGTGTTCTTTTTAACCGGAACGGACGAGCATGGTCAAAAGATTCAGCAAGCCTCGGAAGCGGCGGGGATAACTCCACAGCATTATGTTGATAATGTTGCCGGCGAAATACGTGAAATATGGGATTTGATGAATTCCAGCTATGATAAATTTATTCGTACAACCGATGATTATCATGTAAAAGCTGTACAAAAAATATTTAAGAAATTTTATGACCAGGGTGATATTTATAAAAGCGAATATGAGGGCTGGTATTGCGTACCTTGTGAATCATTTTTCACTGAAACCCAGCTTGCGGACGGCTGCTGCCCCGATTGCGGCAGACCGGTTCAGAAAACTAAGGAAGAATCGTATTTCTTCAAAATGAGCAAATATCAGGACAGATTAATGGAATATATCGAAAATAATCCTGATTTTATTCAGCCGGAATCTCGCAAACGTGAAATGGTAAATAATTTTTTAAAACCGGGATTGCAGGATTTATGCGTATCCAGAACTTCATTCACATGGGGTATTCCTGTTGAATTTGACCCTGGCCATGTGATATATGTTTGGATTGACGCGCTTTCGAATTATATTACAGCGTTGGGGTATGATACTGAAAATCCCGGTGATTTATATAAAAAATACTGGCCTGCCGATGTTCATATTATTGGCAAGGATATTTTACGATTCCATACAATTTATTGGCCTATTATGCTTATGGCTCTGGGTGAACCATTGCCGAAATGCGTGTTCGGGCATCCGTGGCTTTTGTCCGGTAACGATAAAATGAGTAAATCTAAGGGCAATGTAATGTATGCCGATGATTTAGTGCGCCATTTCGGGGTTGATGCTATACGCTATTATCTGCTTAGCGAAATGCCGTTTGCTCAGGACGGAACAATAACCTATGAAACAATTATCAGCCGTTATAATTCCGAGCTTGCTAACACCTTAGGAAATTTGGTGAACAGAACGGTAGCTATGGTGCAGAAATATTTTGACGGAGCTTTGTATACCGACGGAAAAATGGACGAGCTGGATAATCAGCTTATCTGGGAAGCTGAAAATACCGTATTAAAGGTACAAAGCTTAATGGATAATTTCCGTATTGCGGATTCGCTTGACATGATTTTCGCGCTTGCCCGCCGCAGTAATAAATATATTGATGAAACCACTCCGTGGGCGCTTGCAAAAGAGGATAAGGAAAGGCTTAAAGCTGTGCTATATAATCTGGTTGAAGCAATACGTTTTATTGGAGTTTTGCTTGAACCGTTTATGCCTGAGACAAGCGGAAAAGTTTTAGAGCAGATAAATGCCCAAAAATCTAATTGGGACAGCATCGGTAAATTCGGCAGCGGCGATATAAAAAATGTCGGCAAAGCGGAAGTATTATTTGCGCGTATGGATGAAAAGGCTAAGCTTGAAGAAATATATAAAGAAATTAAATCGCCTGCCAAAGAACTGAATATAAAGCCCGAAATTACAATAGAGGATTTTGCAAAATTAGATCTGCGTGTGGCTAAGGTTATAGCCGCGGAAAAGGTGGAGAAGGCGGACAAGCTTCTGGTTCTTACTCTTGATCTGGCAGGGAATCAAAGAAAAATTGTTTCAGGCATAGCGAAAAACTATACTCCGGAAAGTATAGTTGGCAAGAATGTAATATTGATTGCAAACCTGAAACCCGCTAAAATACGAGGCGTGGAATCACATGGTATGCTGCTTGCCGCGTCTGACGGCGAAAAGCTGTTTGTTTGCACAACTGACGGTGATATTGACAGCGGAAGTACAGTAAGCTAATAGGAGTGACAAAATGAAGGTAACTATTATCGGATTAGGATTAATAGGAGGATCTATTGCTAAAGCGCTGAAAAGCCGGACTAAAGGCAGCATTATATACGCAGTTGATAATAATAAGGATAGTATTATGGCTGCATTATTAGGCGGCGCAATTGACAAAGGCTGTGATAAATGGCTGCCCGATATGGATTTGTCCGATATTGTTATAATATGTACTCCTGTAGGCGTTGCGAAACAATGGCTTAGTGATATACGAAAAAAGGTTAATATTAATTGTATTATAACTGATGTGGGCAGCACTAAGGAAGAAATTACAAGCTTTGCTGAAAGCCTTGAAGGTGATTTTTGCTTTATCGGGGCGCATCCAATGAGCGGCTCTGAAAAATCGGGATATCAGGCGGCAAGTGAAGGTCTGTTTGAAAATACTTATTATATTATAACGCCTACATCAAAATCAAATGAGAACTCTATTAAAAGGCTTGCAGATTTTGCCGGCAGAATCGGCGCAATTCCTGTTATTATGGAAGCTGAAAAGCATGATTTAGCGGTTGCTGCGGTAAGCCATCTTCCGCATATTCTGTCGGCGGCGCTTATAAATGATGTAGACGAAATTGATAATAAAAACCATGTTTTAAATCTTGCGGCGGGTGGTTTTCGTGACGTTACAAGAATTGCCTCTTCTGACCCAGTGATGTGGAAGGATATTACATTCGCGAACAGCCGGCATATTATTGAAATGATGGATTTATTTATAATTAAATTAACGGAATTAAAAAAAAATATACAGCAGGATAATAAAAAGTGGGTTGAAGATTTTTTCGAAAAAGCAAAACAGAGCAGGGATACATTGCCTCAAAAGGCAGTAGCCTTAATGCCGCGTACATATGAATGTACTCTTGATATACCTGACAGAGTGGGTATTATAGCAGAAATTGCGACAATTTTAGGCTCCGCCGGAGTTAATATTAAAAACCTTTATGTCGCAAACAGCCGTGAGTTTTACGGAGGTGTATTGGTTATAAGCCTTAGCAGTATGGCGGATTTGAATAAGGCGAAAATACTGCTCGGTGAGAACGGGTTTAATATACATTGACCACGAAAGGAAATGAAATCGATGTTTTTTGATTCTCATTCTCATGTAGATGATGAGATGTTTAATATAGATCGTGATGAGCTTATTTTAAGCCTGCCTGAAAAAGGTATAGATTTTTTAATGAATGTAGGGTCGGATTTGCCTTCCTCAAGGCGGGCTGTGATACTTGCGAAACGTTATCCGTTTATATACGCGGCGGTAGGGATACATCCTTCGGATACAAGCGATATGACAGATGATGATTTAGCGGAAATAATTGCCCTTACGCAAGAGAAAAAAGTTCAGGCTATAGGAGAAATAGGGCTTGATTATCATTATGATAATACAAACCGTGAGCTCCAGAAAAAATGGTTTGATAAGCAAATGCAGGTTTCGCAGGAACTAAATCTTCCGTTTATTATACACGACAGAGACGCTCATCAGGATTGTTTGGATGTATTAAGAAAGTATGATATTAAAAAAACAGGCGGTGTAATGCATTGTTTTTCAGGCAGTTTAGATATGGCAAAAGAGGTAATTAAAATGGGTATGGTTATTTCTATTGCCGGGCCTGTTACCTATAAAAACGCCGCAAAAACAGTAAATGTTGTGAAAGAAATACCTCTTGAATATATTCTGATCGAAACGGATTGTCCGTATCTTTCACCTGCCCCTCACAGAGGAGAAAGAAATAACCCCGCAAATGTGCGTTTCGTGGCGGAAAAAATTGCAGATTTAAAAGGTTTAAGCGTTGAAGAAGTGGCAAAAATAACATTAGAAAACGCTAAAAGATTATTTAGAATAGACTAAGAAAGGGAAATCAAATGGAAAATATTATATTATATGATATAGAAGATTCAGTTTATGTTAACCTAACAAATGCCTGCACGAACAGCTGTGTGTTTTGTATCAGGGATTTTAAAGGTGTGGGTTATGATTTATGGCTGAAACATCAGCCTGAAACAAGCGAAGTAATCGCTGAATTTGAAAAAAAAGATTTAAGCAAGTATAAAGAGGTAGTATTTTGCGGTTATGGCGAACCGGCATTAAGGCTTAATGTTATGCTTGAGGTTGCTGATTATTTAAGAAATAAAAGCGATATTAAAATTCGCGTCAATACAAACGGGCTTGCAAATTTAATCTGCAAACAGGATATTACTCCAAAACTCAAAGGCAGATTTGACACAATTTCTATAAGCTTAAACGCGAAGGATGCTGAACAATACAACAAATTATGTAAACCGTCATTCGGTGAGCAATCATTTTCCGCTATATTAGATTTTACTGAAAAATGTAAAAAATATGTTCCCGAAGTCATTTTAAGTGTTGTAGACACCTATATTTCCCCTGAAGATATTGAAAAATGCAGAGAAATTGCTGATAAATTAGGGATTTTATTTAGAGTGCGAACTTTTAGCGGCTGATTAAAATATTATAACAAGTTTACATAAAATTCATATAATAGTATAGGGTGGTTAAAGTATAAACTTTTTGCTGCCCTATACTTTTTATTTTAAAGGGGTGAAAACTATGGAAGAAAATATGAATGCAGGGATCAAAATAGGTTACGCATATGTAAAGCCTCAGGAATTCGGAGAAGTTTATTCGGTTGAGGAAGCGCTTGAAAGAGCTACATTATTTCCTGAATTAGACCTTCCAATGGAGGTTTACGGCGTTGGGCCAAATGAATCATAATATAAGTTTATTATTAAGTGAAATGGAGGTAAAACAATGGATAGGGAAAGTTTACTTAAACAGGTTATGAGTTATGATTTTGTTAACGACGAGTTGGAATTGTTTTTAGATACTCATCCTAATGATATGAAGGCGTTGGATATGCACGCGGCAATATCACAAAAAGCTAAGGAACTAAAAGATCTATATATTCAGCAATATGGACCGATTCTATCAAGTGATTCGGTTTCAACTGATTATTGGACATGGATTGAAGGGCCATGGCCCTGGGAAAATTAAATTATTTAGCAAGGAGGTAAAAATAAATGTGGGAATATCAAAAAAAGCTTGAGTATCCAATAAATATTAAAAGAGCAAACCCAACACTTGCCAGTTATATCATAAGTCAATACGGAGGACCGGATGGAGAAATGGGCGCGGCAACAAGATATTTATCCCAAAGATATTCAATGAAGGATGACATTTGTAAGGGTATTTTAACAGATATAGGTACAGAAGAATTAGGTCATCTTGAAATGGTTGGAACCTTAGTACATCAATTAACGAAAAATGTTCCGGATTCGCAAATTGAAGGCAGCCCGTTTGCGCCTTATTTTATAAACCATGGAAAAGGCGTATTTCCGGCATCATCTTCCGGAGAACCATTTACCGCAGCATATATTGCATCTACAAGTGACCCTATAACTAATCTTGTTGAGGATCTTGCCGCAGAACAAAAAGCTCGCACAGTCTATGATAATATACTAAAAGTATCAGACGACCCTGATGTTAGTAATGTTATAAAATTTTTACGTGAACGTGAAGTCGTGCATTTCCAGAGATTCGGTGAAGCTTTAGACAGAGTCCAGAAGAATGCAGGAAAATCGAAAAAGGTATATATGTCATAATTAAAATATTTATATTTTAAAATGATTATAAGGACTCTATTATAGTTTTTTAACTAAAATAGAGTCCTTATAATTTAAATATGAGAAATATAGCGGAAATTGAGATAAACAATTGTTTGTTAATAATAACTATATAAAATTATGAAGTTTAGAAGTATTTAATAAAAATTTATAAAATGTTTATTAAATGTTGAAAACTTATAATATATCTGATATAATTACGATATGGATACTATTTTATGCCGCCGAATTCGGCTGCGGAATGGAGATTAAATATGACTGTAAAAGAACTTGCCAAAATTGCCGGAGTTTCGCCTGCTGCCATATCGATAGTATTAAATAATAAAAAAGGTGTAAGTGATAAAACACGTGAGCGTATTTTAAATATATTAAAAGAATATAATTATAGTATTAATAAAAAGAAAGAAACAGTTAAAAAATTATGTTTTTTAAAATATAAAAAGCATGGTATGTTGGTTGAGCAGAATGAAGGATTTATTGCGGCAATTTTAGATTCGGTAGAAGCGGAAAGCTGTTTAAGGGGATATAGTTTGAGTATAATTGTATCAGACAATAATTTTGAAGACATAATTAATAGTATAGATTATGATGCTTATGATGGATTAATTTTGCTTGGTACAGAATTAGAAGAAAAGCAATATACCTGCCTGAAAGAGATTAAAAAACCTTATATTGTCGTTGACAATAATATGCTTGATTATCCCTGCAATAATATTGCTATTAATAATCAGGAAACGGTATATAGCGCTGTTTCTTATTTGGCTGAGCTGAAACATAAAAGCATTGGTTATTTTCATAGTTCTGTTAATATATCAAACTTTGCGGAACGTAATATTTCATTTGTGCATTGCGCTAATTTGTATGGTCTTGATTTTAAGCCTGAATATCAGTTTAACCTTCCTCCTACATTAGTCGGTGCATATCATGAGATGAAGCGTTATCTAAGCACTAATCCGGTTTTGCCAAGCTGTGCGTTTGCGGACAATGACTCTATTGCCATTGGCGTTATGAAAGCCCTTTTGGAATTCGGATATAAGATTCCGCAGGATATTTCAATTATTGGATTTGATGATATTCCGTTTTCTGCGATTTTAACGCCTCCGCTTACAACTATGAGAATACAAAAAGCGCTGATTGGAACGATTGCTGTTCGTCAAATTTGTGATTTAATTGATTATGCGCCTTATACAGGCGTTAAAATTCAAGTGGGAGGAGAATTGGTCAGACGCGCAAGTACAACTGCTTTTGAAGAATGAAATAATATATTATATAGAACACCACATGGAATCTGTGGTGTTCTTTTTGTTATATAAGATATTCTAAATAAATATTTAATAATAATTTAGTAAACAACGATATAATGAAAAATATCACGATATTCTGCTATTGTTATAATTTAAACAAATATATACAAAATATTTTATAAATAATTGTTGACAATTGTATATTAATGTGCTATACTAAACGTAACAAAGTAAATAATCACTAAAATAAGATAAAACAAAAGCTATTGAATGATAAATATTACTAAACGAATTAAGTACATAGAATAAGCGGAGTTTAAACTAATCATAATATAAAGCCTAAAATAATAAAACGAATAAAAAATTGGATTTTTATAATATATTTATTTTTATGTATGATAATTTAATTATTGCAGAAAATAATTATGTTATAATACATTGCAAATTTTATTAATATAAAAAATCGTCCATTTAAGACGTTACGCCTGCGGGCGTGTGAATAAAGGTTCGATTTTATGAAACAAGCAATTGCTTCGCAATTTCCTAAGTTATAAAAAAATTAAAATTAGGAGGCAAAAAAATTATGAAAAAAATGTCGGCTTTGTTTATAGCATTAGTAATTTTACTCAGTTTTTCCGGGTGCAGGACAACAACTAATAAACAGGGTGCTACCACTGCTCCGAATGCAAGCAGCGCTGCAACAAAAAAATTTACTATTGTAACTGTGCCTAAGCTTACAAGTATAGCATGGTTCCAGCGTATGGAGGTAGGCGTTAAAAAGTTTGCTTCAGATACAGGAATGGACGCCTACTATACAGGTCCTGATAAAGGTGACGCCGCGCTTCAGTCGCAGGTTATTGAAGACTTAATTGCGAAAAAGGTAGACGCAATTTGCGTTGTTCCGTTTTCCACGGAAGCGCTAGAGCCTGTTTTGAAAAAAGCAAAGGATGCAGGAATACTGGTTATAACGCATGAAGCTGCCGGTATGACAAATATTGATTATGATATTGAAGCTTTTGACAATAATGCTTACGGCGAGCATTTTATGACCAAGCTTGCTTCGCTCACCGGTGAAAAGGGTAAATATATTCAAGAAGTTGGAGCGCTTACGTCTCAATCGCATAAACAGTGGACAGATGCTGCGAGCGCGCTTCAAAAATCAAAATACCCGAACATGAGCATTTTCGGCGATAAAATAGAAACTAAAGATGACCAGACGATTTCTTATAATAAGGTAAAAGAAGTTCTGAAATCTAATTCTAATATTGTCGGGATACAAGGCAGCGCAATGGGCGACGTAGCCGGCGCGGCTCTGGCGGTTGAAGAAGCCGGTCTTTCAGGTAAAATTAAAATAGTTGGAACATCGCTCGTATCAGTTTCTGGAAAATATATTAAATCAGGTACAATTGACATGATTTCATTCTGGGATCCGTCTGACGCAGGTTATGCAATGAACGTGCTGGCACAAAAAATCCTGTCCGGCGAAAAAGTCAGCAATGGAATGAATCTCGGAGTTTCAGGGTATGAAAATTTAACTTTAGAAAACAAGGTTTTAACAGGAAAAGCATGGGTGGATGTTGACAAAACAAATGTTGACGATGCTAAATTAAATTTCTAATATTATAAATTGTTTAACGCAAGCCTCATGCCTCATGCTGAGATGTGAGGCTTGTATTTAAATGGTATTAAAAAGGCGGTGTATACAAGTGGGTGAAGTATTTCTTGAGCTTAATGGAATAAAAAAATCTTTTGGCGGTGTAAAGGCGTTAAAAGGAGTTAACCTGACCGTCAGAAAAGGTGAAGTGCATTGCCTTGCGGGGGAAAACGGATGCGGTAAATCAACATTAATTAAGGTTATATCCGGTGTTCATAACGCAGACGAAGGCGAAATATATATTGACGGTCAGCAATATAATAACTTAAAACCTATAGACGCCATCAAGCTGGGCATTCAAGTAATATATCAGGATTTTGCTGTATTTCCAAACTTAACAGTTGCCGAAAATATTGCAATGAACGGAGCTTTGCAGAAAGGTAAAAAACTAATTAACTGGAAAGAAACAAGAGAAATAGCAATCAATTCAATGAATCAAATCGGTGCTCATATGGATCCTGATATTTTAGTTGAACGCCTTTCGGTTGCGAATAAACAAATGGTTGCTATTTGCCGCGCAATACTTAAGGACGCAAAGTTGATTATTTTGGATGAGCCGACAACGGCGCTTACTGCAAAAGAGGTTGATAAGCTTTTTGCGATAATTAATAAATTAAAGGAAAAAGGAATTGCGATTGTAATTGTAACTCATAAACTTGAGGAAATTTATAAAATAGCCGACAGGCTGACAATTCTTCGCAACGGCGCTAATGTTGCCACAGGTGATATTAAGAATTTTGACAGACGTACTTTTATAAAATATATGACGGGCAGGGATTTAATTGATACAAATTATCGTCCGTGCAATGATGAAAACGAGATTTTACGCGTTGAAAATTTGACAAGAAATCATGCTTTTAATGATGTCAGCTTCACTCTTCAAAAAGGCGATGTCCTTGGTATAACAGGTCTTCTCGGTTCAGGAAGAAGCGAAATCGGCGACGCATTATTCGGCATTATGCCTGCAAATTCAGGTAAAATCTTTTTACATGGAAAAGAAATCGCTATTCAAAATATTGACGATGCTATTGGGTATAAATTTGCTTATGTTCCTGAAGACAGATTAACGCAGGGATTGTTTTTGGAATGTTCTATTGGCGATAATATTGTTGTATCGTCTATAAAACGATATTTTAAAAATTTCTCGCTTAAATATAATGATATGGTAAAGTCAGCGGACAGCTGGATTAAAAATCTGAATATCGTAGCTCCGTCATCTGTTCCGCTTGTAAAAACGCTTTCGGGCGGTAATCAGCAAAAGGTGGTTATTGCTAAATGGCTGAATACAGATCCGGATATAATTATTTTAAACGGTCCGACTGTTGGTGTTGACATAGGGGCAAAAGCTGATATACACAAAATCCTTCATCAGCTGGCGGAAAAAGGCGTGGGTATTATTGTCATTTCGGATGATCTTTCGGAATTGGTTCAAAACTGCAATAAAATTATAGTAATGAAAGAGGGAACCATGCAAGCTAGCCTGAACTGTGAGGATATTAGCGAAACCGCGCTTTCAAAAATGTTAAGCGGTGAAACAGAGGGGGAAAGTAAAAAATGAAAAAAATTTCAGCAAAAGAAAACTTTACTTCTAATGAAATGATTGTTGTTTATATTATCATTGCTTTGTCGTTTGCTATAGGTAGTATAAATTCATCATTTTTCTCTGTGGGAACAATTTTTGATACCAGCCGTGCTATGCTTATTATGCTTATTTTCGCGTTATGCGAAATGGTGGTTATTATATCGGGCGGTATTGATGTTTCTTTTCCGGCAATAGCAAGTTTTTCGTTATATTTAACAATTTCCCTTATGAATAAATACCATATTAATAATGTTGTGTTTGCTTTTGCTTTTGCGGGAATTATCGGGCTCGTATGGGGCCTTTTAAACGGGCTTTTAATTGGTAAATATAAAATTCCGGCTTTGATTGCGACACTTGGTACAAGCAGCCTTGTAAACGGCGCGATTCTGGTTTACAGCAATGGTAAAGAAATATCGAACATTCCAAGCGCGGTAGACGTGTTATCGCAGAAATATTTATTCTCAGTTGCAAGCAGCACAGGAGGAAAAACCTCTATGACAGTGTTTATTATACTGCCGATTGTGCTTTGTATTTTAATTCATTGGGTATTAAGGCATACTATGCTGGGCAGAAAAATATATGCTATAGGCGGGGACACAAATGCCGCAAGAATAGCGGGTATTAATGTTAAGAGAACACAGTATTTTATTTACGCGGCTACCGGATTTTTAATTGGAATAGCGGGAGTAAGCAATAGTATTTTAATGAGAAACGCGAATCCGTCTAATCTTATGGGTTCTGAAATGATTGTAATTGCTGCTGTGGTTATAGGCGGCACCAGAATTACTGGAGGTCACGGCAGTGTAATCGGAACTATACTGGGTGTTCTGCTGCTGACAATTGTATCAAATAATTTGATAATGATTGGCATACCGAGCAGCTTGCAGACTTTTACCGTAGGTTTGATTATGGTTATCGGCACATCAATCACTTCGCTTAAAGCAAAGAAAATTGCTTTAAGTCCTAAGATTTAGGAGGGATATATATGGAAAAGATAATCAGTAAAATTAAAGCTGCCGACAAAAATGAATTAACGCTGTTTTCCATAGCTGTTGCTATAACTATAATTATGGCTACTATTTCTCCGAGTTTTTTACAGGGTACTAATATCAGGTCGATGGCATTTCAGTTTCCTGAATACGGAATAATGTGTTATGGCATGATGATTTGTATGATATCCGGAGGTATTGATCTTTCACTTGTAGGTATAGCAAACCTTTCCGGTATTGTAGCGGCTGAAATTATGTTAAAAATGGGTTCAAGCAATGACTCTATTTTCATTGCTTTTATCGCTGCCATGATTACCGGCGCAATCTGCGGCTTGTTTAATGGGTATCTGGTAGGTCAGCTGCGAATTCCCGCTATGCTGGTTACATTATCAGGAGGGCAATTATATACGGGTTTGTGTGTTGCGATTACAAAAGGACCGGCATTAACCGGTTTATCACCGGCTTTCCAGAAAATCGGAAACGGATTGTTATTTGACTTTGTTCCTATTTCACTTGTAATATTTATAGCAGTTGCGCTTATAATGGATTTTATACTGCGGTATACTATATATGGAAAACAACTAGGCTTTATGGGAACTAACCATACCGCATCGCGTTATGCCGGTATAAATAATTTAAACGTTACATTAAAAACATATATGTTGTCAGGTATTTTAGCCGCAGTATCGGGAATTGTTATGATTTCGCACTACGGCTCAGCTAAATCGGATTATGGTACGTCATATACGCTCCTGACGCTCCTGATAGTAGTTTTGGGAGGCGTAAATACACTGGGCGGTAAAGGGAAAATACTTGGCGTATCCTTGTCGATTATCGTTTTGCAATTGATATCAAGCGCTTTTAATATTTTAAGATTCAATTCATTTGTAAAAACTCTTGTTTGGGGGTTGCTGCTTATTGTTATCATGGTATTAAGGGCGATTTTGCAGTCGCATAATTTAAAATTCTGGAGGAGAAAGTCAGAAAATAAGGTAAGCTGAATAAATGAAAGGAGATAGTTTATGAAAAAAATAATTAATAAACCGGAAGATTATGTAAAAGAAATGCTTGAAGGGTTATATATAGCTCACAGCGATTTAATAACATATGCGGCGAATGATGTGCATTGTTTGATTACGGCGAACAAAGTCAGCGGAAAAGTGGGTATTGCAACGGGCGGAGGCTCAGGTCATCTTCCGCTGTTTTTAGGTTATGTCGGAAAAGGAATGCTGGACGGATGTTCGGTTGGAGATGTATTTCAATCTCCATCCGCAGAGCAGATGTTTGAAGTAACAAAAGCAATAAATAGCGGAGCTGGCGTATTATATATTTACGGAAATTATAACGGGGATATTTTCAATTTCGATATGGCGGCGGAAATGGCTGACTTTGAAGAAAATATCAAAGTTTTAAGCGTTGTAGCGGGGGATGATGTCGCTTCTGCGGGTCCGTCTGCTCCCGGTGAAAAAAGCACGCGCAGAGGCGTTGCAGGAATATTCTTCGTGTACAAATGCGCAGGCGCCGCTGCAAATAAAATGATGTCTCTTGAGGAGGTTAAAAGAGTGGCGGAAAAAGCCGCTGCAAACGTCAGAACAATGGGTGTCGCGCTCACTCCGTGTATTGTGCCCCGTGTTGGTAAACCCGGTTTCAGCATTGCGGAGGATGAAATGGAAATCGGCATGGGAATCCATGGCGAGCCGGGTATAAGAAAAGGCAAATTGGAATCAGCTGACAGGATTACAGATGAAATGCTCGGCAAAATTATTACGGATTTGCCATTTACCGCAAATGATGAGGTAGATGTTCTTGTCAACGGACTCGGCGCTACTCCTTTGGATGAACAATATATAGTGACACGCAGAATAAATGAGTATTTAGCCGAAAAGAATATAAAGGTACATCGTTTTTATGTTGGCGAATATGCCACAGCTATAGAAATGGCGGGCATTTCAATTTCTGTGTTAAAGCTGGATGATGAACTGAAAGAGCTTATGGAAGCGCCGGCATGCACACCATTTTTTAAACAATAGGAGGGCATCATTATGAACAGCGGTTATATCGTCAAATTACTAAAAAACGTTGCAGATATAATGCTCAAAAATAAGGACTATCTGATTGAGCTGGACAGCGTTGTAGGCGACGGTGATTTGGGGCTTACTATGAGTGACGGATTTGCGGCGGCATATAACGCGGTAAAAGAAACGGATGAAACTGACGTCGGCAGGATTTTGTATAATGCCGGCAAAGCAATGTCTACTGCCGTACCTTCAACAATGGGTACTTTAATGGCGTCGGGGCTGATGAATGCGGGCAAGGCGTTAAAGGAAATAACAGAAATTGAGCTGCCGGAAATCGCAAAACTATTTGAAGCCTATATGGAGGGAGTTACCCTTAGAGGAAAAGCTAAGGTTGGCGATAAAACCTTCTTAGACGGAATAGCTCCCGCGGTTGAAGCTTTAAATGAATCCGTAAAGTCAAAAGATACATTGACAAGCGCCGCGGAAAAGGCGGCAAATGCGGCAGAATCAGGTTTTAAAAACACCGCGACGATGATTGCGGTTCACGGCAGAGCGGCAACAAGGGGAGAAGCATCCAGAGCATTGCAGGATCCCGGAGCCGCTGTTGCGATGTTGATAATGAAAGCTTTTAAAAACAGTACAAAATAAAATGGCATTGGAGGTATACGAATATGCAATCGTTTGAATATTATTCTCCTACGGAGGTTATTTTTGGAAAGAACACTGAGGAAAAAACAGCTGATAAAATAAAAAAATACGGCGGAACACGCGTATTGGTTTTATATGGCGGAGGAAGCGTAGTAAAAAGCGGTCTGCTTGAACGAATTGAGCAAAACCTTAAAAAGGAAAATATTCCTTATAAAATTTTAGGCGGCGTACGCCCGAATCCGCATCTTGGCTTTGCAAAATCGGGAGTAGAGCAGGCAATATCGTTCGGCGCTGATTTTATTCTTGCGGTTGGCGGCGGCAGTGTAATTGATACGGCAAAAGGTATTGCGCATGGCGTTGCTAATCCTGATACGGATATTTGGGATTTTTGGATAGAAGAAAAGCAGGTTGAAAAAAGTCTGCCGGTCGGCGTGGTGCTCACTATTTCGGCGGCAGGAAGCGAAACCAGCGACTCTGCGGTGCTTCATAATGAAGATACAGGCGCGAAAATAGGTATGACTACTGATTTTAACCGTCCAAGATTCGCAATAATGAATCCCGAGCTTACGTTTACTTTACCCAAATTTCAAGTTGCCTGCGGAATCGTTGATATTATGATGCATACTTTGGATCGTTATTTTACACTAACGGAAAATAATCAAATTACAGACGAAATAGCAGAAGGATTGCTTCGTGTTGTAATTGAAAACGGCAGAATCGCAATGGAAAATCCTTCTGATTATAATGCAATGAGCGAGCTTATGTGGTGCGGCAGCATATCTCATAACGGACTTACGGGTCTTGGAGCGGCGACCGACTTTGCGCCCCATCAGTTGGGGCATGAGCTTAGCGGAAAATTTGACATTGCCCATGGAGCAAGTCTTTCCGTTATGTGGGGAGCTTGGGCTAAATATTGTTATAACGAAAAACCAAAGCGTTTTGTGAGGTTCGCGGAAAAGGTATGGAATATTGAAAATAACGGCATTGATGATGAAATTGCCATTACCGCAATTGATAAAACTACGTCCTATTTTAAATCGATTGACATGCCAATTTGTTTTACAGATTTAGGAATTGGTATTCAAAACGATGAAATGCTTCGGGAACTTGCCCGGCGCTGTTCATTTTTCGGTAAACGAACAATCGGTCAATTTAAAGTATTAAATGAAGAGGATATGTATCAAATCTATAAGCTAGCAAATATTTAAACTTAAGTATGCACCCGCCCATAACATAAATTATCAGGGGCGGTGTCAGTCATATTAATTCAATAATCTGTACTGCTATTTTAACAAGCATGATTGAAAAGGAATACAAACGCAATACTTTACAGGTTGTGTGTTAATGGTGATATGTCGGTTGCACATATGCCAGATTCTTAACTGAGGATACAAGAACACTTAAAAATTTAAAATCTTAAAATACGCATAAAAACTGACTATTCTCCGCTCTCCTTAAATTAGTAATTTCGGTGAAGCTTTAGACGGAGTCCAGAGAAATGCGGGAAAATCTAAAAAGATATATTAAAAAATTTCAATTTATAGACCGCTTACAATATAAACTTGTCGGCGGTCTTTTGCTTTGATTTTTCCTGTATGCGGTTAGCCTTGCTTTTTTGAAGTTTTTAGAGGTATTTGGAGGTATATCCATATCTTCGAGTATAAGTTAAGCTTATACAGCGATGATGGCATTGACAGCCGTTTTATGTAATGGTATACTTAACGATAACAAAGAAATAAATATTTAAATGTATATAACTTTAAAAGCAGCAATTGAAAAATTATAGGTAATGATTTCAAATTGTTCCGTTTTTACATTTTAAAATAATTTAAGCATAAAATATATATAATAAATACCCTTAAATAAACAGCTTTAAGAGGTGAAGATTATGGAAAAGAATGATAAAAAAAGCAATAACGTTCTGCCTGATTACAGTAGCTTTTTCAAAGGAGCAGAGGATAACGGCAAAGTCCCTGCCAAGGTATTAAAAAGTATTTTTAAATCCAATAAAAAGGAATTTACCATTTCAACACTTTTATATTTTGTAAAAGCGTGCGCGTTATGGATTGTACCTATAGTTACTGCTAATGTAATTAATATAGTTACAACTCCCGCGGAACCTAATCATTCTCTTTACGCTCTATTCTTCAATTGTATAATACTTCTCATACTTATTATTCAGAACCTCTATACACACGTGCTATACATTAATTATACAAGCAAAGCTTTAAGAAATGTAGGTGTAGGTCTTAGAAATTCTCTCATAAAAAAGCTTCAGCAAATTTCGCTTACATATCATAAAGAGCTTCAGTCCGGCGCGCTGCAATCAAAATTTATACATGACGTTGAAGCGATTGAATCATTGCTTAACCAGCTTGTTATCAATCTGTTTGCGTGTATTGTAAATGTTGTTATAACGGTGATTATCACCGTAGTGAAAAGCCCTGCGGTAACTGCTTTTTTTGCGGTGATTATACCCTTAAACGTTCTTATCGTTTACCTTTTCAGGAAAAAGATGCGTGTAACAAATAAAAACTACAGGAAGGAGGTTGAAAACGTATCCTCAAAGGTAACAACTATGCTTGAGATGATTCCTATTACAAAAGCGCACGGACTTGAGGATACCGAGATCAATAAAATGGAATCAAGCCTTTTAAATCTTCGTTCTGCAGGAATGTATCTTGATCATATAAATGCCCGGTTCTCATCCAGCTCATGGGTGACAAGCACAGCTTTAAGCGCGATATGCCTTATGTTTACGGGGTTCCTTGCCTATACAGGAAAAATAACGGTAGGAGAGGTCGTGCTTTTTCAATCGTACTTCAGCACAATTTCTGGTAATATCCAGTCGCTTTTGAATATTTACCCCGAAATCACAAAAGGCACCGAATCCATAAAATCCGTTTCCGAAATTATGATTTCTGAAAATATAGAAAATAATTCGGGTAAAATAAAACTCCGGTATGTTCACGGTACTGTCCAGTTTCGCAATGTATATTACAGATATCCGCATATGACCAAAAACGTAATTAAAAACTTTTCTTTGGATGTTGACCCCGGTGAATGTGTTGCATTTGTAGGATCTTCAGGCTCCGGAAAATCAACAATAATGAATATGATAATAGGCTCCCTTGACGCGACAGACGGGGAGGTTTTGATTGACGGAAAACCAATGGGTTTATTAAACCTTCATGACTACCGAAAGTTTATATCGGTTGTGCCGCAAAACTGTATTTTGTTTAACGGCTCAATCAGGGATAATATTACATACGGAATAAAAAACGTAACGGAGGATGAACTTCAAAAGGTTCTGGAGCTTGCGAACATTAACGAGTTTCTGGCTGCATTGCCCGAAGGGCTTGACACAATAGTGGAGGAACACGGAGGAAATCTTTCCGGCGGACAGAAACAGCGCATTTCTATCGCGCGCGCTTTAATCCGTAATCCGAAAATTATTATTCTGGATGAAGCTACCTCAGCCCTTGACAATATCTCTGAATTTCATATTCAAAAAGCCATGTCAAGCCTTAAAAAAGACAGAACAACATTTATTGTGGCGCACAGATTATCTACAATACGCGACGCGGATAAAATCGTTGTTATGGAAAACGGAGAAGGTATCGAATCCGGAACATTTGAAGAGCTTATTAATAAAAAAGGAAAGTTTTATAATTTAAAAACGCTTAGTGAAATCAACACTTGATTATAGCCCCTACATCTAATGACAGAATAGCTATGATAGCGGAAAAAGCAAGCGGTTTTGTATACTGCGTATCATCAATGGGCGTTACCGGAATAAGAAACGGATAAACCATGACGCACAGCTATCGCCTGATAACGGCAAACCGGAAAACCTCATTAAATAAGGGTTTTCGGTTTGCCGGTTTTTTATGTAAAACTAGGCAAATATATATGAAAAAAGCATCAATTATACGAAAATATCCATTTACTATTATTATTATATATGATATAATAAATACGAATTAAGGAATAGAAGCTGTCGCTTCTCATTATGTATTTATTGTATCTTTTTATGAAGCAAGCCGATTATGCGGCTTGCACCTATGATATAATTTAAATCAGTTATATTAATTAGTCGGGGGGTGTCGCATTTGTTAAATTTAAAAGGTGATTTATATAAAAATATAACCAAAATATACATGAGCCTGTTTATATTGATTATTATTTGCAGCTCAATTGTATTCTTTTTAGTATATGCGGATGCGATTACAAATAAAATTCATATAACAAATACCGAGCTTTTAGATCAGATTAGTGACAACATTGAATTAAGGCTGCAATATATTGATCAGGAGCTTCTGAAGTATATTGAAAATGACAGGGAACTGAAAAAATATATGGACAATAATTATAACAGCGACTCTGAATTCGGCAATACAATTATTGATGTACAAAAGAAATTGAATTTTATGAAAAACGCAAATGAGTATATTCAGTCAATATATATATATTCGAAAAACAGCGATAAAATTTTAACAGACGGAAGCTTGATGGATGAAAATTTATTTTATGACAAAAGCTTTATAAGTGAGATAAATAACAACAACAATTATTATTTATGGAAATCCACAAGAAGAGTGGACGACGGAGGAATCAATAAAAATATTATTACGTTGGTAAGGCCGTATCCGACAACAAAATATATAGAAGCGATAAGAGGCTTTATCGCGATTAATATTGATGAAAACGTTCTGAACGGCGTCATAAGCAAGGTAACTCCATCGGAGCTTGGCGAGATTATGGTTGTCGATATGGACGGATTTATAGTTTCTTCAATAAAAAAACCTGAAATAGGGCAACAGCTTGAAAATAAAGATATGGAATTGCTGAAAAATCCGGAAGGTATAATTTTCGACAAGGAAAATGTTATGTTTTTCAAAAATTCGGTTTATACAAACTGGATTTATATATGTGTTTTATCAAAAAATTTAATGTATAAACCGTTATACGGTATTATATTAATTACCGTAATAATATCAGTGCTTTTGATTATTTCGTCTGTTTATGTAAATAACTTCTTTGGTAAATTAACATACAAGCCATTAACGGAATTGCTTAAAAATATATCCAAAAGTATAAAAAAAGATACATTCAGCGAAGATGAAAACATTCTTGAAATCGGAAAGGATGTGCGGGATTTAATTTTAGGGCAGGAAAAGCTTGAATTGCAAATTAAAGAAAGCGTCCCCGCGATTAAATATAAATTAATGCTTGAGCTGCTGATGGGTCATAAAATTAACTATGTTGACCTGAAGGTATATTTCGAAATGATAGGGTTAAAATTGTATAAGGAAAATTTTGTGGTTTTCGTAATAAAATTCGACGATGGCGCAAAGGAGAAGGATAAAGAGGAATACATTATTGATAAAATTAATCTGGAATATGTAATTCAAACGTATATGGACGAAATCGGATATGGAATATGCTCTGAAATGAATAATAATTTTGTTTCCATAATCAGCTTTGAAGATTCAGATGAAAAAAACAGTATTTTTTCTGTTTTGGGTATTGCTCAAATAATAACTGAAGAGATGAAAAATAAATTTGAATGCTATGTGTCAATTTCAATCGGAGGATTTTATAAGGAGCTGCAAAATATTCAGGCTTCCTATAAAGAAGCGCTGGAGGCAATGAAATATAGCATCATTATGGAAAAGGGCAGCGTTATTTTTATTGAGGATATAAGAAATAAAGCAGATAAACGGATATATAAATTTAATGACAGAATAAACCTTATTATAAGCATTATGATTCAAAGGGACATGGATGAAATTAACAGGAAGCTGAATTCTATGTTTGATGAAATAGTGCAGGAAAAGTTTCCGCCGAACACAATTTATCAGATTAGCGTGCAAATCATTATAAGAGCGATTGAAGAAATTGTAAATATGGGTATCCCGGCAAAACAGCTGCTTGGAAATGATTATATGAATGAATATTATAATATCAATGATATGCTGTCAAGCTTTGATTCGGTAAAGGACATTCGCAGGTTTGTTGCGAATGTTTTGGAATGCTTTATCGAGATACTAAAGGATAAAAGTATTTTGATTGAAAATGATTACAGCGTCACAGCGGATATAATAACCTATATAAATGAAAATTATTTTGAGAGCGATTTATCTTTAAATAAGCTGTCCGAGGAGTTTAAGCTGAGTACGGCGTATATAAGCTCGCTGATTAAACAGAAGACAGGGCAGACATTTATGGAATATATATTAAACATACGGATTAATCAGGCAAAAACGTTACTTCGCACTACCCGAATGCCTATCAAGGATATTTCAGAAAAGGTAGGATACACCACATACCACAGCTTCATGAGGATTTTTGATAAATATGTCGGAGTGACTCCATCCGAATATAGAAATAACAGAGTATAGAAAATCATTTATTTTGCAGGTTAACCTAATAAGACATTTAAGATAACTCACAATTGCGGGGGTTATCTTATTTTTTTGTATACGTGAATTACTGAATGGACTATTTAATATCCGCTGTACAATTCAGCGGATATTATGAGAAACTTACACTAAGTCCGCATATTGTACATTTACAAATACGGGGCAGTACGATAAAATCAAATTATAAAATATAGGGGGTTTGTAAAATGCAAAGGGTCAAAATAAAATTGAGTTATCTTATAATACTTGTTATGCTTATCAGTTTTCAGACCGGCATTGGAGCGCGCGCGGCATTTGAAGAATTTAAAGCGGATTTTGAAAACGGAAGCATGGACGGTTTAGTCATCACCGAAGCGTCAGGACCTGCCGCTGCTGTGAATACTGATAAAGAATTAGAAATTACATATCCTGCAAATATGAAAAATAATCAAACTGTAAAAACATCAAAATTATGGGATTATCTAGCATTTAAAGCAGACTTTTTAATAACTGATTTAGAGAAAAACAATGAACTGAAAAAAAGAATCATATTTACAACAGGGCAGGGTGATTCTTCGTATAAGCTTTCTTACTCGTCCGAATATGCCAGATGGTATTTTAGCAAAAATAATACCAAACTGATGGAAAAAGGGTATGCAATTCAACCCAATCAATGGTATACAATGAAAATAGTGCATAATAAGGGAAGCTATGTTGTTTTAATTGGGAAAAGAGATGAGAATTTAACCGAAATAATCAATCTTTCGGGTGATGAACTAACAGCTGAAAAAGCTCCGGTGACTGTAATGGTAAGTCATTTAGCAGAGAATATGCCTGAGGCTAAGGTGAAATTTGACAATATAATTGTGTCGGACCCAACAATCGAAGCAAAACCGCAAACGCAGGCAGCCGCGCCCGCCGCTCAGCCGGCAAATCCTGTTGCGGAAGAAAAAGACCAGCCGTTGGATAATATGACAATTACGGTAGGAACAACGCCCAGACAGACATTTAATGCCTTTGGTTTCGGTATGAATAACCCCGGTTTGCATGAAGACCCCAAAGCGCAGGAGGAACTATATAAATTAGTGTATGATGATTTGGGAACCAAATCAATGAGGATATGGTTTTCGGTAGACAAATTTGTGCTCAGCCCCGGTGAATATAATCTTGACGCGTTTAAAACGAAATACGGAATAGGAAATAACGGGGTTATTGAAAACGCAAAAGCTCACGGCGTAACCGAATTTTTACTTGCGCCGTCCGGCTTGCCGAAATGGATGGTTGGCGAGGTAACAAGCGACATCAGCGGAAAAGTACATAAAAGCGGATTACTTCCCGAATACGCCGAGGAATATGGCGAAACCATCGCAAGGGCTGTGTTTGAGCTAAAAACAAAAGAAAATGTAAAAATCACAGCGACCGGAATTTATAATGAATTGGACGGTAAATTCTGGGAGAAAGAAACCTATGAAGCGCTGAAAGCGTGCAGAAAAAAATTGGACAGCTATGGTCTTAAGGACATTAAAATCATCTGTCCGGAGCTTGCGAATAATGACAGCAGAGCAACGTCGCATTTTAACTACGCCGTTGCCGACGCGGACGCATGGAACTCAATGTTCGCATTTTCAACGCATTCTTATAATATGGCTCCCAACAAGGCGATAGCGGATTTGCTTGTTGCGAACCCTAAACCGTTTTGGCAGACGGAAAGCTCTACGGTAGGCCCGGAGGACGCGGGCAATTATAATAACGCGGCTACAACGGGGTCAAGAATGCTGAATGATTTTAACCATATGGTGACGGACTGGTTTTATTTTATCGGTTATTTGAGCAATGATCCAAAGGACAACGGCACAAGACTTATTATTACCAATCCAAAGCTGAAAGGCAGCGAGGCGTATATAATCACTGAAAAATATTATTATGTCAAGCATATTCTCAAAGCGTTTGACATTGGCACGCAAATGAGATTGTGCACAAGCGATAAAGAAGGAGAAATGCAGTTTACCTATGGCAGAAAAGGTAAAATCTATGCCGCGTCCGGAGTAAACCCCGATGGAACATGGACAATCGGCATAATCAATGATACAAACACCGAATTTACAAATCAACAGCTTAGCAATCCAAACTCGTTTTATCAGCAAAATGCCAACAGACCGAGCCAGCCTTTTGACGTAACTATTAATATGAGGGGACTTACAAAGTCGGGCGAGCAGGAATTTAAGCTGGTTCGCACAGGCCCCGGCGGAGTTAGGCTGAAGGAAGACGGGACTGTAAAATTAATCGACGGCAAAGCGACAATCAGAGTGGAACCTTATGAATTGATCACATTGCGTTCCGTAAATAAAATTGAAGAAACAATTCCCGAGGGAGGGCAGGAGGAAGCTGCGGAAAACGCGGACGGAGATTTAACACTGCCGCCAAAACCTGATGATATGACGGAGGATCAATATCAATTATGGATACAGGGAAGCGCTGTTCCCGGGTATGACACAAGCAAACTGCCGGCAATCGGCGTAGCGGTGCAGAAACAAACGGAGGTAAGGGCAAAGGAAAGGTTGGTCGGAGCAATTTCATTATTTATAGACAAGCCTTTTGCCTATGCAAATAACAGCAAGGTGGATATTGACAAAACGGGAGGCACGTCACCGGTTGTTATAAGCGGCAGAACTCTGGTGCCGGTAAGATTTATCGCCGAAAATCTCAATGCTAAGGTGTCCTGGGAGGATGAAACATCAACGGTTACAATTATAAAAGATGATAAAACCATCAGGATGGTTATCGGCGACGATAAAATGGAAGTTAACGGAGAAACCGTATTGTTAGACGTGAGCGCGCAGACGATTAACGACAGAACAATGCTCCCCCTGCGAGCTTTGACGGAAATTTTAGGAAAGTATGTTTTTTGGGATGATAGGGGGCTTATAATTATAAGCGGCAAAGAAAATATATTCGACGCTGGAACAGAAATGCCGATGATAGATTATACGGCGGGGCTGTTTAATTAGGTTCGGCGAAATATCAGAGAGGGTGGCAAGGTGAAAAATTCAGATAATCAATTAAGCATATTCAAATCAACTTTCAGACATAAATCACCATTCCTTAATAACTTATATCGAGACAGGTATTTATACATGCTGTTGTTACCGGTTTTGGCGTATTATTTGCTTTTTAAATACGGACCAATGTATGGAATTATAATTGCATTTAAGGATTTTAGGTTTGTTGACGGAATTTTAGGCAGCAAATGGGTGGGATTAAAGCATTTTGAAAGATTGTTTTCTAATCCTGAATTTTATAATATTCTAAAAAATACGCTATGGTTAAATTTCTGCAGTATACTGTTTGTATTTCCGATGCCGATTATCATGGCGATAATGATAAACGATATTTACTCAGGCGCATATAAAAAGACAGTACAAAGCTTTTTGTACATTCCGCATTTTATATCATGGATTGTATTGGGGAAAATTCTGATTGCAATGTTGTCGCCATCCACGGGAGTCATAAACAGCCTATTAAAAACAGTATTCGGCATTGACCCGATATTCTTTATGGGTGATACGTTCTGGTGGCAGGTTTCCTTTATTATATCAAGCATATGGCAAGGCACAGGCTGGGGCACAATTATTTATCTTGCCGCGATTTCGGGAGTCGACAGTGAATTATATGACGCGGCGCAAATCGACGGCGCAAATAAATTAAGGCAGATTTGGCATGTCACTCTGCCGGGTATTCGAAGCACAATCGCAATAATGCTTATTTTAAGAGTTGGTTCTGTTATGGACGTAGGCTTTGAGCAGATATACGCGCTGCAAAATCCAACAGTGCGAGGCGTGTCTGAGGTTATTTCTACTTATGTATACCGCCTTGGTATTGAAGGCGCGCAATACAGCTACACCGCCGCGATTGGCTTGTTTCAATCAGCGATAGGTTTGATATTAATATCAGCAACGAATAAAACAGTGAAATCTCTAGGCGAAAACGGTTTATGGTAAGGAGGGGAGAAAATGTTTTCAAGAAAGAGCATGGGTGAAAAAATTTATATTATTTGCAATTATTTTCTTTTGGCTTTGGCTGCGTTTATAGCGATTTACCCGTTTATAAATATTATTTCCACCTCCTTTAGCAGCAGCAGAGCAATATTATCGGGCGAGGTCGTGTTTCTGCCGGTTGAGCCAACGCTGCAAAATTTCAGAATGGTGCTGGAAGACGGACAAATATTTCAGGCATTTAAAAATTCGGTTACCATTACGCTCGTAGGAACGGCGTTTAATATGGCGGCTACGGTTATGGTTGCGTATCCCCTGTCTAAGCAAAGGCTGATGGGAAGGAGTATTTTTCTTAAGCTTATTACATTTACAATGATTTTCGGAGGGGGAATGATTCCATCCTTTATCTTGGTTAAGCAGCTGGGGCTGATGAATACATACGGCGCTTTGTGGTTTCCCGGTCTGGTAAGCACATTTAATATGTTTGTGCTGAAAAACTATTTCCAAAGCATACCGATGAGCTTAGAGGAAGCGGCAGCCATAGACGGCGCGAATGATATTTATATATTATGCAAAATAATGCTTCCGCTGGCGTTGCCGACGCTTGCCACGTTAACCTTGTTTTACGCGGTAGGATGGTGGAATTCATACATGAATGTAATTATGTATATAAACAACACCGGCAAACTAAATATGTCGGCAAAGTTGATACAAATGATAGACAATATGAATATTGCCAGTTCGGCGGAAGGCATAGGGGCAACCCAAATGCTTACGCCCGAGGGGATTACGGCTACAACAATCGTAATAGCAACAGCGCCTATTTTGGTAGTTTATCCGTTTTTACAGAAATATTTTGTAAAAGGCGTTATGGTGGGTTCTGTAAAAGGATAAGTGCGCCTAGAAAAGGGCGGATAGTTTAGTGGGTGGAACTCCCACACGGTAAGGCCTAGCAAGCCACCGTTAGCGAGTCTTGGACAGTGACTGGTAACAGGCAATGTTAAGCGTAGACAGTCAGGAAATAGGGTTGCAATGCCATTGAGCTTCGAAATTTTACTTAGTCTTAAAGGCCGACGTAGTTTATCCATGCGGAAGGCAACATCGTGATAGACGTAATGCGAGTATATCACGGCTTTGGCGGAGTCAGAGGGCCAATCATGTTTCACAATGACTATCCAGTCAACTAGGGAGAGCCTATGTTCTCTTGCAAAGGGCAAGTATGACGTACAACGATAAAAAGAAGGAAATCAGAAGGGACATAGGCAGTCGGATACCTGCGTAGTACCGATGAAACCGGTAATGACGGCGGAGGGAAGGCGGGTACATAATAACACTCTTTCTGAGGACACATTTACCGTACTCAGGGACGGAGGAAGAAATGGGAACGAAATTAGAGAGAATAGCAGATAAATCGGCTCGAGAGAAAAGACCAATATTTACATCGCTATACCATTTGTTAAATGAAGAGCTGCTGCTGCAATGCCACAGGGAATTGGACGGCAAGAAGGCGGTAGGCGTTGATGGCGTTACCAAGGCGGAGTACAGCACCAATTTAGTAGTGAACATCAAAGCACTTGTCATAAAGCTTAAGAATAAGTCGTACAAACCAAGACCGGTGCTAAGAGTGTATATTCCAAAGGGTAACGGCAAACAGCGACCTTTAGGTCTAGCCGCATACGAGGATAAAATCGTACAGTTAGGGTTAAAGAAGATTTTGGAAGCGGTTTATGAGCCTAAGTTTAAGGGCAATATGTATGGATTTCGACCGCATAGGAATTGCCACATGGCAATAAAAAGCATGTGCACCGACCTTATACGAAACCGTATAAACTATGTTGTAGACGCAGATATTAAGGGTTTCTTTAATCATATGAACCACGACTGGGTTATGGAGTTTGTGAAATATTATATTCATGACCCAAACATCCTATGGCTGATAAAGAAATACCTTAAAGCTGGGGTCATGGAGGCGGGGGAATATAAGACGGACGAGGAAGGCAGCGCCCAAGGCAACATAATCAGCCCGATGCTGGCAAATATTTATATGCATCATGTACTGATATTATGGTTTAAAGCCTACTATGAGAAACGGGGTAAAGGCGGATGCTTTTTAGTGGTATATGCGGACGACTATGTGGCAGGATTTGAGAACAAGTGGGAAGCAGAGGATTATTATAGGCAAATGCAAGATAGGTTAAACAAATTCGGGCTTGAAATAGAAACAAGCAAGAGCAGGCTTCTTGAATTTGGAAGATATGCAAAAGAAAGAAGAAAACGCAGAGGCGAGGGGAAACCGGAAACCTTTGATTTTCTGGGATTCACGTTTTACTGTGGTGCGAATAAGCAAGGAAAGTTCTGTGTGATACCGAGAACAAGTAGTAAGAAATTCCGCGCAAAGGTTAAAGCTTTAAAGGATTGGTTAAGAACACGATTGACTAAACCGTTAAAATTGACTATGGAGACGTTAAATCGAAAATTAATCGGTCACTACAGATACTATGGTATGACATACAACATCCAAATGCTTGTCAAATTTCACTATCACGCGACAAACATGTTATTTTGCATAATGAACAGGAGAAGCCAGAAAAGAAGCTACAATTGGGAAGAGTTTCGAAGAATGCTTGAATATTATCCGCTTGCGAAACCGAAAAGGTATGTAAATCTCTATGAGTAGAGAGTATTTGTGAATGTTGTTATGAAGAGCCGTATGCGGGAAAGCCGCACGTACGGTTCTGGAGAGGATTTCACATCGTAAGATGTGATTTTACTCAACTTAAAATGAATGGAGGATAACAAAAATGCTCAAAAAAATAATGATTATTGCCATAATATCAGGTATCATAATCGTTTTAGCCGGATGCGGCGGCGAAAAGAAAGCGTCCGGTTCAAGGGAAATTTCGGTAGTGGTGTATGATAGAGGGTTAGTTTCTTCGGATGAGGGTACATACGAAAATAACAGAATTACGAAATTCATTAATGAAAACAGCGGGGTAACCGTTAAATTTGTACCTGTGCCAAGAAATCAGGCTCAGCAAAAAATGAATATGCTGATTGCGTCGGGAAGCGCGCCGGATGTTTTGGCGGAGTTCGACAGAACCTTTATGGGAAAATTGGTCAATGAGGGCGTTATCATGCCTGTCGACAAATTGATTCAGGAAAACAGCGTTTATTATAAACAGTATCTGGAAGAAAATCAGGAACTAAAGCCATATGTGGTATTTGATAATAAAATGTACGCCTTCACGAGCAAACGAGGCGCAAATTCCATAGCGAATCATGGTATAAGCATTCGGCAGGATTGGCTGAATAAATTAGGTTTATCGGCGCCCAAGACTGATAAAGAGCTGCTTGCCGTCGCAAAAGCGTTTACCGATAACGATCCCGACGGAGACGGTAAAAATGATACGTATGGTTTTAGCTTTAACAGTGCGAGCCTGCCGATTATGGACGCTATGTATCAGACAAGCTCAATTTGGTATTTAAACGATAATAATCAGCTGGAGTTTGGAATGGTGTCGGGCAGAAAAAAGGATATGCTTCAATTTGCAAAAACTGTCTATGAACAGGGAAGTATTGATAAAGAATTCTTTGCCGATAAAAATAATGTGAAGGCAAAGCAGCAGTGGATTACGGGCGAGGCAGGGATTTATTTCAATAATTATTACGCGGCGGAAACAAGAGAGCTTTATGTAAATAACCCTAACGCCGAGGTAGCTCCTCTTGAAGCGGTATCTACAAAATACGGGAAAAACGGATTATGGCAGGAAGCGCCTCCGAATATGTTTGCAATGATTTCAAACACCTGTAAAAACCCCGAGGATGCAGTAAAATATTTGGATTGGATGCTTGAAAAGGGCTGGTTTAATATTGTCTATGGGGAGGAAGGCGTTCATTATAATCTGGTTAAAGGCATGCCGAAGAGCATAGACCCTGAAAAGAACAAAAAGGAAATAGGATATTCGGTCGATTATGCGATTATGAACCAAAGAGACGTTACACCTGAAATGATGACGCTTCAGGCTGCGGATGACGTTCTTTCGCAAAAATTAGCAAAGCTGAACGGCGACGCGATGCTAACTGCATTAAAAACGCCAATGAGAAGAGATATACCATACGACCCTACAATTCCGGAGGTTTCTCAGATTTGGGCAGAGTTCAAGCCCATCGTTGATGAAGTAGTGGTAAAGGTAATGTTAGGCTCAGACGGGCTTACACCTGAATCTGGTTATGCTAAATTGGTGGATGAATGGAACCGTTTGGGCGGCGAAAATGTTACAAAGCTTGCAAATGAATGGTATCAGAAAAACAAGGATAGCCTTAAGTAATAATCATAAAAAATAAATTGGACAAATTAGAAAGTGGGGTAAAATTATGTTTAAAAGAACACTGTGTACTTTATTGGTTTTGCTTATGCTTGGAAGCATGATGACTATGGTTTATGCGGTTTTGCCTTTTGATGACGGTTTTGAGGATTATAACCCTGATACGGATTTACTGAGCAACGGCTGGGGATTGGTTGGCACCTCAAAAAGCGCAAGCGACGGATTAACGGTATACAAGGAAAACGATACGAACAAAGTTTTAAAATATTACGATTATCGTAGCGGTACTATTGAACAAACACAATTTACGGTAAAGAAAACTCTGGGCAACGATTTGACAGGAAAAGTAAAAGTTAAATTCAGAATGAAGGTAAATACAAGCAGCGACGGTAAAAGAATAAAGTTTAAAGACAGGGATATAGTCAGCACAAACTCCGGAAACGCTGCCGGCAGCACCAACACTGCGAATCAGTTGTTTCTTATCGGGCAATGGGGCGGTTACCTAAAAGGCCCTGCTGAATTTGGCACAATCCCATGGACTGATTCAAACGACTGGTTTGAGTTTGATATTACATTGAACCTAACGGGAACAGCGACAGGAAATACGGCGGACTTTATTATTACCAAAAACGGTGGAATACCGGTAGTGACGGCAAATAATGTTGCTATAGGCGGCACGGGGAAATTTCGGTGTATGGTAATTGATACCGACTATAACAAGAACACCGTGACAGCGTTTTTCGATGATTTTTATGCTGCGGAACTTCCTTCCGTAGAAGGAGCCGTATCAGCGGAAAATAATACAATATCAATGAAATCATTAACAGAGGTTGATGAGAATAATAATTCAATTACTGTGAATGTGACAAACGGAACCCCAAAAGACGGAGAATTAGCTCCGCAGGATTACGAAATTCAAAATCTGCCCGAAGGGATAACCGCCTCCGGTGCGGCAGGGGACAGCGTTTCCAAAACAATTACCTTTACGTTTGCGGGAGCCGCGGCGTCAAGTATCACAAGCGACGTTCCTTTGCAGTTTGTTATAAAGAAATCCGCAATTACAGAAAGTGACTTTTTAGACTCGCTTGCGATTTCAGGCGGCAGTTTAATATCGTTCGTGAAAAATATAGTGCTTTCGGCGTCCGACTCTTTGGTAAAACTCTCATCAATGAATTCTGTTGCCTCTGATAATAACACTTTTGCTGTGAACGTAACAAACGGAACACTAAAAGACGGCAGCTTAAATGCGGAGGATTATACAGTTACGGGATTGCCGGACGGGCTGTCGGTTACAAGCGCCGCGGCAGACAGCGCGGCAGGGACTGTCGTATTTACCGTGGGAGGGCTTGCGGCAAGCAGCATAACAGAGAATACTGCGTTATCCGTTGTAATAAAACAAAGCGCAATGCAAACGCCCGAGTTGTTCAGGGACAGTGCCGCATTGGGAAATATATGGATTGAAACAGCCACGAATACAATTGAATATAATGCGTTTACAAGCAGGGAAGGTAACGCATTTACTCCCGTAGATACAGATTTGTGGAGCGTTAGCAATGGAATTTATAAAGTAAATCTTGCGTCGGGCGGCTATAAATTTTCGTTTTATAATGAGCTGATGTCGGATTGTATTATAACAAGCGATTGCGCATGGCCGTTTTATAATCAGCAGACTGGTATTGTGACGAATTATACGGATGAAAACAATTATTATATGTTTATGTATGAATCGGCGGTTATTAACCGTTTTCGTATTGTAACAAATATCGGCGGTAAGAAAACCTGGGTAAACGGCGACGCGGTTGATCCGCAAATTATGAAAGGTAAATTAAAGTTTGTGGTGAACGGAAACAGCCTAAAGGGATATAATAATAATACTCTGGTCGTATCAACAACCCTGGCGGGCGGCTTGCCGGCGGGAAAAACAGGCTTGTTTGCAATGAAAAGCGATTCGACTTATTCGCTTAGCTCGACCTTCGACAATGTTACTATTTCACAAAAAGTAACCCAGCCTTTAATTGCGTTTGAAGATATTTCGATTTCAGACGCAAATGAATTTACAGGAAAAATAACCAATGTAAATATGCCGGCGGTTGATAATAAAGCGGTAATCGCGGTATATAAAAATAATCAGTTATATTCTGTATATGTAAAGGATTGCACTGGTTTGGCAAGCGGTGACAGCTATGCTTTGTCACAGCAGTTAAGCCTGCCGGAGGACGGAGAATATGAAACGAAATTATTAGTTTTTAATTCTTGGGAGGGCTTAACGCCCGTAAAAACAGCTTTGTATATAAGATAAGATTAAATAGGGGGCAGCATCAATTGCTGCCCTCAATAAGGCTATATATAACGAGAGGTGGCTTGTAATAGTGAAAAAAATACAAAATCTATTCGTGATAATTATTATGTTACTGAGTTGCTGCAACGTCATTGCGGAAACGGATGGTGTGGAAATCTATTCTGATACTGCGTCCGGCGGGTCTTTTTATGAGGATTTTGAAACTTATAATGTCGGCGACAGTATGCTTAGCAATGGCTGGTCTGTGGTTTCGGGTAACAGTGCGAGTGATGTTTTCGGTGTTACGCAATTGGGAGAGAATGTAAATAAGGTCTTAAAATATTATGATTGCGCTGACAACGGTGAGCCATCCCAATTTACGGTAAAGAAAACCTTAAGCGGCGACATGACCGGAAAAATTAAAGTTAAATTCAGAATGAATGTAAGTCCAAGCAGCGCCGGTAAAAGAATCAGATTTAAAGACAGAGACATAACAAATACATCCTCGTCAAGCACATCCGGCAGCCCAAACAGCGCGAATCAGGTGCTTCTTGTCGGGCAATGGAGCAATTATCTAAGAGGCCCTGCTGAATTCGGCAGCATCCCGTGGACGGACGCGAATGACTGGTTTGAGTTTGACATCACAATGAACTTAACAGGAACACCCACAGGAAATACGGCGGACTTTATCATTACAAAAAATGGCGGAACGCCGGTAAAGACAGTCAATAATGTCGCAATAGGCGGCACGGGAGTCCTTCGATGTCTGGTCGTTGATACGGATTATGGCAAGCCTACGTCTACCGCGTTTTTTGATGATTTTCAAATTTATCAGTTACAGCCTCCCCAAAATACAGAGTTTGCAGTATTAAACAGTAACGGAAGCGTGAATTCGGATATTAATAATTTGGCGCCTGTATCTTCATTTAAATTAAAATTTGAAAGCACAGCTCCCATGTCTGCGGCAGGCATAGCAAGCGGCATTAAGCTGATGAATAAAACAAAGGGAACACAAACAGGCGGACTTAAAGGAAGCATTGAGGGCAGTTTTGATAATGCCTTAAAGCGATATATTTATTACTATACTTTAACGCCGCCCGCACTTGACTCGGGAGATGAATACGGCGTTATGGTTACGGCTGACTGCGCTGACGATATGAATACTCATTTAGCGCAGGAAAAAGAATGGGCGGTGAAAGTATCCGCGAATCCTCTGGAAATTACAATGAATACAAATGTTACTGATACGGCTGCCGAATGCGATGTTAATATTATCAATAATTCAGGTGATAAAAAAGATCTTTTAGCTGTATTGGGAATTTATAAAGATAATATAATGAAAAACATAACGTCGCGGCTTATATCTGTTTTAAACGGCGGCAGCGCAAGTGATAAGCTGAGCATTAATAATGTTCCTGCGGATGGCCAGGCGAAAGCCTTTACTGTTGAAAAGCAGGGAACGAACATAATCTCGGAACCACTGACGGACTCCGCGCAAAACGGCATAATCAATATCGCGCAGCCCGCGCAGGATGAACCGACAAAGCTGGCGATTAGCGGAAACGCGGGAATAGGCAACAGCGAACTGAATTTATTTGTCTTAAAGCCTAACAAAACAATTTCCGATATTTCGGCGGATAATTTAGCGGCTTCGGTGCAGTACATAGACCACACAAAAACAGACGAAAACGGCAGCTATTCGTTTACATGGAAGAATGAGGACTCAACAGCAAGCGGATATTTCACTGTGGTGCTGCAAAGAGCCTACGGACAGCCGAATATAGCAAAGCAATTTTTCTATAATAATCCTTATGAAGCGCAGCAAACGGTAGACACCATGAAAGCTGATAAAAACAGCGCAATTGCCATTATGACCGGCAAGGCTTTGGTACTGGGGCTTGATATTGCAAGGTACGGGGCTTTGGGGACGGATGGAAAGCAGTATGTCAATCAGGATATTTTAAACGGATTAAATGATGTAAAAACGCCGTCTGACCTGCAAGGTTTATATAATCTTGCGGTAACCGTGCAGGAAATAAATTCAGTAACAGATAAAAATACCCTGCTTGCAAAAATATTTTCAAATGAACAATATCTTAGCTTAAAAAATTCTGACATATACGAAAACATGTATAAAAATCCTTCGTGGGTCAGCGCCGAAATGCAGCCTCAGGTATGCGACCTGGTTACAAAAGAGGATATAAAAACCGACGCTGATTTAACATTGAAATTTGAAGACGCCGTTATTTTCACTTCGCTGTCAGGCATAGGCAGCTACAAAAAATGTTATGATATACTGGCAAAGGCAAATTCCGCTTTGGGAATAGATTTTGACGGCTATAATTCGCTATCATCGGAGAAAAAGGAAATTGCTCAGAAGTTATTTGCAAAAGATATAGATAGCATGACAGACAGGGAAACAGTTGCGGCAAAATTTGCAAGCGCGGTTGAAACAGCGGAGAACACCAAAACAGGAGGCGGCAGCGGCGGCGGAAACGCAGGAGGAGGTTCGCACAGTTCGGTTATTAGTTCCGCCGCAGACTTAAGCAAGGCAGCCGAATTAATGCCGATACCGAGTGAAGACAAGGTGAAAACAGGCTTAACTGATTTAAAAGAAACGCCTTGGGCAAAGGATTCTATCGAAAAGCTATATAAATTCGGGCTGGTAAACGGATATGAGGATAATACGTTTAAGCCGAATAATAATATTACAAGAGCTGAATTTACAACGCTTGTAATTAAGTGCTTCGTAATCGGCACAGAAGAAGGAAAATGCGATTATGTCGACGTGGCAAAGGATGATTGGGCATATCCGTATATTGCGGCGGCAAGCAGCATTGGCGTAATAAACGGCAAGGACAGCGATTTTTTCGCGCCTGAAAGCAAAATAAGCAGAGAAGAAATGGTAACAATTATTTACCGTACAATGAAATATTTGCAGGTTGAACCTGATAAATCGCGCGGGAATTTATTGTTCAGGGATGAAAATGATATTTCAAATTTTGCAAAAGAGCCGGTTGAATATTTATACTCGGTCGGATTAATCAACGGGAAATCAGAGGACGAATTTGCACCAAAGGGTTTTGCGACAAGGGCCGAAGCGTGCAAAATATTATCTGATATAATTAGTAAAAGATAGGCGGTATACATAAATGAAAAAAATAATATTTTTCTTAGTTGCTTGTTTATTGTCCGCAGCTTTGCCAAACGGATTGGTCTTTGCTGAAACCATGAGTGAAAACGGTGAGAATAAATATACCGAAGAAATCAACTTTTTAAGCGAATTGAAAATTATTGAAGGAGTATATTCACCTGATGAAAATATAAGCAGAAGCGAGCTTGCGCTTATATTAATGAAGATGATGGGCTCAAAGGCCGTAGAGGCGCAGGCTCCGCAAAAGGCGGAGTTTACCGACGTGCCGGCGGAGCATATAGCGGCGGGAGCAATCTCGCAGCTGGTTAAATTGGGAATTATGAACGGGTTCTGGGACGGAAAATTCAGGCCGGATGATAATGTAACGGCAGTTCAGGCGGCAAAATCGCTTGTCAGCCTGACGGGCTATAATATTATCGCGGAGCAAAACGGCGGATACCCCACGGGGTACTGGCTGGTTGCCACGCAAAAAAATATACTCCGCAGTCTGCATACGGACATGCAGCAGCAGGTTAAAAAAGGCGAACTTGCGAAAATGCTGTATAATGCTTTGACAATTGATATTATGTCGGAGGGTTCGGTGGTCGGAGGAGAAATACAATATGAAAATGTGCAGGGAAAAAACTTATTAACCGAAAATTTTGACGTTTATTTAGAAAGAGGAATTATTGCGGCAACATCAGTTTCAAGCTTGTATTCAGGTATTGAGCTGGTGGGTAAAAACTGCGTTGTTATCAGCGGCGTTAGCTATTCCTATGATAAATTTAATTTAGAGCAGTATTTAGGCTACGATATAAAATTTTATTATCAGGATGATAAAAAGGATTTGCCCAAAATTATATTTGTATTTGACGTTAACGCAACAAATGATATTACAGTCATTAACTCAAGCGATATTATCAGCGTGCAAAACAGAAAAATTACATATTTTAAAAATTCAGCGGCTAAATCATATGAAATATCCAGAGCGTCGGATATAATTGTGAACGGCAGATTGATTGAAGATTATTCGGAATCTCTCATCGATGTTCCGCTTGGAAGCATTTCAATTATTGATAAAGGCGATGATATGGATTTAATATCGGTAAGTTTTATAGCCGAATATATTGTCAGCTCGGTGAATAAAAGCAACGAAACAATTTACGGAAAATACGGCAACGTAAAGCTTGAAACAAAAACAAGCGGCGTGAAGGCGAATATCAAAAGAAACGGCAGCGCAATTCAGGTCGGCGATTTATCCGCATGGGATGTGCTTGAAATTGCGGTTGATTCAATGAAAATTGACGGGTCGATAGACGGAATCAACGCAAATTATATAAGCGGCGACGTCACAACCGAAACAATATCCGGCACGGTAAGCGAGGTAAGCACAGATGGAATTAAGATTGGCGAAAAAGAGTATCAATACTCAAAAACATTCAGTAAAATAGCTGAAAATCCAAATATAGACGCGGAGCTGCCGATAGTCGGAAAGCCATATCAAATTTCACTAAACAGCAAAAAAGAGATTGCCGCAATCAAAGAGGATACTTCAACCATCAGCAAACGATACGGGGTTTTGATGGCGGTAGCCGTAAGCAGCAGCGTAGGGGCGAAAACGGAGATTAAGTTATTTAGTTCAGACGGCAAGGAGGAAATATATACGCTGCCTGAAAAACTTAAAATAGACGGTGTAAGCAGCTGTGCTTCTAAAATTATGCTTAACAAATGGGAGCAGCTTAAAACAACGGAGGGGGAAGCGCCCAATCAGGTAAGAATCGTACGTCCCGAAAATCGGTTAATCGCGTATTCTCTTAATTCTGAGGGGATTATAGCTGAAATAGATACCTTGCTGGAAAATGCCGTTTCAACTAAGGATGAGCTTAAAATGGGTCCATACATTCCCGGTACCGGCGACGCGCAAAAATACAAAGGGGGAGCTATGGGCACAAGCTTTCTGCTCAATGCAGGCACTATAAAATTCGTGTATCCTAAATATCCCGACCAGGATATAGACGATATAGAAAATTATGAGGTTGGCGATACTGCGTTCGTAGAGGCGACCGAATACGAATGGTTTAGAAATGTGTATTCATATGACGCCGCAGAGGACAATTTGGTAAAGGCTGTGGCAACGCTTCCGAAATATGTTAACACAAACGCTTCCATCAATATTGACGCAAAGCTAAGCGGAGGTTTCGTGTTGAAAATATTAGACGCGATTGATGAGGACAGCAATCCGTGCAAGAAAGTGTATTTTCTTTCAAATTCGGGGAGTATATCGAATGTTTTGGTTGCGGATATGAAAGATGGAATTAATCCTTTGCAGTGTGTCAAAAACCCTTGGCTTGACAATGAGAAAACAATACCCAAGCTTGTTCAGCAGGGCGATTATATTCGTTATTCGGTAAATGCCCAGGGAAAGCTGAGCGGTGTTGAAATTGCTCTAAGAACAGCCGATTTGGGAGAAATGCCCTATACTAATATAAAGAAAAACGGAAATCCTGTAGAGTTTGGCAATCAATATTATATTCGCGTGGCGTACGGGCAGGCATATTACAAGAATGCCGGTTTGGTTGTAGCGAAAAAAGCTGCGCGAAACGAATCGGGACAGGTAGTATATGATTATAACGACCCCGATACATCCTTTGATACATATAATATCGGTTCAACAAAAATCCTGAAATATAAACCAAATGAAAAATCTATTACAAGAATGATAACATCTGCGTTTAAGGACGATATTTTATCATATAAAGAGTTTGGCGGCAGCGCGACCATGATAATGCATGTGAGTTTTGACGCGAATAGTTCGTATATTATGATTTTTGATACAGAAGGGTAGGCGCGGGCATGAGTTGCGATATAGAAAATTTAAAGAAGCTTAACCGGTTATATGACGACGAAATCGGTTTAATCAGAGGAAAAACAAATCAGGAAATACATACAAGGCTAAAGCTGGGCTCGGATGTCCATTTAACAAGCGGTTCGCTTGAATACGCGATTGCGTTACTGGATACAGGCGAAGCCCAATCAATTGAGCGCAGTAAAAAAATTATAAATACCATGCTGAAGCTGCAGGACACTGATGAAAACAGCAAAACCTTCGGTATATGGTCGTGGTATTATGAGGAAAGCCTTGAGGAGATGAATCCGCCCGACTGGAATTGGGCTGATTTTTGCGGCAAGAATTTGATAGTAATTGCTAAAAAGCATAGCGGGTATTTATCCCCGGAGATGCTGAAAGGCATTAAGAACGCCGTATTAAGAGCGTGCTTTTCTATAAAACGCCGCGATGTTCAGCCTGACTACACGAATATTTCTATTATGGACTCGTGCGTTACCCTGCTTGCGGGCGAGCTGTATCAAAATGACGAATATTTTGTTTACGGTAAGCAAAAGTTTGAAAATATATTGGATTACGCCGTAAAAACAGGTGGATTTACAGAATATAACAGTTCAACCTATACGAGAATAGTAATTGAAGACATTAGTCAGTTTCTGGAGTATGCGCAGAATGAGAAAAGCAGGATTACGGCGAAAAAAATAATGGATATTGCATGGAGCTATGTCGCAATGCATTACCATGTAAAAACAGGTCAGTGGACAGCGCCCCAATCAAGATGTTACAGCACGCTTTTAAGTGATGAAGGCGATAAATTTATAAAATCCGCCGCCGCGTCATGTCCGGAAAAATATTTAACGTATTTCACACATCCCAGATTAAAAATGGAACGGGAGGTTTTCAGAAAAGGCACGGACAGTATGCCGAAGCAAGAGGCGGCGTGGTATATAACGCCGGATTATACGCTGGGGTCGTTTTCCACAATGGATATATGGTGCCAAAGAAGAAGCGTTAACGCGTACTGGGGCGATAAGAAAAACCCGAGATATTTAAATTTGAGATTGTTGCTTGACGATATGGATTTTGCCTGCGGGCATGTCCACACCTTGCAGGATGAGGGCAATTTGCTTGGTATAATTAATTTTGTATCAAACGGAGGCACCTACCATTTGCACTTCGACAGAATAAACGGCAGTATAAAGGCGCATGATTTAAGAATCCGATTTGAATTTTATACACAGCAAAAAAATATAATTTGCGATGATAATAAATTTTATTACAGTGATGAATATGTTCAGGTAACAATAGGCATTCTGAAAACGATATTTAACGGAGAAGATATAACAATAGAGGCAACCGCGAATGATTGCGGCATTAGCCTTGATGTGGTTTTATACAGCGGAAAAGAAACAACAATAGATTTTGAAAAAATAAAGCAAATCGGCTGTGCGTTTACTCTCTCAATAGGCGAAGAAAAATTAGAAAATGCAGTTGCCGCGGTTCATGAGGATGTTTTGTGCGTTGAAACAGTGAAATCAGGCAAACGAATGAAACTCGCTGCCGATATAAAACCTCAGACCTTGGAAACAGTTTATTATTCCAGAAAGGCAGAAAGCATATGAAAGACAATTATTTGGAACTGCTCGCAAGAGCAGCGGATAAAATGATTAATATAAGCCCGGGAAGCTTTACGGAAGGATGCCCTATCAGTATAATTGACGTAAACAAATGGGAATGGGCGCAGGGCGTTGGAATGTACGGAATGTTTAAATGCTATGAGCAGACAAAGGATGAAAAAATATTGAATTTTTTAATCTGGTGGTATGACAAAAGGATTAAGGAGGGGCTGCCCGAAAAAAATGTTAATACTATGGCTCCGATGTTAACGCTTGCTTTTTTGTATGAAACTACAAAAGACGAAAAATATCTGCCTGTATGTTTAGAATGGGTGGAATGGATTATTAATGAAATGCCGAAAACAGAGGATAAAGGCTTGCAGCATATAGTGTCGGGATATGAAAATAACGGCCAGCTTTGGGATGATACCTTGTATATGACGGTGCTGTTTTTGACAAAGATGGGGAGCGTTCTTAAAAAAACTGAATATATTGACGAATCCGTAAGGCAATTTTTAGTACATATTAAATATCTGTTTGATAAAAAAACAGGTCTGTGGTTCCACGGATGGAATTTTAACGGCAGACATAATTTCGGAGAGGCTCTGTGGGGAAGAGGAAACAGTTGGTTTACTGCCGGGTTGGTTGATTATTTGGATATATCAAAAATCGGCGGCGGAGTTAAGCAATATTTAATTGACACGCTCGCAGCTCAGGTAAAGGCATTGGAAAAATATCAGCATGAGGATGGAATGTGGAGCACATTAATAGATCAGACGGATACCTACAAAGAATGTTCGGCAACAGCCGGATTTGCATATGGTATACTCAAAGCGGTACGCATGGGTTATATTGACGATAGGTATAAGGAAATGGGGCAAAAGGCTCTCGAAGCTGTAATACGCAACATTTCACAGGATGGAACTGTTGAAAATGTATCCTACGGAACAGGAGTAGGAGATGACTTCCGGTATTATAAGGATATTAAAATATGCCCCATGACCTACGGGCAGGCGTTAGCCATATTAGCGTTAACCGAAGGAATGAAAATGTAGTAAGGAGAGCATAGTTTGAAAGAAACCGTATATTCTTCCAAGCTAAACAATCGCCTGCCATTTGTTTGCAAAACCTTATATTTGAAAACAGGCAGACGCGAAACTCGCGCTCTTATCATTCCTCTGCCAATTTCGGCGGATGAAGATAAGCGCTTTCATAAAATATTTTTGCCGCTGATATTGGCGGCGGAATGGAGATTAGAATGAAAAACAATAGCTGCAGATTGATTTGTATAATAGCTGTTTTATGTGTTTGCGTAGGTTTTGAGCCGTCTTTCGGTATGGAAACGTATGGGGCGTATTCCGTCATGAATATCTCATTTACTGATGAAACAGGCAATCCGGCGTTTGCGCTTAAGGCAAATCAGCAAATTACCGCAAAAGCGGTCATGCTTAAAAATTCAAATGAACAGGTGAATGCGATGCTTATTTTAGCGGTGCACAGCATGGATAATTCATTGAAGGCAATGGCAGCGTCGGAGCAGATATATTTAAATAAAGACGAATCGCGGGAAATAGAGGTGAAAATAACAATACCCTCCGGCTGCAACAGTGAAAACAGCTATTTTAGCACTTATATATGGGACGGCTTTAATAATCCTCAAATTGTGTATACCCCGGAATGGTATGAAACAACCTTTGAGCCCAAGCCTCCGATAAAAAGAGATGAAATTCATATACAGGTTAACAGTGAAAAAAATCAGGAATTTAAAGCGTTCGGAACCAGTATGAACGCAAGGCCTTTTGTCGGTTTTCTGCAGGAAGACAGAAAAGATGAAATAATGCGTCTTTTGTATAATCCGCAGGGTTTGGGGTTCAATGTATTAAGGTTATGGGGAAACATTGAAACAGATCCGATAACAAAAGAGGTTGTACTAAATTCGGGAAAATCATCATTTAAATCAGATTATATTGACAGCGGCGTCATCAAAAAGGCGATGGAGCAAAGCGGGGGAAAAGCAATTTTACAGCTTACGCCCAGCGTAATGCCGGACTATATGCTGGAGGACGCGGCAACGCAAATTGAGCTGACTTCAGCAGCGGCGATTGCAACCAAAGGCGTGGATATTGAAAACGGCGAAATGAAAAATTTCAGCAACGGTGATTGGGTTATTTTTGATAAATTCCCTAAAACGTCAAACCAATATACATACCTGAAAATTTCAGGAGCCGCAAAACGCGGCGGAACAATAGAAATTTCAGATCCTGATTCCAATAAGGTTTTAGGAAGCTATGAATTGGATGGATCAGGAGATGCGTATGCCGAAAAAACATTCAAAGTAAGCATGGTCTCAGCAAATATAAATCGCCTGAAGGCGACCTTTAAAGGCGGCAATTCGGAGTCGTGTAATTTGAGGTCCTTTATCTACGGAGGCACCAGAAGAATTAAAACCTCCGAAATTGATAATTATACCAAAATGGTCGCTTCCTTTATCAAAAAATTAAAGGATGAGTACAATATCAAAATTGATGTAACCGGAATCTATAACGAACCTCTTTTTGTATTTGGCGCTCAGCAGCTTGCCAAAACGATAAAATCAATGCGGCAGAACTTGGATTCAATGGGACTGGATTATGTTAAAATCATAGCGACAGAATCGGCTGAGGTTGATGAATACACCTTGTACGAATGGGGGCAGATAATCGCGGACAAGGAAGCGCTGGCGGCTTTGGACGGTTTTTGTTTTCACTCGTACGCGACAAACAGCTTTAATTATAAAGAAGATTTAATCAGCTTGATTGGAAATACGGGAAAAGAAATGTGGATGAACGAAGCGTGCGATACGGGCGCTGAACCGCAAAACGGTATAAAACCCGCGGAATTGGGCGCAAGCGTAATAGCCCGTCTGCTAAATGATATGAATTATGGCACAACCCACTGGATACATTTTATTGGAGCGGATCAGGAAGACCCGAAGGACAATGCCACAAGAATTATACAAACAAACTACGGCAAGGAAACGGATTGGAAATTAATTACCCAAAAATATGATTACTACAAGCAGTTTTTAAATGCCTTTGAATACGGCGCGGTATTCCGCCGCTGTTACAGCGAGGAAGAGGGCGCAATGGAACGTCCCCGGGGTAAAAAACCCAATATAAACGTTGCATTCGCCCAGAATAAGGACGGCTCCTATGCTCTTGGGATTGTAAATTCCAGCGTCAATAAGCTGTACGCGCAAGGCTGGGGAAAGCAAAATGACAGCAGATTTGAAACGCAGGAAAAAGTGACAATAACTATAGACGAGTTGAAAAATAAACCTAAGGTTTTATTTAACGCATATAAAAGCGGATATGGCGGGAGCAATATGCTAATCGGTCAAATACCGGCAATTAACGGCGTTTTAACAATAACCTTAAGCGGCAGCGATTTTATTACATTGCGCAGCGCGGAAAAGGAGACTGAAAAATGAGTAATTTAATAAAAAAACATTTTTTGCTTTTACTTATCATCAGCTTATTGCTGCCAGGCGCAATGCAAGGCTATGCAAGTGAAACAGGCGGCAGCTTAATTGTGGACGATACCTTTGAGAATGCAGGTCAGCTGGAAAAATGGGAGTTTTTATGCGCTTCAAACACATATGGAAAAATCGACCAAAACTATTCTGTTGCCGGAAAAAGCCTGATGCTTGCAGATAAAAATGACAATTTCGCGTCGCCGTACTATGAGGGATATGTTTCCGCGATAAGAAGGTTTGGAAGACAAAACGGGAAAATAACGATTGAGTTTTACGCGAAATCCGATAATATTCCAATCGGGCATGAAAATATAAAAATTGCTGCGGGAAATACTGCTATAGGTCAAATCTGGTTTTATAACCACGGACAGAACAGCCATGTTAAGCTAAGCGACGGGCAGGATTTTCATATGCTTACCAGACAATATTCAAATGTATGGAATAAGTTTAAATTTGAAATTGATTTCAATAAAAAAACAACAGATTTTTATATTGACAATATGGATACGCCTGTAAAGACGGTAAAGTTTGAAAATCAGGCAGACTATGCGGACAGAATAATTTTTGAAACGGGAAAACAGCTCGGCGAACATTCAACCTTATGGATTGATGAATTAAAAATTTACGGAAGCGAAATCCTTGCAAATGAAGTTTGTGTAGAAAACGGCAGCATGTCTGTCGCTCAAAACAGCTATGCGCAAATCAAGGCGTATATAAATCCTGTTTACGCAACCAATCAAAGCCTGAGATTTGTGAGCGGCGACAGCGCAATCGCAAGCGTTAACGAAAACGGGCTGGTATACGGCGTTAAACCCGGCGAAACGGAAGTGAGCGTTGTATCGGGAGACGGCAAAGCGAAGAACATCTGTAAAATTATTGTGGAAGAGACAAAAAATCAGGCGTTGACGCTGCAAACAAAATTTGACCCAAACACAAAAAAATTAACCGTTTACGGATTGAATCCAAACGGTGAAAAACAAAATACTGCGCTTGTAGTGCGGAAGGAAAACGGCGAAATTGACAATCTGACGCAAATTGAAAGCGGCGAAGGCGGAAAATACGAAATAAGCTATGTTCTGGATGAAACCAAAGCTGAGAAATTCATTCTTACAGCGACAAGCGGTGATGAAACGGCAACAGGCGTATTTGAGTTTGAACCGCAAACCGCTCCTGAGGTTAAAATATCTCCGGATTTCTTGGTTCTAAAGGTAAACGAAGGTAGAGAAGCCTCTCGTTTAATCAATGGAAACGCATGGTTTGACGGAAATGTAATTTGGACTACGTCAAATTATAATACAGGCTTTCCTCAAGCCGCGGGTTCAAATAATGTGAAAGTGTTCGGCAGGGAGGAAGGTGAGTTCAGATTGACTGCGCAAACGGATACCCCGCCTGCGGGGAACGCCGCTATTAAGGTTTATGTCAACGATGAAAAAGCGGATATAACCCAAACGGAGGATAAGGTCTGCGTGTCGCTCGGCGATTCTGTTTTGAAAACAAAAGCGGAGCAGGGCGGCGGAGCATACTACGGCTTGGGCTTCGCAAGCGTGAAATTTCTTTCGGGCGATATTAAAAACCAAGCCGAAGGTATGGACAGCTTGAGCGTAACTGCGGAATACAGGCGTGATTTGCCGGTTTTCAATCTGGATGAAGGATATAAGGTTGTATCATCTGTAGGTATAACTACGGATTTGCAAAATGAGATACCTGCCGTTGTGTCAATACCGTATTTAAATGAGCAGTATTCCGTAGATGAAGAATCATTAATTATAGGAGTTTTAAATAAGGACAATCAGATTGAGTTTTTGGATACAAAAACAGACAGCGCAAATAAAAATGCCATCGCAACTGTGAATTTGCCTGCAAACGTATATCTTCTGGAAAAAAAGAGCGTATTTTCAGATATAAACGGCAGCTACGCAAAACAGGATATTAAAAAACTTTCTTTGCGAGGAGTTTTTGATTATAATACAACCGCTTTTTATCATCCGGATAACGCCGTATTAAAAGGAGAATTTATTTATGCCGCGGCAAAAGCCATAGGTTTTAAAGAGGCTGATTATGCAAATTCTTTTAAGGACGTTGAAGGCACAGAATTTTATGCCGGATATTTGCAGGAATTATATGAAAAACAGATTATAAAAGGTGATTTAATGGGGAATTTTTATCCTGACGCCGCCTTGACAAGACAGGAAGCGGCCGTCATGCTTGCGAGAATGGCGGAAATATATCAAGGCTATGAGCCGGCATTTGAGCGGCTAAAGAGCTTTACGGATTATCAAAGGGTTGAAAGCTGGGCGGTTCAAGGCGTGGGCGCCATGATTACGGCTGGAATTATGAAAGGAGTTTCATCCTCATTGATAGGAGCGGACGAGACGATTACAAATGCGCAGGCTGCCTGCTTAATAAGTAGGGTTATCGGTTAAAATCAGTGGTTTTCTTGCGCAAAATTGGAGGATACGATGAGAAATATTAAAAAATATTTTTGTATAGCGGTTATATTATGTATACTCATGCAAATGCCTTGTTTCGTATTTGCCGAAGAAATCGACCAGCCCCTAGGCAATATGACAATTACAGTAGGGACTGCGCCGAGGCAGACATTCAACGCCTTTGGATTTGGTATGAATAATCAGGGAAAACACAGCGACCCTGCGGCGCAAAATGAACTTTATAAATTGGTATATGATGATTTAGGGACAAAATCAGTCAGGCTATGGTTTGCTGTGGATAAATATGCAATTAGTCAGGGAGAATATAATCTGGATGCCTTTAAAACAAAGTATGGAATCGGAAATAGCGGAGTTATTGAAAATGCAAAGGCTCACGGAGTAACGGAATTTCTGCTCGCTCCAACCAGCTTGCCTGCATGGATGAGAGGCGAGGTAGCGAGCGATATTACCGGCGCAATAAAGGCAAACGGATTGCTGCCGGAATACGCGAAGGAATATGGCGAAACGCTTGCCAGAGCCATATACGAACTCAAAACGAATGATAATATAGATATAACCGCAACAGGCATTTACAATGAATTGGATTCGGTAATGTGGGAGAGGGAAACCTATGAAGCGGTAAAAGCGTGCAGAACCAAACTGGACGGCTACGGGCTTCAAAATGTAAAAATAATTGCTCCCGAGCTTGCAAATAATGACAGCAGAGCAATATCGCATTTTAACTATGCGGTAGGGGATACCGAGGCATGGAATGACTTGTACGGTTTTTCTACCCATTCCTATAATATGGCTCCAAATAAGGCGGTAGCTGATTTGTTGGCGGCAAATCCAAAGCCGTTCTGGCAGACAGAAAGCTCCACAGTCGGCCCTGAGGATGCGGGCAATTATGAAAACGCGGCGACAACCGCGGCGCGTATGATGAATGATTTTAACCATATGGTGACAGACTGGTTTTATTTTATCGGATATTTGGGAAACGACCCGAAAGACAACGGAACAAGATTAATAATAACATACCCCGATCAAACAAGCGGCGTCGGATATTTAATTACAGAAAAATATTACTTTATCAAGCATATTCTAAAAACGTTTGACGTCGGCGCGCAAATGAGATTATGCACAAGCGATAAAGAAGGGGAAATGAATTACACATACGGGCGTAAAGGGAAAATCTATTCCGCGTCCGGGGTCAATCCGGACGGAACATGGAGCGTGGGTATACTAAATAATACAAACACAGATTTTGCCAACAGATGGCTTAGCAGTGATAATACATTTTATCAGCAAAATGCCATAAGGCCAAGTCAACCGTTTGATGTGACAATCAATATGACAGGTCTTGCAAAATCCGGCAGCCAGGTATTTAATATAGTCAGAAGCGGCCCCGGCGGAGTGAGGATACAAACAGGCGAAACCGCCGTATTCATAAACGGCAAAGCGACAGTAAGGGTCAACCCGTTTGAGCTTGTAACCCTGCGTTCGGTAAACGCCATTGAAGAAACCGTTCCGGAGCTGTCATATAAATATGATGAAAGTTTTAATGAATTTGAGCCTGACACGAATCTGCTGCAAAGCGGATGGTCGGAGGTTAACAGTAAAAGCGCGGGCGACAGCCTTTCGGTTATAGACGAGAACGGCAATAAGCGCTTAAAATATTATGACTGTGCTGATAACGGCGAACCGTCGCAATTTACGGTTAAGAAAGCACTGGATTGTGATTTGACCGGAAAAATAAGAGTTAAATTCAAAATGAAGGTAAATACCAGCGCCAATGGTAAAAGAATTAAGTTTAAAGACAGAGATATAACAAGCACAAACCCGTTAAGCAATGTCGGAAGCCAAAACACCGCGAATCAATTGTTTTATATAGGTCAATGGGGCGGCTATCTGAAAGGCCCTGCCGATTTCGGCGCTATTCCGTGGACCAATTCCAGCGACTGGTTTGAGTTTGATATTTCAATGAACTTAACGGGGACGTCCACAGGAAATACAGCGGACTTTATTATTACCAAAAATGGCGGAATACCGGTAAAAACAGCCCAAAATGCTGCAATCGGCGGCACGGGAAAGCTGAGGAGTATTGTAATTGATACCGATTACAGCAAACCGACTGAAACGGCTTATATAGATGACATATATGTGGAACAGTTACCGCCTGTACAGGGTGAAGCCTTAGGCGCGGATAACACTGCCGCAATGAAATCACCCACACAAATTGATGAAAATAATAATACAATTACATTAAATATGAAAACCGGAACACCCAAAAACGGTTTATTGGAAGCCGGGGATTATAAAATTATAAATTTGCCCGATGGTATAACGGTGTCGGGCGCAATCGGAAACAGCGCTGAAAAAACAATCAAATTTACATTTGCAGGCGAAGCCGCCGAAAATGTCACAGAGAACGTGCTGATACAATTTGTGATAAACTACAGTGCCGTTACAGAAACAAATCTAAATAGTTCTCTTCCGATTTCAGGGGGGAGTCTGCTCCCATGTTTTCAAATTGATGTACCTGTAAAACCGCTTGATATGCCGGAGGACGAATATCAGCTATGGCTTCAGGGAAGCTCGTATACTCCGCAGGGAGAAGGGTATATAACCTATGCGAGCCCCAAATTAACCTATGTGTCGGAAACTGCGATGAGTGTTCAATTGAATATAATAAACATAGGGGACAGCTTGAAAAACCCTGTAATAACAGTCGGTCAGTATTGTGACGGAAAACTGTATGATTATTGTGTTACGCGGGAAGACGTTTTACCTAATGGTTCAAGATACTTTGTTTCAAAAGAATTTGAAAGAGTTCAAAACGGAAGGATAAAGGTTTTTGTTTGGAGGGATTTGGTTAATTTATATTCGCATACGGAATGTTTGGAATTATCTTATTGATATTGACAAACAAAGTATTATAATCTATAATGAATAGATTACAAGAGGAAAGGAAAGGTATACGCATGAATTCAAAAAACTATGATTTGAATATAAATATACCTGTAAAAGAATATGCTGACGCGGTAGTTGCGGGCGCAGGTTCGGCAGGATGCTTTGCCGCAATACAAGCGGCGCGAATGGGCGCAAAAACAATACTGATTGAAAAAAACGGAATTCTGGGAGGAACAACCACTACCGCCAATGTGAATTTTCCGGGATTATTTCATGCCTGGGGAAAACAGATTATCGGCGGAGCTTGTTGGGAAGCGATTGAACGCACAGCAGCTCTCGGCGGCGCGGTTATGCCGGATTTTTCTATAGTTCCTGAACGGCATTGGCAAAATCAGGTACTGGTCAACCGTTTTGTGTTTGCGTCAGTGCTAGATGAAATGTGCATTGAATCAGGCGTAAAGCTTCATTTGCATACAATGCCTGCCCATGTTGAGGAAAATGAAGACGGCGTTATAGTAGTATGTGCCGGCAAGGATGGAATGTATGCCATACAAACAAAGGCAATTATTGACGCTACGGGGGACGCGAATATTGCCGGGTTGCTTGGCTACGCGCGCGTGCGCAGCAAATTTTTGCAGCCGGGTACATTAAGCAATAAACTAGATGGTTATGACATTGAAAAAGTAAACTTTAATGATTTGAAAAACAGGTTCAACAAAGCTTTGCAAGAGGGAAAATTATTTATTACAGACTGCCAATCCGCTCAAAATCCATTTCAGCAGGAGCTCTATGATCACAGAGTGAATATGCATATCACTGATATTGACGCTTCAACTTCGCTTGGAAAAACTCAAGCCGAGCTGAAAGCGCGTTTGACGCTGAAACGTATTGTTGCCTTTTTAAAGACAGTGCCCGGATGCGAAAATCTGCAAGTAACTTTTGTCGCGGATGAATGCGGAATTCGTGAAACATACCGTATTTCCGGTGAAAACACCATAACAAGTGAAGATTACTTAAACGGCAGAGTATATGATGATTCAGTGTGCTATAGCTTTTATCCGATTGATTTGCACTTGCATGATTCCAGCGGCATAAAGCAGATATTTCTTGAGCAAGGGGTAGTACCGACTATTCCGTACGGCGCGCTTATTCCAAAAAACTCAAAGCGTATTTTAACGGCAGGACGTTGTATTTCAGGGGATACGGACGCCAACAGCGCTTACCGGGTGCAAGCTACCTGTATGGCGACGGGGCAAGTCGCAGGCGCCGCCGCCGCAATTGCCGCAAAAGAAAACGTGTTTGTAAAGGATGTAAATTACCGGGAGTTATGTAAAGAACTAACTTTAAGCGGCGCTATTGTGCCGAATAACATGGAAACTAAATGATTATCAAAAACGGTGAACCTCACATCCCTGCATTTTTAAAATAATCCCGCTAAACTTGTCATAAAATTACAACCTGTACAATATATATGTATAAACCAATTAAAAAAGGGAGGTATACTTGTGCAGGAGTATAGTATTTATCAAGATATAGCACAGCGTACGCAGGGAGACATTTATATAGGAGTGGTAGGGCCGGTGCGTACAGGTAAATCCACATTTATAAAACAATTTATGGATTTAAAGGTGCTGCCAAATATCGATAACGCATTTAAAAAAGAACGCGCAAAGGATGAATTGCCGCAAAGTGCGTCAGGCAGAACCATTATGACAACGGAACCTAAATTTGTGCCAAATGAAGCAGTATCAATCAACATTGATAATGCAGAGTGCAGCGTGCGTTTGATTGACTGTGTCGGTTATATGGTTAAAGGCGCACTCGGCGTGATTGAAGACGGCGAAATGCGCATGGTTCAAACTCCATGGGATGTTAACCCTATACCCTTTAATACTGCTGCTGAAATAGGAACTCAAAAGGTAATTCATGAGCATTCTACAATCGGTTTAGTTATTACCACAGATGGAAGCATAACAGATATTCCCAGAGAGGAGTATATTGATGCTGAGGAGCGTGTTATAAAAGAGCTTAAAGAAATTAATAAGCCTTTTGTGGTTTTGCTTAATTCCGCTCATCCCCGCGGAGCAAATGCAAAGGAGCTTCAGCAGAGATTACAGGAGAAATACGGGGTTCCTGTTATGGCGGTATCTTGTTTGGATTTGGATGAAACTGACATCGCGAACATTCTTGAAACTATTTTATATGAATTCCCGTTAAAGGAAATTGGTATAAATCTGCCTAAGTGGCTTGATGCTTTAAGTAATACACATCCGCTTAAGGATCAAATATATTCTACTCTTAGAGAAACACTTAAAAATGTAAAGAAGATAAGAGAAGCAAAAACGGCTGTATCTGACATAGGCAGCTATGACTATGCAAAAGAAGCTAAAATAATGAATATAGATCTGGGCAGCGGTACAATGAAAGTTGAAATAGTTGCGCCGGACAATCTTTTTTATCAGATAATAAGCGGCATTACAGGCTTTGAAATAACAGGTGAAGATAAACTTGTAACGCTTTTATCAGAACTTAAAGAAGTTAAAATTAAATACGATAAAATTGCCTATGCTATAAGCGAGGTAGACGCAAAAGGCTATGGCATAGTTTGTCCTACAATTGATGAACTTTCTCTTGAAGAACCGCAGATTGTTAAACAAGGCAACAGGTATGGAGTGAAACTAAAAGCTTCTGCGCCATCCATACATATGATTAGGGCGGAAATTGAAACGGAGGTATGTCCGATAGTAGGGACGGAAAAGCAATCTGAAGAGCTTGTACATTATCTGCTTAATGAATTTGAAACAGATCCGAAAAAAATTTGGGATTCCAATATATTCGGTAAATCTCTGCATGAACTGGTTAATGAGGGACTTAATAATAAACTTTCTCATATGCCTGAGGAATCAAGATTTAAATTGCAGGAAACTCTCCAGCGCATAATTAACGAAGGCAGCAGCGGACTTATTTGTATTATTCTTTAGATTAACATGTAGGCGCTGATTATCGGTACAATGGCGGGAAGTTAAAATCATAGCTTCCCGCCATTTCCAAATTATTTACTCAGCATATACAAAAGTCTTAAAGCGTGAACGTTTTCATCTGTTCTTGCGCGGTAATAGGCGTCTTTAAGCTCATTATTCTTTTCCGTTAATATATACTGCTCGCCGTATTTTCTGAAATCTCCGCTCTCATCTAAAACTCTGTCGCGCAGAATATTTTCAAAGGAATCAGAAATAACCGGCTGTTTTATTACCGGATTGTAGCTTCTGCCGGTTAACGACCTGTAAATACGTTTGAAAGTGTCGGCGTGAGAATGTTCATCTTCGGAAAATTCGAGTAAAAGCTGTCTGTCCGTTTCATCAGGCGCTATCTTTGCAAGCTCATAATAAAGAGCAGAATCACCTAATTCTGCATCTATGTACATTTGAAGTTTTTGCGCAGTTGACATTTCCATAGAAATCACTCCTTGAAAAATTTATTTATACAATATAATATATGAATTATATTTTAAATTGTTAAATCCTTAAATTTAAAATATTTCTAAGCCGTTGAAAATGGTATTATTATAAAGAAAAATGTAATTATGAAAAATTTTCTAAAAAAAAATTAAAAAAAACTATTGACAAATATAAAATTATGTAGTATTATAAAAATGAACTTAATACTTAGCAAACTTGTCAAAAGGCAAGGACGCAAAGCTATAGGGTCTTAGGATTAAAAAATCTATGACAGCCAGTTGCATTTACATAATCCATTTGGGTGGGATCTATTGTGCAACGTGGGAACGTTGCTTTTTTGTATCATACAAGAAAGCGCGGACAATCATATACTTAGCAAACTTGTCAAAAGGCAGGGGCGCAAAGCTATAGGGTCTTAGGATTAAAGAATCTATGACAGCCAGTTGCATTTACATAATCCATCATATAATAGGTGGGTTCTAATGTGCAACGTGAGGAACGTTGCTTTTTTTGTATCATACAAAAAAAGCGCAGACAATTAAATACTTAGCAAACTTGTCAAAAGGCAGGGACGCAAAGCTATAGGGTCTTAGGATTAAAAAATCTATGACAGCCAGTTGCATTTACATAATCCATTTATAGATGGATTAATTCGTGCAACGTGAGAAACGTTGCTTTTTTTGTAAATAAATATAGAAGGTGATGCCGATGGTTATAATTTATCTTTCTGTTATATTACTTGGAGGCTTTGTAGGAATTTTTCTGGAAAAGGTTTCAGTATATTTAATAAACAAACGGGTAAAAGAACCGATAATACATAGATTTTCCGGAAGTTTTATAAAAACATCTTTATGGGTTCTGATAAATTCAATTGGATGGGTGATTGCGTTAGCCATTGGGGGATTGAACCTGCAAACAATTGAATTTGCTTTACTGTTTTCAGCCAGCTTGGTACTATCAGCGGTTGATATAAACATAAGAAAAATACCAAATGAAATTATTCTGTTTATACTAATTATAGGTGTTGTGTTTTCTGTTATTAATAATAAATTACAGGATAATTTAATAGGGTTGATTGCAGGATTCGTGATTTTCTTCTTACCCGCGCTAATCGGAAAAGGAGCAGGGCTGGGTGATGTAAAATATGCAGCCGCGGTTGGATTATGCTTAGGTATTTATGATTTCTTATCTGCTGTAATTATAATGACATTTGTGCTATTAATATATACAATATATATAATGCTTAAAGGTAAGGGAAATCTTAAAACAAAGTTAGCGTTGGGGCCTTTTTTAGCATCAGGTTTTGTAGCTGTAATGCTGATTAACATACTAAATGTAAAATTTACAATTTTTGATTTGGAAATGTTTTTAAACACAATAAAATGATTGTAAAAGTTCAAAAAGACTTTACATATAAATCAAAAAAATAAATAAAAAGGAGTAAAAGAGAATGAATGAAATGTTAACAAGACTCGTAAACGAAGAAGATGGACAAGGCATGGTAGAGTATGGTTTAATTATCGCAGGTGTAGCGCTCGCAGCAATTGCTGCAATCTGGCTGTTAGGTCCAAAAGTAAGCGATATGTTTACTAATGCAAAAGACAGATTAGACGGACCGGCGGCAACCTGATAATTAGCTGAATAACCACACACACTTATTAGCTGCATCTGTAGTAAGTATATTCTTAACAGATGCAGCTAATATAATTTATATTAAAATAATTGTGATTTATATATTTTATATAATTATCAGGTAGGTGAAAAGGCATTATGTTTTGGCGTATCATAAAATCAATCAAAAATGAAAAAGGACAGGCTGTAATTGAACTTGCCATAACATTACCTCTGCTTATAATGATTATCGGCGGAATAGTTGATTTCAGCTGGATATATTCAAATCAAAATATAATAAGTCATTGTTCCAGAGAAGGCGCAAGATATGCTATAGTACATGCAACCGATTTAAATGCCACAACAAAAATAACAAATTACACAAAGTCACTTGCTTCATCAAACCTGGCTGATTCCATAACTGTTAATATAAAATTCTCAAATACTTATTCACCCAGATTAGGAGATGTAACAATTACTGTTAGCGGAGATGTAAATATTTTAACGCCGATTGTCGGCATTTTTACAAAAGATCAGAAAATGAATTTGAGTTCTTCATGCACTATGAAGGTGGAATAATAAATGATTAAAAATATTTTCATTAAAATAAAAAATGAAGAAGACGGAGCTATAATTGTACTTGTTGCTGTGTCAATGGTTGTATTTTTGAGCTTACTTGCGTTAACTCTTGATTTAGGTTTAGCTTATCTTGAAACCGGAAATTTGCAAAAGGCAGCTGATGCCGCTGTATTTTCAGCAGGAAGGTTGCTTCCGGTAGAACAGACGAACACAACTGCTATAAACGAAATTAAAAACAGCGCAATTAATTATGCGCAGTTAAACGGCTACAGTGGTCTTACATTTGATGAAATAATATTAGGAAATAGTGTTGGTGGAAATTATACAACAATTAAAGTTATTTTAAATAAAAAAGTTAATATGAGTTTTGCTAAAATTTTCGGGGTAGGCTCAATTGATATAATAAGAAGCGCTAAATCAAAGCTTTCTCCGAAAAACAAAATGACAGGAGTTACCCCGTTGGGTCTTTCTAAAACCACATTTGACGCCATGCTGCAAAGCGGAAATAAAGAACATGTAGTATTAAAATACGGTTCAGAGGGAGGAACTCAAGGCTTTTTCGGCTCTTTAGACCTTAATGGAAATGGTGGAGGCGCAAGTGATTACAGGCTATGGATTGCGCATGGATACACTGGTGAAGTAGTCATAGGAGATGTGCTGCTATACGAACATGGTAATATGGTGGGGCCTACTTATCAAGGATTTTCTGAAAGATTTAATTCCTGCACTCATTACGGCGCGACGTCGGGCGGAGAGGGTTGCACGGCGGAACATTATGATTCGGATTGCCCGAGAGTGGCAAAGGTAGTTATTTACACTGTTAACAGTTCATATATTGCGACTGTAAGCGGTTTTGCATCATTTGTTCTTGAATCACAAACAAATGATGGATATATTACAGGCTCATTTATTGAAACTTTAGCTTACGGCGGAAGCAGTTCGGGCGGAAGCGCGGGTTCAAGCGGTGATTTCGGCACTTATAGTCTAATGCTCGCGGATTAAATAATTTATTGGAGTGTTAAGTTTGAATAAATTCAAACTTAACATTAAACGTCGCCTGCCATTAGTTTGCGAAAGCGTATATTCGTAAACAGGCAGATGCGAAATTTAATCTCTTTTCATTCCTCTGCCAAATCCGGCGGGTGAAGAGAGAAATAATTCATAAAGTTTTGTGACGCCGGTTTTTACGGCAGAATGGAGATTAAAAATGAAGAAACTAATTTTAATTGCTTTGATAATGTCAATATTAACAGGTTTTGCGGTTTATTACTATGCAAATAATCTTGAAAGAAATCTTAAGGTTAAAACGGTGCCTGTAGCTGTTGCGGTTAAAGCGATTCCCAAAAATACTGTAATTACAGCTGAAATGGTTTCGATTAAGCAATTTCCTCCGGAAGTTGTAAATCAACTTGCCGCTAAAAGCCTTGATGATGTAAAAGGCAAAATTGCAAAACAGAATATTGAAGCGGGTGAGCAGATATTTACAAATAGATTAAATAATCCGAGTTCAAAAAGTGAGGGTCTGTCTTATTCAATTAAAGAGGGTTACAGAGCATTTACTATTCAAACGAGCGAGCTTTCCGGAATTGCAGGGCGGCTTAGTAAAGGTGATCATGTCGACATTATTACAATTATACCTGATACAAATTCACCTACCGGAACAGCGCCAAAGATGGTTAAGGAAAATGTAGAGATTTTGGAGCTCGGAACAAATCAGCCGGCAACAACTGAAGAAAAAAATGCTGTTGTTTCTTATTCATCAATTACATTATCGGTTAAGGCAGAGGATGTAATAAAATTAAACTATTTATTATCAGAAGGAAAATATAACTTAGCTCTTCGTTCAGTTTTAGATGAAAAGGTTATTTATCCCGAATCTTAAACGAATTAATGCTTTCAAATCAGTGAAAGGAAATTATTTATGGAAAAAATTAAGGTGATGATTGTCGGCAACAATGATAACAGAATATTTGAAATAAAAAGTCTTCTCGGTAATGAAGAGATTGCTTTTGTAGGCTTTGCAAAGTTTGGGGATTCCGCGATGGAAAAAGCTATAAGCCTAAAAACAAATGTCATTATCATGCAATGCGATAATGAATATGCAGAAGCTATCGATTTGGCGGAGAATGTATATGTAAAATTGCCCGGATGCAGCGTTATTATTTTATGTGAAAAACTCGATGTGGAAATTATCGAAAAGGCAATGCGTGCAGGAGTGCGTAAAGCGCTGCAGTTTCCAATAGATTCAAAAACTTTAATTGATAATATAAAAACAGCTTATGGTATGGAACATTCAAGAGTTATGAATACCGGTTCTTCTACTGTAAACATGCAGTCAAGGGTTATTACTGTGTTCGGTGGCAAAGGCGGAATTGGGAAAACTACCATCACGGTTAATTTAGCGGTCGTTCTCGCAAATATGGGTAAAAAAGTAGCGGTCGTTGATACTGATTTGCAATTTGGTGACGCCAATGTTTTTTTTGATATAGATTCAAAGGATACAATAGCAGAATTAGTTGAAGACAGGAACGCGTCGGATATAGACACAATTAAACGGTTTACTTATCTGCATCATTCCGGTGTAAGCGTTTTGTGCGCGCCTAAAAGCCCTGAATATGCTGAATATGTATCAGCAAAGAATATTGAAACAATTATAAATACAATGAGACCATATTATGATTATATTATTATTGATACTGCTCCTACTTTCAGCGACGCCTCAATGACAGCAATTGAAAGCGCCAGCCTTGTGCTTCTGGTTTCATGTATGGATATTTCTACCTTAAGAAATACCAAAACAACGCTTAATATATTGGATTCATTGCAGCAGAAGGATAAGGTGGAGGTAATAATTAACCGTACTACCGATGGAATTATAACGTTAAAGGATATTAACCGCGTTTTAGATATGCCAATAAAAAATAAAATTCCATTTGACTTTAAAACAGCTCTTACCTGTCATAACAAAGGTGTTCCGATTGTTATCGAAGCTCCGAGAACAGTAATAGCGCAGGAAATTATCCAGCTTGCAAAGAGCGTAATTAAACTTATTGATAATAAAGTATAATAATTATTTGCATGGAGGCACAATATGGGTCTTTTAGAAAGAATGGAAAAACAAAGGATAAATCAGCAGAATGAGCAGTCCGGAGATGAAAACAACAAGCAAGTCGGACGTTATGTTGACATATATGAAGATTTAAAAACAAAGGTTCACCAGGAAGTAATTAACGAAATAAATAAAAGTAATATAAAAATAGACAATAAAGAAAGCACCGGAGAGCTTGCAAGAATTATTGATGAAATTCTTGAAATAGAGGCGGGGGATATAAACCGAAGCGACAGAACGAAAATAGCCACTGATATACTTAATGATATTGCGGGACACGGACCGCTTGAGGTGCTTTTGCAGGATTCCGATGTTTCGGAAATTATGGTTAACGGACCCAATAGGGTTTATATAGAAAAAAAAGGAAAGCTCCAGCTTTCGGATGTAGTATTTAAAGACAATGAACATGTTATGAACATCATTGACAGAATTGTATCATCTATAGGCAGACATATTGACGAGTCAAGCCCGATGGTTGATGCCAGGCTTCAGGACGGCTCGCGTGTTAACGCTATTATTCCGCCTTTGTCACTGATAGGTCCGGTTATTACAATTAGAAAATTCTCAAAGAAACCTATAACGGTTAATCAATTAATCGAGTTTGGCTCTTTGTCAAATAAAATGGTCTCCTTCCTGGAGGCTTGTGTAAAAGGAAAGCTTAACATTATCGTTTCGGGAGGTACAGGAAGCGGTAAAACAACATTGCTTAATGTATTATCCAGCTTTATACCCGATAATGAAAGAATTATAACAATTGAGGATGCGGCTGAATTGCAGCTCGTTCAGGACCATGTAATAACGCTTGAAAGCCGCCCTTCCAATCTTGAGGGTAAAGGGCGTATTGCTATTCGTGACCTTGTTGTTAACGCACTGCGAATGAGACCCGACAGGATAATTGTAGGTGAGGTGCGTTCCGCTGAAACATTAGATATGCTTCAGGCTATGAATACAGGCCATGACGGCTCTCTTACAACAATACATGCCAATACTCCCAGAGATTCAATATCAAGAATGGAAACAATGATTATGATGACTGGTATGGAATTGCCTCTTAAAGCAATCCGCGACCAGATTGTATCAGCGATAGATGTAGTAATTCAACAGTCGAGACTGCGCGACGGCAGCCGTAAGGTTATTAATATAACGGAAGTAAACGGTATGGAAGGCGACACTGTTGTTATGCAGGATATATTTACTTATGAAACATCAGGCCAACTGGACAGCAACGGCAAATTTAAGGGTAAATTTATAAGCACCGGAGTAAGACCTCATTGTTTAGAAAAAATAAGGCATAATGGTGTCAGTATAAGTGACGATTGGTTTAGAGATTAAAACAGATGGAAGGTGTAAAGTAAATGAATAAATATATTATAGTATTACTCTCGGCTTGCACCATATTTACATTTGTTCTGGCAATACTTAAACTGATTTTTAAGGATAAGCTTATCATTTTAAATAGAGTTCAAAAGCTCACTTCAAATGATAAAACAGATATACAAGCCCAAAAAATAAAGAAAAAGAAAAATGAAAGAAAACTTGATACAAAAATTAAATTTTTAAAAAGGCTTGCAAATGAGCTGTCAGTATCAGGAATTTTAATGCGTCCATCCGAATTCCTTTTTATGTGGGCTTTGGTTACACTTATTCCGGCAAGCTTGTGTTTGGTATTCAGCTTTGATTTTATTGTTGCTTTCGGAGCGTTGCTTTTAGGGTTATTTATACCTCCTTTTATTATGTTTATTAAGAAAAATAAAAGAATTGAGCTTTTTGAAAAACAGCTTGTTGAAGCTGTGGCTATAATATGCAACTGCTTGCGTTCCGGGCTTACCTTTCAGCAAGCGCTGGAAAGTATAGCAAGTGAAATGCCCGAACCAATATCAAAAGAGTTTGGAAGGGCACTTCGAGAAATTAAATTGGGAAATTCACTTGAAAAGGCGTTAAATAACATGGGCATAAGATTAAACAGCAAGGATTTTATGCTTATAGTTTCTGCGGTTCTGATTCAACGTCAGATAGGCGGTAATTTATCTGAAATATTATCAAACCTTGCAAGCACTATTAAAGAGCGATATGAAATTAAAAGCGAAATTAAAGTTTTAACCGCAACAGGAAGAACCTCCGGAATGGTTGTAGGGGCGATGCCGATTTTAATTTTATTATTTTTTATGATGATTAATCCTTCTTACGTTAGGTTATTTTTTGAATCGTCTTTAGGTATAGGCATGCTAATAGCGGCAGGAGTTTTAGAGGGAATAGGATTCTTAATTATAAACAAAATAGTAAATATTAAGTTTTAAATAAATGTAGGTGAAATAAATGACTTATTTAATATTAAGTATGTCACTATTGGTATTCTCGGTAATTATAACAATTTTTTATAACGCGGCATTAAAATCGGATAATAAAAAGAGAAGACTCAATATGATAATAGGCAGCTATAGAAGCGATTATGACGCAGATTTGGAAAAACCATTTTTTCAAAGATTTTTATTTCCGATTTTTATAGGCGCTGTAAAAAAATTGTCTAATATTTTGCCTAAGAATAAAGGGAAAAATAAAAACACTATAGAAAAAAGCATCAGACTTGCCGGATTGAATTTATCCGCAAATGAATTTAACGCTGCAAAGCTTATGTTTTCATGTGGATTTACAGGGCTTGCAATAATTACCACTGTATTTATACATTTATCTTTCGAAGTGGAATTTGTTATTGTTTTTTTCAGCTTTATAATTTCACTTATTATTCCGATTTATTTTTTAAAATTTAAAATAAGCAGCCGTCAGGAGGGAATAAGAAATCAGCTTCCTAATGTACTGGATTTATTAAGCGTATCAATGGAAGCGGGGCTTGGGTTTGACGCGTCCTTGGTTAAAATAGGTGAACGTTTGAACGGACCTTTAGTGGATGAGCTGAACATGGTTTTGATTGAAATACAATTGGGAAAACCCAGGCGTGAAGCATTAAGAATATTAGCGGAACGCAGTACTGTTGAGGAGCTTAAAACTTTTGTCAGCTCTATTGTGCAGGCGGATCAGCTCGGTATTCCAATTAAAAACGTTCTCCATACACAGGCACAGCAGCTGCGTAAGTTACGTAAACAAAGAGCAGAGGAAAAAGGGATGAAGGCTCCGGTAAAAATGATGCTGCCTCTGGTCGTCTTTATATTTCCTGTTTTATTTATTATACTTTTAGGTCCAACGGTTTTACAGATAATGAAACAATTTACTAAATAGCTAATAAGCTGTGAATTAACGTATCCCTCTTTTTTATATATTCTGTGGGGGCAAGCCCTGTCGGTTTGCCCTACTACAGAAATTGGATAATATTAATGAACGGAGAAGCATTATGAGATGGTATAGAGTAATAATTGAAGACACAATAATAGCTTATAATATAAAAATTGCAGATAGCTTCTTTAAAAGACTGATGGGTTTACTAAACAGAGATAAATTAGAAAGCGATGAAGGTCTGTTACTAAAAAAATGCAAACAAATTCATACCTTTGGTATGAAATTTAATATAGACGCAATTTTTTTGAATAAAGAAGGAGAGATAGTGTATATCGAATTTAATATGGGTGCGGGCAAAATAAGCAAATGTATAAAAAATTCCTGTCAGGTTCTTGAATTAAGGGCCGGAACAGCAGATAAATTTAATATCAGGCTTCATGATGTTGTAAAGTTTGATACACTATAATAAGCCCTGATGAAATTATGAAAGGAAGATTAAATTGGAGAATGTAAAAGAAAATAAATTAAGTGATTTTAGGAATGACAAATTTAATCTTGAAACCGAAGTTGTTTTTGGCAAAAAAATATTCGGCGGCTATAAAAAGAAAGAGGTATTGCAATATATAGCTGATTTAAAATCCAGGCTTACAACTGCTGAACGTTCTTTCAGTGAAAGGCTGGAGGAGTATGCGGCAATGTCTTCAATGCTTACACAGGAACGCGATAAATACATGAAAATGGTGCAGGATAATGAATTGGATCATTCAAAATATCGCGAGCAAATAATATATTTACAAAAAGAAAAAGAGGAACTTAACTTAAAAATTAATGAGTTATCCGAAACCGCGCTTGATCAAAATGAAATTGCAATTTTCGAGGAAAAGCTGGTGCAAAACGAGGAAATGAAAATCCGTATATCGGATCTGGAAGAAAAATTGAAGGAATACGAGAAATATAAGGAACATAATGAAGAGCTTCAAGATACTATTGGAAAGCTTGAATTATCTATAAATGAATTAAACAGCCAGATAGAGGAGTATTCCAAATATGAAATAACCAAAGACGAATACGAAACTTTAGTTTCCGAAAATGAACTAATAAAACAGCAATTCGATGATACTATGTATGAGAAAAGCATGCTTGCGGCAGAAAAAAATGTGCTTATCGAAAAAAACAGACGTTTAGTGGAAAGCCTGAATGCAGCTAACGAAAAAAACAGAGAGCTTAGGGATTCTAATTCAAAAATCAAGCTGAAAACTAAGAAGATGATGGCTAACTTTGAATCAAAGCTTTATGAATGCAGTCAAAACCATAAACAAAATATTGAGCAGATAAGCGAAAATGTTAAAAGTGTTCTTAACATAATTACATATGAAAATATGGATATAACAAAACTGCTTAGCATAACAGATGAAAATATTGATTTTGACGATGATTTAAAAGTCGAATCAGAAAATGAAAAGCTTGATTAAATAAGCGTATCCTCCCTTAATTATATATTGAAAAAATCTTACCTTTTGGACTGGAGGTAAGATTTTTTTATCTATTAATATTGACAAAATAGCAATCAAATGGTATTCTTATTATATATTGGTTAATGGAGGCTTTAGTTTGAAAGAAACCGTATATTTTCCTAAACTTAAAAATAAATCGCCTGCCATATGCTTGCAAAAGCGTATATTGCGGGACGGGCAGATGCGAAATGGAGCTAAAAATGTTTAATTTAAAGCTTACACATAATATAAAACACAATATTGATGGAAATGAAAGAGCTTTACTTTGGACAGAACTGATATTTGCTGTTATTATTGCTGTTTTATCTTCACTGGCTGCTTTTTCTACGCTTTTATTCTGCCCAAATAACGTGTACCCTTTAACTGCCGATAGTATGGGGCATCTTACAAAGGTGAGATATCTGGCTGAATGTTTCAGCAGATTTGAATTTCCGTCATGGTTTCCGCAATGGTATAACGGATCTACGGTTATGCAGTATTATCCGCCGCTTTCTTATATTATAATGGCTGTTATTGAAATGTTTTGCAAAAATGTAACATTAACATATAAAGTTTTTTGCTTTTTAATGCTGTTTATCGGTGGTATGGGTATATGGGTATTCTGTAGAAAGTATATTGGAAAATGGTGCGGCTTGTTCGGAATTGCCACCTATTGTATGCAGACGTTTTTAACACGCTCGCTGTTTGGAGCGGGAGTTTTGGCGCAAGGCCCGGTATTTGCGCTGTCACCGTGGTTTATTATAATCGTGTTATCTTATGCCGATACGCCAAGAAAACGGAACTTCGCGTTATCAGCGATTTTTACGTTTTTATTGATATTAAGCCATGCGATGCATGCTTTTATAGTATGTTTGTGTATAGCGGTAGTTCTATTTTATTTTGTTTTAATTAAGAGAATTAAATTCTTTAATTATTTCACGCTTGGCGTATCTATGGCAATTGGTGCGATGCTAGCGGGATACTGGTGGATGGTAGGCGCTACCGGTTTAGAAAATCCCGGCATACCATATCTGCTTGAAGAAGCAGGCTTGCTTTATACGGCAACCTTAGAATGGTATCTTCCGGGAGAAGGGAATAAGGCGGGGCTGGTTTTCGCAATTTCCATTACTTTAGCGTGTATTGCTGGGTTTTTAGTATATTTATATTCAAGCTACAAACATAAAAATAATAAAAATGATAAATATTATTCATTGTATAATATTTTGCTTACTTTTTTTACTTTTATTTTTTCGTTTGGACAATATAATCCGCTATTTAAAATAGTACCATTGTACAGAAGCCTTGTACCCGGCAGAATTTTAAGCTTATCAGCAGTTTCGGGCGCAATTGTGTGCTCCTACCTTTTATACAGCATAATTCGGTTTACTAAAGGGAAAAATGTTTTATTAAGAAGCGTTTCCGCTTTGGTGTGTGTGGGTATAATAAGCGCTGTATTTATACAGATGAATCCGTATAAGGATAAGCATGAGATAATTGACGTCAATGAATTATACGATAAGGTCATGAGTATGAACAGCGGTACGGGCGGCCTTTTTGATAAAGGAAGATACGAATGGATTGCGCCGGTTCACAGCGGGGAAACATATTTCCCTGTTATTCATGGGTTTAATACAGCCGACGGCTGGAATATTGAAGGAACACCTCATAACAGATCCATTTGGAGCTATAATGTTGCTTTAGTCAGCGAATGTGAGGAGTATGTAATAAAGGATATGCTGTTTTGGAATGTGCGTTCAATTTTTACATTGAAAAACAGAACGAGGCTTAGAGAGAGTATAGACAACAGCATATATGATTTAAAATATGAAAAAGGCGTAAATGATTGGAATTCGGGAGTTTTATATACAAGCGATTTGCCGTCCTCGTATTTTCTGGTTGATAAACGCGACTTTTTAATTTCAGGCAAAGGCTCGACGCCGCTAACCCTTGAATTTCCTTTTATGGCTAAGAATACAAGCAATTATTTATCGGATTATCCGATAGATAAGCTCAAAAAATTCAAGCTTATCTATATTGCCGAACCTCCTGTTGAAACAGAGGAAGAATCAAGAAAGCTTGAATCCATTATAAGGGAGCTTATAGAAAACGGAACGGAAGTGATAATCGAACCGTCGAATGATCAAACAATTCCTTTGTTTGGAGTAAGCGCTTTTGACATAAACTTTGAGAATGATCCGGTTTTAAAAAAGGTAGACCCCTCATTTAAAAGCAGCGTTAATGAAATAAATTTTAATGAAACCGGAGTTTCAAGAGCAATAAACGGGTTGGACGAGGTTTATTATAAATTATTTTCAAATAACGGAAGGCTGCAAAACGATATAATAGGATCAAAAAATATTGGCAGCGGTAATGTATATTTTATTGGAATGCATTTAAGCCAATACTTAATATCAAGTCAGATTTATATATACGGATATAATAAGGAAAATACATATCCATACGCAAAACCGGTTAAAACTTTACTTGAGGATTTATTTAGCCGGTTTGAACATAATAAAAGCTTTATGCCGGACGCTTTTCCGGTAAAATCCTCTGATTGGAATTATAAGGGCTGCAAATTTGAATATGAGAGCAATTCGCCTCAGCAGGTAACTGTTTCCGTAAGCTATACACCGAGATGGAATATAACCGTTGACGGTGAAAAAATACCTGTAACGCAAAGGGAAAATCTTATTTTGCTGGATTTGCCCGAGGGACGACATAAAGTTGAAATGCATTATGGAATTACGGTTTATGGTTTTATCGGGTATGTTTTCTCATTTTTTGGGCTGCTTACTTTAATTATACATGTACTTTTTTATAAAAATATATTGGATTTGTATCTTAGCATAGGAAACAGATTAGCAATATATTTTGAAATGATAACTAATAAAAGGCTGCCGCAAAAATAATGGCAGCCTTTTATAGGAAATTGAGCTTAATTAGGAGCGTTACCACTTGAAATCTAATTAGGCTTTCCTTAAAAAGTTCAAAAAGTGGCATAAACACTGGACATTTTAGCATTTTTATGATATAATATCTGTATAAGAAAAAAGCATATTATGCAAAAACATATACAGATTTGGAGTGGGAGCA
>Ga0209373_10000224_pt1 | contig 119571 bp, 114 predicted proteins | sample Higcelweek5metaG_FD_187173 | JGI IMG/M metagenome (GOLD analysis project Ga0209373, IMG submission 187173) | Freshwater pond sediment microbial communities from the University of Edinburgh, under environmental carbon perturbations - High... | ecosystem: Environmental > Aquatic > Freshwater >...
AACAGAGGCTCCATGCATGTGGTCCTGCTTGGTGACGGGGGCAGCGCGGTGGAGCGGTTGGGACCAACATTTGCGTCAGAAGGTTCCAAGCCCTGCTTGGCGGCGTTTGAGGGAGTAAAAAAACCAAACTGGATTCCGGGTTCGTCCTACGGACGCCCCGGAATGACGCCGGATTTTTTAAGGGCGAATGCCTGCCGATAGCAACAGAGGCTCCATGCAGGTGGTCCTGCTTGGTGATGGGGGCAGCGCGGTGGAGCGGTTGGGACCAACATTTGCGTCAGAAGGCCCCAAGCCCTGCTTGGCGGCGGTTGAGGGAGTAAAAAAGACCAAACTGGATTCCGGGTTCGTCCTGCGGACGCCCCGGAATGACGACGGATTTTTTAAGGGCGAATGCCTGCCGATAGCAACAGAGGCTCCATGCAGGTGGTCCTGCTTGGTGACGGGGGCAGCGCGGTGGAGCGCGGTTGGGACCAACATTTGCGTCAGAAGGCCCCAAGCCCTGCTTGGCAGCGTATGAGGGCTCTCTATTACGTATCGATGTTTGTGGCGTTAAGCGCGTTTTCGACGATGAAGTCGCGGCGCGGTTCGACGACATCGCCCATCAGCATCGAAAAGACCTGTTCGGCTTCGTCAATCTGCGTTACGCGGACCTGCAAAAGCGAGCGGTTCGTTGGGTCAAGTGTCGTTTCCCACAATTGTTCGGGGTTCATTTCGCCCAGACCTTTGTATCGTTGAACCGTCAAATTGCGTCGGCCTTCGCGGGTGATGGCGTCAATAAGTTCGGCGGGCCCGGCGATTTGCTGAAGGTTTCCCTCCTTTAAGGCGAATGACGCAGGCGTTTTAAACCAAGCTTGTAACGACGCCGCCATGGAATCGAGGCGCAGCGCTTCACCAGAACGGAAAACGCTGGCGTCTAAGATAAAGCGCGTTGTGACGCCACGGCGTGTGCGCGAGAAAAGAAGGCCAGCGCCGTTCGGCGCCGCTTCGCCATGCCAACCGCGTTCTTTAGCGGGCAAGACGGAATCCAGTCTTTTGGCGACATATTCGGCGGCGGTCGTGGCTTTGGCTTCGTCGCTGAGCAAGCTCATATTGAGCGCGCCTGCGATCGCCGCTTGTTCGATAAGCGAGGCGTGGCCGATTTTGTGATCGAGCGCAACGACGGCATTTTTCATAGAGCAAGCTTTGCTGACAAGAGAGGAAAGCTCATCACCCGACAAAACCTTGCCGTCGTGAAGCGTTAGCGTCGCTTCTTTTGTGCCGGATTCGAGCAAATATTGTTCAAGCGCATGCTCGTCCTTCAAATAGCGTTCTTTGCTGTTACCGCGCTTGATGCGGAACAAAGGCGGTTGCGCGATATAGATATAGCCGCGCTTAATCATCTCCGGCATTTGACGATAGAAGAACGTCAAAAGCAGCGTACGGATATGGCTGCCGTCAACGTCGGCGTCCGTCATGATGATGATTTTGTGATAGCGCGCTTTATCGGCGTTAAACTCGTCGCGGCCAATGCCTGCGCCGATGGCTGTGATGAGCGTGCCGATTTCAGCGGAAGACAGCATCTTGTCGAAGCGCGCGCGCTCAACATTGAGAATCTTACCGCGCAAAGGCAGGATGGCTTGATAATGACGTACGCGGCCTTGTTTGGCCGAACCACCGGCCGAATCGCCTTCCACGATGAAGAGTTCGGATTTGGCGGGATCGCGTTCTTGGCAATCGGCAAGTTTGCCTGGTAGCGTTGCGGGATCAAGCGCGCTTTTGCGGCGCGTCAGTTCGCGTGCTTTGCGCGCTGCTTCGCGCGCGGCGGCTGCTTCGACGACTTTGCCAACGACCTTTTTCGCGTCGCTCGGATGCTCTTCGAACCAGGTGGAGAGCATTTCGCTGACGATGGATTCGACGACAGGCTTCACTTCCGACGAAACGAGTTTTTCTTTTGTCTGCGACGAAAATTTTGGATCGGGCACTTTGACGGACAAAACGCAGGTCAAGCCTTCGCGTGAATCTTCGCCAGCGAGCGAGATTTTTTCTTTCTTCGCGAGGCCGGAATTTTCAGCGTATTGGTTGATCGAACGCGTCAGCGCGGCGCGGAAGCCCGCTAAATGCGTGCCACCGTCTTTTTGCGGAATGTTATTTGTAAAGCAAAGCATCGTCTCATGGTACGAATCGTTCCATTCAAGCGCGCATTCGACGGTCGTGCCGTCCACTTCTTTGCTGGTGCAAATCTCGCCTTCGTGCAAAACGGTTTTTGCGCGATCAAGATAATGAACAAACTCTTGAATGCCGCCGTCGTAATGCAGATTAATCGTTTTCGGTTCCGCGCTGCGATCGTCCGTCAAGTGAATGTTGACGCCGGAATTAAGGAACGCCAGCTCGCGCAGGCGGTGCTCCAACGTCGCAAAATCGAAAACGGTTTTTGTGAATGTTTCCGTGGAGGGAAGAAACGTTACTTCCGTGCCCGAGGCATCCGAAGGACTGCCTTTTTTTAGCGGCGCTTCTGAAACGCCATGGCGAAAGCGCATGGTCCATTCGAACCCTTGCCGCCAAACTTTAAGGTCGAGAAATTCTGAAAGCGCATTGACAACCGAAACGCCGACGCCGTGTAAACCGCCGGAAACTTTATAAGCGTTCTGGTTAAACTTGCCGCCCGCATGCAATTCGGTCATCACGACTTCAGCGGCGCTGATGCCTTCTTCGGAATGCATATCGACGGGGATGCCTCGTCCGTTATCACGCACGGTGCACGAACCATCGGCATTTAAAATCACATCGATGCGCGTGCAATAACCGGCAAGCGATTCATCGACGGCGTTATCGACGACTTCATAGACCATGTGGTGAAGGCCGGAACCGTCATCCGTATCGCCAATATACATGCCGGGACGTTTGCGCACGGCGTCAAGGCCGCGCAGAACGGTGATGGAATCGGCGCCATATTCGGCTTCGGCTTCCGAGAGAATTTCAGTTGTTTGCGATGACATGGTTTGTGTGATTCGGCCCAAGGAAAAATGAGCCTTATTTCTAGCACGAGGCGTAGGGTGACGCAATGCCTAACGGATTGGAAGGAAAAGAAAAAAGACACTTTTGCCGGGGGCTAAAAAGCCCCTGGCAAAAAGGACAAAAGAGTTAAGATCCAAAGCCCAATTTTTGCATCAGCGCCTTCGTCAAATTGGGTTTTTCTTGTCCCTGGGACGAACCCATCCCTGTGGGCTTCGTTGGCGCCGTTGGCATGGCGGGCCCGCCCGGATTGCGCGTGTTGTCGTGCAAGTCGGAAATGTTGGCCATACCGACAAAGCCTTCGCCTTTATTGTCCTTAAATTGGACGATAAAACCGCCTGCGCCCGTCTGCGGGTCGCGCGTTTCCCGGACGAGCGTAACCGGTTGTCCGGCTGGGATGGTCATGATGGTGGCCCCCATATTGTTCGTTGGGTGAATGGCGATGCCCTTGCCGTAAGAGATCAAAACCTTGCCGGGCTGCAAATCCATCAGTTTTGTTGCGGGCATGCCGGACAAAACGTTGTTGATGCCAGCCTGAGCCGCCTCTGGCCCGGCGACAGGAACGGTTCCTTGCGGCGTAACCGCCAAAGGCGCGGCCATATTTTGATGGATGCGTTGTTGCTGCGCCTGCCACGCGGCTTCTTCTTGCGGCGAGCGTTTGCCAAATAGGATGGGGGCACGGCCCGGCGTTTTGACCTTGACGCCGCCCGCACCGGAAAGCTGGGCAAGCTGACTGAAAACGGCTTGCGAGCCATTTAAAGCGCGTTCGCGCACCTGATTCGGAGACATGCCGTCAAAGTCACGCACAACGATCCCCGGGCCCAACGGCAAGACGCCCTTTTGCGCGAGGATCATAGCGGGATTAATGCCTTGCGCTTCGGCAGCATTCCAAACAAGCGCCAACGCAACGGTTTTGCCGATCTCCATTTTCTGTTCAATTGTCAGGGGGAGATTTAATCCGTCAAACAAGCGTTCCTGCAATTGCGCGCCAAGCGTGGCTAGCGAATAGGTTGCGCCATCGTTCCGGCGGTCAAAGTTGAATTGTTCTGTCCGGACGCCGCCATTCGGAAGCGTGAAGGCACCTTCGATCGCCATGGCTTTGGGGCCATTTGTGACGATAAAGGTTTGGTTCGGACGAACGACACCGCTCAGCGCGACGGTGCGGTCGCCGTCTTTGTAATCGACGTTATGAAGGAATCCCGTGGGCATCTTGGTCAATAAAGAGCCCCCGGTGTGAAGGGCCTTGGCCGCGTCGGCCATTGTTTCCTGCATTTCCGGCGAAGCAGCGGTAAAGGTCGTGCGCCGCACGAGGTTTTGGAAGAAATCGGAAACGCCCAATTGCCTTTGCGAATAATTGTACTGCGCGCTGTCAAAGGACATGAGTCCCTTTGAATCGATCTTGCAAAGAATTTCCATCGGCAAATATTTGCCCTGAACGGCGATGCGGCGGAAGATGGTCAAACGACCGCGCTCCCGGTTCAGTTCCATGCGATAGCTGAGCGGCTGGTTATCCAGGGTCTTTGAATAATCCCGGACGAAAAGGCTATCGACTTCGCCGCGCGCAAGGCTGGGGAACACGGTCACTTCTCGTGCTTCGTCGCGCGCGAGATTGACGTCAGAAGCCATATAGGTTTGCGTTGTGGCTTGTGGCTCGAACATCGCAGCTTGCGCTTTGGGCGCTTTGGCGAGGGAGCCGACGGCCAACGCGCTCAATAGCGCAAGAGGAACCGTCATTTTTTTGCTGAACTGGCGAAAAGATTCGAGCGCGGTTGCCATGTCAAATATCCTTATAAAAAGGGCTTCAATCTAGGCGGATCATACCATGAAAAGGTTACTGAAATCCAAGGGGGTAATACTTTCATCCCGTTGATTTGTTAAGGAAAAAGTAACCTTAGCTCGAGGGTCAGGCCCCTAGCATTTCCTCGACCCATTCGCCGCAATCGACAATGCGCGGGGCGTAGGATAAGCTTTTGATAAATTTTAATAAATCGGAGGGCTTGAGGCTGGTTGAGGCCGTGTTGCGCAAGGGATGATAGGTGGCCAGCGGAACTTCCATCATGTCCTTGTCCAAAACGACGGTGACGCGCCGGGAAAAATCGTTCAAAAGGGCAAAGGGCGAGACGGAGCCGGGCGTGATGCCCAAAACGTCGAGCAGCAATTCCGGCTTGCCGAAAGACAGGCGGGCCGATCCGATGCTTTTCTCAAGCCGATTGAGGTTGGCGCGTTTTTCGGCGGGCATGACGACGAGCCACAGTTTATCCTTTTTGTCTTTTAAAAACAGGTTCTTACAAAACAGCCCGGGGATTTTGCCGATCATATCCCGGCCTTCTTCAACCGTGAAAACGGCTTTGTGTTCGACCGTCGAAAAAGGGATACCTAAAGCGGTGAGTTTGGCGAAAACGTCTTTGTCGATAGCGGGCATTTTAAACTTTCTCGCGTGCGCCAAAAAGCGCTGTGCCAACGCGGACTTCGGTTGCGCCACAGGCGATGGCTTGCTCAAAATCGGCGCTCATGCCCATGCTGAGGTGTTTGAGGCCGTTTTTCTGTGCTAAGTCTTTTAAAAGGTTGAAAAAAGGCGTCGGGTCTTGCCCTTCGGGCGGGATCGCCATAAGGCCAGAAATTTCAAGGCCATAGGTGTCGCGACAGGTTTGGATAAAGGCGTCGGCGTCCTGCGGTAAAACGCCCGCTTTTTGGGGTTCCGCGCCGACATTGACTTCGACATAGAGGCGGGGGCGGCGGCCTTGTTTTTTGATTTCTTTGGCCAGACATTCGGCCAAATGGGGCCGGTCAAGTGTTTGGATCACGTCGAATAAAGCGACAGCCTCAGCGGCTTTGTTGGTTTGAAGCGGGCCAATCAGGTGCAATTCAATGTCGGGGAAAGCTTGGCGCAAAGCTTGAAATTTTAAAGCCGCTTCTTGCACGCGGTTTTCACCAAAGACACGAGCCCCCGCCGCCAAGGCTTCGGCAACGGCTTCGGCCGGATGCGTTTTGCTGACGGCGATAAGCCGTACGGCATCGGCGTTGCGGCCCGCTTTTTGGGCGGCCTCAACGATTTGGTTTTGAACGGCTTTCAGGGCTTGGGCTAAGACAGACATAAAACGAGAATAAGCGGGGCTTCAGGATTTGACAATGGCCCCCAAGGGCAGCACATTAGGGCCTCGTTTTACAAACAGAAAATCGGTTGAGGCAAGTATGGCATACGTTCAGGGACAAACGGGCGAATGGGAGATGGTGATTGGGCTTGAGGTGCACGCGCAAGTGACCTCAAAGGCCAAGCTGTTTTCGGGGGCCAGTACGCTTTTCGGTAGCGAACCCAACTCGCAAGTTTCCTATATCGATGCGGGCTTTCCCGGCATGCTTCCCGTTATCAATAAGATTTGCGTCGAACAGGCGATCCGCACGGGTCTTGGCCTCAAGGCGCAGATTAATTTGAAATCGGTCTTCGATCGTAAAAACTATTTTTATGCCGATTTGCCGTCTGGCTATCAGATCAGCCAGTTTACGCAGCCGATTGTCGGCAAGGGTGAAATTACGCTCGACCTCGATGGCGGCGAAACGCGCACGGTCGGCATCACGCGTCTGCATCTTGAAATGGATGCGGGCAAAAGCTTGCACGATCAAAGCCCGGACAAGACGTTTATCGACTTGAACCGCTCGGGCGTCGCGCTCATGGAAATCGTCTCTGAGCCGGATATGCGTGGACCGGAAGACGCCGCCGCATATCTTAAAAAGCTGCGTGCGATTTTACGCTATCTCGGTTCGTGCGATGGCAACATGGAAGAAGGCTCCATGCGCGCCGATGTGAACTTGTCGATGCGCCGCAAGGGCGTAACGACGCTGGGCACGCGTTGCGAGATCAAGAACGTGAACTCCATCCGCTTTGTGATGCAGGCTATCGAGTATGAAGCCGCGCGTCAGGTTGAGATTTTGGAATCCGGCGGTTCGATCAAACAGGAAACGCGGCTTTGGGACACGACCAAGGGCGAAACGCGTGCGATGCGTTCGAAAGAAGAAGCGCACGATTACCGCTATTTCCCCGATCCCGATTTGTTGCCGCTTGTGCTCGATGCCGCTTGGGTTGAGGAAATCAAGAAAACGCTTCCCGAATTGCCGGATGAAAAGAAAGCTCGCTTTATAAGCGCGTATCATCTTTCGTCTTATGACGCTTCGGTTCTTGTTGCGGAAAAAGCGACGGCAGAATTTTACGAAAATGTCGCCAAGGGCCGCGATGGCAAGCTGGCCGCAAACTGGGTGACGAGCGAGCTTTTTGGTGCGCTGAACCGTATGGGCAAGGGCATCGAAGAAAGCCCCGTCAGCGCCGAACAATTGGGCGGTCTGATTGAACTTATTATGGACAACACGATTTCCAGCCGTATTGCGAAGGACGTTTTTGCGGCGATGATCGAAACCGGGAAACCGGCGGCTGCCATCGTCGAAGAAAAGGGCTTGCGTCAGGTGACGGATACCGGCGCTATCGAAGCGAAAATCGACGAGATTTTGGCCGCGAACGCGGACAAGGTTGCGGATTATCGCAGCGGTAAGGACAAGCTGTTCGGCTTTTTCGTCGGCCAAGTGATGAAGGCCATGGGCGGTAAGGCGAACCCGGCGCTGCTGAACGATTTGCTCAAGAAAAAGCTGCAGGGCTAGCTGCTTGCCGCAGGGCCACCTGCGTGGGGCTGTTGTTGCAAACGTTTTTGCCAATATACCTCCGTCATCCCGGCGAAAGCCGGGATCCAGCGGTTTCTTCGGTGAGAAACGACGCAGGACATAACAAACGGCGTTTCAGCCTGGATCCCGCCCTTCGGCGGCATGACGCCATAGGCGCAAGGCGACAAACATTTTCCCAAGAAAACCGTCGTCATCGCGAGGAGGACATTCGTCCGACGCGGCGATCCAGGGCCACTAAAACCAACGTCCGCTCTTACGGCCCTGGATTGCTTCGCCGCCCCTACGGGGCTTCGGCGCGACAAGTCGCTCGCAAGGACGCTGTCATTAATAAGGGCCGCCCTTTCCGCGAAAGCGGAAAGCCCGTTTCTTTTGTTATTTCTTTAAAGAAACCAAACGGGATTCCGGGTTCACGCTACGCGTGCCCCGGAATGACGGTTTATTGTGGTCATTGCCGTTCGCAAAAAGCGCCCCACGCCGGTGGCCTTGCGCTGGCAGCGCAGGTGGCTTGCTTTTTGCGCGCGGGGTGTTTAGAGCAAAGGCGGTAGGCAGGGCGAACAGCGTAGGCGCTTCGACCTTGTCCCGCTACTTGATTGAGGGAAGTACCGTGTCTGGGATGAAGCAGAAGATTATGATGTGTGCGCCGACATTTTATGGCGTCGATTATGTCATCAATCCGTGGATGGAAGGCCAACATGGCAAAACGGATCGCGATTTAGCTCAAAAACAATGGGAGGCCCTGCGCGACAAATTGTCCGCTTATGCCGACATTAAACTTATCGAGCCGCAGCCCGGTCTGCCGGATATGGTTTTCACCGCGAACGCCGGTTTGGTTTGGGACAATAAAGTTGTCGTCAGCCGTTTCCGTAATAAAGAGCGTCAAGGCGAAGAGCCGTTTTTCGCCAATTGGTTTCAGGCGCAGGGGCTTGAAGTCGCCGCGTGGCCGCAAGAAGTTCCTTTTGAAGGCGCGGGCGATGCTTTGTGGGATCGCGCTTTGCCGCTTTTGTGGATTGGCTCTGGGTTCCGTTCGGACGTGAACGCGCCGCCGCTTTTGGAAAAGATTTTTGGCCGCAAGGTTGTGCAGATGAAGCTCGTCGATCCGCGCTTCTATCACCTTGATACCTGCATGTGTCCTTTGGCGGGCGGTTATCTGATGTATTTCCCGGCGGCCTTTGCGCCGGAAAGCCGCGCTTTGATCGAAGCCATGGTACCGACGGCCAAACGCATTATCGTCGAAGAAGAAGATGCGGCCCAGTTTGCATGCAATACGGTGCAATTGGGCAGCCATGTGTTTATGAACGGTGCCTCGGATTCTTTGCAAGCCAAGCTGCGTGCGGCTGGGTTTGAAGCGCATCCGACGCCGCTGACGGAGTTTCTGAAAGCAGGCGGTACAGCCAAGTGCCTGACGCTGAAGCTTGTCGAACCGGACGCGTAAGTCCGTTGCGCCGTTTTGCTTGATCGCCCGTTCTTTTATGGATAGGTTTGTTGCTTCCTATCCTTAAAAGAGAAGGGCCGCCTGCATGAAACGTTCTCTCCCGGTCTTGCTTTTGTCCGTTCTGTTGTCTGGTCCGGCGCGGGCGGATTCCGTTGTGATCGGCGCGTCGTGCGATCAGCTCGGGGCTTCGATGATGACGAGCGATCACCAAAATATCGCCGTTTGCTTGGAAAACACGGAGGGGAAAACAGTTTGGAAATCGTCCACTAGCGGAACGGACCAAACGATGATTTCTGGTTGGCCGGATGCCATCTTATGCACCGTGACAAACCCGAATTGGGGCCTTGTTCCCTTTTATCTTGGTACAAAGGATACGAGCGGAAGCGTTCATTATCGCGCGCTTTATAATTTGAGTTCAACGGCATTATGTACGGCTTCACACACAGGATATTGTACAGGCGGAAATCATTCCCCGACGATATGCACGACGGTTTGTGACGTTTATTCAAATTATGCTGCGAACTATGGCGTTATTTTTTCCGCGGCGGGGGCCTTCGCTGGTTACGAAGGCTTGACGGCAACAAGCTGCAGCGGAAAAACCATGGCACAACTTGTGGCCGCCGGGGCGGCTTTTAGCCTTGCTGCCCCGTATGGCAAATAGGCCCTGTGCCTGCTAAAGAGGTTTTTATGAAAAAATATCTTTTCGTTTGTGTTCTCTCTTTTCTCTTCTCTATTTCCGCGCGGGCGGATTCCGTTGTGATTGGGACGTCGTGCGATGTGATTGGCGCTTCGCAAATGACAAGCGATCAACAAAACATAGCTGTTTGCCTTAAGAACACGGCGGGCAAGCAAGTTTGGAAATCATCAACTAGCACGCCTGGATCGACGATGTATTCTGGATGGCCGGGTGCTATTTTTGCCATTTGATAACGTATAGCGGTGAGCCTTGTTATGGGGCTTGCACGGGATCTTTTACTTATATTCCATGGGAAATGCCGGGTTCAGATGGTATTTATCGCTATATTATGCCAGACGCTCATGACTATCTTGGATTGGCTTATAAGAAGGATGGAACTTTTTATAGCTATATTTGGAGTGGCCTGACTTCAGATTGCGGCGGTAAATCTATTACGCAGCTTTATGAAGCGGGACTGGCCTTTGATTTGGTCCATCCGCACAACGACTAAAGAGGGAGAAGCCCCCCCTTTTCCGCGCCTTGCCTGATTGCGCCCGCGACGTTCATATCTTCCATCAGCGCCGTTCGTTTACGGTGCCGCCCACGATGTGGGAAGGTCGCCATCTTAGCGTTCCGTTTTGCTTGCCACCATTTTTGTTTGTGGATAAGCTCTTCTTGTCTTCATTAAGAAAGAAGGGCCCCCTTTATGAAAAAATACATTCTGACTTTGGCTTTTGTTGCGGCCTTTTCCGCGTCCGCGCGGGCGGATTCCGTTGTGATCGGCGCGTCGTGCGATGTGATTGGCGCTTCGCAAATGACAAGCGATCAACAAAACATAGCTGTTTGCCTTAAGAACACGGCGGGCAAGCAAGTTTGGAAATCAATGCAGGGGTCTTCGTCTTGGACGGATGTGCCGATTACGGACAAAAACCCGTTTGATCTCAATTGCGAATATCGGTTTTTTGTGAATAACTGGTACGGTACTGGACCCGTGGTTTGGTACCCTTTTTGGGTTTCAATAAATGCCCATCCTTCGGCCATGTTTTGGCAGGGGGGGGACGGGAGTGTTGGCGTCGAGGCAGCAAACAAAACTGTATTGACGTTTTACAATTCCCCCATTACATCCATACAGAAGCGTTGCCCGAACTCAAACTGACCTTTTGCGCTTATCGCATAGCCTCGTTGAGGCAAGCTAGGCGCTTTGCCTGATTGCGCCCGCGACGTTCATATCTTCCATCAGGTTTGTTAGCTTCCGGTGACGACCGCGATGCGGAATTTCTGTCGCTTCGGTTGAGGCCGTTGGGCCCGTCGTTCCTTTGAGTTCGCAAAGGCAGCGTTTCAGCGCGACGACTTCGCGGAGGTCTTCTCGATCATCGATTTGGAGCATAGCGAGCTTGTTTTCGACAAGATCGATCAGAATGGAAGCCGTCAGTCTCGATAACATCATGACATCCTCCTGCGCTTAAAAATGTCTTAAAAAGTGATCTCTTCGTATGTCTCTATTATTTGTCAAAAAATCTAAGAAAATATGAATCAAATGCAATATATTATAGTTAATTCAATGACTTAGGCAAGTCCTTACCAAAGGCTTACCTTAAGCGTCTTGGTTAACCAGCACGCCGGTACGTTTCGCTATAATCATCGAGAAAAAAATCGTCGTCCTCATAGGAAAGAGCCTCAAGCTCTTCTTCCGTAAGGTTGGCGTAGTCGGGGATGATGTCCTCAATCGATGAGGAGAGCTTCGGTTTGACGTGGCCCCATTTATCCTGCGCAAAGGATTTAAGGCGGGAAAATCTTTCAGCCAGCGTCGTTTTCAGGTCGATTTCCTGCGCTGCTTGAAGAACGGGATGAATCTCTTTGGCTTTGGCGCGCGGTGTTGCCACGGCGGCAGCGGCAACGGCAGCCAAGGCCTCGGTAGCTGCGCGGCTTGCCGCAGCTGAGGGCGTTGGCTTGGTTTCAACGGTTTCGCTCGGCGCTTTCGTTTCTATCGGCGCTTTGTTCCGGCCATGATGGCGGCGGGAAGGATGGCGCGGCGGGACAGGCGCTTTGGGCGGCATCGCTTTGATCGTTGGTTCTTGGCTCACAGTGCTTTCTTCGCGCGGGGCTTCTTCTTTGGCTGTTTCTACCACGGTTGCCGTGGGTTCAACCTGTAGCGCTTCTTTTTCTTCCTCAACGATGGGGGCTTCGCGGAATTTTTTTGAAGGGGATGGCTCTGTGAAAGCTTCCGGTTCCGGCGTGCTCTGTTCTTCTGCGGCGGTATAGGCTGTTTCGTCTGCGCGCTCTTTTTGCGATTCCAAAGCGGGGAAAGCTTTAGCTGGTGCCTTTTCCTTGGCGGTAATCTTCGGCATGTTCGGCGCAAGCAGCGCGAGCGGGCGAACAACGCGACCCCACAGCGAAAGACGCGGTTGCGGCCCACTTTGTCCGGGCAACGGCATCAGGCCCGAGCGTTCGATGGAAGTCAATTGCGGCATAATATCTTCGATATGCTGCACGAGCGTTTGGAGCGATTGCTTTTTCGAAGCGGCTTCGGGGCGGTCTTTTGCGCCGACGTAATAAGAGGCATAGTCGCTGGCCTGCCCATAGATGGAGGCGATTTGACGCGCGAGATCTGCGCCAAGCTTGCCCAGCTGGCCGACATAAGCTTGGAAAACAAGCGAGCGAATGCGCGGCCAAGCCGTCACCCGTTCGTCGCCGTCATGCGCCATTTTGGAAAGCCGCGCGAGGCAGATCGAACGCGCCGCCATCAATTCGCCGCGCAAAGCGGCGGCAATGGCGCTTGTTTCCTGTTTACGTTCTTGCCTACGGTTAAAGACAAAACCAAAAGCGCCCATTGACGCGGCGCCAAAGATCAAAAGGCCCGTCAATAAAAGCTGATACTTTTCGACAAAACCCCGATTGCTGTCAGGCGTGGCATCGCTGCCGTCTTCGGCGGTCGGATAGGCGTCAAGAATCTCTTGCGTCGTTTGTTGCTGGGCCTTGGCCAAGATTTCGGGCTGCAAAGCGGGCGGTGGGGCAACGGGCTCATTCGGCTTCGCTTGCGGGGTTGGCGCTTGCATCGTGTTTTGCGAAACCGGCACGACAATTTCTGTTGCATTGGCGGGCGGCAGAGCAGGCGGGGCTGTTTCCGTCATTTTCGTTTCGGGTTTCGCGTCGGCGGGTTTGTCTTGCGCCGCTTGGCGGATGCTGCTGGTCGAAGCGGCATTGGGTGAGCTAACCGACCAAAGGCCGAGATGCTGTTTTTTGGCGGCGTCTTCCGCTGCGGCATAGGTCGCCGCGAGTTCCGTTCCGTGCAGCGTGCCACGCGCCGTGACGGCAAGGCCGCGACGCAAAAGCTCCATACCGAAATCGAGATTTTCGCCATTATGGCAGGACGCTAAAAGATGGCCCTCGCGGTCGCGGTCGCGTACGCGGCAGGTTACCGCGCCCGTCGCCAACGCGTCGATGACGGTGCGTGCTTGCGGGCCGAACGAGGCGGACAAAAGCGGCGGCACAACGCCGAAAAGGCGCATTTCGATTTTGTCGATTTTCACATGCTCGGAATCCAAGATAACGGCAGGCCCTTCAACAAGGCGCGATGTCGGCAACGCCGGGGCTGGCGCGAAAAGCAATTGTTGGTTAACGGGCGTGCGAGGCGATCTTTGCGGCGTGGGCGCTAATTGGGCTTGCGCGTTTGCACATGGCAAAAGCATCGCAAAGCAAAGAAGACCTAAAACCTTTTTGTTCCGGCGCGACATGGCAACCTAACCCCGATGTTCCTAAGCCCTTTCTTTTACCTCACCGCGAGGCTGGCGGGAAGGACGATTTTTGCTTTTATCGCCTTGAAAAAGGGAAATTTTGTCTTTGAGGAGGGCTGAAAGTAAAGCGCAGCTAAGGAAACGGCGCTCTTGGGCGGAAGTTTCCAGAACGCAGGGGCCTGTGGCGAAGAAAGGTCTTCTTCGCGCGATCCTTGAAAAGAGCTTTGAGGCGCGAGATGTTTTTTACGCGGTCATATTTCCGCGCGTTAAAAAAAGAACAACGAAGGAAATTTCTTAGCTGATTTCGTCGAGCAATTTTTGTTGCATGTCTTGAGCGACGCCGATGATTTTTGCGTTCGCTTCATAGGATAATTTGGCTTCGATCATTGTCACGGCTTCTTGCGCCAGATCGACATTCGGCGCTGCGATCATGCCATCCGTATTCGCATCAGGCGAAGACGGATCATAGACGTTATATGTCGAAGGATTCCGCGCGACGGTCTTTGTTGTGACGCCAATCGCATCGTTTCCTGAATCTGCTGAGAGCGAAATAACGTCCGTCGGTTCATACGCCGTCGTTTTTTCGCCGTTTGCGCCCGCGACCTTACCTGTTGATGAAAGATTTACGACGTTAACGCTTGCGTTCAAAAGGCGCGCTGTGGCGGCGTTAAGGCCCGAGAGAGCGGTCGAAAAAACGTTGGACATTGTAGGTGTTCCTTCCGTTTTGACTGGGGCGGGTTCGATCGTTAAGAAGCCTGATTCTACCACGAACACGGTTAATAGTTTCTCAACGAACCCTACGAAATTCCTAAGTTTTTTGCTGTTTTTTCTTCAAAAAATCGTCATCGCATTAACTCGGAATTTAGCAATATCGGTGTAGGTTTGAATCATCGAAGGAAGATTGGAAGCGTTTAAAGGTCAGACGATCCAATCAAAGGCATAAGAGGCCGAAGAAAGAAAAGAAAGAAAGCTTTCCAAGGCGAACTCAAACCGAAGAGAAGTACCATGGCCCAGGAATTTGGATTTCAGTATCTTGCACCGTCAGCGGATGAGACTCTTGAACGACTCATCGCAATGACCAACCAAACTAATCTGGTTGCGCTTGACAAGACGCTGGCCGCCATTCGTCGCTCCACCGGCAGCTATGCCGCCGCCGCCGTCCGCGTCGGTAGCATTGCGGAACGCATCGTTCGCGCTGTGCACGAAGTTGGCATGACGCTTCCTGCGCATCAGCGCGCGGTTTAAACGGCCTCCTTCAACGCTTTTTGCTGCCCCCCTTAGCAGCATAAACCGAAGGCCCGCGAAAGCGGGCCTTCGTCGTTTCGGAATAAGTTTCTAAAGTCTTTGGATATGGTAAAAAAGCCGTATCTTTTCTCTGAAAAAGTTCTTTAGAATAAGTTCTGTCTTTACCTTGCCTTAAAGTACGCCTGTCAAAAACGGAAGTCGGCTATGTTTTTCCTTCCTTCTCTTTCGGAAACGGCACGCCGCGAACTTATCGTTACGTTCTTTGCCGCTTGTTTGGCCTTGGCCGTTGGAGGCTTGTTTCTGGCGATACCGCTTGCAACGCACCTTTTACCCCATTGGGGCGGCGCTTTGGCCGATGCGTCGGTCTTACCCATTGCCTTTTTTTGCGTCGGGTGCGCGGCGGCGATGGCTTTAGGGCGGCGCGAAGCGATCTTTTACGCGCTTGCCGTTTTGCTTTTAAATCTTCCGGCGCTTTTCTTTTGGTCGTTTGATCGCGACTATTTCATTTTTACGACCCTTTGGCCGCTTTTGGGGCTGGTTGCTGCCAAGAAAAGCGCGGGTTGGCGCAGCGCCTCGCTTTTCATCGGTTTTGTCTTCGTTTTCCTCGGGGCGAGTTTTATCGGCCTCAACAGCTATGAGCTCGGCGTTTCCGGCTCACTTGGGCCCGCACAAATCCTCGCTGTTTTTGAGACAAACCGCGCCGAGACGCTGGCCTATATGAAGATCTATCCGCTTTTGTGGCTGGCTGTCGGGGCTTTGCCTTTGGCGGCGCTGGGCTGGTTTGTTGCCGCGCGGCGCGGTGTTTTTCATCGTGGTGCTTTGTCGCCCGATCTGCTGACATTGATTGTGACGTTTCTGTTTTTGGCCATTCTTTCAACACCGGTAGGCACAAAGGTCTATTATATCGGCGTTGCCTTATTTAATTACGACGAACATGCTTTTGCCTATCGCAAAGCGTTGCCAGAGCGGCTGGCGCATTTAGATCTGCTCGGCGCAAAAAATGCGTCTGATGCGATCCGTGGGCCGACGATTGTCGTTATCGGGGAATCGGCCAACCGGAACCATTGGCATCTTTATGGCTATCGCCGCGCAACAACGCCCGGCATCGAAGCGCTCGACCCACAAAGCTATGTTGCTTTCCGCGATGTGATCGCCAGCTATTGCGGCACGACGTACAGTCTGTCCGCTGCGCTCACGACGGCCAGCGTTGATAATAAGCTTCATTATTATGATCCGGGCGTTTCTTCGGTGATGGAGATTCTCCGCGCGGCTGGACGGCCTGTTGTTTGGCTCAGCAATCAAGCCGAGCACGGCCTGTGGAACCAAACCATCACGGATTTGGCGGCCTCGGCGAACCGCGTTTGGTTTACGATGCGCGATGAACGTGGCACAGGAGCCACCAGCCTTTTGGATACGTTCTCATCGCTCAAGCGTCCGTATGACGATGTCTTGTTGCCGGAAATCGAAAAGACTTTGGCCTCAACGCCTGGTTCGCCGGTGATCTTTGTTCATTTGATGGGGTCGCATTCTGAATATGAACAACGTTATCCGCAAGCCTTTGCGCAATTGAGCGCGGCCAAAGAACAGTTGCCGCCACTTGCTAATGGGATCAACTGGGCCTTTGTGGATTCCTATGATAATTCGATCCTTTATACGGATGCGTTTTTATCGAAGTTGATTGCGATGCTTGATGAAAGAAAGGGCGAAAGCGCGCTTCTTTATTTCTCCGATCATGGGGAATCGCCGCTTCTTGGCTTGCCACACGATCCGGCGCGTTTTTCAAGCGGCAATGTCGATGTGCCGTTTTTGTTTTGGGGCTCGTCTGCTTTCCGCGCGCGGCATAAGACGCTGATGCAAACGGCCCGCGCGCACAAGGATGCGCCTTATATGATGGACCATCTTGATCAAACGTTGTTCGATTTAACTGGCGTGAAGGGGCCGTTTTTGCGGCCGAGCGAAAGCTTGCTCAGCGCCGCGTTTAAGCCCATCGATCGTTGGACGCTGAATGGCGACATTCATTATGAAGCGATCTTTATGCATTATTGTCAGGAAGTCCTGACAAAAACGGGCTATGCGCTCGGCGCTTGCGAAAAGATGAAATGATTTATCGGTGCCGTTCGTCGCGGAAAGGTCGGGCCAAAAGCGCCTCGACCGTATCTTCAACCCGCGCGTCTTGATACAAAACGGCATAAACGGCGGCGACAATCGGCATTTCGACGTGCATTTTTTGCGCAAGTGCGACGGCGGCTTCGGTTGTCGGCACGCCTTCGGCTACGCTATTGCGCGCGGCCAGAATGTTGGCAAGCTTTTGTCCTTTGCCAAGAGCAAAACCAAGCGACATGTTACGCGATTGCGTGCTGGCGCAGGTGAGCGTCAAATCGCCGAGCCCCGAAAGGCCCATCAGCGTTTCGGCCTGTCCGCCCATGGCGACACCAAGACGGATCATTTCCGCAAGGCCGCGCGTGATCAGCGCGGCGCGGGCGTTCTCGCCCATGTCGCAGCCGGTGGCAATGCCCGTTGCGACGGCCAGAACGTTTTTAATCGCGCCGCCGATCTGTGCCCCGGTGACATCGGCGCTGCCATAGGGCCTGAAGGTGCGTGAGCCGATGGCTTGTACGAGGGCGTTGCAACAGACTTCGTCCGCGCAGGCTAGTGTGACAGCGGTTGGTTGGCCCAAAGCCACTTCGCGCGCAAAGCTTGGCCCCGACAAAATGGCGAGCGGATGAAGCGGCAGCGTTTCGGCAACAAGCGTAGCCGGAAATTTGAGCGTGCCGCGCTCAATCCCTTTGGAGCAAAGAACGAGCGGTAAAGAATCCTGGACCTTAAGCGCCGCCAATTGTTCGCAAACGGCGCGTGTGTGCTGCACCGGGGTGACAAGAAGCCACGCATCGCAGGAAGCGAGCGCCGCAAGGTCGTTTGTGGCTTTGATTTGCGGGTCGAGCGGCACGCCCGGTAAAAACGGTTTGTTTTCCTGCGTTTCATTGATGGCTTGCACGACGTCTTCTTCGCGGGCCCAAAGCAAAACGTCGCGTCCAGCGCGGTGTAACGCCGTTGCCAAAGCCGTTCCCCATGCGCCACCACCGATAACGCCGAAAGATTGGAAAGCCTTCATGTTCGTTCCTTTCTTAAGACGCGCTTTGGTTCGCGCGCATTTCTTCTAAGGGCCAACGCGGCCTTGCGCGAACGCTGAGGGAATCCGTTAACCCAAGGCGCAAGCGTTCTAATCCGGTCCAGGCTATCATGACGCCATTGTCCGTGCAAAGCGCAAGCGGCGGCGCAAAAAAGGGCACGCCTTGCTTGTGGCAAAGGGTGGTTAAGCTCGCGCGAATAGCGCTGTTGGCGGCGACGCCACCGCCAACGACCAAGGCGGTAGGATGAACGCCTTCCCGCGCTAAAAGCCGAAAAGCGTTCGTCGTGCGGTCGCACATAATAGCCGCAATGGTTGTTTGCAACGAGGCGGCCATATCGGCAACAAACGTTTCCGTAAGAGGCTTTGCCGCTTCGGTCACGGCAAGCCGGACGGCAGTCTTCAACCCGGAAAAGGAGAAATCGCAACCGGCGCGGTGCATCAAAGGATGGGGCAGGGCAAAGGCTTTCGGATTGCCTTTTTGGGCCGCCGCTTCGATCATCGGCCCACCGGGATAGCCAAGACCGAGAAGTTTCGCGCTTTTGTCAAAGCATTCGCCAACGGCATCGTCCAGCGTTGTGCCCAGTCGGCGATAGGTTGAAATGCCTTCGACCAGCAGCAATTGGCAATGGCCGCCCGAAACCAAAAGCAAAAGATAGGGAAAGAGCACGTCGTGGGCGAGGCGCGCGGTCAGCGCGTGGCCTTCCAGATGATTGACGGCAATGAATGGTTTTTTCGTAACGGCAGCCAAAGCTTTGCCTGTCATCGCGCCGACCATGACGCCGCCGATCAAACCGGGGCCACAGGTGGCGGCAATGCCGTCAAGTTGGGTGAGCTTTATTCCGGCTTGATGCAGCGCTTCGGTAACGAGCTCATCAATGATATCAAGATGCGCGCGCGCTGCGATTTCGGGCACAACGCCGCCATAGGGCCTGTGCGCTTCAATTTGCGTGGCGATGATATTCGCTTTGATCCGCGCGGCAGGCGCGGCAGCATCTTCGACAATGCCAGCGGCCGTTTCGTCGCAAGAGCTTTCTAAACCGAGAACGAGCATAAGGGTCCTTCCTTAAGAGGAAGGGAGCATAGCGTAAGGCGGAAAAGATGAGAAGCAAAAGGGTGCCCGAGGGGCTGTTTCTTTGCTAGTTCTTGAGAAAATCGTCTGTGGGGTGCGGCACATCGTCAAGCGTAAGCTTTGGTAAATAGTGTTTGGCCGCCGCTTTCGAAAGCGGTTGCCGGGTCGCTTGCGCGGGCTTCCCTTTGCCTGCGGGCGTTGCCGCAGGTTGCCGCACGCCGCCGCCAGCCGCAGCGGTTGTGGCCGCTTGCTCTTCGCTTTCCGTGCGGGCGGCCAGCCACGTTTTGAGTTTGCCAAAATAACGTGGCCGCCGCAAAAGATGATGCGCTTGTTTCTTCACAGACCGATCCTAAACCAAATGACGGCAACGGGCTATTTCGAAAAATTCGAATTGCTTCCAGCTGTGTTCGATTTTCCCGCGCCGCCACCAGCGCCACCACCAGCGCTGCCGCCGCCGCCACCTGTCGGTTTGCCGTCGTCACCGAAAACCGTGTGACCTCTGAAGCCGCCATGGTCTTCTTGATGCATGGGGTTCTGTGGGTTACCTGTTTCGCTCGGTGGCGTGATGAGCCCGCCGGGAGCCGCTGCCTCGCTTTTCTCGACCTTCGGATTTTGAGCCGCTTCTGCCCCATTACCCGAGATGTTCCCGCTGTTTTGGCTTGCCAGCATGGAGGCTCGCCAATCCTTCGTCTCTTTTGCCGCTTCTAATGCGGCGGCTTTGTCTTGGGCCGCTTGGTTGCTCGCTGCGATTTCTTTTATCTTTTTGCCACCAAAACCAGAAAGGCCCGTTGATGCTTGCTGTAAGCCATGGCTTGCAATGGCACCCGCAATGGCACCCATTTTGCCGGGATCGCCCATTCTTTCTTCGTGCATGCCGCCGCCAAGCCAGACTAAAGCTTTTTGTGGGAACATACCGATGGTCTGGAAGCAGGTATTTGCACAGATGTAAGCTAAGCCGCAATAGAGGATCATATAAACCAAACGAGCGATGGCGGGCGTGCCGCCAGTCAAGGCTCCCGTTCCGGCTGCCGCCACAGCAAACATGGCATTCAAGAAGTTGATCGCGACGTTAAAGAGTAAGAACCCGGCCCCTAAACCAAAAATCATCAAAATTGGGCGGAGCAAGATCTGCAAGAGCTGGAAGTAGCCGCGTTTGGCGCCGCCATTGCCGAAAAGGCCTTCGCCATAGGGAGTCATATGAGCCAAGGCAAAGAGAGGCGCGGAGACGACAGCTTCAAAGACAGCCACAATCCAGGTGAGAGCGCCAAAGAAAAAGCGGAAGAAGGGGAAAAGCGGCAAAATATAGCCGATGGTAAAACCCATCATAAAGAACAAACCAGCCATCATTGAAAGCAAGTTCGCAGCTACTTTCAAGGTTCCAATGGCCGCCCCAGCTAGGGCGCCTGCCCCTCCAGCTGTAAGCGAGTTGACGACAGCAGCATCGATATTACCGTCTTTTGCGCCTTGAGCGGCTTCTGCCGAGATAGAGGCTAGGGCAGAAAACGTAATGAACCAAGTGCCAGCGGTGACAAAACCTTGACCAAAAGCGGCCAGTTCCCAAAGCGGATTTTGCGTTTCGTTAAAGCGAAGGGAGATTTCTCCGCTATCCGTCAGGATGCCTGTGACTCGCCCCCCCAACTCAATAAGGTAAGCAATCATATCGACAGGATTAATGAACGACATGATCGTTTTGAAAACGCCCTTTTCGTCTATGCCTGCCTTGGAGGCCGTTGTCGCGTCAAAATTTTGTGTCGTAATATTGAGGTCTAACGCGGCGCTTAACGCGGCCACCGCATTCACCGTCCGTTCCTTTGTGGATTTTACGCCCTTGGTGTCTTTATCGTTCAAGGAGGCAATGAGCGGAGGGAGCGCTTTTGGTAAGGCGTTGTGTATGGCCCCGCTACGCTGGCTCTGAATCTTCGCGATTGTGTTGAACCAGGCACCAGCAGAGAGCCACCCGGTTTTTGAATATATGGAATCCGAAGTGGTCCCGCCGAACTTTTCCTTAGCATGCCCGTCCGCCGTCGCAATAGAGGAATCAACCGCGGATTGAAGATCTTTAGAGAAATTATCAATGAGAGCAGGAACTTCTTGGAGTGCGTCCGTTGGTTCTATGGTGTTCTGGTTTGCGTAATAACCAAAGGCTTTTTGGGCAACGCGATCAAAGTCTTTAAGGTATTTGTTTACGACAGTAAGCTGCGCATCGTAAACGGCTGTGTAGGGATCACTCGGAACAGGGAGGACGGAAATGCCGCCGCAGAATTGTTGTTTATCCCCGGTGTGCATGCCGAAATAGTAAGTCGTCGGCCTTGAGCCCCATGATATATTCGTTGTGGGCTGACTAATATAATCAAAATTATTGTCAGCCGAAAGTTCGCCACCGGCACTTGCTGTTTGTGCGTTATTAATGTAGGCGCAGGCATAATTGACAATCATTGTCCGTGCGAAAGTTCCTGCTTCGCTTGTGACTTTGGGACAAGAAGGCGATCCATCAGTACAGGACGTCCCCGCTTCTGAGCTTGAAAGGGCATCAAGGAATTTCACCCAAGCGTTGCTGGCAAGGCCAGAGCCCATTTCGGCCACTTTGATCACGATATATTGCGCGGTGTTATAGCCCGAGATATTGCAGTTTGAAGAAGAGCCAGAGCCTGTTGCAATGGGAACGAGAAGACCAATGGCAATGACAAGCCGAATAGGCGCCCAAACCTGATTGGCTTGGCCCATAAATTTGCCGGTATGGGCCGTATCAACAATCATCGTCGTCAGATGATAAAGCAGGATGAACCCAGCCAAAACAAGCACGGCGCTGCTGTAAAACGAAAGCATGGCGGCGATGCCGCTTTGCATCGTGCAGCCAGAAACTGAAGTTGAATTTTCGAGAGAAATTTTTATTGGTTCGCCGAAGAACAAATAACGCAGCCAGCTATGGCCCCAATCTGTAGTGGTGGGACTTGTAAAAATGCTGTCATCGGCATGCGCGGGAACGACAAAAAAGCTAGTAATAAGCGTTACGACAAAAAGGAACGAGAAAATCAAACAGCCATAAACTGCTATGAACAAAGCGATTTGCGGGATGCCTTCGCGCGTAAAGGAAAGGCGGGTCCAAGAAAGACGAACAACATCGGCAAAAGAAATGGGCTCATTGTCATCGGTTAGAGCCGGATGGTCTTTGGGAAACAGCTCACAGCTGGCCAGGATCATTGCCAGTAAACGGACAAACAGGCGCGTTTCATGAACAAGCGGCTTGATGTCGTTACCTAGACGCGGGTTGAACAGAAACCCCAAAAGCGAGCCGCTGTTCTTTTTTTCCTTTGAGTCGTCATGAAATGAAAACAGCATCAAAGAATCTCCCTGTGGTCCCTTGGTCTTAAAGCGGATGGCGTTATGAAGAAACGGGCCATTCAAGACCTGCCTTTTCTCGTCCTACTCTACTTTATTACACCCGGGACAGTTAAGGAGCTTTTAATTATTTTCAAAGACTTGGTTAATGAAAAGCAAAGGGAAAGCCCTAAAAGCCTTGTTTCTGGGGATGCTTTTAATTTGGCTGCGCCTTCATGCTGTCGATCATCAATTTGACGTTGTGTTTGAACATCGCCAAATAGGTCGGCGCATCGCCAGATGGTTCCGAAAGCGCGTCGGCATAAAGTGTGCCACCGACTTTGGCTCCTGTCTCTTGCGCGATCTGTTCCATCAAGCGCGGCGAGGCCATATTTTCCAAGAAGATGGTTTGGATTTTTTCGGTTTTGATCTGTTTGATCAGCGCACTAAGCGTTGAGGCTGACGGTTCGGCTTCGGTGCTGAGCCCGACGGGAGACATAAGCTTCACGCCATAGGCCTGCGCAAAATAACCAAAGGCATCGTGATCCGTGATGATTTTGCGCGTATTTTTCGGCAAAGCAGCAATGGTTTCCTTTGTCGCTTTATCAAGTGTAACCAATTGCCGGATATAGGTTTCGGCGCGGTTTGTGAAAACGTCTTTGCGTTCGGGCCGCGCGGCGATCAAGGCCGCCGTGATATTGCCGACATAGATTTTGCCGTTTGAAAGATCTTGCCAGGCGTGCGGATCGACAACTTGCTCGCCATCCTCTTCCATGAGGCGTGGGCGAACGCCAGCCGAGGCAACAAGGAGCTTCGCCTTGCTGCCGGAGGCGTCGATCAGGCGGCTGAGCCAGCCTTCAAGGTGAAGGCCATTGATAATGATGATGTCGGCCTGCGCAACTTTTTTAACGTCGGTTGGTGTCGGTTGATAGGTGTGGGCATCGCCGTTGGGGCCGACAAGCGAGGTGCCTTCAACGTCCGAACCGCCGACGGTCTGTACCATGTCTGCGAGAATGGTGAAAGAAGCAACGACGCGAAGGGGCTTTTCCTGGGCGGTTGCGGGTGCGGCACCAAGCGCTAACGCGAGGCAGAAAATGAAAAAGGAACGAAAAGAGGACATTGATAACGCCTTTCTTGGCAAAGCGGGAAACATTGCGTGGGCATTATGTTATGTTATAACCTTTTCCCCACGCGATGGGGAGAGGCGTTTTTGACATGTTCAATTTCGGTATAGGACGGCGTTTGCTGGTCGCGACATTTTTCGCGTGCGCTATTGCGCTGATCGCGTATTGGGCAAGGTAAGCTATGACGACGCCTCTCATTACATTAGAAGACGTTTCCGTTTCCTATGGCGCGCACCGAGCGCTCCAAACGGTTTCGGGCTCTTTTCAGGCGGGCACATTAACGGCCATTGCCGGGCCCAACGGCGCGGGCAAAAGCACGCTTCTTAAAGTGATCGCGGGGCTTTTACGCCCGTCGCGGGGGCGCCTTCTTCTGGCACCGGGTGTGCGGGAGCACATGGGTTATCTGCCGCAATTCAGCGCCAGCCAACGAGATTATCCGCTTAGCGTGATGCAGGCGGCCAGCACGGGGCTATGGCCAGAGATTGGCAATGCGGGTGCTTTAAATGAGCCGCGTCGGGCTCGCGTGTGCCTGGCTTTGGCGGAGGTCGGTCTGGCTGGATTCGAGGGGCGCGAGCTAAGCGCTCTTTCGGGCGGCGAGTTTCAACGGTTGCTTTTCGCGCGGTTGCTTTTGCAAGAGCCGCAGGTTTTGTTGCTCGATGAGCCGTTTTCCGCCATTGATGCGGAAACCACGGCGAAACTGATCAAGCTTCTTTTGAAATGGCACGCGCAGGGACGCACGATTATTTGCGTTTTACACGATCTGCTCCTTATCCATAAATATTTCCCGGATTCATTTGTTCTAGCGGGCAAATGCATGGGGCGTGGCCATACGCACGATTTGTTCGAACAAAAGCTGCTTTCCTTCGATCTCGATATGGCCGAGCTGCACGATCCGAATGATCCGAACGAAGAGGAAGTTTCTCATGACGTTCCTTGATCTCTTCGTTTCACCGTTTACCGATTATGCTTTTATGCGCCGCGCGCTCGCCGCCGCCGTGATTTTGGCGCTGGGTGGTACGCCGCTGGGCGTTTTTATGATGTTGCGGCGGATGACGCTGGTGGGCGATGCGCTGTCGCATGCCATTTTGCCGGGTGTTGCGATAGGGTTCCTTGTCGCTGGGTTATCTGTTTGGGCGATGTCACTCGGCGGGCTTATCGCGGCGATTATCGTCGCGCTTGTCGCCGTTTTTCTTGTGCGCACGACCCAGCTTAAAGAAGATGCGGCGTTTACGTTGCTGTATTTATTGTCTCTCGGCGGCGGCGTAACCCTTTTGTCTATGCGAAGCACGGGCGTCAATTTGCTCCATCTTTTGTTTGGCAATATTCTCGCGATCGATACGCAAACCTTGATGCTGGCGGCGGGCGTGAGCATTTTCTCGCTCTATGTGCTTTGCCTTCTTTACCGGCGGTTGGTTATTGATGGTTTTGATCCGTCGTTTCTGGCCGTGACGGGCGGGGGTCGTGGCGCTGGATGGACAAGCCCACTTTTCTTCGTTTTGCTTATGATCAATCTTGTCGCGGCTTTTCAGGCGCTTGGTACGTTGATGGCTTTGGGGCTTATGATTTTGCCAGCGTTGGCCGCGCGTTTTTGGGTACGCAATATCGACACGATTTTACCGCTTGCGATGTTTCTCGCTATCGTCTCGGCCTATGCGGGTTTGCTTTTTTCGTATTATTTCGATGCGCCATCGGGGCCCGCGATTGTCTTAGTCGCCGGTATGGGCACCCTTGTTTCCGCCTTTATTGGACGGGTCGGAAGCGTCAGGCTTTACCTGCGCAACGGCCGTTAAAACAGCTTATCTTTTTCGTACATGTCATAGACGTACCCGGCACCTGCGCCAACTGCGCCGCCGATAACCGTGCCGCATGAAATGCAGCCGCCTGTCATGATCGTTGTCGCCGCGCCAACGCCTGCGCCGATAGCTGCCGAGGACAAAACGCGTTCTTGCGTTGTCGAAAGTTCGCTGCATGCGCCAAGGAGGCTTAAGCAGACAAGCAAGAACCCAGCGCGCGCCAAGGCGGCGGGAAGCGGTGCATAAGAAACTTGGGCTGACATAGATTCCTCCTAGAAACTTTATTCTCTTAGCTCGTAGCAGGAGATGGTTACGAAATGGTTGACGCGGCGTTAAGTACATTCCTTTTGAGCTTTTTCATGGTAACCCGATGGGAATGTGCTCGCTACGCGCACTTCGTGCGCTTGCTGCGCAGCAAACGCTAAGGTCGGCCTTCGCCTTCGGCTTGCCCTCACTAAGCTTTTTGTGATCAAAAACACTCGTTCCTCATGTTTTTGCCCCTTCGGGCGCTCTCTGCTTCGTAGAGCAGCGTCCAAAACGCCTTTGGCGTTTTGTGAACCCATTTTCATGGGTTCAAAGTTCTAACGAACTTATCACTTAACAAAACAGGCCCCTTTAGGGGCCTGTTTTGTTAAGTGGTGAAGGAAAAAGGAAAAACCTCGAACCGGATTGAAGCAGAAAATGTCCTCGATACGATGGCCGAGTGGAGTTTCTCACTCAATAATCTTCAGCAAAATCAGCCGTCTATAAACGCCCCAGTTTTTTAGCCAGATACAGGGGCAAGTTCCGATTGGGGGTTTAATTCGTTAAGATTTTAACGATTTGCTTGCGGCGAATAGCTGCCTTTTGCCCCATGCGCCAAGAATATCAGCTGGCGTGTACCACCGTGAATGTTCGGTCAGGCGGATGGTGTCGCCGTGAATGACAACGGCGGGGATGTGCAAAAGAGAAAGCTGAAGGTAGGACATGTGGACGGCACGGAGGTCTATGTCGGTGGCCGTGACGTGGAGTTGGCGCTGATAGTTGAGGCCTTGGCTTTTCATCTCATTGGCCAAAGCGATGATCATGGCCCCGCCGCCCACGGCGGGTTCCCCGACCGAGACATAGCCCTTTTCGGCAATGGCGGCTTGCAGGCCGTCCCCGTAGGAGATGGCGGCCATAGCGCCGTGCAGCAGCAGCGCAATGGTCTTTTGATCAGCAATTAGATTTTCTTAAAACAATGAAGAAAGATTTATGAGAGGCCCTGTCCTATCGAGATTTTTGTATCGCAAAATCAACCAAGTCGCTCGAAATATCCTTGACGCCTAACCATGAAAACAACATTGACCCCAATCCCTGTTTTATAAGAACAAAGATTTTGTGCATGTTTTCATTCGAAATATAGATCACCTGATCGGGCAGAAACATATACCCAAGCATCTTGAGTTTTTTATGGTCTTCCGCTTTTAGGATCGCTTTCGTGTGAAGGATTGCTTGCCTGAGAATTCGGAGGTCCCCCATTATGTCGGATTTTACTTCTGTTAACTCGACCCTTTTTGCTCTTGCTAAACGGGGACGAATTTCATGTTCCCAATACGAGAAGAGGAAAACTAGAACAGCATAGGAATGCTGCCGAACGTTTACACCGTTTTCTGAATTTGCTTCGACGTAATCGTCAGCCCTCATGATTCTGTTGTGAATAACATCTGGTTTTGTTGGATCTTCATAACTTGCACGCAACATTATGGGTTGCCCAGCCTCATCAATACTACGTCCAACAACTCTATTAATTCTGAAAATTTGCCGTTCAACACGAACCTTGTGGCCCGCAAATCCCGCTAAGGCGTCAATGTAAACGCCAACCTGAAGATTAACAAAATCTATGTAGTCACGAATAACGTCATCGAACGATTCAGACATGCTTCCTCCAGAGAAGAAATGGAGCCTCCATGGCCTACACCCTAGCACAACGCGATGCGCTGAAACAGGCGATTGCGAGTGGCGTTTTGCGGATTTCATATGATGGGAAGTCGGTGGAATATCCCGCCAACCGTGTCGTGTAGAAACCCAAGATGCCAACAAGGAGGCATTGAGCTGCAACAAACAATCTATTTTATGGTGCAGAATAGAGAAACCCAGAAAAGCCTTGATGGAATTTGCAATGGTCATGAGGGTACCCCAAAAGGACGTCGCATTGGGAACCCCTGTGACAATGGCTATGCCGTTAACATAGAAATTACATACAAGAACGGCGAGTAACTTCTTTATCACTTGCCGGGGAAAGACGGCTCTCTGACGATCAGATTCAGAGCCGCTGGGTTGTTAGAAATGGCTTGGCATCTCTATATGTGGGGAGATCAGGTTAAGGTCATTAAACCCGCCTCCCTGCTTAAAATGATCAAATGTCATGCACGGAAATGGGGTGGTTTGCCGTGAAAAGAACCTGCGCGTCGCTAGCGCGGACCAACGACAGATGAGCTGTGAGAGATGTTCGCTTCTGGCCTGATCGTCCGCAAAGCGTCTTCTATTTTTTTAAGCTTTCCTTCTTTATCAAGCAATATTCTTAACCCCTTAGCAAAAGGGGTAAGCGTTTCGACATTATTACAATCAATAATCTGTGTGCTTTCTATGGCGAATTCAATGTCATCACCAGAGCTAAGCCTTACAAATCGAGACCAAGTAGTGCCCATGTCCTCGTCGCGCCAGCTCTCAACATCCAAATTTAAAGATGCCCAATTAATAGCCCTCAACCAATCCATACCTCTCAAAACATCAGGGGAAGGAACCAAGAATACTATATCTAAGTCAGAATCTGGTCGCGCCGCACCACGTGCCCATGATCCAGTTACTGCTAGAGCCGAAATATCAGTATTCTTTTCGGCAACAGGCAATACGAGATTGATTATCTCTTCAACTCTATCTTGGTTCACAAGCGTCCCTCCTGTTGCCAAGCCTGTTAGAAGGGCCTTCTTTGTTTAAAATATCAACAAAAGAAGGCGTGTTTCTTGTTTTATACAACTGACCAATCAAGCCCATTATTTTCTGTCCTGCCTCTAACATAACAGGACTTTCCATAGGCTTCTTTCTTTCAACAATTGATATAAATTCGTCTTTGTATAAATCCTCGTCTAGCCTTTCCAGCCATCCATTGAGCAACCTAGCACACTGCTCGAACACCCCCATTTTTTTAGAACAAACGAGGATCTCTGTTGTTTCTAGATCTGCAACAAAACCAAAATAATGATCCACCCTGAACCCAATGTGCAATGGATACATCATCTGACCCAACTGATGATCAAAATATGGGAATCTAATCTCCATAATCTCTTGCTCTAAGGCGTCGTATTCACCTTGGGTAGGCTTGTTTACTCCTCGACGTGAAAGGATTTCTAGATAGTCACGCTTTGGACTAGCCATCTTTAATGGTGCTTTGGAATCCACATCCCACATGGCTGGGATAAAGTATTCCCCAAAACAGAAGTCCAGCTCTTCTCTTGTACAAACGGCACCAAATTCTTCAACGCACATTGAACCTCTAGCGTGCTGTATTCGTCGATCATAGGGAACGGCGGCTTCCGTAAAATCTGTTTTCTCAAAATCAAGTATTGTATATTCTATGCCAGACGCTGTTTCCTGATACAGAATGTTTCGTGGAGCAAAATCGCCCCAAACAACCCCCTTACTGTACAGCCACTCCAAGAGTGCAGAAACATCTCCTAAAATTTTTTGTCTAGATTCTATATCGTGGGTTTGCAGTAGTATTTCCTCAAGTGTTGGACTGTTTCTTTTTCTACTAATCGAGAAACATGAGCCATCTTTATCGACAACAGTCGCAAGGTATTCCAAGAGACTTATATTAAGCTTTTTGCCCTTACTTTGTACCCGCACCGCGCTCTCGCTTAATCCAAGGTCAAACAATCTAGTGATTGCCTGCTGTTCTTTCAAAAATCTATCTTGCTTCGCTGGATTTTCTTTCTTAAGAACAACGTCTATTCCATCAGGCATTACTGCGCTCTTGACAAGACCTTGTCTTACGAGGCTGTGGATACCCGGCAAATCATATTTCTCTTTAAAAAACTGGCTAAACCCATCCGGACAATTCTCCATAAACCTAAGTATTTGGCCGCGCGCGCGCGGGTTCTTTATAAAAATCTTTATTGTTTCTTGCGCCAAGGTCTCTCTAACAAAAAGATCGGGGAGACCCTCGCATTCGAGAATTGCTGGCTTGCTCAGCATTGTTTCATCATGATCTTGGTGTATGTAATCAAAGGATGCTTTTCTGTAGTCCCCAAATTGCAGTGCTTGCGCAAACGCCTCAATGTCGCAATCATCGTCAAGTTTGCTGCACAGGTATTCAGAAATAAAAAGGGCAAGGCTCTGGGGACGATAGTTGAGAGCAAAGCACTCATTCAGAAGAAGCGCCTTCTTCAGTCTAAGTCTTGCCCCATTCTTCTTAGATAGATTTACATCTGGCATTTGCTAATCCCTTGGATGCTATGAGTGTGGGCGAAAACGGACCTAGTGTCGCAAACAATGCCTGCAACAGGATTCAGCACCAAGCTTGTTGCGGGGATGTTTAAGCTTGGCTGTTCCTGAAAGAATCTTCTCGCTATTTCCTCCTTACCTTTTCCGGCGATTAAAAGAAAAGCCATTTGTGCTTTGGTCAGAAGATCTAAACCGAGAGTTATCCCCATAGCATGTTTTCTCTGAAGCAAAGCATCCTCACCACAGAAATTCGAATCAAGTGTAGTTTGAGCAAGCTTGACGATGCGAGAGCAAGAGTCCCAGGAGGAACCCGGCTCATTAAATCCTATGTGTCCATTTACCCCGATTCCATGAGAAACAACATCGATCCCGCCAAAACTGCGAATAATTTGTTCATACTCGTCAACCGCATAAACAGGGTTCCCCGTTTCATCGAAGAAATGCACAAACTTTCCGATTTTCAGGGGAGCTATCACTTTTTGCTTTAAGTAGAATGCCATGCTTTTGGTATGTTCACATGGGATGTGTAAATACTCATCCATCTGAAAAACTATGACACGCCCCCAATCTATGGCTTGGGCATATTTTTTGGCTAGAAGGCTATTTTAAGCAGCTTACGGCTGAGCGTCTCGTCACCGTTAAAAACAAACGAGGCTTTCCACACCGCGAGTGGAGCAAAGAACGCGAACGTAACGAGGCCCTTGATTGCCGCGTTTACGCGCGCGCCGCCGCCGCAAGCGTCGGCATTGATCGGTTCAATGAAACCATCTGGCTCCGTTTAGAAACTGCCATCGGCGTTGCCGTGGAAGTCAACACCTCCGCGCCGGAAGTCACCACCGCGCCGCCTCAGTCACCACCCGCCCCACAACGCCGAACGATAAGGAGCAGTTATCTATGACGCTCCCTGACTTCGAGAAATATCGGGACTATATGCGTGAGTTCAATATGACGGATGCTGACAGAGACGAAATTACTTTGGCTCTTTGGAATATCATGAACCATTTTATCGACCAAGCTTATGGCGAACACTCTACGCAGCTTGGCACGAATGCACGAAAGCAAACGGTTGACCCGTGATTTTGCTTTGATCGCGTGTTATTATCGTGCGGGCAACAGATTTTTTAAGGTAGGAATATGCCCAAATACGCCGTTATATATTGCCGCGTCTCAAGTGCCAAACAGGTCAAGGAAGGACACGGCTTAGAGTCCCAAGACACCAGATGCCGGGAATACGCTAAGCTCAAAAAATACGAAGTCGTCAAAGCGTTTCACGATGAGGGCGTATCTGGTGGCATGATTGACCGCCCGAAGATGCAAGAGCTACTTGCATTTTTGAAGAAGAACAAAAAAGAGCCGCACATCGTCATCATTGACGACATCAGCCGCCTCGCACGCGGCCTTGAAGCACATTTAGAACTTCGCGCCGCTATTGCACAGGCAGGCGGCAAACTGGAATCGCCCTCCATCGAGTTTGGTGAAGACTCAGACAGTCGCCTTGTCGAAAACCTTCTCGCCAGCGTTTCGCAGCACCAGAGGCAGAAAAACGCCGAGCAAGTTAAAAACCGCATGCGCGCACGCACCATGAATGGCTATTGGGTCACGATGGCTCCCGTTGGGTATCGATACAAAAATGTGGCGGGTCATGGAAAAATGCTCGTGCGGGACGAGCCTTTGGCAACAATCGTCCAAGAGGCTTTGGAAGGGTTTGCCTTTGGCCGCTTTGAAACGAAGACCGAAGTTAAAAGATTTCTTGAAACACATCCGACCTATCCGAAGAACAACAAAGGAGAAGTCCACTTTCAACGTGTCGATAATCTTCTCAGGCGTGTCACCTATGCGGGCTACATCACCATGCCTGAGTGGGATCTTCATTTTTTACCGGGCAAGCACGAGCCCATTATCAGCCTTGAGACGTGGCATAAAATTCAAGAGCGGTTGGACGGCCATTCAAAGGCACCCGTTCGCAAAGACCTGCGTAGCGATTTCCCGTTGCGAGGGTTTGTTTTGTGCGACCACTGCGGAAAGCCCATGACCTCCTGTTGGTCACGGGGGCGCAATTCGGAGTATCCTTATTACTTCTGCGACACCAAGGGTTGCCCCGCTTACCGAAAGTCTGTTCGGAAGGAGCAAATTGAAGCCGATTTCCTATTCCTTCTTCAAAGCCTGTGCCCGGCAGAGAAACTGGTCCTTATCGCCAAGCAAGTATTCTTGGACTGCTGGGAAGCCCGGAATCTCAACAAAAAAGGGGAATGCCTAACCCTTAAGGCAGAGTTTCAGGCCATTGAGCGCAAGGAAGCCCAGCTTTTAGACAGGCTTCTGGACACGGAGGACGCGAATCTATGCGCCGTTTACGAAAACAAGGTCAAAGAACTGGGGATGAGGAAGATCCTTTTGAAGGAAAGAATCGAAGCGAACAACCGCCCGCAGCAGACCTTCAACGAAATTTATCGAACCGCTTTTGATTTTCTCAAAAATCCGCAGAAACTCTGGGATTCCGGGGATATTGTGACCCAGAGAACCGTCCTAAAACTGACTTTTGCGGAGAAAGTGCGCTATAGCAAAAAAGAGGGTTTTCGAACCGCCCTAACTACTTGTCCTTTCAGGTTTTTTAAGGACTTTAAACCCTCTAGGTATTTAATGGTGACCCCGATGGGACTTGAACCCATGGCCCTCTGATTAAAAGTCAGATGCTCTACCAGCTGAGCTACGAGGTCGCCTTGACGAAGGCTTGGAAACTAGAAAGCATGTGCCCCCAGGTCAACACGAAAAGTTGCCTTTTCTGTGCTTGAAGAACGATTTTGGCCAAAAAAGCCGAAAAAACAGTTAACAGACGGCGTTTCTATTGAATCGCAGCATCAAAGCCCGGCGGGCTTGTTTGCCAAACACCGTTTTCCTGACCCATTTGTACGCCCAGAGCGAAGAGCTTGGACATGTAAACAGGGTCAAAGGCTTCTTTGGGCGTCTCGGTGAAATCGGGCGGAATTTGCACGGCATGATAGCTGGCTCCGTCGCGCTCCGCGCCAAGGTAAAGGCGATACAGATCGCCGACGCCGTTATTTTTCGTCAGGCTTTCAATGGTTCTTGCGCCGATGGAGAAAAGTCCCGGATCGCGTAAGATTTGATATTCCGGCGCTGTCTTCGCGTTGCGAATGATATAGAGATTGCGTTCGATGCCGCAGTTTCTGAAATTGTCGATCGTGTTGCGCGACATTTGAAGCGGATAAAGGAACACCTGCGAGGTGACGCCGCCATCGACATGGATTTCGTTATAGCGCTTGCCACCAATCGTCACGTCAATAAAGACAGGGGCGAATACGCCCGGCACGGCGGCTGAAGCTTGAATAATTTTCTGGAACAAGGCCACGCGATCCGGCGACGAACTGGCCGCGATCTCGCCCATATCCCAAATCACGCCGCGCTGCGCTTCGATATTCGTCGTGCCGATGAAAAGGCGGCGGCCCTTACGATATTCGGCGGCGATTTGATCGAGCAGCTCCGGTGTATAGGTTTGTTGGATGCGCTCGACAAAGGGGGTGGCGTCCGTCAAGGAGAGCCCGCCCGTCAAGCCAGACAAGAACGTCCAGATATCGACGAGGAAAATGTTATCGGTTTTTGTCTTGGTGAAAAGGTCCTGTATTTGTTCATCGTTGGCGGGGCCAAGAAAGGCCAGCGGCGCGATCAAGGCCCCCGTGCTGACGCCTGTGACGAGCGAGAAATTCGGGCGCGTTCCGGCTTTTGTCCAGCCACTCAGGAATCCAGCGCCAAACGCGCCGTTATCGCCGCCGCCTGAAAGAGCTAGGAAAGAAACCGGCGGATAAGCTTGGTAATGCCGGAAATATTCGTCGTTGGTGACCTTGAAGGAAAGGATGCTTTGCGCAACGACATCGTTCAGCCCTTGTGGCGGCTCGTCAGCCCAAAAGCGAATGTCCGCAGGAAAACCTTCGACGACGGCTTGCTGCGATTGAAGTTCCGTCAGCGGTTTGTGATCGGGAACGACAGCGCATCCGGCGAGAAGAAGGGCAAGACTTGTGAGCGAAACGGTTTTTTGAAAAAGATTCATGAGTGCTGTAAAATCAATCCCGGACTTCCGTGACGACTTTTTTGCGACCCATTTCCGTTCCGAGTTTCTTTTCAAGCGCTTTGAAAATCTGTGGGCTGACGAAGGAGCTGACGTCCCCGCCAAGAACCGCGATTTCTTTGACGAAACGCGATGAGATGAATTGATGCCGATCCGAAGCCATAAGAAAAACGGTTTCGACTTCTTTGCAAATGCGGTGGTTCATGCCCGCCATTTGAAATTCATATTCAAAATCGGAAACAGCACGCAAGCCGCGAATGACCATTTCTGCGCCGATTTCCTGCGCATAATGCATCAAAAGCGTGTCAAACGGGCGCACCTCAATCTTTGCGCCTTTTTCGATAAGCGGCGCGATCTCTGCTTCAACCAATTTGACGCGTGTTTTTGTGTCAAAGAGCGGCCCTTTGCCGCTGCTCTTTGCGACGCCGATGATAAGCTTGTCCACGATCTTTGAGGCGCGACAGATGATCTCAAAATGCCCAAGCGTGATCGGATCGAACGTGCCCGGGTAAATGCCAATGCGCTGTTTTTGCGTCACGAAGCTTGTCCTATCATGGTGTGCTCGTTGATTCTCCAGCGGAATCTCTCAAAGGTTTAGCGGCCTTGTTGCACTGTGTCAAAGCCCTTTGCTCTTTGTGGATTTAAGAAAAAAAAGCTGAAACATTTTTGTTTCACTTACGCGCGTTGTATAATCACCTCTCAATCTTAAGAGAAAGAAATCATTATGGAAAACAATACTCAAACCCCTTTTTTTCCGGCAGGTCTTTCCCAAGGCGTTTCTTGCGCAACTTGCGCCCATCGCAAACTAGTTGGCCACGAAAAGTGGCGCGAGCGGTTTCATGACGCTTTTATCATGCTCTCTGCGAAAGTTTTGGGAATTTCGGACCGAAGCGGTGGGTATTATTTTTGCTCGGCCTTCGGTCGCGGCAAACCCTCGGGCATTGCGCGTTGTCATAATGGGGTGAAGCAAGAATATACATTGTTTGCCGGGCGATTTGCTGGCTTGAAACTTGAAGGAAGGATGTATCCCTTGGGTTCTGTTATTAACGCTTGGGGTAATTGCCCGGATTACAAACCGGCCCCGCCGGGATCGCTCCAGTCGTTTTTGAAGCGTTTCCAAATGGGACGCTAAGCGCCTGTCCCTCAGCGCCTTGTGCGATATAACTTATCCAAAATAAAATGATTCATTTTATTTTGGGATACCGCCTGCTTCGCGGCGGAACCTCGCCCTTCCGGGCGGTTTTCATAGCTAAAACGCTTTATCAAAATAAAGTGTTTTAGCTATAGATAAAAAAAGAGCCCCCTTTCGGAGGCTCTTTTTCTTTGCGGCTTCTGTTTTAGGCCTCGGGGAGAGCCGTTGGCTCATCCGGCGTTTCCTCACCATCGACCGTTTCTTGTTCGTCCAGCGCGGCGACCGAGACGACACGTTCGCCTTCGTCGATACGGAAGATCGTCACGCCCTGTGTCTTGCGGCCCGCGACGCGGATATCGCCAACCGGCATGCGGATGATTTGACCGCCGACGGTAACGAGCATGACTTCCTGCGTTTCCTTGATTGGGAACGAAGCGACAATCGCGCCGTTGCGATCGGCCATTTCCATGTTCCAAATGCCTTGGCCACCGCGTCCAGCCGTACGGTATTCGTACGACGATGTGCGCTTACCATAGCCACGTTCGGAAACGGTGAGAAGGAACTCCTCTGCCGAAGCGAGTTCAGCAAAGCGTTCGGGTGACAAAACGAGATCCGTCGTCACTTCTTCTTCGTCATTCGTGCTGATCGCGGTTTCATCGGTGGTGCCGCTCATGGCGCGCTTTTGCTTAAGGTAAGCTGCGCGTTCTTCGGGCGAGGCGTCGAGATGCAGCAAGATTGACATCGAGATGACGGTATCGCCGCTTGCCAGGCGAATGCCGCGCACGCCAGTTGACGTGCGTCCGGCGAAAACGCGGACATCTTCGACGGGGAAGCGGATGGCTTTGCCAAGCTTCGTCGCCAACAAAACGTCATCCTCACCCATGCAGGTGCGTACGGCAATCAGGCTGTCACCTTCTTCGAGCTTCATGGCAATCAGGCCGTTGGCGCGTACATTCGAGAAGTCGGAAAGCTTGTTCCGGCGCACGGTGCCCGCTGCCGTCGCAAAGACGACGTTCAAGCTTTCCCAAGAACCTTCGTCTTCCGGCAAATGCAGCGTTGTGGTGATCGTCTCGCCTTGTTCCAGCGGGAGCAGGTTGACAAGAGCCTTGCCACGCGCTTGCGGCGTGCCCAGCGGCAGCTTGTAAACCTTGAGCTTGTAAACTTTGCCCAATGTTGAGAAGAACAGCATCGGGGTATGGGTCGAAGCGACGAAGATATCCGATACGAAATCTTCTTCCTTCGTGACCATGCCCGTGCGGCCTTTGCCACCGCGCTTTTGCGCACGATAGGTCGAAAGAGGCACGCGTTTGACATAGCCCGCATTGCTGACGGTGACGACCATGTCTTCGCGTTGGATTAAATCTTCGACGTCGGTTTCGAATTCTTGGGTTTCAATCGTCGTCTTGCGCGGTGTCGCAAAGCGCGCACGCACCTCAATAATCTCGTTCTTCATGATGTCGAGGACGAGGTTGCGGTTGGCAAGAATCTCAAGGTCGTTTCTAATTTCTTCGACGACAACGTGCAAATCCGCGCCGATCTTATCGCGCTCAAGGCCCGTTAAGCGTTGCAATTTAAGGTCAAGAATAGCCTTGGCCTGCATTTCGCTCATTTTATAGGTGCCGCCTTCGCGTATGCCGTCTTCGTCCACAAGGGCGATCAGCGGAGCAATGTCGGCGGCGGGCCAATCGCGTGCCAGCAATTGTTCCTTGGCGATGCTGGGGTCGGGCGCTTTACGGATCAGCGCGATGACCTCGTCAATGTTGGCGACGGCAACGGCAAGGCCGAGCAAGATGTGAGCGCGGGCGCGCGCTTGTTCCAATTCGTACGTCGTGCGGCGCGTGATGACTTCTTCGCGGAAGGTCAGGAAGGCTTCAAGAACCGTCTTGATGCCCATTTGTTCCGGACGGCCCTTGTTCAGCGCCAGCATGTTGACGCCAAAGGTCGATTGCAACGGCGTATGCTTGAAAAGCTGGTTCAAGACGATATCGGCCATCGCGTCGCGCTTGATTTCGATCACGATGCGCACGCCGTCGCGATCGCTTTCGTCGCGCAGATCGGAAATGCCCTCAATCGTCTTGTTCTGCACGCATTCAGCGATAATTTCGATCAGGCGTTTTTTGTTAAGCTGATACGGAATCTCCGTCACAATGATCGCTTGGCGATCCTTGCGGATTTCTTCGACATGCGTGCGTGCGCGCATCGTGATGCTGCCGCGACCTGTGGCCGCTGCTGCACGGCAACCCGCGTGGCCGAGGATCAAGCCACCGGTCGGAAAGTCAGGCCCCGGGACGATTTGTAAAAGATTTTCAAACGGCAGGTCTGGGCGGTTGATCAGCGCGATACACGCGTCGCAGATCTCGCCGAGATTATGCGGCGCAATATTGGTCGCCATACCGACGGCGATGCCGTTTGCACCATTAACGAGGAGGTTTGGAAAACGCGCGGGCAGAACAACCGGCTCAAGCGTGTTTTCGTCATAGTTCGGTTGGAAGTTCACCGTATCTTTATCGATGTCTTCCAAAAGCATTTCGGCGGCTTTATCAAGGCGCGCTTCGGTGTAACGCATGGCGGCGGCTGGGTCACCATCCATCGAACCAAAGTTGCCTTGGCCGTCTATGAGCGGCAGGCGCATCGAAAAATCTTGCGCCATGCGAACCATGGCGTCGTAAATAGCGGCGTCGCCATGCGGGTGATATTTACCCATGACGTCACCGACGATACGCGCCGATTTTTTATAAGGCTTGGTGCTGTCGTAGCCGCCTTCCTTCATCGCGTAAAGGATGCGGCGATGCACCGGCTTCAACCCGTCGCGCACGTCGGGGAGCGCGCGGCTCACGATCACGCTCATCGCGTAATCGAGATAGGAGCGGCGCATTTCGTCTTCGATGCCTACGGGAGAAATGTCGGAAGGAAGCGGGGGTAAAGTCGTCTGATCAGTCACAAGAATGCCTACCTGAATGGATGGTTCGTTTGGGAGTCAAAAAGAAGCTTCTCCCGCGCCGCAAAGGTAGCATTTCGGGCGGCAAAGACCAAACGAAAAAATGCAAAAAAGCTCTTTTGTTAGAGAGCGTTAGGCATCTGTCTCCCGGCCTTAATTATTGAAGTTCGGCAAAGGCGGCGGTTGATCGGAGCGATACTGCTTTCCGAATTGCTGCGCGAGCTTTGTCAGGGCGTCGTTCACGGCCCGCCTGTGGTTCGTTTGATTGCTGCTGACGATAAGGCCGCCGCGCCAATAGGTGACATAAACGTTCCGTCTGAGGCGTATAGGCGGAACGGTCAAAGATTCGCGCGATTGCGCAGACATGGAAACCCACGAGATGCAGTCCAAGCCCTGCCGGTCGAGCGTTACAACCTCGGGCACAAGCTCAATCCGCGCGCTATCCTTTTGTGAGACGGGCGCTTCAAGAGGCGAAAAGGCGGGCGTGTTGTCTTCTTTGAGCTTTTTAAGGAGGGTGTCAGCCATGTCGCTGCCCAAAAGACCGCAGGTGTCGCTGGCCGCGCCATCGCCAATTTTCGGCTGCATGACCAAGATTTCCTGTACGCCTAAAAGTGCAGGCGCCGAACCCTCCGCCTTGACGGCGGTAGGGATCAGCGCAAGCCCTAGAGCTAGAATACAGGCAAAAACGTGATTTTTTGTTTTATTCGCGTTCGTCTCGACGCGTGCGTTCGATGCGTTCATGGCGTTCCTGAGCTTCGATGCTTAAGGTGGCGACGGGGCGCGCCTCAAGGCGTTTGACGCCGATGGGGTCGCCGGATTCTTCGCAATAACCGTAGCCGCCCGAACGGATGCGTTCAAGTGCTTCGTCGATTTTGCTGATCAACTTACGTTGACGGTCACGGGCGCGCAGCTCAAGCGCGACTTCCGTTTCGACCGAAGCGCGGTCGGTGATATCGGGTTCGCGCAGGCCACCTTCGCTTTGCAAATCTTGCAAAGTGTCATCCGTGTCTCTTAGAATCTCTTCCTTCCACGACGCAAGCTTCTGCCGGAAATATTCCAGCATGGTCGGATTCATATAAGGTTCTTTTTCCGTCGGCTTGTAGTTGGCGGGTATCGTTACCATGCGAGAAGGCTCCTTGAATGAGGCGAATCTTAAGTGCGGGTGAATTTGGCTAATTCTACTTGCGCGCGCAAGTCGATTTCGTCGAGAATGCCGGTTAATTGTGGATCCGAGATTTCAGGACGGCGCGAATTAACCACTTGGGCTAGCTGGATCAGCTTTGTTTTCGTTAGCGTACCATCCAAAAGCCCCATACGCATATCGTCCAATTTGGACAAAAGATCTTCGGCGCGCAGCTTACCGCGCGCGGCCCGGGCGAGGGCATCGTCCACTTCCTGAATATCGAGCACATTGGAAACCGCGCCCAGCGCGCTGGCGCCCGAGGCGCCCGCCGTTTCGTCCGTTTCGTCCAAATGATCGGAAAACGCGGAATCGCTGACGCTGCCTGCCGCCTTTTTACGGCGGAGCGGCGCGGTTGTTTGTATGGGGCCCGGTCCATCGATGCGAGAGATCATACTTCCTATCCTAACCGTCTCCTATCAAACGTGAAAGATCGCGACAATTCAATCCGTTCGCCAGGGGCGGCAAAAGATTCCGCGCGGCCTTCCCTTTTGGGTAGAGCTTGCCTTGCTTTCACGCATCATAAGGCAAAAAGCTACGCGATGGCATCCTAATTTTTCATGAATAATCATAAGCATAGTTCTTTGTTGTCGCGGGACGGCTCTCTGGCATGGGGTTTGCGTATGTAAAGGTGAAGGATCAGGAGCCTTTATGACCAAAATGAACACACCATATCTCTTCTCTTTCTCTCTCCCATCGCCGGACCGGGCTCGCCGCGCCTTCCGCCGATCCCTTTGCGCGGCCTTGGTCGTATGGCTGCTGGTCCTTTCACCTATGCAAGCGATGGCGATGTCGCGTCTCAAAGACGTTGTCGATTTTGAGGGCGTTCGCGACAATATGCTTATCGGTTACGGCCTTGTCGTTGGCCTGAATGGTACGGGCGACGGTCTGACCAACTCACCATTCACCGAAACCAGTCTTATCGGCATGCTTGAACGCTTGGGCGTCAATACGCGCGGTTCGACCATGAAAACCAAAAACGTCGCTGCTGTGATGGTTACGGCCACTTTGCCGCCGTTTGCCGCGCAGGGTTCGCGCGTCGATGTCGTTATCTCAACGCTTGGTGATGCGAAAAGCTTGACGGGTGGGGCCTTGCTTGTGACGCCGCTTTTGGGCGCTGACGGTGAGGTTTATGCCGTGGCTCAAGGTTCTTTGGCTGTTGGCGGCTTTTCCGCTTCGGGCGAGGGCGCTTCGGTAACCAAGGGTGTGCCGACCTCTGGCCGCATTGCGAACGGTGCCATCGTTGAGCGTGAGATCCCTTTCCGTCTGTCGGATTTGGGTTCGCTGCGTCTGTCCTTGAAAAATCCCGATTTTACAACGGCTAAGCGCGTTGCCGATGCCATCAATAGCGATTTGCGCGATCAAGCGGCTATCGCGATCGATCCGGCAACGGTACGTGTTTTGGTCCCGGATGCGCGCCAACACGATGTCGTCGGTTTGATGACGGAAATTGAGCAATTGCGCGTTGAGCCCGATCAACCGGCCCGCGTCGTTGTGGACGAGCAATCCGGCGTCATCGTGATGGGTGAGAACGTGCGCATCAATACGGTGGCCATCGCGCAGGGCAATTTAACGATCCGTATCACCGAAACGCCGCAAGTCTCGCAGCCCGCGCCGCTTTCGCAGGGCGGCACGACGCAAGTCGTTGCGCGTACGGATGTAAGTGTCGATGAAAACGAAACAAAGAAACTGGGCGTGATGAAAGAGGGCGTGAGCCTGCAAGAATTGGTGCAGAGCTTGAACGCGCTTGGCATCGGACCGCGTGACATGATCACAATTTTGCAATCCATCAAGGCGGCTGGCGCGTTGCAAGCTGACTTGGCGGTTATCTAACGGAGCCGCTTGATGGATATCAGCTCTTCTCTTCAACAACCGGTCGATCTGATGACGGCATCGAATAATCTTTCGATGCAGCGCACGGGAAAAAACGTTGGGAAGTCAATGGCGCAGATTCAGGCGGCGGCTCAGGATTTTGAATCGGTTTTTATGTCCGAGATGATCAAGCCCATGTGGGACGGCGTCGGTTCGAACCCGGTCTTTGGCGGTGGGCCGGGCGAAGACGCCATGCACGATTTACTGGTGCAGGAATATGGGAAGTCGATGGCCAAAGCGGACGATTTCGGCTTAGGCAAGGCCGTTATGGACGTGATGATCAAGATCCAAAACAAGGCGGAAAACGGAGCGAGCTATGCAGGAACAGTCTGAAGAAAGCCCGCAGTCGGTACGGGAACGGCTTCGCCAAGAACGTATGAAGCGGCGCGTGTCTCAAACGCAGATTTCGCGTCGCCTTTCGCCTGCCGCGCAAGCCGCGCGGGCCGAGGAAAGCAAGTCATTGGTCAATGGCAACAACCTTCTCGCTGGCGCGCCTTTGCCAAACGAAGTTCAGGAAAAGAAACGTTTTCAGCTCCGTGCGCCGCAGCAACAGCAACCCGCTGCGCCGAAAGCGCCGCCGCCCGTCGATGTCAAAAAGCTCGCGGCGGCTGTTGAGGAAAACATGAAGGCTTTGACGGTTTTGATGGAAGACGAGCTGAATTTTCTCGGCCGCCAAGATATGGACGGCCTGATTTCGTTGCGCAAGGAAAAGGCCAAGCTTGTACGCGAGTATCAAGAGCACATGGTCTTGATCCATCAGCGTCCCTATTTGATTCGGAGCGCGCCAGTTGATGTGCGTACCAATTTGCGCAAGACGGGCGAAGTTTTGGCCGATGTTGCCTCGCGCAATGCGGCCATGTTGAAAGCGGCCATCACGGCTACGCAAAATATGCTTCAAATCATCATCGACGCGGCCCGCGAAGGTCTGAAGACAACGGATTGCTATTGCGATCCGCGTAAAAAGAAAAATATGCACAATATATACAGTCCCATTTGCGATCCGGTCGCTGTCGTCCGGACGGCTTAAGGGAAAAGAGGAAACAATGGCTCTTCTTGCCGAAACAACGAAACAAACCGCGAGCGCTGCGTCGAAAGATGTCTTTAGTCTGCTTGCGAACAGCAAGGGTGCGACCGATACGAATGGGGCGCTCGATTCGTTGTTTTCAAGTTTTCTTGAAAGAAGCAACGCGACGAAGACCCAGCTTGAATCTGATTCCAAGGGATCGAACGGCAAGCAAACGTTGAAAGCGGGCACGCAAAAACGCGATCCGTCTTGGGATCAATCGCCGGTTCTTGATGAAGATGAGGCGGACAGCGCTGCGTCGGAAGAAACCGCCGCAAGCGATGCGGCTTCGGACGATGCGGCGACTGAAACCTCAGCTCCGATAGCTGCGGCCCTTGTGACAACGCCTGTTGTTCAAGCGGCGCCTGCTGTGGTTGACGTTTCGGTTTCGGCGGACGATGCGGTTGCAGCGGCTCCCGTTGTTGATCCTTCTGCACCGGTGGTTTCGGCTGTTCAATCCGTTGCTTCCGATGCCGCTATGACCGATGCCGTCGCTTTGGAAGCCGCTGCGCTTCAAACGGCTGCGAACGATCAGGCTGCCGCGAACGCTTCTCTTGCCGCGCCGCAATCCACGACGGTTCATGGCGCGCCTGCCTCTGACGATACTTTAAACGCAGCGGTTCAGGCGTTTTCCTCAGCCGTTGTTGCCGCTATGCCGACAACAACAACAACGACGACAGAATCGTCCTCTGAAACTTCAACCGACACGACATCGGTTCTTGCTCAGCTGGTGGCTTTGGCCGCCGCCGCGACCCAGAAAGCGCAGGCTGCTCTTTCCGCGACCGCGCCGACAGCCACCGGAACAACCGTTACAACGCAAGCTGTTTCGGCCGATGCGACTGTTTTGACGGCAACAACGGCGGATGAAACGTCTTTGGCTTCGGTGATGGCTTCGCTTGTCGCGGCTGCCCCCGCTCAGGCTCCGGCTTCGCAGACTGATCCCGCCTCGTTCACGCAGGACGAAGAATCTTTGATGTCGTTCTTGCTTTCGCTTCAGGCCGAAGCGGCGCAAAACACGGATGTCGTTCAAGACGGAACGACATCCGCAAAAACGACAAAGATTTCTTCTTTGCAAGCTTGCCCCGTGACGGATTTAACGACGGTTCAGGCGGGCGACACGACAACGGATAAATCCGTCGAGGATGAATTGACGCTTGAACTTGCCACCTTGATGGGGCTTGTGCCTGCGACTCAACAAATCGTTCAGCCAAAGGGCGAAGGCCTCGGTGGAGCGGCTGATGTTACGTCCTCTTTGCTCAATACGGGTGCGGCTGGTCAAGCTTCGCCGTTGGCACAAGAACTTCTTCAAGCGATGGCGGCGAGTGCCGCTGCGCAAACCTCTGGCACAACGGATACAGCGTCAAATGCCGCGTCTTCATCCGCGAGCACGGCTGTTTCCGAGGATTCCTTCGCCGCTCTTTTTGCGGACGATACAACGACGGCGACGAATGACGCGCTTTTTGCTTCGCTTGATGCCAGCAAAAGCAAGAGCGCTGCTTTGACGTCTTTGTCTATTAGCCGTGACGCGGTGCAAGCCTCGCAAACCATCGAACAAGCCCAGCAGCAAACGGCGACCGCGATGCAGGCGTTGGCGCAAACTTTGGCGCAGGCCGTGACAAGTGTTCAAACGCAAACGGCGCAGCAAAAGGCGTCTTCGTCTGGGTCGGCTTCTTCTTCGCAAGGAGAGGCGTCGGGCGTTACGTCTGGCGCTTCGTCTTCTGCGGGCGTTTCAAGCTCGTCTGCAGCGATGGCCGCGAGTGAAAGTGGCCGCACGTCGGGCTCCTATTCCTTCGCGAGCCAGCTTTCAGCCGACGGCATCACCAAAAGCGCTTCGACAACCGCTTCGCAAATCGTTGAACAAGTCGCGGTGCAGGTGCGCAAAATGGCGCGCAGCGAAACCGATGAAATGACGATTTCGCTTCGTCCGTCTGAGCTTGGCAAGATCGAAGTGAAACTTTCCTTCGGTGACGACAATAAAGTGACGGGCACGGTTGTGGCGGACAAAGCCTCGACCTTGCAAGTTCTGCAAAAAGATTCGGATGTTTTGCATCGCGCTTTACAAGACGCTGGGCTTAATGCCGATCAAGGGAGCTTGCAGTTCTCGTTGCGTGGCGATGGCCAAAACGGCGCGTCGGGGCAGCAAACTTCGGCGCAGTCATCAAGCCTCTCTGCGGCGCAGGCGAACGCAGCCGAAAACGAGCAAGACCTCGCTGACGAGGCGTCAGCCGATACGGAAACCTACTATGTAACGCCCGGGCGCGTTAATCTGCGCGTATAAGGAGAAAAACCATGACGTCTATTAGCACTTCCACCTCGGATATTTTGGCGAACTATATCGCAAGCCAGAAAACCACGTCGGCTTCCTCCTCTTCATCGTCGTCATCCTCGTCGAGCTCCACTTCCAGCGCGAGCAGCGCGTTAAGCGGCAATGAAAAGACGTTTTTGACCATGTTGACGTCGCAGCTAAAAAACCAAGATCCCACGTCGCCAACGAGCGTCAGCGATTTCACGCAGCAATTGGTCCAATATTCACAGGTCGAACAGCAAATCGACACCAATACCAAGTTGGACAACATTTATTCGGCCATCAATTCGAACGGCATCACGCCGCTTTTGAGCTATGTCGGCGCCTATGTCGAAGCGCCCAGCTCGGGTTCGCTTGTTGTTCAAAGTGGCGAGGCGATGGTTGGCTACAATCTGACAAGCGCGGCTACGAGCGCGAAAATTACTGTTAAGAATAGCTCCGGCAGTACGATCGCGACGCTCACCGGCGAAACGACAAAGGGCATGCATCGTCTCGTTTGGGATGGCACTTGCACCGATGGAACGACGGCTTCGGATGGCACTTATACGTTCTCGGTCTCGGCGACGGACAGCGATGCCAAGGCTATTGATATGACGGATAATGTTTACTCGATCGGCAAGGTGACCGGTATCGAAACGGATAGCGACGGCACAGCGGTTTTGATGGCTGGCGCGATGTCGATCAACGATACGAAGGTCGATGCCGTTTGGGCCAATATTGGCACCAGCTCAAGCTCGACGAGCAGCAGCTCGACCTCGACTTCCGGCTCGTAAGGCCTTTTCCGCAGGCCTTTTTACTGCTGCGAAAGTTGCGCCGTTGTCAGATGGGCCCAGTTGAGCTTGTTGCTTGCCAGCAGCCGAAGGCTTCCGTTTGGGGTAACAAGATAGGTAAGCGGAATGCCTGGCGCTTGAAGTCCTTTGAGCGCGCGAAGATCCGAATCAACGTAAAGAGGCATATTTTTCAAGCTGTAACGTCGGACAAAGCCCGGTACGGCGATTGTGCCGTCTGGATCTTCCGCTATGGCAACGACATCGATTTTCTGCGCCTGCAGGGAGGGCCAAGCGGCATCAATCGCTAGCATTTCGCTTTGGCAGGGTCGGCAAAAAGGGGCCCATAGGTGCAAAAGCACAAAGGCATGTGTTTGTGCCTTGTTTTGTAAAAGCGTTTGAAGGGGAATTGCTGTGCCGCCGATGGGTTCGACCAGCATGGGCGGGACCGGTTGGTCCTTTGGCGAGGCCAGCAGGAGTCCTGAGGGCGGTTCCGATGCAACAGCCATCCCGAAAAAGGCGCTGAAGAGACTGAAAAAGAAGGCAAACCGGCAAAGACGACTTGCGAAGCGACCGTGAAAAAGCATACTCTGTCCCCCGTAGTGACAACGCCCCTTTATCTCTAAGGCCAGCTCGAACAGACGATGTCTTTTTCCTCGTTCCACGCCCTTCGATCCGACCTTTTGCGCCGCTTGCTTTGCGGCGCAGTTGTCCTTGTCCTTTGTTTGGCCTGTTTGACGGCTTGTGGCAAGAGGCCTTCGCATGTCGATCCGCCTGAAGGCGGTGAAAAAGCCTTGCGCGTTTATCCGCCCCCCGAACCGGAGCCTGATTTATGACAAGCTCTTCGTTCGCCTATTGCAACAAAGCGCTCTGCGCTGAGGCTATTCCCTTGATCGAGATAGCCGAATCCATCGGCTCTTCTTTCTATTGCACCAGCACGGCGCAGCTTCATCATCATTATAGGTGTTTGCATTCGGCGCTGACGGGAGCTGAAGCGCGACTCTATTTTGAGATCAAGGCGAAACCCAATCAAACGATTGTGCGTTCTTTTGCCGAGGCGGGCGCCGGGGCGTCGGTTGAAACTGTCGGTGAGATCGAACGGGCGATTGAAGCGGGTGTTGATCCGGCTTCTTTGCTTTTGGCGCCCGGCCACCGGACGCGCGACGATGTCATCGCAGCAATCTTGGCGGGCGTCGGTCAAATTGTCGCGACGGGGCTCTCTGATCTTTATCTTGTTGACGAGGTTGCGACGGCGCTGGAGAGACCAGCGCGCGTGACGTTACAGCTTGATCTGGGCTTTTTACCTGTGCGCGATCCGTCTGAGGCGGGCGTGTCGCTGATCTCGCTGGCTGAAACATTGCATTATATTTGGCGGCGGCCTTTCCTGACGTTTGAAGGTTTGGCCATTCCCTCGCAGGCCTATGCTCATGACGAAGCGCTTTTGACGCGCGCTTATGCGCAATTGGCGACGGTCACGCATCTTGTCCGTGATTTTGGCTTTTCGCCTGCTTGGCTTGATTTAGGCTCCGTTCCGCTTCTTTCGCCGTTACCGTTTGCGACGCAGGCCGCTTTGATCCACGATCTTCTCGTGCCGCTTGGCTGCGGCCTTTCGCTTCGCGCTGGGGCGCGGCTTGTTCGCGAAACAAGCGTGCTTGTCGCGCGCGTTTTGGCTTGCCGCGATTATCATGGCAAACGGTGGATTGATCTTGAAAGGGGGCCGCGTGCGCTGCTTTATCCGCTTGATGCCGCGAAGCTTGAAGTTTTGGCCTTGACGGAAGATCCGCTGGCTTTAACGGCTCGAGCGGGGCTTTGTGGCCCACAAAGCGGCAAGGGCGATTCTTTTGCCGTTGCGCCCGTTCTGCCGCTCGTTCAACCCGGCGACTGGGTTGCTTTGCTTCAAAGCGATGCCTCTGTTGCGCCTGCGCCGCATGGCTTGCCATCGGTTCCCGAAGTGCTGGTGTCGGGCGCGCGTTATGCGATGATCCGCCGTTGTGTGGCTGTGGCTGAACAAATGGCGTGGGAAATGGTTCCTGAATGGATGGGGGCGCGTAGTGTCGCCTAGCTCCCGCAAAACATTTCGCCGCTATTTAGCCAAACGCCGTCAGCGTCTGCGGCATCGGGGGCTTTCTGCGGCAGCGGGTTTGGGGCCTATGCCCAAGCCATCATCGTTTGCTTTTGCTCTCGGTGCGCCCGCAGGCTTTCTTTTGCTTTACGTTCTTTTGCGCCGGATCGATGTTTTTTCGCCGCTTGACCCGCGCTTGCCTTATGTATGGGCGGCTCTTTTCGTGCTCTGGATTCTTTTTGCTTTGCGCGGGGCTATCGGTTTTTGGCCGCGTTGGGGTCATACGCGCTTTGCCGTTCTTTTTGTTTTAGCGGTTGGTTTTGGCTCGTGCTGGGGCACAAACGGTTCTTCGGGCGTTAAAGCTTGGGTGACGCCCCCCCCTTATGCGCGGTTACCTGCAACGCCGCTTGAGGACAAAGGCGAGGTGCTTGACGTTTTGGCCGGAAGCTACGTTCACATCAGCCAACCCGCGGGGGCCGATCCGTCGCTTGCGCGGTTTGGTGAAGAAGAAGAAACCTTTGAAGGCGACAGCAACGAAGAATCGACGCGTTCCTTTGCCGTGCCCCAAGCGACAAAGGTTCAAAAAGTCTCGTTGCTTTTGCGTCGGGGTTGGCATCGTTTGGGTTCGTGGACGGTGCGCGTCGTTCCTGATGAAGCGCCGCGTGTTGCTTTTACGGATGAACCTTCGGTTACGACGCGTAAAACCATTCGCTTTGCTTTCGATGCTTCGGATGATTATGGCGTCGAAAGCGTTTCCGCGCGGATTGCGCCGACGGTGCCGATGCCGAACGTGAATAATGAGCCCGTCGATGTTGTTCTAAGCCGTCCAGGCGTCAAGCAGATGCGCGGCGCGGGCTATGCCGATTTAACGCAATTGCCGTGGGCGGGCGCGAGTGTGACCGTTCAGCTCATCGCGAAGGACGGCGCGGGCCACGAAAGTTTTAGTGCGACGAGGCCGCTTCTTTTACCGGTTCGCGCGTTTCGCAATCCCTTTGCGCGCGCTTTGATCGAGGAACGGCAAAAGCTTTTAGGCCAACCAGACGCCGCCGTCCGCGATGAAGTTGCGAACGTTATGGCTGGTGTTGCGCGACAGCAAGGTTTGTATCATGGCGACGCCGTTGTTTTGATGACGCTTCGCGCTGGGGCCGTGCGGCTTGTTCTTATGCCGGATGAGGCGACGGTGCGCTCGGCACGGCAAGTCCTTTGGGAAACGGCGGTGCGGTTGGAAGAAGGCTCGGTTGGCCGCGCGCGCGCCGAGCTTGCGAATGCGCAGCAAGATTTGTCGATTTTTTTGCTGCGCGATGCCAGGCCGGAAGAAATAACGCCTTATCTCGCGCACATGAAAAAAGCGTTGAAAACGTACTTTGCCGCTTTAGATGACGAGCGGCTTCATCAGCCGCCTTCGCTTCAAGAAGTCGATTGGCCTCTTTCGACGCTTAAGGAAGTTTTGACCCCCGAAGATTTGCAAAATCAATTGGCCTCGATTGAGGCGCTGCTTGACGCTGGTTCTTTTGATGAAGCGGAAGAAAAGCTAGCGTATCTACAGGATGTTTTTGAAAATCTGCGCACAACGCCGCCCGATTTGACGCCTGAGCAATATCGGTTGGTTGAGCAAACGTCTTCGCTTCGCGCCTTGGTGCGCAGCCAAAAAAAGGTGAGCGAGGATAGCGAAAAGCTCATAACCATGGAACATAAAAGCCCCAAAGGGCGCGATACGTGGCGGGCTGCTTTGGCGCATGTGCTGACGCAGCAGCAAGTTTTGGGCGCGGCGCTGGCGGATGTCGTTCAAAAAATTGACGGTGAGGCCGCGCGCAATGCCAAGGCGGGCGCACGAGCCATGGGTGAAGCGATAGCTTCCTTGCAAAAACAAGATGTGGTCGCCGCACAGCAAAAACAAGCCGAAGCGCTGGGCATTATAGAAAACAGCCTTCTTTCGCTTTCCGAGCGGATGAGGCAGGCCTTGACGGCACAGGCTCCCTAAGAAAAAACAATTTATCGAAACGAAGGCAGGCGGGCCGCGACCGCTTGATTGAAAAGCGCGATTGAAGCCCTAAAGTCTTTATGGGGCGCAATTTGCTTTCTTGCGGCGAGCAAAATGTCTGCTGCTTTCTCGGGAATTGATTTTACTAAATCTTCTTTTCTAGGCGCGGGCGAAAACAGAACATTTCTTGCTGCGGTGGAGGCCGTCGCACCTGTGGGTGGATTGCTTGCTATCCATAGCATGGGGAGCGGCTTTGTAATTGAACGTACGGCGGCTTCGGCACAGGTAAGAAACTTTATATAAGTTTCGTGAACCGTTTCCGTTTCATCGCGCACGCCGCGCACCAAAAAAGAGGCATGGGGCGGCGCAGATAAAGTGAACGTTCTCGTCATGTGAAAGCTAACCCTGCTTCTTAAGGCGGGCGGTAAAGCCAGAGCGAAAAGAGCGTGCGCATTTTCTAAAGATAAAAAACGCGTTTTCAGACGATTCTTCTTTAGGCAAACAAGAACGTTGTCTGCAAGCTTGTCTGTTAGGATGCGGTTCACAATCCACAAATGGCCATGTGTTACCGGGTCGAAGCTTCCGAAAAAAACGGCTGTTTTGTTCATTCTCTTAAAAAAGCAAAAGGGAAAGTAATGAGAGCCGTAGGATAAAGGGGGAAGGGCGAAAGTAAAAAAGAAAAAGGGAAGCGCCGTTCCAAAAGGCAGTTTGTGGTCCCTGTTTAAGAAAAGCCTACATAAATCAATTCAGTAGTGCGCGATTTTCTGTACTTGCAACTTTGGCACGGGACGCTATATTGCCCCTGCCTTTTGGGCGCGCTTTTGGTGCGCTCAACGGAAGGCCCCAGTGGCGGAATGGTAGACGCGGCAGACTCAAAATCTGCTTTTCGCAAGGGAGTGGGGGTTCAAGTCCCTCCTGGGGCACCAGATAAAAGAAAAGGGTATGAAGGAGAAACTCCTTCATACCCTTTTCTTTTATCTGATCTCCGCAAAGCGGAGCGTTGAACCCCTTGGGGTTCACCAAACAGTCCGGGAGACTGTTTGGGACGCAACGCGCGAAGCGCGGGCGCCCGAAGGGTCAAAAACATAAGGAACGAATGTTTTTGATCAATTCCCTCCTGGGGCACCAGCAGCTTTGAAAGGCACATCCAAAGTGCTTTCAACGTATTGCTTTAAAATAACTTTTAAGCGGTTCGAAATTTTTCGTACAAAACGATAACTTCAACCGCGCACCAATCTTTACAATACGTTAGGGGTTCGACTCCCCATAGGCCTTTCATTTTGTCGTTGTGAAAGCATTGTTTCCGCCATAAAACTGGGGTTTTATTGTATAGTGAAACGTCACGTTTTTCATTTGAAAGGTTAGTTATGGCTGAAACCCTGATGCGTATCGAAGGTCCCGATAACAACGGCATTTATGGCATCCTTCGTGCCGATGAAACGCCGCGTGACCGTTTGGTGGTTCATTTGCATGGCATGACGAACCACATGAACCAATTGCTTGAAGCTACCTCACGAGACTTCTTTGTGGCCCAAGGATTTGACCACTACAGAATCAGCTTTTACGAATTTCCAAAGGATTCTCGGAAACTATCCAATTCAACTCTTTCGACCCATGCGCGAGACATTCAGGTCGTATTGAATCATTTTAAGGAAGCTGGATATAAACAAATTTTTGTCACAGCTCATTCCCTTGCTGCACTTACGATGATGATTTCAAATCCTTCAGGAGCGGCGGCTGTTAGCTTGTGGGATCCTTCGACGGATGTGACAAACTTCTGGGAAACAAACAAACGCCTCACCCTTCATGAGGACGGTGAGCATTATTTGATGGATTACGGGAGCGTCTTCTGGCTTCACAAAGATATGGTGGAAGAAAACAAACTCTACCCCCACGCTAAATGCCAAGAACTTGTGGGCAGGATCACAACGCCTTCCCAAATGATCGCGGCAGAGAAAGGCATCTTCACCTTCAGCGCGGGAATCAAGCCGGAAGACTTTGTTGGCAAATTTGGTGGTCCATTTGAATTGCAAAAAATAGTTGGTGCGAACCACACCTTCTCGCTCGAAGGCAACCGCGAAGCCCTTTTTGCGAAGACACTTAGCTGGTTTAAAAAACATAGTTTGGGGTGAAAGACATTTCCTGTAGGGCAAACGTTAAAATCTTAACGATTTAGATTCTTGATCGGGACTTGAACCCGCTTCGCTCTAAAATACAGGCGCATTCATATTCGGCTGTTTTTGCTCAAGATTATTCAGGATCACGCCCCACCCAGCCAACGCGCCCAGGACTTCTTCGGCCACAAAATGGTTCGAGGTTTCTCCTTTGTGGGGTAAGACCAAACTAAAAAAGCACCCGTATGGGTGCTTTTTTAGTTTGGTCTTGCCCCATCGGGACTTGAACGTCCACGGGGAGTGGGGTTCACGACAAGGCATTCTTTAACGCGAGGCGGAATAACGCCGAGCGCCAATAGAAAAGTTATGCCGAAGACGCCGTGACGCCTGCGAGAGCAGGCGGAACGAATTCCCGCTTGGGTCGTGCCGAAAGCGCGGGCGCCCGAAGGGTCAAAAACATAAGGAACGAATTTTTTTGACCACAAAAAGCTTGGTGAGCGCGAGCGTAAGCGAAGCACGAACTTAGCGTTTGCTGCGCAGCAAGGCCGAAGGCCGCCGTGAGCACATTCCCTCCTGGGGCATGCCGAAGACGCTGTGACGCCTGCGAGAGCAGGCGGAACGAATTCCCTTCTGGCTATAATAAGGAGCGTTCCGGTTTACGCTTGCCGCACGCCTTGAAGGAAGCGACCTACCAATTCTTTGAGCGAACTGGATTCATTTGAAAGCCGCTGTGCCGAGGAAAGGACTTCCTCTGAAGCAGCACCCGTTTCGCTTGCCGCCTGTGTAACGCCGCCGATATTTGATGAAACTTCGCGCGTGCCGTTAGCAACCTGTTGAATGCTGCGTGAGATTTCATTCGTAGCCGACGTTTGTTGTTCGATAGCGTTGGCGATGGCTGAGCCGATGGCATTGACCTTGTCGATTTCATCGACGACGCCGCTAATCGCGCCAATCGCTTCGCCGACCGAGCCTTGCACCGCTGCGATTTGCGCGCCGATTTCTTCCGTCGCTTTTGATGTTTGATTGGCGAGCTGTTTGACTTCGCTGGCCACGACGGCAAATCCTTTGCCCGCTTCGCCTGCGCGCGCCGCTTCGATGGTGGCGTTGAGCGCCAAAAGGTTTGTTTGGCTTGCAATGTCATTGATGAGATTAATGACGTCGCCAATGCGCGCCGAATTATCGGACAGGCTTTTCATGACGTCCGTTGTGCTGCGCGCGCGGCGAGCGGCTTCTTCGGAAACGTCCTTCGAATGTTTGATGTTGTCCGCGATTTCCAAAATGGATTTGGATAATTCCTCCGCAGCGCTTGCAACCGTTTGCACATTACCCGAGGCTTGGTCCGTTGCTTCGGAAACCGCCGTCGTTTGCTTGGCCGTACGCTCTGCCGTGCTCGTCATAGTGCGCGCTGTGCGTTCGAGTTCGCTGGCCGCCGTTGCCACGACTTGCAGCGCTTTTGAAACGCTGGCGTCAAATTGCTGCGTTATTTCCTCAACGTGCCGTGCGTGTTTTTCCCGTGCGGCATGTTCTTGCTTTTGCTGTTCTGAAAGTTTTTGTCCTTCAATGGTGTTTTCTTTGAAAACGCCGAGCGCGCGCGCAAGCTCGCCCAGCTCGTCTTGCCGTTCTGTTCCTTCGACGGTGACGGCATAGTTGCCCGCTGTGATTTGGTCCGTCACATGCGTCAGTTTTTGGATCGGGCGCGAGATGGTGTTGGCGATGAAAATGGTCATGCCCGAAACGCAGAGCAGGATAAAAAACGCGCTGCTGCCGAATTTCAGCATCAAGCGATTATATTCTGCCGCAATGTCATCGGTATAAACGCCTGTGCCGATGATCCAATCCCACGGTTGGTAAAAGCCAACATAGCCAACCTTAGGCAACGGCTCTGTGCCGCCTTGTTTGGGGAAGAAAAATTCAGTCGATCCGCCGCCCTGAAGGCCAAGGGCTACGAGGTTTTTCACGAACGGCGTGCCTTTCAGATCTTTTTCTTCCATATAGTTTTTGCCTTCGCGGGCCGGGATTGATCCATGAAGAACGCAAAGACCGTTATGGTCATAGCCGAAAAGATAGTTGTTGCCGTCAAAGCGCAGGGCGCGCAGCGCTTTCAGCGCTTCGCGTTTGGCGGTTTCTTCGTCGAAATCACCCTTTGCGGCGCGATCGTGAAAATTCTTTGCGATTGAAAGAGCGCTTTCCGTTACGTTTGTGATTTTTTCAATTTTTGCAGCGCGCATGTTCGTTTCAAGCAATGCGCCAGCCAAAAGCGTGAGGATGACGAAACCGATGGCGCTAAAGCCCACAAGGCTGAACAGCCTGACGGCAATCGAACGTTGAGCGAGCATGGGGAAACTCTCTATGGAGAAAAGGAAGGAAGCCTATAGATTCTCATAGAACGTAAAGGTAAACGAATGGTTTGTTCAAGAGACTAATCGCGAAGTGGTTTCTTTTGTATGTCCCTTAGGGACTTTCTTTCGCAAAGAACGGGCGGCCTGTGAAAGCCGCCCGTCTGGTCGTTCGTTGTTTAGGGTCAGGGCCCATTAAATTCGTAGAGTTCTGTTGCCCATGGTTTGAAAAAGAGCAGGAAATGAGCGAAGCTCGTATAAAAATACAGCAAGCGAAATTGACGAACTCTTTTTCAAACCATGAGCAACCCCCAAAAGTACCTAGGGGGGGGCGCGGCCCCAAAACACCCCGACTGCCTCAAAAAGCTCGCGTGTACTCCAGTACATACTTCGCTTTTTTCGTAGCCGGATGCGTTTTGTACCTCGCGCAGAACCTGCAAATTTAATGGGTCCTGACCCTAGGCCATCGCCAAAGCAGGTAGCGCATTTTGCCTATAGAAGAAGGCGAGGCGTTCATCAAGCCGGACCCTCAACCGTTTCGTAATGGGGCTGAGCGGCGCGCGCATCTCTGGTGAGGCGATCAGACCTTGCTGGTAAAGGCAATATTTGACAGGCCCGGGATTTGGCTCTTTGAACAAAAGCGAAACCAGATCGCTGAATCTCTTCCAATGCCAGGAAGCGTTGACCTGTACCCCGCGCGTCACGTTGTGCCTTACTTCGCTAAAGCCGTGCGGTGTGATATGCGCCGAGGCAAGAATGCCGCCATCCGCGCCAAGGCTTGTGCTGCGTAGAAAGTTTTCATCGTCACCGACAAGAACCGAAAAATGCGGCGGACGTCGAAGCAAAAGATCGGACGTTTGCTCAAAATTGTTCGTGCAATCTTTCACGCCGACAATGTTCGGGCAGGCGTTCGCCAAATCGAACAAGGTTTCGTTTTCGACATTGATGCCTGTGCGGCCCGGTATGTTGTAAACCAAAATCGGGCGCGTCGTTTCGCCCGCCAGCCGCACAAAATGCTCTCGCATGCCGTCTTGCGATGGCTTGACAAAATGCGGGGCGGCAATCAAATAACCGTCAATGTCCCACTTGTTCGTTTCGGCAAGACTTTCTTCCATCTTGCGCGTGCTTGCGCCTGTGCGGCCAAGAAAGACCGGCAGATTTCCCTCGTTCGCTTCCTGAACCTTTTCGACGAGGGCCTTCGTTTCCTCTTCGCTCAGATTCATGGATTCACCCGTCGTTCCGGCGACGACGAATCCATCGATCTTTTTGTGGCTGAAATGACGGACGAGCTTTTGAACGGAGGCAAAATCAATCTCGCCGTCAAGAAAGGGTGTCACAAGCGGTAGCCAAAGGCCCTGAATGGGCGGTGTTGTTGCGATAGGCATAGAAATCTCCACAAAAGAGGCGGTAAACCCTTGGAAAAGAGGGCTTTGGAATTTTGATTTTTTGGAGGGGGTGGTTGGGGCGGAACGTTATCGTCAGGCCGCAACCTTCTATGTGCGAAGGCCTTAGGCCTTCGTAACCGTGAAATATTTGCGCTTAACGCAAGAAATTTGAACGGCAAACACCATAGAAAAGAGCGTACGCAAAAAAACGAATCGTGGCAAGCACGAATTTATGTTTAACGCCGCACGATATCTTGAATGATAAAAAGTGGGCGGTGTTTGGATTCAAGATAGAGCCGCCCCAGATATTCCCCGAACAGGCCAAGGCACAAAAGCTGCACGCAACCAAGGAAAAGGACGATGACCATCAAGCTCGTCCAGCCGGGAACGGTCTCGCCCAAAAGCCACGCGCGCAAAGCGTAAACAAGAAGGCCCAGCGCAAGCATGCCGCTGGCGAGCCCGCAATAAGAAGCCAGACGCAACGGCACGATAGAAAAACTTGTGATCGCATCGCGCGCAAAGCCCAGCATTTTTCTCCATGAATAATGCGATTGGCCAGCGGCGCGCGGGGCTCGTTCATACGCAAAGGGAACTTGTTTAAGGCCGATCCAGCTGGCCATGCCGCGCAGAAAACGCGAACGCTCTGGCATAGAGCCCAACGCGACAACGGCACGGCGGCTTATCAAACGAAAATCGCCGGTATCGACCGGAATTTCAATTTCTGTCAAATGCCGCAACAGCCGATAGAAAAAAGCGGCGCTGGCGCGTTTGCTCCACGTTTCGCCGCGTCGGATCGTCCGGCGGCCATACACAACGTCAGCGTTTTCGCGTTCCATCAGCGCGTTCATCTCGATCAACGCTTCGGGCGGATCTTGCAAATCGGCGTCAATCAACAAGACGCGCGCGCCTTCGCACAAAGCAAGGCCTGCGCTGACGGCGGCCTGATGACCAAAGTTGCGGGAAAGCGAAACGGCAATGATAAACGGATCGCTGGCCGCAAGCCGCGTCATCTCTTTCCATGTGCCATCGCGCGATCCATCGTCGATCAGCAAAATCTCGTAGGAATCTTTTGTTACGGCGGCGCAGGCTGCGGTGAGGCGTTGGACCAGCTCAGGCAGATTCGCTTCCTCATCGCGGCAAGGCACGATGACAGAGAGCGCCAAACGTGATTCAAGCGCGGCAGTAGAGGGCGAATCGGCGGGAAGGCGAATCATGGAATATCCTTCAGGAGCGGCGAGGGCACCCTTCTTCATAAACCATGAATCCGGGCAGGAAAAGGCCGCGCTGTTTTTCCCCTTGCGGCGGGGCGGATATGGCTTATAGTAAAGTTTAGAATTATTCTAAACATGAGGAGGCTTCTATGCTTGGTGTCGGTTATCCTTTCCCCTCTTTCAACCTTCAGGCGACCGTCTCGCCGGAGGATTCGAAGGCTTTTGCCGAGGTTTCGAATGCAAGCTACAAAGGTAAATGGCTGGTCGTTTTCTTTTGGCCAAAAGACTTTACCTTTGTTTGCCCTACGGAAATTTCCGCTTTTGGCGATGCCAATGAGGCTTTTCAAGCGCGGGGCGCGCAGGTCTTGGGCTGCAGCATCGATTCCGAATATGTCCACTTGGCTTGGAAGAAAAGCCACCCGGATCTGAAAAATTTACCATTTCCGATGCTCTCTGACTTGAAGCGGGAGCTCACGGGCGCTTTGGGCATCCTCGATCCCAAAGCTGGCGTTGCCCAGCGTGCTACCTATATTATTGATCCGGAAGGCACGATTCGTTTTGCGAGCGTGACGGATTTGAGCGTAGGGCGTAATATCGACGAAGTTCTGCGCGTTTTAGATGCGCTTCAAAATGGCGGGCTTTGCCCGTGCAATTGGCGGAAGGGGGAGGCAACCCTCTAACGCTAAGAGCAATAACGAGGGGGATGAATGGCTTTTCCAAAAGTTTCTTTTTCGCGGCCTTATTGGATCGCGGGATTCATCTCCCTCCTCGTTCTTCTTCCTTTGCCGTTCGGTGGCAATCGTCCGTGGGCTTCGGATTTATTCGGCGCTTTGGCGGGTGTTCTTCTTCTCGCGCAAGCTTGGGAAACGCGTCACGCTAAGGAAGCGCCATCGGCTGCGCCGTTGAGACGGATGATCGCCGCCGGTTTATGCGTCGCTTTGGTTGCGCTGTGGTCGTTTCTTCAAACGACGTCCTTGACGCCGACGTCGTGGCATCATCCCTTGTGGCAAGATGTCGCTTCCATGCTTGGCCTTTTGCCGGGTGGCGTTTCCGTCGATCCTAGCGCGATGCCCGAAGCGCTTGTGCGCTTTCTTTCCTTCGTCGCCTGTTTCCTTTTGGCTTTTATGGCTGGCCGCGATCGTGACCAAGCCAAACGCATTGTTCGTGCGCTGGGCTTGGCGGCGGTTGCCTATGCTCTGTATGGGCTTGTCGCGCAATCGGCTGGCGGCACGACGATCCTTTGGTATAAAAAATGGGCCTATCAAGGATTCCTGACTTCGACCTTCGTGAATAAAAACAGCTATGCTTGCTATGCGGGGCTGGGATTCCTTTGCTCGCTGGCAGCCGTGCGGCAGAAACTCAAACATATCGTTGTCAAAGACGTGGCCTTGGCCAAGCGTTCGTATGCGGCGGCGTGGTTTGCCGCGCTCAGCTTACGCGACGCTGCCGTTTTGTGCTCGCCTGTCGTTGTTCTTGGCGCGCTTGCCTTAACGGGATCGCGCGGCGGTGTGTTCAGCGCGCTGCTCGGCGCGCTTGCCTTGTTTATCTCTATGGCGATTTATCGTCGCGCTAGCCTCAAGCGTTGGCTCATTTTAAGCGGCTTGCTCGGCGGGCTCTTTCTTTTCTTCGTCGGCTTGGGCGGCGCGAGTTTGCTCAACCGGATGCAAGACGATGCGCTTGGCGCTGATACCACTTTGCGCCTGAACGCTTATACGCTCATCAAAGAAGCCATTGGCAGCAACCCTTGGTACGGTTTTGGACTGGGTTCGTTCGATGGGGCTTTCCGTTTGTATCGCGATGAAACCCTACCGCTTTGGTTCCAACATGCGCATAACGATTATCTCGAAATGGCGATGGATCTCGGCATTCCGATGGCGCTCGTTTTGTTGGCCGCTATCCTTTTGATGGTGTCTTGTTGCGTTCAGGGAATTTTTTGCCGTCGGCGCGATGCGATTTATCCTTCGCTCGGTTTCGCGGCCAGCGTTCTTGTTGGCACGCATGCGCTGATGGATTTCAGCCTTCATATCCCGGCCATCGCGGCAACCTATGCCGCTTTGCTTGGGCTTGGCGTTGCGCAAAGTCTGTCGTCGAAACGTTTGGACGATGCTTTGGCTCCCGCGACGCAGTCTCCGGCCAAAGTGAAGGCCGCACGTTCCGCGCAAGCGGCCTCAACGCGCGCGTCGGTTGAACCGCGAAAGAAAATCGTACGCCCCTCTCAACCCATCCCCGCTGCTGCTCCCGCTACCGTTGTGCCGGATCTTTCGCCTGTTTTGGAAGAAGAGCTTCCGGTTCAAGAAGAAATCTCGGTTGAAGTTGAACCAGCCTTGCTTGCTGAAGAAACGGCTTTTGTTGAAGAGGTTCTGGCGGAAGAAGTTTTGCCGCCAATCTCACCGGAAGAAGAAGCGCTCTTGCCTGAAGAACCGGTTGAGCCAGAGTCCGCCGCACCTTCCGCTGCACCGGAACCGGAAGATAGCGTGGCGCAAGAAGAAGGCGAAAGCGCGCCCGAGGAAGAACCCGTTGTCGAAGCGTCCCTTATCGAAGAGCCTGCCGCCGAAGAACAGGTTGAGCCAGAACTCATCGCTGAAGAGCCCTTGCCGCTTGAGGAAGAACCTGCTGCGCCTGCCCTTGCTGCGCCTGCTCCTGCTGCGCCTGTTCATGCGCCAGAGGTTGAGGAATCTGAACCGGAGGCGGACGAAGAAAGCGATGCCGAGGATTTAGACCTCGATCTCGATTTAGATGACGAAACTGAAGAGCTTTTGATGGATGTCGTCTCAGACGATGGCGCTTCAGACGATGAGGCGGTTGAGGAAGAATCTGAGGAAGAATCCGAACCTGAAATCGCTGCCGCTCGCGAACCCGTGTCGCCAAAGGAAGAGGAATCTGCTCCCCCAGTAGCCCCCGTTGTTCAGGAGGAATTGCCTCTTGCGCTGCCGCCTGTGGTACCGGAAGAAAAAGAGCCGAAGGTCGAAAAGGCAAAGGCTGAGGCGATGGCGTCGCTTGTGCCGCAAGCTCCTTCGCCGCGTTCGCGTCGCCGCTCACCGCGTAAGAAAAAATAAGGGCTAACGTTCTAACCCGACGGATTTATTATTGATGCGTTCTCTCTTGAAAGGCGCGCAGCTTTTCTTCATCGTTGGCCAAAACGCGTTCGATGACAGCGGTCGTGCCGCTCGCTTTGGCGGCTTGCGCTAAGCCATCCATATCGAAACGAGCGCCGCCACGGATCAGCATCGGCAAATAAGCGCGCGCATCCACCGACAAATACGGATAATGCGCCAAGCCGACTTGCAAACGCGGGATCATCAGCTCTGGCTCATAGGGGCCAACCGCCATCGATTGCGTCCATGCCGCCGCGCCGCGTAAAGAGGCGCCGTTATCCTGTTTCATATCGATCAACGCCAAACGATACCAACCGAGCGGATCGGTTGGCTTGGCGGCCAGCGCAGCTTGTTGCCAATCTTCCGCTTCGGCATAAAGAACGGCGGCGTCGCTGCCTGAGGTTTGCGTCGCTTGCGTAAAAACCGTTTGTGCTAAGGCGCTCGCATCGTCGGCCATGGGGTGATGCGCATAGGCTTGAAGCCTTGAGATCTTCAATGAAGCCAGCTCCGCCCCCGATAAAGATTTGTTCGCTTGCAACGCGGCGTAAAGATCGTTTGTCGGTAAGGCGGCCAACCGCGCCATAAGCGGAGGCGTTGCAAGGCCGATCAAAAGAAGGCCTAGGCCGCAGAAAACGATGGTGCGCACGGCGGCTCCCTTAGTCTGTATAATAAGCATGATATTTGTGGCTGTGATAACCTTCGCCATAGCGTGCCAGTTCGTTCAGGTTGACCTGATTGAGAATAGCGCCTGCGATGCGGCAGTCAAAAGTTTTCAGCTGTTTGAGCGCCTGCGTCACGGTATCGCGCGCGGTTTCGGCCCATTTGACGACGAACAAGTTCGTATCGACAACGCGTGAGATCATCGCCGCGTCGGCTACGGCCAAAATCGGCGGTGTATCGATAATCACAAGGTCGTAAAGCGGGACAAGCTCAGCCATAATTTTTTGCATCTGCTTAGAGCTCAACAAATCTTGTGCGTTCGGCGTGCGGCCAAAAGCCGGGATCACGTCGAGCTTTGGCGCAAGACCGTCACGGCGGCGCACATCGTCGAACTTTGCGGTGCCCGTAATCAGCGCGGCAAGGTCTTTGCCGTTCGGCCTGATGCCCAGCATGCGCGCGATACGCGGGCGACGCATATCGGCGTCGATGAGCAGGATTTTGTTGCCAGACGAAGCCAGCGTTCGTGCGAGTGACAAACAGAATGTTGTCTTGCCTTCGCCGGGGCCTGAGCTTGTGACCATCACGCTACGCGGCGGATTGTCCACGTTCGAGAAATGGATCGCCGTGCGCACGGTGCGCAGCGCTTCGGTGTACGAGGAAAGCGGTTTTTCCAAAACGTACTTTTCGGGCGGCGTCTTAGTCGCGCGCTTCAAGCTTGGGATCTGGCCAACAACCGGCAGGCCCGTGCCCTCTTCAAGCTGCGGCGTCGTGCGATAGCCATGGTCAAGGAATTCTAAAACGTACGCGGCGATAATGCCCAGAACGCCGCCAAACATGGCGCCGATCATAAGGAAAAGCCACTTTTGCGGAAAATCAGCCGCAACGGGTTCATCGGCGCGCGCGATGATGCGCGTGTCGGGCAACTGCATATCTTGCTGCTCCGATGTCTGTTTGAACCGCGCGAGGAAATTTTCGTAAAGCGTGCGGTTGGCGTCCGCGTCGCGTTGCAATTGACGAAGCTGAACGGTTGATTTCAGCTGGCCGCCCGCTTTGGATTCAAGGCGCGAAAGATCCTGTTGCAGCTGGTTTTCCTTAGCGCGCGCGATTTCAACGTCACCGGAAAGTGAACGCAGAATCTTTTGGACTTCTTCTTGGATCTTGCGCTGCAAATCTTGCCGTTCGGCGCGCGCATTGATCAAGGTCGGGTGACGCTCGCCATAGCGTGTCGCTAGTTCCGCTTCTTTACGACGGACTTCGGCTTCCTGTTCGCGCAATTTTTGAATCAGCGGCGAAGAAAGAACGTCGCTCGCGTTTTCGATGGTACCGCCTTCGCGCACCATGGACTGCGCGTTGTGTAAGCGCGCTTCGGTTTGCGAGGTTTGCCCGCGCGCCGTGATGAGCTGCATGTTGATTTCTTCAAGCTGTTTCGAGACGACTGTATCGCCGTCGATCAGGATCAAATTGTTCTTTTGACGATAATCCTCAACGGTTCGCTCCGTCGATTCGACCTGTTTGCGTAACGTGGCCAGACGCTCGCTCAGCCATTTGTTGGCGCGGGCGATCACTTCGTATTTAGCTTCAAGCTGATCGACGAGGTATTCGTCGGCAACGCTGTTCGCGACGGCGGCGGCCTTCTTCGGGTCCTCAGAGATAAAGCTGAGCTTGATGCTCAAAGATCTTCCGTCATTTGAAACGTCGAGCTTCTTTTGCAGGGCTTCGGCGGTCACAGTTCTCTTGTGTTCAAGCTTGGCGGCTTGCGTTTCGGGCGAAGCGTCTTCATCGGGTTGCTTGAAAAGGCCGAGCCCTTTACCCCACGAAGTGGCCTCGCGCGAGAATTCGGGATCGTCGATCAGATTGTTTTTGTCAATCACGCGGTCAATAACGGCGCGCGAGGTGATGATGTCAATTTCGCTGCGCAAGGCTGCGTTATCGCCGGGCAGCCCCGACATCGAAGAACCAATGTCCATGATCTTGGCTTGGCGCGGATCGAGCAACAGAACGACGTTGGCTTTGTATTGGGGCGTGAGTACGAGCGAAAGCACGAGGCCCAACGCCGCGCAAAGAACGGTCAACCGTACAACGATCTGAAGTCGGCGGCGTAAAAGGCGCGTCGTTTCGCGCAGGTCCATGCCCTTAAGAAAGGTGCCGCTTCCGGCCAAATGGGGCGCGAGCGCAAAAGCTTGTTGAAGCGGTTTCGCTTCGCCTGCCGTGTGGTGAGGGGTCGCCATCATTAAATCTCCTTCGTATTCAAAAAAATCTTTAAAAAACTAAAAAACAAAAAAGGGTCACGAAGCGTAAAATGCCTCGCTGCCCGTCCTTAAAAAAAGCGCTCCGGGACGCGAATAATATCGCCCGGCATCACAATGGCCGTTTCCGGTGCCACAACCTCGCCCTTTGCGGGATCGTTCGCGCGGGTGAGTTTAATTTCTTTCCTGTCGGCCCGGTACGTATAACCACCCGCAAGCGCCACGGCATTTAAAACTGACATGCCGTTGACATAGGGATAGCTTCCCGGTTTGGACACTTCGCCTAAAATGAAGAAGGGCCGATAGTTCACGACCTGAGCGCTCACGCGCGGATCGCGTAAATAACCTTGAGCTAACCGGTCGCGTACGCTTGCTTCAAAGGTGCGCAGCGGTTGCCCGGCGGCTTGGACGTCGCCGATGAGCGGCAACGCGATAATGCCCGTGCTGCCAACTTCATAATCGCCAGACAAATCGCCTTCACCAAAAACGGTCAACTTGATTTTGTCGCCTACGCCCAAAACGTAAGCCTGCGAAACAACGCCGTTGACATCGCTGGTTTGGGGAAGGCCCGGAACCGAAAGCGCCGATGACGACGCCATCATTGTGGCTGTTCCCGCATCGGCGGTGTTCGGAATGGCTTGGTAGCTCGGCATACGGCTCGGTACGTTTGCCGAAGCCGAAGTCGAGGCGGCCAACATGACGCAGCACAAGAAAAGCGCAAAGCGGCTTATTTTCTTGTGAAGCATCATGTTGCCGTTCCTTTCTTTCTCAGGCCGTTAGAGGCGAACGCCCAAACGAACCGTTCCCGTGTCGCGGACATAATCTGACGAATCGACGTCGGAATAGCGGCGTTCCCAGTTGTACAGGAAGTCGGTGTACAGGTTGCGGTTGATGAGGTAACGCGTGCCAAGGCCCGCATCGACGACATCGTCGCTACGCTTGCCCGTGCCGTTAAAGTCGTTGCGGGTATAGCCGCCATTACCTTCAAGTAAGACGTTGCGAAGCAGCTCGTGCGTGACGGTGACAGAACCGCCCGTCGCATAATAGCTGTTGAAGCCCGTGAGCGTCGTTTCTTCGATCGTCCGGTTGGCTTCGAGCACGACCGAGGTCAAACCCGTCACGTTCCAATCCAAACGGCCACCGGCCTTCGGGGAGGTAAGTTTCTTCTTCGCGACGAAATCGTCGTAATCCTGCTGCATAAAGCCCGCGAACAAATCGAGGGAGGTGATGCCGCCGAAATCCGCGATCGTGCCGACCGTGGTTTCATAGCCGGTCGAGTTGTGCGGATCGTTGTGGTCATACTGACGGGAGTTGAACGCGCCATGAACGTACGGACGGAAATTGCCCGAAACGGCGTAACCAAGCGTTGTGCCGACAACATGTTCGTCGCGGTTGCGGTTGCTTTCGTCCTGCGTGCCGCCGCCAGTCAACGGCGTGTTATCATAATCGAAACGCTTGATATCGTAATCGGCGTTCACCTTCAAATCGCCAACGCCGCGATAGAACGTTACGCCGCCCTTGGCGAGGCCAAAGGTTGTCGGTTCAGCCAAGTTGTTTGACGAATCCGGCGATGAACGTTGTTCGGTCAGACGTTGATAGCCCGCGCGGCCCGCAAGCCATTCTTGGCTCGCAATATCATAGCGGCCATTCACGTCCACGACAGCGTTGTGATAGTTTTCGTCGGCGTGTTCGCTGAAATAATTGACGTCGCCAAAGGTGGTGACGGACAAGGCGTGCTGGTTCCAGTTTGAGAACAAGCTCACGATCGGGCGAACGGCGCCGACCATATCGTCGCGTTTTTGGTTACGCGAAGCATAAATGTTGTCGTCATAGGTTTCGCCCATTTCCAAGGTCGGAAACAATTCGAACGAACCCAGTTCAATGGCGGCCGGATCAAAATCGGGACGCGGATGGTCGAGAACGCTTTCAGCACGCGCCGGACGGTCATTGCGGAGTTCGACGGGCGTGCCCATCACGATGGAGCTATCCGGTTGCGGACGGCCGCCAAAAAGGCCTTCAGGGCCATAGGCTGAGGCTGAAGACGCCGTACCTAAAACGAGAAGGACGGTGAGGAGAGCGCTAGAGCCATATTTTGTTTGTTTGTGCATGATATCCTCTTAACAGAAATGGGAAAAACGAAACCTCAACCTCAATCCGGGCTGCCCGGTGTGGGTGGGGGAACGGGGGGGATAAACGGCGGATCGCGATGGCCGTGCGTTTGGGCCAAGAGCGGATCACCATCAAGTCCGACTAAGTCAAGCCAGGCTTGTTCGCAAAGGTTCGGCCGTCCGGCAGCTACGACAACTGGCGCATGGGCAAAAGCTTGCGCGGCGGTTACGACGGCATCATAGAACGGCGTTCCGATTTGTTCTTTGGGGAACGTATCGGCAATGCGGCGCATATCCGAGCAAATCAAAGGTACGGACGGCGGCGTAATGCCCGTCGCGTTTTTCCCGGCAAGTGTGATGTTCTTTTGAGCAAATTTGGGATCATTGGCCATGGTTTTTTGAACCGATTCCAAAAGGGAGCGGACGACTTCGTCCACGGCCGTCGAGCCTAAATCGAGAATCTTTTGAAGCGCCTTATAGTCGCGATTGCCCATAGCGGTTTTAATTTGCTCGAAATAGACATTGGTGACTTGGGTTGTCACAAGGTCTTCGGCTTGCGCGCCGGCGGCGAAAAGAAAGACGGCCATAAGACCGGCTAAAAAGGCTTTGTTTCTGGCTTTTGTCATGGGTCCCTCGTCAGGGCTGAAAAATTAGTTCTTTTCTAACCAAAATGAGCAGGCCATGCCAGTTCTTTTTAATAGAAACATAGCCGTTATTTCGCGGGCGTGACAAAAACACCCTCGTACGGGACGAGGGTGTTTTTTCTTAATAATTCAGACTGTTAACTTTTAGTCGGCGCTGGCCAAGGTCGTGGTCGGGCAAGCCGCCATCCGGTTGATCCAACCCTGCGAGACAATCGGCCGATGGCCGTGTTCAGCAAGCCAAGCGTTCTGAAGCGTATAGGCTTCAAATTCCTTGGCTTTTGCGCAGTTTCCCATCGGCACTTCCCGCTGGGCCTGCGCATAATGAACAAGCTCGTGAACCAAGAAGCTTACCTGCGTGTCGTCATCCATATCGAACAAGTCGTTGTCCAAGAAAACCGTACCACCAACATAAAGGGCCCGAGCCTGACCCGCGATGGGGCCCATATGGCTGACGATGTTCATTAATTTGGTCCGGCTGGCTTCGACGACCGGCGCGGCTTTCAAACGGACGCCCGTTTTCTGGGAAACCCAGGCGAGGAGCGGCGCAATGGTCGAAGTTTGGATCCGTTCGCCGTCTTCATACTCGGCGTGTGCCGCCGCGGGGGCTCCGGCGATAAGGGATAAAACTAAAAGGGCAAATGCTAATTTTTTCATCGAAATCACCACAATCTTACGTGATGATTTCACTCTATCTGAGCGAGGCTAAAGTGCGCTTAATTATTGATATAATTAGATATTTTAGCTTTTATCTTAAATTGTATCTATCGAGGAATTCTGCGGGTTTGCGCGTTAATACTTTCGCCGCACTATTACTTACATGAGATTTTTTTCAAAGGATGTAAATGAGCGAAATAAAATCGCCAAATCAGGAGGAATCCGGCGGATAGAATCGCGCTGTACCCAGCCCCCTCCAGACCGTACAGGGGAATCAGGATCATATTGCCTGCACAGGCGGGGATCAGGAACAAAAGACCGCCGGTCCAATTGGCCCGATCAAGCTTGCGGGCATAAAGGACGTAATACAGGGAATCGGCGTGTCCCCTCAGGCAAATGCCCAGCAAAAGGAGCCAAAGCGTGACGCTTTCGGCGGCAATGGCGTCTTTGCCAAGAAGGCGGGCCAAAAGCGGGACGCTCAGGCCCAGGACGATAGCCGAGCAAAAGACAAAGAAATCGACTTGTCTTGTCGTTTTGCGTTCTTCGGCGCGAAAGGCCTTTTCGTCGCCCGTGCGGAATGCGCGAACAAGCCGAGGGAAGGAAAAGGCGAAAAAGCCGCTTTGCGCCAAAGACAAAAGAGCCGCCGCAAAGGAGCCAAAAAAGGTGATGATGCCAACTTGCTCAAGGTCGAGGGCATAAGAGGCCACGAACCGATCGACGTAAAGTGCGGCCATACTGCCCAAGGTGCCGAGCCATATGGGGAAACTTTGCAACGCCGCCTTTTTCAGGCGTACCCAATCGATGGGCGCGCGCAGCGCTTCGTGCCAAGGCAGATGCCGCCAGGAGAACAGCGTTAAAAGCAAGCTCAGCGTCGCGCCGAGCGCCCAGGCAAGGAAAACAAAGGAGACATGCCGCGCGGCGGGAAAGCACAGGCCGACCACCGCGATGGCAAGGCCCCAAAGACCGCCGCGAATGAAAAACAAGAAGGTCGAAAGCAAGGGCCGGTCGAGCGAAACCAGATTGGCCGAGCTCATATTCGCAAGGTTTTCAAGAATGGAGAGAACGAAAACGATCAAAAGCAAATGCGGGGCGACAAGGCCGCTTTGCCAAAGGCCGAGCATGACAAGCGCGAAAAGGACATAGCTGGCGGCATAAAAGAGGGCTTCGTCCCGCATTTGAATTAAAGCGGACGTGCCGTTTGTCCCCACGATGTCGCGTGCCACGACAAAATCAAGCCGTCCGCCCAGAATGACGCTTGTGACCATCACCGCGCCAAAGACAAGACCATAGACGCCCATGTCGCTGAGGCAAAGATAGCGCCCCATATAAAGCGTTAAGATTAACTTGGAGGCAAGCGAGAGCAGGCGCAGGCAGATATTGAACGCTTTATAGAAGAGAGAATCCGGCGCAAGGCGCGAAAAAAGGGGAAGTCGCCAGAACGTCATCGTGAATCAAAGCCTTTTCTTTGCGCGGTCTCATCGCGTAGCATGGCCTCACAGGATCATACTCTTTGCGGAACCGCAACCTCTAACTTTGTGGACTTGTGCGCCTTGTCTCATAGCGTTGTTTTCTTTTTGTCCCATTTTAAAAGTGGCGGAACGGAATGGTTTGCCTTGCGGTTGGCGCGTGCTTTGGCGGCGCGCGGGCTGCGTCCCTCGTTTCTGGTTGTGCGGGCCGAAGGTGAGCTGCGGGATGAAATCGAACAAGCCTTCCCCGTTTTTCCGCTTGGCGGCGGCGAGTACACGCTTGGCGGATTGATCCGAACGATCCCGCCGCTTGTGCGCTTTCTGCGTGCGGAAAGACCGCAAACGGTTTTGAGCGGGCTGCCTCTTTTAAACGTTGCCTTGGCCATAGCGGTTGAGATTGCACGAGTCAGGCCGCGCTTGTTAATGGTCGAGCATATGCGCCTGGCCGAGGATAAAGGCGCACACAGCCGTTTGCGGACATGGCTCAAGCGGCGCTTGCTGCGCTTTGCCTATGATCTGGCCGACGAGGTGATAGCCGTCTCGCGTTGCGCCGCAGACGATCTGACGCGCGTGCTCGCCTTTCCTGCCGACCGGGTGAAGGTTGTTTACAATCCCGTCATTCCCGAAGATTTCGAAAAGCTGCGCGTTGCGCTCCCGCCACATCCGTGGTTGCAAGATCGGACGATGCCGATCCTCGTTTCGGTTGGGCGGTTGCTTCCGGTCAAAGATTACCCGACTTTGCTCCGCGCCTTTGCCGATCTGCACAAAGCGAAGGCCTGCAGGCTTCTCATTTTTGGCGAAGGCGAAGAACGTGCCGCACTTGAAAAACTTGTGCAGGATTTGGAGCTAACGGATTGCGTGGCCTTACCGGGAGCGATCCTCAATGTTTTTGCGGCGCTGAGCGCGGCGGATTTGTTCGTGCTTTCGTCCAAAAGCGAATCTTTCGGCAATGTGATTGCGGAAGCTTTGGCTTGTGGCGTGCCTGTTGTCAGCACCGATTGCGGCGGTCCGCGTGAGATTTTAGACGAAGGCCGCCTTGGCACGTTGGTTCCGCCGGGCGAAGCCAATGCGCTGGCCGTCGCGATGAGCGAGGCTTTGGCCCGCACGCCGGATCGCGCCGCTTTGGCCGCGCGCGGGCTTTCGTTTTCCGTGGATACTTCTGCGGCGCGCTATATCGCCCTTTTCAAAAACGGCGACGTTTCCAGCGCAACGCCGTGATAAGAAGGCCAAAGAAAGCGGCGTCTGGTCGCGCAAGCAAAGCGCGCGCAAAAGAAAACCGCTTCTTCATTTGCCACAAAATCTTCAAACGCCGCGCGCGGACAAGTTCCTGAAAAAGAAAAACGCGGCGCTTGAGAAGGGCGCGTGCCGCAAACGGTAATTTATTATAACGAGCGAGCAGGATCGAACTGCCCCGCACGATTTGCGCATGGTCGTCGTTGGAGCGGGAAAAAGGCGACGTACGGCCTGTACTGGGCGATGTACGGTGCACATGGACATAGAACGCGTTGGACAGGATAAAAACGCGGCCGCCGCGTAAAACAATCTCGGCCAGAAAAAGAAAATCCTCGCCAAGGCGAAACCGCTCGTCATAGCAAAGAAGTTTGCTTTGAAGAAAGGCGGTGCGGGCAAGAGGTCGCGCATAGCCAAGCGCATGCCGCGAAAAAGGCGTATCGTTCGCAAAAAAACGCGCGGGGGTTAGGCGCGTCGGGGCGTTCTTTTTACCAAAATGCGTTTGGCTGTAAAGCTCGCCCGTCGCATGATCGAAAAGGCGGAGGTTATCGACGACGGCGTCGGCGTTCAGCCTTTCAGCCTCGGCAAGCAAATGCGCGAGCCTCTGCGGTTCATACCAATCGTCGGCATCAAGCGTTGCCACCCATGTGCCGCGCGCGGCGCGCAGGCCTTCGTTGCGGGCCGCGCTGACGCCCTTGTTATTCGGCAAGCGGATTAAATGAAAGCGCGGATCTTTTCGGCAGGCTTCTTCTGCGATTGAGGCCGAGGCGTCAGTCGATCCATCGTCCACGATAAGCGCTTCAAAAGCGCCTTCGGTTTGCGCCGTCAAACTGGCGAGCGCATGAGGCAACGTGGCCGCGCCGTTAAAAACGGGAACGATGATCGAAACCCGGATCATGGTGTTTCGCTGGTCGCAAGCCGCGCGAGGCGCGCTTGTTTCATCTCGTATAAATAACGGCAGCTCAATCCCATCGTGATCCAGATCATTGGTGTGCGTAGGGAATCGTTTGGAATGCCCGCCAACAAAACGCAAAAGCAGCTCATGATAAGCGGATAGGAAGCAAACGGAAGCTCGCCCGTTTCTTTGCGATGGATCAAGGTAGCGCATAAGACGGCGCGGGCCAGGCCGAGCCAAATCAAAATCCAAACCAAAATGCCGGGAATTCCCATATCCGCGCCCAGACGGCAATAGATGGAAAAGACGGCGGGCCAATAATCATTTGCGCCAGAAAGCCATTCGCGGATTTCATAACTCATATAGCCCCACGACGGCATGTAGGTCGTGACATGAAACCCGTATTGGCCAAAGCCAAAACCGAAAAAGGGTTCATCGGCAAACATGCGCGCGGCGGCTGTCATCGAGGCCAGTCGCGAAAGATTCGAAACGCGTTCGCTTGCGCCCGTGACAACGGTGCGCACGATTTCATCGGCATGAAGGCCGACATAAAGGAAGACCGGTGTCAGGACGATGAGAAAGAGCGTGTTGGCAAAAGGAATATTGCGGCCGGGATCGCCTTTTTGCACCAAGGGCAAATACACGGTGCGCAGCGCGAGGAAAACGACGACCAGCCCGCCGATGACGACAAGGCTTGTCCGCGCCTCTGACAAAACGATCATCCCGCTGAGTGTGAGCAAAAGAGCCAGATAGCTCATCCGTTTGGGACCTTGCGAAAATTGCACAGCGGCCAAAAGCCACGGCCAGATATAGCCTGCGGTGTTGGCGAAGTTTGGCGGCTCAAACGCGACTGAAGTTAGGCGCTGGTCATTTTCCGGTACGGGCACACCGCTATGCGCGACGGCGGCGAGGATTTTGGAAACGCCTGCCAACGCGCCGTTATATTGGCCGCCGATTTCAAAGAAGGAATAAACCGCACACACGATAACGCTGACCGCCATCGGTTTGAGGATCAAATCGTCCCATGAGCGCTTGCCCGCCAGCGCATAAGTCAAAAGCGCGAGCGCGAAGCCATAAGCTGCTAGACCCGTCGAAGAAATAAATTTACCGAATCCCGACCGGTCTTGAAACGTGCTGTGCATGATGGTTGGAAAATGCGCGGCGAAGGAAAGCAGCACGACGCTGAAAAAAGCAAAGGCGATGGTGGGCAGGCCATAAACGTTCGTCAAAAGCAACAGCGGCTTGCGTCCGCGCCCATCGAGCGTCAGAACGGGCGCCATCGAAAGCGCGAGCGTTAAAAAGAAAACGAAAGCCGACAATTCGTTTTTCAATTCGCCAAGTGGTGGAATCGAAAAAACGGCGGTAAAGGGAATGACGGCGATGGCAAAGATGAAAAGGCGCTCGATCATGGTTCCTCCGAAGCGGCGGCGCGCAGCGTCAAAGTGGGACTTGCTTCGCCGGATAATTCAATCACGCGCGGCATGCCGCTGAGCGGTTCAAGCTGCTCCCCGATGGCCAGCGCTTTTTGCGGTCTGGGTGCCGAAGACCAGAAAACGAGGGCGCGGCGGCCGTCTGCGTGTTTGATTTGAAAAACAAAAACATCCGGCGCGTCAAGTTCAATCCGTTTTTCAACGTGCGCGTCGGCAAAGAGGGGAAGAAAAGCGCGCAAGGCTTCCAGCGCTTTTTTAGGTTTGCGCCCGCGCGTCATGAGGCCGAAATGCGCTTCGGGGTCCTTGTCGTCGCTGCGCGAATCGCGCCATTCGTACCAGATTGAAAGTGGCACGCCGCTGGCTGCGTTGAGAATCAATGTGCGCAAAAGATAGGCGGCTTGTTCGTCTTCGGAAACGTCGGCCAGCGTAAAGCCCCATTCGGTCGAGAGAAAAAGCGGTGGCGTTTGGCCCTTCGGCGTAAAGGCGGCGATATAAGCGCGCAGATTTTTATAGGCCGTCAAAACTGTTTCCGGCGGCTTTTCAAAATCGCGATACGGATGAACGCTAACGGCGTTGAGGCACGCAGAGGCGGGCGATTGCAAAAGGCGGCTTAAAAAGCCGGGAACCCAGGGGCCGTATTTGCCCGGCGTGTCGGCCATGCCGGGGCCAATGACGACGGCTTCTGGTTGCACGCGGCGGATGGCGCGGCAGCTGGCATCCGCCAACGCGGCATAGGCTTCGCTATCGGCTTTGGGAGCCCAAAAGATATCGGAATCCGGTTCGTTCCAAATTTCCCACACGATATCTTTGGAACCGAATTTCTCGGCGGCCTTTGCGGCAAAATGCGCAAAACCTTCGATGGCTTCTTTGGTGCGCGGCGCGGCGAGTGTGCGTGTGTCGGGATCGATGGGGTTGGGCGCGACAGCGACCCATCCCGTATAAGCGGGATGTCCACCACCAAGAACGACAACGGCGCCGAGGCCATGATCGCGGACGCGTTCGATGAAAGAATCGAAATAACCCCAAACGAACGAGTCTTTGCCTTTTTCAACTTCGTACCAAGGCAAAACGAAACGCACATAGTGCAAGCCCGCTTCTTTCATTTGCCGCAGATCTTCGTCCGAAGTCTGTGTTTCCTTGACCTGAACGCCAAAGCTTTCGCCTAGGGTTGGCGTGGGCGTCGGCCAGACAGCTGCCGTAGCGTCGGTTGCCTGCCAAAGAAAACCGAGGACGAGAAAAAGATGCGCCGCTTTCATGAAGCGATCCTTTTGTCGATCAACGCGGCAATGCCAGAGGCCGCGATAATCTCTGGCCAAAGAAACGGCGAGGGATCAAGGGCTTCGTTCGTTGGCCACGCAAGCGCATCGGGCGCGACGGCAAAAAGGTCGTCTGGCGGGCCCCACAAACAAGTTATGCCAAAACGTTCGGCGGTTTCGCGCGAGCGCGGTTGTTCGTTGGCCAGAATGCGCAAACCCAACGCGGCATATTCCAAAAGCTTTGTCGGCGTTTGGAAAAGATGCGGGGCGTGGTTTGGAAAATAATTGACGGCGACAGCGGCGCGACGTAGCGCGGGGAAAAGATCGCGTTGTGGCAAAGCGCCCACAAAGGCAATGCGCGGGTGCGCGGCATAGCGTTTCTTGAGGTCTTCCGGTGCGTGGCCGTAAAGGCAGAATGTTTTGGTTTCGCCAAAGCGGCGCAGAAAGCTGTCGAGCATCACGTCGATGCGCCGCTCGGCCTGCATCGCGCCGATATAACAAAAATCGCAAACGGGCGGACCGCTGGGCTGCTCGCGAAAGGTCAGGAGCTCTGGCCCGACGCCCATTGGCAGCAAAGCAGAAGGCACGTCGTCGTGAAAAGCCATCGCGTTGCGCAACGTTTCGTTTTGAAAAAGGCGAAGATCGGGTTTTGCATTGAACCGGCGTTTGATCCAATCTTTAAGCGCGTGCAGCCGCCCCACCGAAAGCGAGCGGTAATCATGGATCACCAGCTTTGCTTTCTCACGATGCGGATAAAATCCCATGATGTGCCAACAAACGGCGTTGGCTAAATCCGGCAGGGCGTTCAACGCGCCGGGCTGAACTTCACGCGTCGTGAAAGCGCCTTCGAAAAAAGAACGATAAGCCGCAAGTTCAGGATAGAATCCTTTGCCTTCGTGGACGAAATAAAGCGGGGCCAGCGGTTTCATGCTTTCTCGCTTCGTTGGCGCAGGCGGCGGTACAGCTCCCGCGCGCGCCAAGCGGCAAAAAACAAATGCCCTTTGAGCGTGCGCGCATAACCGAACTCGGCCGCCAGACGTGAGGCCGTAGCAAAACGCGTTTTGAAAAACTCTTGCCCTTCCATGAAATTTGTTTCGTTCAATCCGGCTTCAGCAGCCCAGATCATAGCCGCAGAGGCCAAAAACAAACCGGGATGCAATGAGCGTACGGCGGGTGCATAGGCAACGGTGTGCGCGTAAAGCGCGTCTTTTGTGATAAAGCACAAAAGGACGCCTGCCAATTTTCCACCGCGGCGCAGCCAGAAAAGGCGCATCACGCCTTGCTTTACGCCGACTTGGCTCAGCGCTTTGTAAAACGCTTCAGCATGGGGGCTTTCGAAAAGGCCCTTTTTGCCGTTATGTTGGCACCAGTCGCTTTTCTCTTTCACAAGGAACGGGATTGCTTCGTCAAGGAGCGAGCCGTCCGCGCTCATGCCAAAGGTCATGTCGCTTTGCGCTTCCATCGTTTCGCCAATCTTGTGCAGCTTGGCCCGGAATCTTCTCGTGTAAGCTTGATACAAAGTGGTGCGCGTGAGGCCTTGATGTTCGCGGTAATAAACGGGTTCGCGTCCGATGCAGGTTGCAAAGCTTTCAAGGAGGCGAAGCTCTTCGGTTCCTTCGTGCAGGTTTTTGATATTGGCGTAGTCATAGAGGTTGCTTTGGCGCAAAGCCGCCCAAAGCGCGCGCGTGACTTCCGGCGTCTCGGCCAAAAGCGTGCGCAGATAAAAAGCGTCATGCCCGGCATAGCGCAAAACGCGCGCGGTGTATTTGCGCTCAATCGCAAAGGGGAGAAGGCCAACAAGAGCCGCGCCGTCAAAGCACGCGATCACAAGAAGCGTCGCACCGCTGGGCTTGCCAACGCTTTGCGCCCACGCCCAGACCCAATCGAAATCGGTAAAAGGCGTCGCGCCGTGTTTTTGATGAAGAGCCCGCCACGACGGAGCTAAAGATTCAATTTCGGCTTCGTGCGTCAGGCATTGACATGTCAGCATCCGTTCTTCCTTAGGGTCAGGGCCCCTTAACAGGCGCCGGTTTTCTTCAGGATGGCTGGAAGCGTTTTACACAAAATGGCGACATCATGCCAGAGGGACCAGTTCCGCACATACCACATATCCAGTTGGATACGGTCGGCAAAGGTTAAACAGCTGCGGCCGCTGACTTGCCACAGGCCAGTCAAGCCCGGGCGCACGCGGCAGTATTGATGAAGGTCTTTGCGGTAAAGCGTGCGCTCGCGGATCATGATAGGACGCGGCCCGACAAGGCTCATGTCGCCCCAGAACACATTGAGAAGCTGCGGCAGTTCGTCAAGGCTCCACTTGCGTAAAAGAGAGCCGATTTTGGTTACGCGGGGATCGCCGTCGCGCAATTTGCGATAGGTGGTCCACTCGGCCCGTTTTTCGGGGTGCGTTTCAAGGTAACGCCAAAGGAGCGCATCCGCATTGACGACCATCGTGCGAAATTTGAGGCAGCGAAAGATCTTGCCGTCGCGGCCAACGCGCAAATCACCGAAAAAGGCCGGGCCGCCGTCCATTTTCACGATAAGGGCGATGATAACAAAGAGCGGCGCGAGCGCACAAAGACCAAGGCCGGCCCCGCAAAGATCGAGAAAGCGTTTGAACGCTTGCGCCAAAGGCTGCTGTAGGTTGTTGTTGGGAACCAGTAACGTAACGTTGCGGCTAAAGAAATAATGCCGCGAAACGCCAAAAACCGGCAGCGTTTTAAAAGCTGGCGCCAAAGCGAAGGGAATCTCTTCGCTGGCCAAGCGGGTTAACGCGTCTTCTGTTTCGGCAAGTTCGGCGCTGTCCATGGCGACGACGACAAAATCGGCCTTAAACCGTTCGCACAAAGCGCGCCATGAATAGTTCATTTGCGATAAAAGCGCGTCAATATTCTCGATTTGCGTGACGATTTCATAACCAAGTGCGGGTTCAGAGTTCAACGCCGCGCGCGCTTCTTCGGCGACAGCCCCGCCGCCGACCAAAAGCGTCCGCAGCTTCCATCCGCCCGTATGTTTCAAAAAGGCACGAACGCCTGCGCGGAAAAACAAAAGGCAAACGCCAGCGCCGATCCAGCCCAAGGTTAGGCCCAGCCGTGAGAAAGCGTTCTTGGCAGCGAACTGAATAAAGCCGTTGAGCAGCAACGAAAAGCCAAAGGCTTTAACGATTTGCTGTATTTCAGTCCAAAACGGCTGACGCAGGCGGTAATGGCCTTTTAAGGCAAACCAGAAAAGGAGGCCGATGCTCGTGACAAAATAAGGAACGAACGCGGTCTGGTTGTGGTCCAGAAGTTGAAGCGATAAGGACGCCCCATGAAAGAAGAACAGCGAGAGCCCGGCGACGCACCAAGCGAGGACAAAGCCGACGGTAAGGGCCAACACGTCAGCTAACAAATACCAACGCGGGCCGTTTGAGAGAGTTTTGGGGCTCGCAGAAAAAGGGAGCGGTGCGATAAAAGTATCATCGACCGCTTGGATCTCTTCTTTAAGTGCCGATAATTTCGAAAGCGGATCGTTATGCGACCGGAAACGCTTCAGTTCGCTCCTCGAGGGGGCGGCGAAGGAAGAGGAAATTCGTTTTAATGTATCATAGGGCGACATAATGTGACCTTTTGGTCTTAGTATGATGTATGAACGACAGAAAAAAGAAGGCCCTTTCTTTGATGGGCTTAAATAACCCAACCGTTCCTTACTTATACCAAAAAAGTGGACTTAATGACATAAATAATTGATAAATAATTAACGATAAACTTCATATTTTCATCTTTTTTAACCTTTGCGACTGCTTTATGCTAAGGTTCTGAAAAAAAAGACGTCTCAGAAAACAAAAAGGCCGTCTATGGTCAAATCTTGCATCAAACGTTGGGCCGTTCGGTTCTTCCAAACCCTGTTTTCGCTTGGTTGTGAAACTATTAAGGATGATTTTCCCGTCCAGGCGGCGATGGTGATCGCGCCCCATCCGGATGATGAAACCTTGGCCTGTGGTGCGCTTATCGCTCGCTTGCGTGAGCGCGGCGTGCGCGTGCGCCTTGTCGTTGTGACGGATGGGAGCGCCTCGACGGCCTCGGCTCAGGTGCGGCCGTGGCAATTGGCAAAAATCCGCCAGTCGGAAACGCAAAAGGCGGCGCGCTTTTTGGGCGTCGGGGAAACGGATATCGTCTTTTTGTCCTATCCCGATGGGCAGGCGGCGGTGAACATTGAAAAGATCCAGCAAGATTTGGCGGCGCAGATATGGCTATGCTCGCCGGAATGGCTTTTGGTCCCTTATGCCGAAGATGGCCATGCGGACCATCGTGCGGTCGCCGAGGCGATCAGCGCTTTGCGCGCGGCGCATAAAATAACGGGCCGTGTACTGTCTTATCCGCTATGGTTCTGGCCGCGTGGGGCGTTTGCTCTTTTAAGGCGACCTTCTTTGTGGCGGCAACGGCGCAAAATTCGCACGCGTGGCTTTCTTGAATGCAAGGCGCAAGCCATGCAGGCCTATCATTCACAGCGTGAGAACCTTTCCGGTGAAACGGAATGGAGCGTTTTGGACGATTCTTTCTGGCAGCAGAATCTCTGTGCCTATGAATGGTTCATGGAAACGGATAATAAACCCTAATGTTTCCTTAACAAAGGTTGATTAGCGTGACGAACAGGAGTTCCCACCTTTGTCTTCTTCCTCAGAAAAAAATGAAATCATGATGTCGTTTGCCCCTGCCCTGGCCTATGGGGTCGATGCGGTAGAGCGCAGCGTTCTCTTCTGGGACGTGATGCGTCGTCGGGGTAATGCTTTTTTTGAACAAAGTGAAAAAGAAGCGCCGGATGTTCTCCATTTTCAAACGGCGTTGGTGCGCGACGGGCGGACGTTACCGCGACCGGTGAACTATCGTCTTTTGCAGGTTTTTCCGGCAACCAATGCGACGCCGATGGACCCAACCAAACGTCCCTTTGTCGTTTTTGATCCACGCGCCGGGCAGGGGCCCGGCATTGGCGGCTTTAAACCCGATAGCGAAATCGGCTTGGCGCTGGCCAATGGGCATCCCGTTTATTTTGTCAGCTTTCTGACGAATCCTGTGCCCGGGCAAACAATCGAAGACGTCTGCGCGGCCTCGGCGGCTTTCGTGCGCGAAGTGACGGCTCGTCATCCTGAAGCCGATAAGCCCTGCCTGATTGGCAATTGCCAAGCAGGCTGGCAGTTGGCTTTGATGAGTTCGCTTGAGCCGCATCTGGCGGGTGTTTTGATTTTAGCGGGCGCGCCTTTGTCCTATTGGGCAGGCGTGCGCGGACAAAGTTCTGCGCGTTATACGGCGGGGCTAACGCTTGGCTCGTGGGTTGATTCTTTTGCTAGCGATCTCGGCGGTGGTCTTTTTGATGGCGCATGGCTTGTGCAATCGTTTGAGCTTGGCAATCCGTCTCATACGTTCTGTGAAAAACCGCACCGCCTTTATGCCAAGGTTGATACGGAAGCGCCGCGTTATCTTGCTTTTGAACGCTGGTGGGGCGCGCCTATCCTTTTGACGGGCGAAGAGATGCAGTTCATGGCCGATGAGCTTTTTATCGGCAACCGTTTGACGCGCGGTAAAATTCAGTTCAGCGATGGCCGCCGGGTGGATATGCGGCACATTCAAGCGCCGATCGTCGTCTTTTGTTCGCGAGGCGACGACATCACGCCGCCGCAGCAGGCGCTTGATTGGATTCTTGATCTTTACGCTTGCGATGCCGATATCGTCGCGCGCGAGCAAACCATCGTTTATGCGATGCACGAACATATCGGTCATCTGGGCCTTTTTGTCGCGTCGTCCGTCGTTTCCAAAGAGCATTTAAAATTCATCAGCAATATCGACAGCATCGAAGCCTTGCCGCCGGGCCTTTACGAAGCGAAGTTTGTGCCAAAGTCCGAAGTTTTGTCGCATGCTGATTTGGCAACAGGCGATTATGTGCTGCGTTTCGAAAAACGAACGCTGGATGATATTCGTGCTTTGGGCGTCAATGATCGCGCCTGCGATCTGCGCTTTGAGACCGTGGCCCGGCTGTCGGAAAATATGTGCGGTCTTTACAGCACGTTTGCTTCGCCGTTTGTTCGTGCTTGTGCGACGCCTGCGCTTGCTTCTTGTTTGCGTGCGTGTCATCCGCTTCGGCTTGCCTTTGGGTCTGTCTCGGATCGTATGCCGGGCGCGGCTCTTTTGGCTTCGGCAGCGGCCGCTGTTCAAGCAAACCGGCATCCCGTCGATGATTCCAATCCACTCTGGTCGGCACAGGAAGCCTGCGTGGCAACGATCGCCTCTCTGTTGGAATCCTCCGCTAAAGCGTCAGCTTCGGCTGTTGAAAATTGGTTTGAAGCTTTTTATGGCGCGCCATTTTTGCAAGCCAGCCTCGGTTTGCGTGCACGGACTTACACGAAACCTATGCCTGAACAGGACGTTGAGCTTGAGGAAGAACGCGCGGCGAAACTTACCGTGCTCGCTGGTCAAACCGAAGAAGGCGGCCTTGCCGAAGCGGCGGTGCGTGGGCTTCTTTATGTGATCCGCGCGGAAGAGGCGGTGGACGAACGCGCCTATCGCATGCTTGAGCGGCTTCAGACGCGCGGACAGGTTTTGCCGCCTTTGTCGCGACAGGCTTTTCATGCGTTGGCACGGCGGCAATATATGATGCTGGTGCTTGACGAAGAACGCGCGGTTGAAGCAATCCCTCTGTTGCTCGATCACGCTTCGGACAAAGAAGTGCGTGAGGCGCTTGCCCTTATTCGCGGTATGTTCGAAGCCATTGCGCCGCTGACGGATGAAGAAAACGCGCGGTTGAACCGCTTGACGGGTTTGTTTGCTCCCGCAGGCGCCTCGCCTCATCGCCGCCGAACCGACCTGTAACCACCTGCGTGGGGCGGTTGTTGAGACGTAAAGCAACGGTACCCGTATGCGTCTGCTGGCCGCAGGGCTGCGTGCGCAGGGCGGTTGTTGCGAACGGCATGGCCTTTAAAAACTGTCGTCATTCCGGGGCGTCCGAAGGACGAACCCGGAATCCCGGATCGGCGCGGCTCGCTTTTGCTCGCCGCTTGTCCGGGATGGCAACATTTGTGTGGGCATTGCCGTTTGTAACAGAAGACCTACGTAGGGGACGCGTTTAGCGTCTGGCGTTGAGCGCGGCGGTGAGTGTGCCATCGTCAAGGTAATCAAGCTCGCCGCCGACGGGTAGGCCGTGCGCCAAGTGCGTAACCTTCGCGCCTGTTTCGGCCAATTGCTGCGCAACGTAATGCGCGGTGGTTTGGCCTTCGACCGTGGCGCTCAGCGCCAAGATGACTTCTGTGACAGGCTCGTCCACCACGCGGCGCACCAAAGCGTCGATGCGCAAATCGGCAGGGCGAATGCCGTCCAAGGCCGAAAGCGTGCCGCCTAAAACGTGATAAACGCCTTTGTATGCGCACGAACGCTCTAACGCCCACAGGTCGGCCACATCCTCAACGACGCAAAGCAACGTTTTGGTGCGTCCCGGATTGCAGCATAAAGCGCACGGGCTTTGCGTATCCCAATTGCCGCAAACAGGGCATTGCTGAACTTTTTGCGCGGTTTCGGTCAGCGCTTCGATCAAGGGGAGGAGCAACGCCTCGCGCCGCTTGAGTAAAAACAACACGACACGCCGCGCCGAGCGCGGGCCAAGTCCCGGCAGCTTTCCAAGCAAATGCGTTAAGCGATCCAGCGGCGACATCTAAATTGAATTCCTTCGTTTCTCTTTCGTCTTTCTTTTCCCCTCCCCTTGCGGGAGGGGTTAGGGGAGGGGTCCGTTTGCTCTCTTCTCCACATCAAGGAGGATCGTTTCAACAACGCCTTCCGTATTCTTCAAAATTTCTTCGTTGGCAAAGCGCAGAACTTTAAAGCCTTGTTTGCTCAAAAACGAATCGCGCCGTGCGTCATAAGCTTGTCGAAGATCGTGCGAAAAGCCATCAATTTCAATAACGAGCTTTGCTTTTAAATGAACAAAATCGACAATAAAAGGGTGAAGCGGATGCTGGCGCCGAAAACCGCCTCTCATACGTAACTTTTGCCAAAGAATTCGTTCAGCTGGGGGCGCACTTTGACGGAGGTTTCGTGCTTTTTGGTAATCTTCCGGCGAATTTTTATGCAGGGCTTTCTTTTGCTTTTGTGGCAATAACCCCTCTCTCTAGGTTCTGGCCCTAACCCCTCCCGCAAGGGGAGGGGGATCCGGTATGGCTCCCGCTTTTACAGCGGCAATTTAAAGCCAGGCGGCAATTTCATCCCGCCCATAGCCTTTTCTGTTTCCTGCGACACAAGCGATTCCATTTTGGTTTTCGCGTCGCTCAGCGCGGCAACGATCAAATCTTCAAGCGTTTCGATGTCGGCGGGATCGACGGCTTTGGGGTCGATCTTGATCGCCTTTAAATCGCCTTTGCCATTCATCGTCGCGATGACGAGGTTACCGCCAGCCGATCCGGTCAATTCGACTTCGCCAAGGCGGTCTTGCATGTCCGCCATTTTGGTTTGCATCGTTTGAACTTGCTTCATCATTTGGCCGATATTCAACATAAAGGGCGCTCCATCGTTTTACGGAAAATTAATCTTCGGCGGGCTCATCAAGCTCGCTGCTTTCGTCCGGCGTTTCATCGGGCAAAGCGACGGGCGATGCAAGCTCTTTTTTCTTCAGCGAGACAAACTTCGCCTCGGGAAACGCCTTCATAACGGCTTGCATAAGCGGATGTTCTTCGGCGCGCGTGCGGCGCGCGTCTTCGACGGCTTGATCTTCTTCTTTGATCGTGGGGCCGCCGGGCTCACCGCTGAGTGAGATCATCCAGCGTTTGCCCGTCCATTCGTTCAGGCATGAACCGACTTGCGTAACAAGGCTTTGGGTCGCGCCGCGTGTGAGGCGGATTTCAAGGCGTCCGGGCGCAAAATGCACCGGATGAACGTAAGAGCAAAGCTGCGCATAAAGGCCGCCTTCGCGGTGTTCGGCAAAAAGGGCGACCAGCTCACGAAACGATGTCGGCAAAAGCGCGACGGCTTGTGCTGGCGCCGGGGCAGGCTGAACGGCGGGCGCGGGTTCCGCGCGTGCTACGAGCGAAAGCGCCGCAGCCATCCCGCCTTGGGCGCGCGATCCGCCAGAGGGTGGCGGCGCGGACGATTCCGGGGCGGCGGCTTTGGCGGCGGCCTTTTCTTCTTCGCGCAGGCGTTTGATCAATTCGCCCGGCGGCGGAAGCTCAGCCGCATAGGCCAAGCGAATGAGAACCATCTCAGCGGCGGCGGCCGGATGCGGCGCGGTTGAAACTTCGTTCAAGCCTTTGAGCAAAATCTGCCAAGCGCGGGCTAAGGCCGGAATTTTAATATCGCCCAGATCTTTGGCTAATTGCCGTTCGCCTTCGGGCCAAGAGGCCAGCGATTCTTTGTCCGCGATGATTTGCGCGCGCGTCAGGCGGTGAATAAGTTCGGCTAGATCCTGTAAAACCTGAACGGGATCGGCGCCCATTTGCTCCAAGCCATCAAAGCTTGCCAACGCGCCCGTCATGTCGCCGCGCAGGATTTGACGGCACAGGTTCAAGCTGGCCGCTTTATCGGCAAGGCCCAGCATGTCTTTGACATCGGCGGTGGTGAGCGAGCCGTTGGCGCGCGCGATCGCTTGATCGAGAAGGCTGAGCCCGTCGCGCACCGAGCCGTCTGCCGCATAGGCGATCAGCTTCATCGCTTCTTCTTCGGCGTTGACGCCTTCAAGTCCCGCAATTCTTGCATAATGCGCAGTCAGCGTCGCGCTGTCGATGCGGCGCAGGTCAAAACGCTGGCAACGCGAAAGAACCGTGATCGGCACTTTACGAATCTCGGTCGTCGCAAAAATAAATTTCGTATGGGGTGGCGGTTCCTCAAGCGTTTTGAGCAACGCGTTGAACGCGTTTTTCGAAAGCATGTGGACTTCGTCGAGGATATAGATCTTATATTTTGCGGAGACGGGGCCATAGCGCACGCCCTCGATGATCTCACGAATGTCATCGACGCCCGTGCGAGAGGCGGCATCCATTTCCTGAACGTCCACATGGCGGTCTTCGGCGATGGAGCGGCAGGCTTCGCAGGTCCCGCATGGCTCAATGGAGTCTGAGGCGGGATTGCGGCCCGTGCAGTTCAGCGCTTTGGCGATGATGCGCGCGGTCGTCGTTTTGCCCACACCGCGCACGCCCGTTAAAATCCAAGCTTGGGGCAGACGGCCCGATTGAAAGGCGTTGGTCAGCGTGCGGACAAGAGCCTCTTGGCCGATGAGCTCGGCCAAGGTCGAAGGGCGGTATTTCCGCGCTAAAACCCGATAGGGTTGGCCCGCTTGGGCCTGTGTTTCGTCGTCGCCGAAAAGACCGGACAAAGCAAGATCCTGAAAAAGAATCAAAAAAAGGTGGGAGGCTGACCGGCGACCCGGATCGAAACATGTTACGGCTGCTGCCTTTCGGCCCTGACCGGGTTGGCACGAGATCCGTCCGTAGCCAACCTCCCGCCCGTTTTATAGCAGATTTTTCATTGAAGACGAGCAAAAGGTGAGGCGGCAAGAGGCTCGTTAAATTATGAAAAACGGCTTTGTTGGGAAGGGCCCCTCTTTTGTTAATGATAAGTGCCATGAAGACGGATCGTCAGGCGCGCGCCACCTGCGCACGCAGCGTCATTGCGAGCGACTTGTCGCGCCGAAGCCCCGTAGGGGCGCGTAGGGGGGGGCGAAGCAATCCAGGGTCGTTAAAACCAACGTTTGTTCTTGTGGTCCCGGATGCCCGCCGACGCTCCACGCAGGTGGCGCGGGTATGACGGGATTTATGTTTAAATTCAGATCTCTATCGTCACACCCCGCGACCTGTCGCGCCGAAGCCCTGTAGGGGCGTAGGAGGAAGGCGGGGGTCTCCTTTAGTTTCTTCTTTTTGATCATTTTATTTTTGCCCAACTATAGGAACAAGGCTTGCCGTGGGAAAAGAGACCACTTTTAGCCGTATCCGGGGGCGGGTTCATAGATTCCCTATCGTCCCCGATGGGCGGAGGGGGTGGGGCCGTTGGTTTGATTATTGAGACAAACGGCCCACTTTTGCAGGCCGTTTTGGTTTACGGATGCGCCTTTTTGTAAGCATCGAAATCTTTTTGAAGCTTATCGATCTTTTTGTTTTCTTCCTGAAGCGCCTTAATCAGCACAGGCACAAGCGAACCATAGGCGATGCTTTTGGTTTTTTCTTTGTCGGCGGCGGTGGAAACGACCTCGGGAACGAGGGGTTCGACTTCCTGCGCGATCAGGCCGATTTGATGCTGTTTTTGCCAATCTTGCTTCTGATCGATCCAGTTAAAGCCAACGGGTCGCAACTTCATCAACGTATCAAGCCCATAGGAAAGTGGCGTGACGTCTTTTTTCAGCCGCGCATCGGAGGTATTAACATAAGCTCCCGCGCCAGCCACGATTCCTGAGGCTTGGAGCATATAAGATGGGCTTGTCGTCCCGATACCGACGTTGCCGCTTGGTGTCATGCTTAATACCGGGGAATAGGCCGTTTCTGAATAGGAGGAGGCTGTATTCGGAGCAACCGAGAATGTAAGGTTGCTGAACCCTGCGTTTTCCATTTTCCAGCTAGGAGAAGATGGATTTTGAGGCGTAAAGGTTGGATATGTCGTTATAGTCCCGGAGCTCTGCACACCCATATTTGATACATATCCATTCCAATAAACGCCCGAACGGTACAGTGTTCCCCAAGAACTTGATCCCCCGACGTAGAACCCCTGAAGCCTTGCGGAAGGTCCAGCAATTCCAGCGTCCCAGCCTGTATTAATTCCACCGCCATAGATGCTTGCCAAACCATTGACATGCAGAGCTGTTGAAGGCGATGTCGTCCCAATCCCAACGCTGCCTGTTGAGGCAATTGTCATGGGGGTCGTCTGTCCGCCTAAATATAAGTTGGCTAGTGTTGTGCCATCAGTTGTATAGGCTGCAATTTGATCGCGACCCATTTTGAGTATTCTGGCATTGTCTTGTGTTTGAATAATGCTCGAATTTGCAGTCGGTGAAACAAGACTTAACAAACTGCTAGGGGTTGTCGTCCCGATGCCGACGTTGCCGCTGGGGTTAACAGTCATACGGACAACGCCGTTGTTATAGAAAAGCAGATTCCCTGCGCCCCCACCATTACCTGATCCAGAGGAGATAAGTGCTGATGTTCCCCCGCCTGTTGATGAATTAGCAAGAACAAGCCATGTTCCTGTGGTGTTTGAACTCGTGCCCCAAAATGGATATCCCATAGGCGAGCCGACAATAAACGTGGAGCCTGGATTCGATATCCCAATCCCGACGTTACCGCTAGCCGTTACAGTCAAGCGTTCTGTGCCGCTTGTGGCGATGCTGACTGTTGAGGCGGTAGCCGAGAAAAGGCCTGTTGTGGTGTCGTCTGTTCTGCTTGGGGCTGTGTTCGCAGCGGAAGCCCCTAAATAACCAGCACCCGTTGAACTGGTTGAAGCATTGGCGCAAATGGCATAAGCTGTCGTCGTTGTTGAAGGAGAGAAACAAGACCAGCTCGCTGATCCGTATGCTGGGGCGCCTTCGTTAGCGTAAGCCGCTTGGAGCCAGCAACCGCCTCCTAAAACTTTTTTGCCTGTTGAACAAGGGGCTGTGCAAACGGTGTTCGCTCCGCATGTGTTTGTTACAATCTCATATCCAGCAATACTGCCACCTCCCAAACTTCCCCAGCTCGATCCATCGCATCCCTGAAAGCCCGTGCCTGTCCATTGGAGCATGCCTGCTTTGGTGCTGTCGCAGGTTGTCGTTGTGTATGTCGAAGTGCTGGGTGCGCCGAGGAGGAGGGGGCCTTTGGCAAAGGTCGTTCCGTTGCATTGCGCGAGCGTATCCCAATCCAAAGCGCCCTTTGCGCCGGTGCAGGCGGTGCCGATGAGGCTTTCGGCGGCATAAGCAGGAGCGGCAGCAAGGAGAAAAAGGGCCAACAGACGAAGCTTCATGGCGAAGGGATCTCTTTCAAAGGAGGCAAAAGACCCCGAAAGGGTGGGGCATGATGTGCGCAAGGTCAACCGAAAAAGAGTAACGGAACGACTGCGAGCAAAAACGATCCGTGTATGTATCCTCTCCCCTTGCGGGAGAGGATAGAAAAACCTGCGGTTGCGCAGAAAACGCTTGGTTTTTCTTGGTGAGGGGTTTTCTGTCCCTGAGAGTTTGGTTGAGGCTTCACCAACCCCTCCCCAGACCCCTCCCGCAAGGGGAGGGGCTTTTTCGATGTCCTTGCCGTTAGCAATAAACGCTTCACACACGCGGCCTTCCCGTTGCGCCGGACGTGATAATTCGATACGCTTGCGACCGAAGCGGCGAAAAAGGTCGCTTTGGGGCATTACAACCTCTCGCAGCGAGCCTTGGCATCTGCTCGTAAATCCGGTGCGCCTCTCGACCTCGGTCGGGGAGGCGGCGGAATATAATAGCGCTTGCGCGAATACGCTGCGCCGTCCTTGTACGGTTACTACTCCCCGATCACCAGAGGCCCTCTCTGGTGATCGTTTTCTTTCTGGGGAGGACGCCATGACCGAAGAGGAATCCGCAGCCTTAAAAAGAGAATTAGATCAAATTGATAAAGAGGTAGGCCGCCGTCTGCGCGAACGGCGGTGTGAGCGTGGCTTGAGCCAGAACGATCTTGGCTCGCTGATGGGAATCTCCTTCCAGCAGATTCAAAAATACGAACGCGGCCAAAACCGCATCAGCGCCAGCAGCCTTTTTCTGGCCGGGAAAATTCTTGAAACGCCCGTCTTTCGTTTTTTTGAAGAGAAGGGGCGCGGCAAACAGGACGATGTTTTGCTTGAAAGCGAAAGGCAAGGATTGATCCGCACCTATTTTGCTCTGGATCGCAAACTGCGAGCGGTTTGCCTGCGTTTAATGCGCGCGATGAAAGATTACGAACGACGGTAACGCCACCTGCGTGGGGCTGCGTGCGTGGAGCCATCTGTGTGGAGCCACCTGCATGGAGCCACCTGTTGCTAACGGTCTTTCCCTTACAACCTTCCGTCACTCCCGCGACCTGTCGCGCCGAAGCCCTGTAGGGGCGTAGGGGGAGGGCGGGAGTCCAGGGACACAAGCACCAAGGCCTATCATAACGACCCTGGATCCCGGACCATCGCGGTTCGCATGCGCTTACCGCTCGTCCGGGATGACGAAGGTTCTAACGGGCCTTGCCTTTAGTCATCGTCGTCATTCCGGGGCATGCGTAGCGTGAACCCGGAATCCCATTTGGTTTCTAAAAAGAAAAATAGAAGAAACGGGATTTCCGCTTTTGCGGAAATGACGGCGGATTTTTTTAGGGCGAATGTTTACCGTTTGCAACGGGCGCTCCATGCCATGGCGGCGGATGAGGGGGCGATCCTGTGGAAATTAAAAAAGCCCTTCCCGGCGAACCGGAAAGGGCTTTTTAAAATGCTTAGCGCAGAGCTTACGCGGATTTCTTAGCGACTTCCTTGGCTGAGACCGTGTTGTAGCTCGTCTTTTCGGCAATGCGGGCCTTTTTGCCACGCAACCCACGCAAGTGATAAAGCTTCGCGCGGCGAACGGCGCCACGACGCACCACAACGACCGATTCAAGGCGCGGGCTGTAAAGCGGGAACACACGTTCGACGCCTTCGCCGTAGCTGATCTTACGAACGGTGAAAGAGGAATTGATACCGGCATTCTTACGAGCGATGCAAACGCCTTCATAGGCCTGCACGCGTTCGCGCGTACCTTCGACGACCTTCACGTTGACGCGAAGCGTATCGCCCGGTGCGAATTCGGGAACTGTAATGGCGAGCTTTTCAAGCTGCTGTTGTTCGAATTTTTGTAAAACGTTCATTTTTCTTCTCCCTAAGAGGGGCCTCCTATACACGGGATTCTCTCCCAACTCAATGCTTTCCTCGCGTTTATCTGCTTTTTTTTGCTTTTTGAGCTGCCTCATAGGTTATCCACAGATCCGGGCGGCGACTTTGGGTTAAAGCCTCGGCTTGCTGCCGCCGCCAAGTCTTAACCTTTTCATGATGGCCAGACACCAAAACCTCAGGCACAGCAAGGCCTTCCCACACGGCAGGCCGCGTAAAATGCGGATATTCCAAAAGCCCGTCTGTAAAGCTTTCCTCGTCCACCGTCGTGTCATTGCCCATCACGCCGGGGATCAGCCGGGTGCAAGCCTCAATCGCCGTCAAAGCCGCCACTTCGCCGCCAGCCAAGACAAAATCGCCCAAAGAGACTTCTTCTAGCTCTTCTTTGTCCAAAACCCGCTGATCGACGCCTTCATACCGCCCGCAAAGGAACAAAACCGACGGCGCGGCGACAAGCTCCTCGACCAGGGCTTGGTTCAAAACCCGGCCGCGCGGCGAAAGGTAAAGCCGTCGCGACGCTTTCCCCCAGCGATCCGCCGCTGCGTGAAGCGCCGCCGCAACGATATCGGGGCGAAACACCATCCCCGCGCCGCCGCCATAGGGCGTATCGTCCACGTTTTTGTGATGCCCAATCCCGAACGCGCGCAGGTTCATCACGTCAAGCCGCCAAAGACCGTCCTCAAGCGCACGCCCCGCCAAGGCCGCACCGAGCGGCCCCGGAAACATTTCGGGAAAAAGCGTCAGAACTTGCGCTTGCCAAGGCAAAGGCGCGGAGACGGAAGGGGTTGTCATAGGAATTTACCTTAAGGCCATGATGAATATTTTCTCGTTTATATTGGGAAACAACGCAAGCTTTCTTCGCAAAAAGACCGCCAAACACAGTCTGGCGGTCTTTTAAATCACACAACCAAATCCTAAAATTACATTTTAGGCTGCGGAAGCGGGTTCGTTGTCTTGGTAACGTTGATAAGTTGCGGAGCGATATCCTTGCCAAGAGCCCGGCCAAGTTTCTTGAACCCACCGACATACCCGACCAAACCACCTACAACCGGGAAAGCCAAAAGCGCGGGCCACGTCTTTTCAAGAACGGGCAATGTCGTGGTGAAAAGCTCAGCTCCAACCTGCGCCAAGGCCGCCTGTTTAAAAGCATAGGCATAAGAAAAAACGGCGCCAGCCTCCAAAACGGAAGCAACGCCAAGACCTAACCACAAGCACCCCGTTGCCCCCGCGCCAACAATGGCGCTATCCCGCAACCCAGCTATTAGGCCTTCTTTTTTCGTAAACCGATGCGCGATCAAGCTCGCTGCCGTTGCAAAAGTCGCGGCCACAATGCTGGTTGAAACAAACATTATGTTCTCCTTTGAATTTTAATAAAAACGACAATCTGTCCGTATAACCTCTTTGAGAGGCTCTATCATGCCTTTTTGACAAAAAACAACCAAAAACAGCGCAAAAATGGAGGTTCTATAAAGATTAACCTTCGCTCGGTTCGGGGCACCGCCCTTTTTTCTCTGGCTTTTCTTCCTTGATCCAGTCGGCAGGTACCGCAGCGATCAAAAAGCCTTCATCCGCATGCACTTCGGGCACAAAGACTTTTTTGAAGGGCAGCATAAAACGCGTGGCCCCTTGAACATCCAAAAAAACGCCCGCGCCGTAATCGTGAACGGCCTCGACTGTGCCAAGGGCTGTGCCTTCGGCATCGCGCACAGCAAGCCCTACAAAATCAGCGCAGTAATATTCGTTTTCTTTTTCGGGTGGCAGCAAGGCGCGCGCAACAAAGAACTCTGTTCCGCGCAAGGCCTCAGCCTCGTTGCGATCAACCACACCCGCAAGCGCGACAATAAAAAGGTCCTTAACGACGCCCTTGCGGACAAGCTCAAAGGTTCGCTCGCCCGCGGCATCGGTCACAGGCTTATAGGAGAAAAGCGCTTCGGGCTCAGAGGTAAAGCTGGCCACGCGCACTTGGCCTTTGATGCCGTGCGCGCCCACGATTTTGCCGACGCAAAGGAATTTGTCCGTTTTCATAGGGCTTTTCTCTTTCAAATGGCGGCAAGAAGCAAGCTTTCTTTCTTTGCGAAAAGCCGCCACGAAAGAAAAATCAGCTTTGGAACGACGGCGCAGAAGCCTTGCCCGGCGGTGCTGCGGTTGGCGTTTGAGGAGAGGGAGTCAAAGCCCCGCTATCGACAGGCATTTCATTTTTCGGCTGCAACTTGGCGCGCGCATCCGCATCGTACAATGTCTGACGGAGCCCCGTCCGGCCCGTCTTGTACCCCAAACGAAGGCCAACAAGAAAAGCGAACGGCACAAACAAGTCTGAGCTCACTTCACGCGCGACAGAACCCAGGCTATTGACGGCAAAAAGTGCAGGCGAAACAGGCAAGTTGGAAAAATCAACGCCAGCCATACGCGAGCCAACGGCAATTGCGGCAACGGCGACGGCCAAACCGACACCACGCGCCGTCGCGCCAAGACCTAGACGCGCGTTGTAATAAAGCTCTTTGGGCGGAGATGTCAGCCCCTTAAACGGACGCGAAATACAAGCCGCCGCCACACAAAACAGCGCCGCTGTCTCTGTCGCAACGACAGGAATAGAGCTGCCAATAGTGGACAAAAGGCTCACGTCGCTCGTAAAAGGAGACATTTTCAATTCCTTCGTGATGGCAAAATAAACAATCAAACGCCGCTCATTGTAGCAAAAACGGCGACCCTCGCTCAATGACACAAGTTAGTTTCATCCTGCCTTAACCATAAAAAACCGCCCCACGCCAAAAGGCGAAGGGCGGTTTTATCACGAAAGCAAAGCCGGATTATTCAGCCTTGGCAGCTTCGGCTTCGGCCTTGGCGGCTTCCGCAGCGGCGGCGGCAGCCTTCATGCGCTCTTGAGCCTTCGCCTTCGGCGCGGACTTCTTTGGCGTTTCGTTATACTGAACCTTGGGGGCCAGCTTGGCGTCGGCCAAGAAACGGGCGACGCGGTCGGACGGCTGAGCGCCGACAGACAGCCAATACTTGACGCGCTCTTCCTTGAGCTTCACGCGTTCGACGTTATCCTTGGTGAGCATCGGGTTGTACGTACCAACCTGCTCAATGTAATGGCCATCGCGCGGCGAGCGGGCGTCGGCAACGACGATGTGATAGAACGGACGCTTTTTTGTGCCGTGGCGGGTTAAACGCATATTGATCATAATTTGTTCTCCTTGGTTGGTTTGTTCGTTGGTTTGTTCACTTGATCATTTTACCTCATGCCGCCGCTACGAAGCCCCGGCATGATGTTTCTCATGAAGCCGCCCTGTCCCATTTTCTTCAGGCGTTTCATAACTTTTTGCATTTCGACAAACTGCTTAATCAAGCGGTTGACGGCGGCAACTTCTACGCCAGCACCTGCCGCGATGCGGCGTTTGCGGCTGGCTGCGATCAAATCCACGTTCTTACGCTCGATCTTTGTCATGGATTGAATGATCGCCTGTTGACGCTTGATCGCTTTGTCGTCGATCTTTGCGTCTTTAAGCTGGTCTTTGATCTTCCCTATACCGGGCATCATGCTGAGCATGCCCGAAAGGCCGCCCATTTTGTGCATTTGCTCGAGCTGTTGAAACAGATCATCGAAATCGAATCCCTTGCCGCTCAGCATCTTTTTGGCCATCGCCTCGGCCGCACCTTGGTCGATGGTCGCCGCTGCTTTTTCGACGAGCGAAACAACGTCGCCCATATCGAGAATGCGGCCCGCCAAACGATCGGGATGATAGACTTCAAGCCCATCGACCTTTTCGCCCGTCCCAAGGAACTTAATCGGCTTGCCCGTCACGGCGCGCATCGAAAGAGCGGCCCCGCCGCGTGCATCGCCGTCGATCCGCGTGAGGATCAAGCCTGTCACGCCAATCTTTTCGTCAAATAGCTTCGCCGTATTCACGGCGTCTTGGCCCGTCATCGCATCGACGACCAGCAAGCTTTCCTGCGGCGTCGCGATGTCGCGCACCAAGGCGGCTTCGGCCATCAATTCCTCATCGATGGAAAGACGACCCGCCGTATCCAAAATCAAAACGTCAAAACCGCCAAGCCGCGCGGATTCAAGCGCGCGGCGCGTGATCGCTTCCGGCTGCTGGCCCGCGACAATCGGCAGACAAGCCGCGCCGACTTGCTCGGCCAAAACGGCCAATTGCTCTTGCGCTGCCGGACGGCGCACGTCGAGCGAGGCCAACAAAACTTTTTTCTTTTCGACTTCCTGCAAACGCTTGGCGAGCTTGGCCGACGTTGTCGTCTTGCCTGATCCTTGCAGCCCAAGCATCAAAAGCACAACCGGCGGCACAGCGGCGAGCGCCAATGGCGAAGCTTCTTCGCCCAGCATGCGACGCAGTTCGTCATGAACGATTTTGACGACCTGCTGGCCCGGCGTAATGGAGCGCAGCACGTCTTGGCCGACGGCGCGCTCCTTCACTTGTGCGATAAAATCCTTGACGACGGGCAGAGCGACATCAGCTTCGAGCAAAGCCACGCGCACCTCGCGCAGGGCGGCGGTGACGTCTTCTTCCGTCAGGGCCCCGCGTCGGGTCAGGCGATCTAAAGCGCCCGTGAGCTTTTGGCTTAAACTCTCAAACATAAAACCTCTTATAAAAAGCAAAGCGATAACGTCGTTCGCTTTTTTTCTTCACTTGTTCTGCGCCTCGCATAACCAAACCCAAACAAAAACGGATCGGTGCTCGCAACGCGAGGACCGACCTGACATCGTCTGACGAAAAAGCCGCGAAGGCTTCCCCCTCAAACCATGCTCCATGCGCCTTTTATCAAAGCGCCGCCATTTGGGCTGGAACGCTGCGTTTGTAGCGGATAGGGAGGAGCCGAGTCAAACAAAACCGCCCGCCCCGCCGCGCAGCAACATAACTAATTGTTATTTATAGGAGATCAGGCGCTGCAAGAAGGCGCAGACGAATGGCGGCGGCCCGGTGTGGCTTGGTGTCCCGGACGAGCCGAAGCTTGGTCTTTGGGCGGGTCCGTCAATTGCGCGTTATACCGGCCATTCTCCTGCTGCCACGTCCAGCGAACATTGAAGCGGTCTTTAAGATATTCAAGCGCGGCAATTTGCGTCTTGGAATCAATTCCCGGCTTGTTAAGTGCTTCCTGCATGCGCGACGCATAGGTTTCTTCACAATCCACACCAGAGGCGCTTTGATAACGCTTCAACGAACTCGGAACAACCTTCGGATCAGCCAAATGGGCGGCAACAAATTCGTTTATCCGGTCTTCAAGATGGCTATGGGGCGTATAAGCATGAAACTGCGCGGCGCCATAGCGAGCGCCCAAAGAAGTTGCCGTTGCCTCAAGCGCCTTTTCAAATTGCGGCGTATCGCCAGACCACGAATGCGCCTGCGCTTTCCATTGAGGTTTAGGTTCGAACCCTTTGGCGCGAAGCGTTGCTTCGGTCGCCATTTCCTTCGTCTTTGTAAACATCGTTTGATAAACGCTATCGACCACAGGTCGATCATAACCGGCTTGACGGAGAACAGCGCCAAGCTTGGCGTTAGGCTCTTCGCGCACGCATTTCACAATGCCTTGGATCTGTGCGGGTGTTAAGCGTCCTTGATCCTTTAAAGCCGAGGTGTCTTTCATAACCGTCATAAAATCGTTTGTCGTATAAGCGGCGCTTTTATAGGTCGTACGGTTTCCCTCAATACGGAAAAGCTCCCCTTCGCGCAGTTTAGGCCATTGGCCTTTGATCCGGGAATCGTTCGTTTCAGGAAGAATAACCGAGGCGTTTGGCAAGGCAAGTTTGGCCTCATAGCCAAGCTCAAACCATGTATCGACCGGATGAAGAGAGCCCAATGAGACGCCTTCCATGGTGCGATCCGCTAGACCTTGGCGCGTTGTCTTGGCTTGCATGTTTTTATACGCCTCATCAAACGGCGCAACGACAACGATGGATGACGCTTTCCAATTCCCTGCCGCGTGGGATTCAACATGGTGATTGAGTGAAAAATGAAGCGTATTGCGAAAGCCGCTTTTCAGCGCCCGTTTTTCTTTAAGCCCCGTGTCCAAATAGACTGTGCCATCGGCATCGATCTGAGGAAAAACATTTGTCACCCGCACCAAAGCCAAAGCCCCGGTATTGACCTCGCCCTCAGACGTGAGCATCGGCGGCGGCAAAGAAGTCCCCTCTCCCAAAGGGGCCTGCGCGGTGTTTTTCAAAAGGGAATAATCATTCCGCATGTTTGTACGCAATAAAGGCTTTGAATAAGCTTCGTTCTTTGATCCTCATTCTATGATTTCAACCCTAACATTATGTTAATTTATTGTTTTAAAACGATCTTTTTAAACATCGGCACCGTTCCCTCTTGCGAGGGGCACGCCTTACGCCTTGTTTTTACTTATTTTTTCAAACAATCTCACCCTCAAAGCGAATCCTTGCTTGCATTTTGTCTTATCCTTCCCTAGAAAAGGCCCCTGCCGCCTGCGCGCCTCGGGCGCGGCAAGCGCGAGGTTTTTGATAAGCATGGAAAACGCCCCAAGCGGCGCACGGAAAGAAACGGAAATGAAACAAGATACACATCCCGATTATCACGAGATCACAGTCATCATGACCGACGGGACGGAATTCATGACCCACAGCACGTACGGCAAGCCGGGCGAGCGCATTCAGCTCGACATCGATCCGAAAACACATCCGGCATGGACAGGCAAGAGCCGTCTGCTCGGTCAGGGCGGTCAGCTTGCGAAGTTCAACAAACGTTTTGCTGGCTTTGGCGGTTCCAAAAAGGAAGAAGGTGCCGCTCCGGCTGCCCCGGCTGCTAAGGAAGAAAAGATCAAGCTGACGACTTCAGCGAAGCCCGCGAAGAAGAAGGCCTAATTTCTTTTCGCGCTTTCTAGGATTTTAAAAACGGCGGTCTTTTTTAAGACCGCCGTTTTTCTATCTGCTGCCTGCGTCACCTGCGTGGGGCCATTGCATGGAGCCAATTGCATGGAGCCTCTATTGCTATCGGCAGGCATTCGCCCTTAAAAAATCCGGCGTCATTCCGGGGCGTCCGCAGGACGAACCCGGAATCCAGTTTGGTTTCTTTTTTATTCCCTCAAACGCCGCCAAGCAGGGCTTGGAACCTTCTGACGCAAATGTTGGTCCCAACCGCTCCACCGCGCTGCCCCCGTCACCAAGCAGGACCACATGCATGGAGCCTCTGTTGCTAACGGCAGGCATTTGCCCTTAAAAAATCGTCGTCATTCCGGGGCGTCCGCAGGACGAACCCGGAATCCAGTTTGGTTTCTTGAAAGAAAAACAGAAAAAACGAGATTTCCGCTTTCGCGGAAATGACGGGGGTTATTAATGGCCGTGCCGTTAGCAAAAATCGCTCGCAATGACGCTGCCTGCGTAGGCAGCCCGGCGCAGGTGGCCCCTTTCGTCTTGGTTGGTTCTGCGGCTTTTCGAAAGCGCGTGGGGTTTTCAATTCTATCGGATCGCGAAATGGTCTAGAAAAAGGCATGGAGACGCAAATCGAGCCTCAAAAAGTGCTGCCCCTTACGCCGGAGGAATCCGAGGCTTTGCTGCGGCCTTTTCTGGGGCAAGGCCCCGTAGGTCTGGCCATTTCCGGCGGGCCCGATAGTATGGCGCTGGCTTTTTGTGCGGCCCGCGCCAAGGTGCCGTGCCGCGTTTTTGTTGTGGATCATGGGCTGCGGACTGAATCGGCAGCGGAGGCGCAAAACGTTGCCGCTCATCTTGCGGCGCTTGGTCTTGAGGCTGAAATTCTGACATGGGATCATGAGCCCGTCGCTTCCCGCATTGAGGCGGAAGCGCGACAGGCGCGTTATGCTCTTTTGCTTGCCGCGTGTCGCCGGGCAAGCCTGCCTACGCTTTTGCTGGCACACCATCAAAACGATCAAGCCGAGACGATTCTTTTGCGTTTGGCCAAAGGGAGCGGCGTTGAAGGTTTGGCGGGGATGGCGAGCCTGCGCGCGCGGGGAGGGATTGCGCTGGGGCGGCCCTTTTTGATCGTGCCGAGGGCGCGTCTTTTGGCAACTTGCGTGGCGGCGGGCGTTCCCTTTGTGTGCGATCCGATGAATGAGGAGCCCGCCTTTGCCCGCGCCCGGCTTCGTGCCGCTTGGGACATTTTGGCCCGTGAGGGTTTGACGGCAGAGCGCTTGGCCGATTTGGGGACGCGTGCGGCTGAGGCAGCGCAGGCCATTGAATTTTATGCACAAAACTTCTTGCAATCAGCGGCGCAGCTTGAAGCGGGCGGCTCGGTGCGTTTGGCCTTAGCGGACTGGAATTCTTTGCCTAAGGCGGTTGCCCTCAAGGCTTTGACTTTGATTCTTTCTTTTCTGCATCCGACCTCTTATGCCCCCGCGCGCAAAAGCGTGTTGAGTCTGTATGGTGAGCTTGCAAAAAAGGACGGAAAATCAGGAGCCTGCACGTTGAGCGGCGTGTGTCTGCGCTGGGGCGAAGGCCGCGCCCTGTTCTTTCGCGAGGAGGAGGCCGTTCGCGACACTTTGCCGATTGAGCCGGGACAAGAAGTTCTTTGGGATGGCCGTTGGCGCGTGCGTTTGGCGGCTTCCGCTGCCCGTGGCGACGTGCGTGCGCTGGGGATTCAAACGCATGAAACGCTCGATCGTTTGGCCCCGGGACTGCGGCATTTGGTTCCTCAGGGGCGCATCCGGGCGACCTTGCCCGCCCTGTGGCGCGGGGACGAGCTCTGCGCTATTCCCCTTTTGAGCGAGAAGAATCAAGAGCTTCTCGCCGCGCAGCCCCTGCCTTTTCCGTGGGCATAAAAAAACCGCCTTTGGTTGCAAAAAAGGTCAAGATTTCCTATATGATAGAGAACGATGTTGGGGGTGTGCCCCTGACTTACGCTCGCTGACCCCTGACCCCCGATTTCTCATGAACGCTTCCGGCAAAAATATCGTCGTCCTCGTTTTGATAGGACTCATGCTTTTGGCTCTGTTCAATATGTTTCAGGGGCCCAGCGGTTTACAAGGGCAAGCCCTTATGCCGTTTAGCGATTTCATCTCGCGTGTCGAAGAGGGCAAGGTTGCCGACGTCACGATTAAAGGTGGTTTTGTCACGGGCCATATGGCCGATGGTGGGGTGGCGTTTGCGACCTATTTGCCCGAAGGGGCTAACGTGATGGATCGCCTGCTCGATAAGGGCGTGCGCATCGCGGCGCAGCCCGACAATTCGAACGAGCCGACATTCTGGGGTGTCGTGCTTTCTTCGTGGCCGATGCTTTTGATGATCGCGGTCTATGTTTTCTTTATGCGCCAAATGAATGGCGCGGGCGGTAAGGCGATGGGCTTTGGCCGGTCCAAGGCGCGGATGCTGACGGAAAAGACAGGCAAAGTGACGTTTGAAGACGTTGCCGGCGTCGAAGAAGCCAAAGGCGAGCTTCAGGAAGTCGTTGAGTTTTTACGCGACCCGCAGAAGTTTCAAAAACTGGGCGGCAAGATTCCCAAGGGCGTTTTGCTCGTCGGCCCGCCGGGCACCGGTAAAACGCTCATCGCGCGCGCCGTTGCGGGCGAGGCGAATGTGCCGTTCTTTACGATCTCTGGTTCCGATTTCGTTGAAATGTTCGTGGGCGTCGGCGCAAGCCGTGTGCGCGATATGTTTGAGCAAGGCAAAAAGAACGCGCCGTGCATTATCTTTATCGACGAAATCGATGCTGTGGGTCGCCATCGTGGTGCGGGTCTTGGCGGCGGCAATGATGAACGCGAACAGACGCTCAATCAATTGCTCGTTGAAATGGACGGCTTTGAAGCCAACGAAGGCGTGATCCTGATCGCCGCGACGAACAGGCCGGACGTGCTCGATCCCGCTTTGCTGCGGCCGGGCCGTTTCGATCGTCAGGTTGTTGTGCCGAACCCCGATATTCTGGGCCGCGAACGCATTTTGAAAGTGCACATGCGCAAAGTGCCGTTGGCTGCCGATGTCGATGCGCGTGTGATCGCGCGTGGCACGCCGGGATTTTCCGGCGCGGATTTGGCCAACCTTGTCAACGAAGCAGCTTTGCAAGCGGCGCGTTCCGGCGAAAGCGCCGTGACGATGGCTGACTTTGAATCCGCCAAGGACAAGGTCATGATGGGCGCAGAGCGCCGTTCGATGGTTATGACGGAAAAAGAACGTCAGCTGACGGCCTATCACGAAGCGGGCCATGCGCTGGTTGGGCTCAATGTGCCGCAAAGCGATCCGCTGCACAAAGTCACAATCGTGCCGCGTGGGCGCGCGCTTGGCGTCACGATGAATCTGCCAGAACGCGACCGCTATAGCCAAACGCAGGTTGAGCTTTTGTCGCGTCTTGCCATGCTTTTTGGTGGCCGCGTTGCCGAGGAACTCATTTTCGGCAAGGAGAACGTGACGACGGGCGCTTCGAACGACATTTTGCAGGCGACGAACGTCGCTCGCCGTATGATCGCCGAGTTTGGTATGTCGGATAAGCTTGGCCGCGTGCGCTATACGTCGAACGAACAGGAAGTCTTTTTGGGTCATTCCGTCGCGCAACAGCAAAATATGTCCGAAGAAACGGCGCGTTTGATCGACGAAGAAGTGCGCCATCTGATTGATACGGCAGAGACGCGTGCGCGGAATATTTTGGGTGAGCATCTGGACGAATTGCACAAGCTTGCGGGTGCGCTTTTGGAATACGAAACCTTGTCCGGCGATGAGGTTGACTCGCTCTTGCGTGGTGAAGATATCGGCTTGAAGCGTGATAAGGCCGTTCGTCCGCCGGAACCCGATGCGGCTGCTTCCTCGCGCCGCGGCTCGGTGCCGTCGGTGACGCCGCCTGCCGCAAAGCCGGGGCCAAGCTCGATTGTGGTTTAAAGAAACAAACGCTGTTTGTGCCGGACGCGCGCTTTCGCGTGCCGCCCCGTGGATCGCTTTTGCTTTTTTTGCCGCTTGTTTCGTGAACCTGCCCGGTGGCGTTTTCGATTCTTTTCGTTTAGACGATGCCGACGATGCGATGCATCTTGTTCGCGCGCGGTCTTTTGCCGAGGGGCAAAGCTGGTTCGATTTTACCGTGCTGCGATTAGGACAAGACACCAATCTTTATTGGTCGCGTTTGCCCGATGCGGTTCTGGCGGGCGCGGCGTTCGTTTTTCATTTTTTTGTTTCCCAAGCGCGTGCGTTTGAGCTTGCTGCTTTGTTCGTGCCGCTTTTGCTTTGCGCGTTGCTGATCACGCTCGCGCAAGCGATGACGCGGCCTTTCGCGGGGCGCGGACCCAGCCGCCTGGCGGGGCTTTGGGTTTTCCTGTGCGCGCATCCACTTTTGTTTGAGTTCAAACCGACGCGCGTCGATCATCACGCTTATACGCTTTTGCTCGGCGGGCTTGGGTTTGTCGGGCTAACGCGTCTGATCGTGCGGCCACGCGCCGTGACCCCTGCTTTTATTCTGGCGGCTTCTTGTGCCGTGGGCTTGTGGATCGGGATGGAGGCTTTGCCTTTTGTTTTGCTTGATGCGGCGGCGCTGGCTTTCTTTGCCGTTTTTTATGGCGGGCTTTGGCAACGCCGCGCGGCTTTGTTTGGCGCTTTGTTCGGCCTTTTTTGCGCGGTTCTTTTGCCTGCCGCCCAGCCTGCTTCTTTGTGGGCCTCGCATGCTGTTTCGTGGTTTTCGGGCACGACGGTTTTGTTCGCTCTTTTGCTCGGCGCGGTTTTTGTTTTCTTTGACAAGCGCGCGCCGCGCCGTTTCGTGGCACGGGCCGGATTGTTTGCTGCGCTTGCTTGCCTGAGCGCGGCTTTGTTTTTCACGCTTGTGCCCGAAGCGCTCTCTGGCCCTTATGCCGATTTTGAGGCGGCTAGTGCCAAGATTGTTTTAGGCCATGTGGGAGAAACGCATGCCTTTGCCTCACTTTTCGCGCGGCAGATGCACAGGCCGCTTGCGTTCTTGCTTTTGTTCGCGCCGCTATCTGTGCCGGTTCTGAGTTTATTCTTTGTGGCACAAGCGACGGGGCGCCGACGGATTCTTTGGCTGCCTGCTTTTTTCTCGCTCGCCTTTTTGGTCGGCGCGGTTGTGTGGCAGGTGCGGCTTTTGCCTGCTGCGCAGCTTTTCGCTTTGCCGGGATTGACTTATGGCCTTGCGCGGTTACCGCGTCCTTCGCGCTCTTGCCTTGCGGCTGTTCTCTGTTTGTGGATTGGTTTTGCGCCCGTCGTTTTTTCTGGTAGGCCCTTTTTCCCCGATGGCGTTTTCTTTTATGCCGCCGAAACGCCGCGCCCGTGTGACGCCTCGCGCGTGGCGAAAATCTTGGGCGATCCGGCGACGTTTGGCGCAACGTCGCACACGGTTGTTGCCGTTGCCGACGATGGGCCTGCTTTGTTGTACTTTACGCCGCATTCCGTTTTGGCCGCGCCGTATAATGTCGATACGAACAAGGACGTTTTGTCTTTTTTCTCTGCGCGGCGTGAGGGCGAGGCGCAAAAAATCGCCGCAGAGCATGGCTTCGATTGGGTTTTGGTTTGCCATATGATCCCGCGCGTTTATACGGGCGGCGGGCCGACCTTGCCGCGCATGGAAGCGGATGGCCAGGGGCATATTCAACTTGTGCCGGGGGCCGAAACGCTGATCGAGCGCTTGGCACGCGGCAATCCGCCTGCTTGGTTAGCCCCTGTTTCCGGTTTTACCGACAAGGATTACAGTCTTTTTGCGGTTGCACATTGAGCTTGGCCCCGGAGCGGGCTATGATCTGGGGCCTTGATTCGAAAAGGAAAAAACATGAAGCGCGCATTCTTCGGCACAGACGGCATTCGCGGTCGCGCCAATCAAGAACCGATGACGGCTCAAACGGCTTTGACCGTCGCTATGGCGGCGGCCCAACTTTTCCGGCGCGGCTCGCACCGGCACCGGGTCGTGATCGGCAAAGATACGCGGCTTTCGGGCTATATGCTGGAGCCTGCTTTGACGGCGGGTTTTATCGCGCAGGGCATGGATGTTTTCCTTTTGGGTCCTTTGCCGACGCCTGCCGTTGCTATGCTGACGCGTAGCTTGCGTGCTGATCTAGGCGTGATGATTTCCGCCTCGCACAATCCGTACGAAGATAACGGCATTAAACTTTTCGGTCCCGATGGACGCAAGTTGTCGGACGAACTTGAAGCGCAGATCGAAGAAGTGATGACGAAGGGCTCGTTTGAGCTAGCGTCTTCAGGCGAATTGGGCCGCGCCGCGCGTCTTGACGATGCGATTGGCCGCTATGTTGAGTTTATCAAAAATACGTTTCCGAACGGCTTGCGCCTTGACGGGATGAAGATCGTCGTCGATTGCGCAAACGGCGCGGCGTACAAAGTTGCGCCAACCGTTTTGTGGGAACTTGGCGCGGAGGTGATTCCGCTCGCTGTGCAACCAGATGGCAAAAATATCAATGCGCGCTGTGGCGCGACGCATCCCGAGCTGATGGGCGAAGCTGTTTTGATGCACGGTGCCGATTGCGGTATCGCGCTTGATGGCGATGCTGATCGTCTGATTATGGCCGACGAAAAAGGCCGCGTGATCGACGGCGATCAATTGATGGCGATGATTGCGCAGGCGTGGAATGAAAAAGGATTGCTGCAAGGTGGCGCTCTTGTCGCGACCGTGATGTCAAATCTTGGCCTCGAACGGTTTTTGAAAAAGCAGGGGCTCGGCCTTTTGCGCACGCCCGTCGGCGATCGCTATGTCGTCGAGGCGATGCGCGAAAAAGGGTGCAACGTTGGCGGTGAACAATCCGGCCATATGGTTCTTTCGGATTACAGCACGACAGGCGATGGCCTTTTAACGGCGTTGCAGATCTTGGCCGTCATCGCGCGGCGCGGCGCAAAGGCCAGCGACGTGTGCCATATGTTCGATCCTGTGCCGCAGCTTTTGAAGAATGTGCGCGTTTCGCGCGATGTGATGGCCGATCCCGTTTTTCAACAAGCGATCAAAACGGCGGAAAAGAAACTGGGCTCTGGCGGGCGCGTTGTCGTGCGCAAATCTGGCACAGAGCCTTTGATCCGCGTGATGGCCGAAGGCGACGACAAGACTCTCGTCGCTTCGATCGTGGATGAGCTGATCGGCATGATTGCGGACTAGGCCTCCTTTATAAAAAGGGGGCGTTTTCTTCTTTTGCTCTAAAACCAAACGGGATGCCCGCCTGCGCGGGCATGACGAAAGGGAGTAACGGAAAGACCGTTACAAAGATTGCTCCAAGCAGGTAGCCCTGCGCACGCAGCGCGCCCCGGAATGACGAATGGTTTTGGTGGGTTTCTGCTAACGGCATCGCCATTATACATTTTGTCATGCCCGCGCAGGCGGGCATCCAGAGTCACGAAAACAGGCGTTGTTTATAACGGCTCCGGATCCCGGCTTTTGCCGGGATGACGAAGGGAAGAAATGGCTATGCCGCTGGTAAAAACTACTAAAATCAGCCGAAAAGATAACTGCCATCTGCGCGTTCCGTTTCTGGATCACGGCGCTTGGGGCGGTGATCGACGCATTTCATCTTTGTCGTGATGTGCAGCCCTTTTAACATGGCCGGAATTTGTTTCCAAACGGCTTCGGCGGCGACTTCTTCAGGCGCGTTGAAGACAGGCTCGTCCAAAGGCGTGCGGACGCGAGGTTTGCCTTCGCCAATCCGGAACCGGACAATGGTCGAGCCGTTCTCTTTCCACTCGTCGTCAAATTCGAAACCCGTTGTCTCAGGCGTTCGGTCGAAAGACGGGTGGCCAAAGACAATATGCTTGGCCGGATTCTCGTAGGCATTTTTGATTGCTTTGATAAAAGCGAGGGCCTGTTCTTCGCCAAGGTCTTTGTCGAACGTGAAATAAAGGCCATCATTGTCGCCGCCGAGCTCGATTTTCTTGCAATGCTGCGCAATGAGGATGAGGGCTTCTGTATGACGCATGGAAAAAATCCCTTTGTTTTAAAATCGCTTTTCCCTTTATAGAACGACATATTATTTTCGTGAATTACTTTCAACTATATCCTAACCTTTTTATCGTATAGTTGTTTTTGGGATAGAGAAGAGATTTTATAATGAAAATAATATGTTAGGAGGTATCCTATGATTGGCCGCCGTTTCGATTTAGCTACAGGTGTCCATTTTGGTCCCTCTATTCCCGGTGTGACAACGGGGCCGGACCAACAGGCTTCTGCTCTTCCGCCGCAAGAGGGTGCTCCCAAGCTTCCGGGAACGCGCCGCGCACAGGGGGCTGCGCCAAAACCCAGTAACGGCTGAGCTTTTCCGTCTCTTTTTACGCGCCGCCGGGGTGAAAGCCTCGCGCGGCGCTTTTGTTTTCTTTTTGTTCTTTTGTGAGCAAGCGGCCAAGGTTATCTTGGGCGCATGAAACTGATTCGCTGCATTTTGGGGCTCGATCCGGGGCTGCGTCACACGGGATGGGGTGTTATCCGTCAAGAGGATAACCGTCTTTCCTTTATCGCCGCCGGGCGCGTGAACCCTGATCCCGGCCTTGAGATGGCGCAGCGCTTGTGCATTTTGGCCGTGGAGCTGCAAAAACTCATCACCCAGTACGCGCCGGACGAGGCCGCGATCGAAGAAACGTTTATGAACAAAAATGCCGCTTCGGCTTTAAAGCTGGGGCAGGCGCGCGGCGTGGCCATGGTTGCGCCTGCTATGGCGGGGCTTTCCGTGACGGAATATTCCGCCAATGCGATCAAGCAATGCGTGACGGGCTATGGCCACGCGGATAAAAATCAGATTCAAACAATGGTTGGCATTCTCCTGCCCGGCGCGACAAAGCTTGCGCCGGATGCGGCAGACGCTCTTGCTGTGGCCATTTGCCATGCGCATCATCCAAGAGAGGTTTAGCATGATCGGCAAACTGACGGGTATCGTCGATACGGTAACAGGCAGCCAATTGATTTTGGATGTGCAGGGCGTGGGCTATCTTGTCTCGTGCTCGGCGCATACCTTGCATCTGGCGGGCGCGGCGGGCGCGACGGCCTCGCTGTGGATCGAAACGCAAGTGCGCGAAGACGCCATCAGCCTTTTTGGTTTTGCTGAGCTTTCTGAGCGCGACTCGTTCCGTCTTTTGACGACGGTGCAGGGCGTGGGGGCCAAAGTGGCGCTGGCGCTTTTGAGCATTCTTTCGCCGGAGCGCTTGGCTCAAGCGATTGCTTCGCAAGATAAAGCGGCGATCACGGCGGCGGATGGCGTGGGGCCCAAGCTTGCCTTGCGCATCGTAACGGAGCTTAAGGACAAGTTCACGCCGATTTTGGTGGCGGCCAGCCCGTCTTTGGCGGCGGCGACGGCAGCTGTTTCAGTTGGAGGCCGCGCAACGGATGATGCGCTTTCGGCCCTTTTGCATTTGGGTTATCGCCGGATGGAAGCTTTTGCTGCGGTGGCGGCGGCTTCGGCTAAAGTGGGCGCAGAGGCGAAGCTAGACGATTTGATTCGCATGGCGCTTGCGGAACTGTGCCGGAAGGATGGCGCGTTATGAGGCCTTTCCCTCTTTTTCGTCATCGCGAGCGCCCGGCTGGAGGTGTGGCTGGGCGCGCGGCGATCCAGCGTCGTAAAGGGCTGGCGGTTGTTCGTGGGACTCTGGATGGCTTCGCTCCGCACGCAATGACGGAAGAAATGAGGAGGGTGTTATGACCGAGACCCCTGATCGTTTGGTTGCTGCGGCACCCTTGGCGGGTGAATCACCCGATGTTGCTTTGCGCCCGGAACGGCTCGCCGATTTTGTTGGCCAAAAAACGTTGCGTGAGAATCTCGCCATTTTTATTGAAGCGGCCAAAGAGCGCAAACAAGCCCTTGATCACGTTTTGTTTTTTGGCCCTCCCGGCCTTGGCAAGACAACGCTGGCTCAGATTGTCGCCCGTGAGCTGGGCGTTTCTTTTCGCGGTACGTCGGGTCCTGTGATTGCCCGGGCGGGCGATTTGGCGGCTCTTTTGACGAATCTTCAGCCGCACGATGTTCTTTTTATTGACGAAATCCATAGGCTTAGTCCGGCTGTTGAGGAAATTCTCTATCCCGCGATGGAAGATTTCCAGCTTGATCTCGTGATTGGCGAAGGTCCGGCGGCGCGCTCTGTCAAAATCGACCTGCCGCCCTTTACGCTGATCGGGGCAACGACCCGTAGCGGTTTGATAACGCGGCCTTTACGGGAACGGTTCGGCATTCCTTTGCGGCTTAGCTTCTATGCTGTGGACGAGCTGACACAAATCGTTTCGCGGGCGGCTCAAAAACTGAGCGTGACCATGACGGAAGATGGCGCTAGAGAGATAGCCGGTCGCGCGCGGGGAACGCCGCGTGTGGCAGGACGCCTGTTGCGGCGGGTGCGCGATTTCGCGCTGGTCGCCCGCAAAGAAGTCATTGATGCCGGTGTGGCAGATAACGCACTTGCGCGGCTCGAAGTCGATAAACGCGGCTTTGATGCCATGGATCGCCGTTATCTTGCCATGATTGCTCATCACTATGCTGGCGGCCCTGTGGGCGTGGAGACGCTTGCGGCGGCTTTGTCTGAGCAACGGGATGTTTTGGAAGAAGTTGTTGAGCCCTTTTTGATTCAACAGGGACTTTTACAGCGGACGCCTCGCGGTCGTTTGATGACGGATACGGGCTATCGCCATTTGGGGCTTTCGGCTCCCGAAGGGCGGCAACAGGATCTTTTGTGCGGAGATGAAGTGAGCGAGAACGAACATGAATGACGTTTCCGTCCCTGCTTTGAACGTGCGTGTTTATTACGAAGACACCGATGCGGGCGGTATTGTTTATTACGCGAACTATTTGCGTTTCGCCGAGCGTGCGCGCAGCGAATGGGTGCGCGCCGTTATGGGACGGGATACTGGTTTGTGGGTGAAGGGCGATCCTCTTTTTGTCGCACGCCATGTGGAAGTCGATTATATCTCTCCGGCGCGGCTCGATGATTGCTTGACCGTAACGGTCGAACTTGAGGCTATCGGCGGCGCAAGCTTCCGGATGAAACAAAACATTATGCGTGACGATACCGTTCTAGTGACGCTTACCATCACGCTCGTCGCCGTCGGGGGCGACGGAAAAGTCTTGCGCTTGCCACCCGAATGGCGGCAAACCTTATCGCAATATTTGAACTAGGGAGCTTCTCTCATCATGGATCCTCAGCAGATTCCTCAGGCCGTTGATCATGCCACGCTTGCCGGATCGGTCGGCCCGACCGATATGTCTTTGTTTGGTTTGTTTGGTCATGCCGATACCATCGGCAAGGCTATTATGATCGGCCTTTTGATCATTTCCGTTTTTACATGGGCCTTGATTTTCGACAAGGTTACGAAGATTTCGCGTTTGAAAGAACGCGCGACGTTCTTTGAAGAACGTTTTTGGTCGGCGGGTTCGCTTGATGCTTTGTATGACAAGATCAAGCGTCCGGCCGATCCAATGCAGGCGTTGTTCGTCGCGGGCATGAAGGAATGGCGCTCAGCCAACGAAAAGGGGTTGCTTGCCACACCGCAAGGCCGCTCCAGCATTTTGAATCGCATTGATCGCGTGCTTGTCGTCACGACGGGCCGCGAAATGGCGATGATCGAAACGTGGATGACGTTCTTGGCTTCAGTTAGCTCGGTCGCACCGTTCATCGGTTTGTTCGGCACGGTTTGGGGCATCATGCACAGCTTTATCGGTATTGCCGCCGCGCAGAACACCTCGCTCACCGTCGTCGCGCCGGGTATTGCCGAAGCTCTTTTGGCAACGGCCATCGGCCTTGTGACGGCCATTCCGGCCACAGCAGCGTACAACAAGTTTTCGACCGAGATCGTGCGCTATGGCTCACGGCTTGATAACTTCGCCAACGACTTTGTCGCGACGCTTTCGCGCAACATGGAAGAACGCTAATGTCCGGCGGACTTATGCCATCGGGTGGCCGCAGGGGCCGCAGAGGGGGCTATCGCCCCATGGCCGACATCAACGTCACACCGCTTGTCGATGTGATGCTGGTGCTTTTGGTCGTTTTCATGATTACGGCGCCATTGCTGACGGTCGCTGTGCCCATTGATTTGCCGAAGGCGCAGGCCCAGTCCATGAAACAGGACAAGGAACCGTTGATCGTCACGATTGATCTGCGCGGCCAAGTCTATTTGCAGGAAACCAAAACGGAGCTGGACGATCTTATCGCCAAGCTCAAGGCCGTGACGGGCACCAATCCCGACGCGCGCATTTTTGTGCGCGGCGATAAAGGTGTTCCCTATGGTCGGATCATGGAAGTGATGGGGACGATCAACGCCGCTGGATACACCAAGGTGGCTTTGGTCGCCGAACTGCCACAGGGCAAGAGCCGGTAACGGCGACAAAGGCGCTTTTTAGAATTTAACGGAAAGACGTAAGCCAGTTGCCATGACGAATCAGGAAGACCATCTCGGCGGTTCTCTTATCGCTTCGACGATCATTCACGTCGGAGCGTTGGCGTTTATGTATTTCGGCCTCCCTTATTTGTCGAGCCCGCCGCCGATTTTGCCGTGGACACCTGTGCCTGTCGATATTGTGGAAATTGGCGAAATCACGAATACGCGCATCAAGGGCGATAACGACGATTCGCAGACGGCTCGTACCGCCCCGCCGCAGAAACAAGCCGCTTCGCAGCCAGAAGAAAAAGAACCTGAGCCGCCTAAGCCTGAGGTAAAGCCTGCGCCTGCCCCAGAAAAACCAGCGCCGGAAGAGGATGACGCCGCCTTGCCGACGCCACAGGCCAAGCCAAAGCCTCCGGCGCCCCCGGCCCCGCCTGAGGAAAAGAAAGAAGAAAAGCCAAAGGTGGATCCGTTGGCTAGTGTTTTGAAAAACGTAGCGAAACTGAAAGATACCGGGCCGACGATCCCTGATGCGCGCATCGATGAAAAGAGCAATGCGGGTGAATCGAAGACGGGCACAGCCAAGGGCGCGGGGCCGGCTTTGTCTGATCGTTTGACCATAAGCCAAGAAGATTCTTTACGCCGCCAGATCAGCGGTTGCTGGAATATGCCGGTAGGCGCGCGTAATGCCGAACAGCTGATCGTTGAGGTCTTGATTGAGATGAACGAGGATCGTACGGTTAGGTCCGCAGCGGTCGTCGATCAGGCGCGGATGGCCTCCGATCCTTATTTCCGCGCTGCTGCTGAATCGGCGCTTCGCGCGCTGCGCAATCCAAAGTGCTCGCCTTTGGAATTGCCGCCAGATCAATACGAGCAATGGAAAACTATCCGTTTCAATTTTGACCCACGAGACATGCTATGAAACTTCGCTCTTTGCCGTTTGTTTTCGCTTTTCTTGTCGCTTTGCTGACCGTGTGCGGCGTTTCTGCTGCGCGGGCCGAGGTGCGTGTGGACATCACGCGCGGCGTCGTTGAGCCGATTCCTATCGCTTTGCCTGCTTTTTATGGCGCTGGTGGGAACGAGGCTCAGTTTGGCCGCGATATCGCCAAGGTCGTTGGACAGGATTTGGTTCGCTCGGGTTTGTTCTCGCTCGTCGATCAAAAGGCTTTTATCCAGGACATGGATTCGCTCCTTGTCGCGCCGCGCTTTGCCGATTGGCGCGTTTTGAATACCCAGGCTTTGGTGGTTGGTCGCGTCACAGCGCAAGCCGATGGCCGTCTGAAGGTTGAGTTCCGTTTGTGGGACGTCTTTGGCGAAACGCAAATGACGGGCCTCGCTTATTTCACGATTCCGAACAACTGGCGCCGCGTCTCGCACATTATCGCCGACGCGATTTATAAGCGCATCACCGGTGAAGATGGCTATTTCGATACGCGCATCGTTTATGTGGCCGAAAGCGGCCCGGCGACGGCGCGTGTGAAACGCCTTGCCATTATGGATCAAGACGGTGAAAACCACCGCATCCTCAGCGATGGTCGGGCGCTTGTTCTGACGCCGCGCTTCTCGCCTGCGATGCAGGAAATCACCTATATGGCTTATTATAATAACAAGCCGCGCGTTTATCTGTTCAACATCGATTCAGGACGTCAAGAAGTTCTGGGCGATTTTGAAAACATGACGTTCGCGCCGCGTTTCTCGCCGGATGGGAGTAACGTGATCTTCTCGCTGACTTCCGGTGGCGGTAATGCGGACATCTATACGATGGATCTGCATTCGCGTCGTGTGAAGCGCGTTACAAACAGCCCGTCAATCAATACCTCGCCGAGCTATTCCCCGGATGGCCATCAAATTGCGTTCGAATCAGATCGTGGTGGGGCGCAGCAAATCTATGTGATGGATTCGAGCGGCAGTGGCGAAAAGCGCATCAGCTTTGGTGATGGCCGCTATGCGACGCCAGTTTGGTCGCCGCGTGGTGACTTGATCGCCTTTACAAAACAAAAGGGCGGACGCTTCTATATTGGCGTCATGCGTCCCGATGGTTCGGGCGAGCGTCTTTTGACAGAAGCCTATCACGTCGAAGGCCCAACATGGGCGCCGAATGGCCGTGTTCTTATGTACTTCAAGGATTTGCCAACCGGTTCTGGCGGTCGCGACCGTCGCGCGCGCCTGTATAGCATCGACCTTACGGGCTTCAATGAACGTGAGATTCCCACACCAATGGATGCTTCTGATCCAGCGTGGTCTCCGCTTATTCCATAAAAAACAAGGCCGCTTTCTTTCGAATCTTTAAAAGATAAGCGGTTGAGAAAAATATAAAAACCGACTCGCTCTCGAAAGAGACGGGTCGGTTTTTTTGACTCTGTTGGGCGTTTTGCGTTTCTTTTGATGTCAGTATTGTGACGGCCCCTCCTGTTTGCGGCATAATTGAGGCAAAAGGGCCTCATTCTGTTGCAGGAGAGCCACGCCTTTCGTTTCCGCGCGTTCTAATGGCAGAATCAAGCGCACGCCCCCTTGATTCATGAAAAAGCTAGCGGTACTTTTCACAGGGTTTCATCTTTCAACCGCGCAAGAAGTTTGGGCGGAAGGAGGAGGTTTCCACGGGGCTGTTCTTGAAGGGTCAAGGATGGTTTCTTCCAGTAACGAGATATCTCGGCTAAAGCTTGTGGCGCGTAAAGACGAGCCCAGCTGAATCCGCCAGAGGTTCACAAAGGGGGATAAAATGTTCAAGAAGTTCATGTGTCTTATGGCGGCGCTGATTATGGTTTCGGCCTGCGACTCGACCAGCAGCGATGAAGGTGTTAACGGCGCTGAAGGCGCTGGTGCCAACCGTATGGGCGTTGCCCGTCCGGGTTCGCAAGAAGACTTGGTTGTCAACGTTGGCGACCGCGTTTTCTACGGCTTCAACAAGACCGATCTTTCGGCTGAAGCTCGTGCGACTCTCGACCGTCAGGCCGCTTGGTTGAAGAAGTACAACTCGGTCAAGATCACGCTCGAAGGCCATTGCGACGAACGTGGCACGCGTGAATACAACTTGGCTCTCGGCGAACGCCGCGCTGCCGCTGCTAAGAACTATCTCGTCGCCGCCGGCATCGCTGCCGACCGCGTCAAGACCGTCAGCTACGGCAAGGAACGCCCGGCTGTCCTCGGCAGCAACGAAGCTGCTTGGGCCCAGAACCGCCGTGCCGTCACGGTTGTTGCTCAATAATCAAACTTCGGCTTTTAGCCAAGTTTGTTAAAGCAAAAGAAGCCGCGATCCGAAAGGGTCGCGGTTTTCTTTTTGTCCTAAAGGCCGGGGGCTCTTGCGTCCTCGGCTGGCGGCAGCTATAAACCGCCCACGCCTTTAACGCAGAAATCAGGAGATACTCGATGGCTCTCGAACGTACTTTTTCGATCATTAAACCCGATGCCACCCGCCGCAATTTGACGGGCAAGGTTGCCGCCAAGCTTGAAGAAGCTGGTCTTCGCATCATTGCGCAAAAGCGCATCCAAATGACCCGCGCGCAAGCGGAAGGGTTCTATGCCGTTCATAAAGACCGCCCTTTCTTTGACGGCCTTTGCAAATTTATGACGTCGGGCCCCGTCGTCGTCCAAGTTTTGGAAGGCGAAAACGCCGTTGCCTGCAATCGCGAAGTGATGGGCGCGACGAATCCGGAAAATGCCGCTCCCGGCACGATACGCAAGGAATTCGCCGAGAACATCGAAGCGAACTCGGTTCATGGTTCCGATAGCCTTGAGAACGCGGCCATCGAAATCGCTTATTTCTTCGCTCAGACCGAATTGGTCGGCTAAGTTTTAGCTATGAAAACCGCCCGGAAGGGCGGGGTTCCGCCGCGAAGCAGGCGGTATCCAAAATAAAATGAATCATTTTATTTTGGATAAGGTGTAAGAAAAAGAAAACCCGGCGCTCTTCGTAAGAAGAGGCCGGGTTTTTTGTTGCGCGTTTTTAGTCGAGCATGAGAATGGTGATGTTGGAACCTCTAGCGACGAGGCAGCCGGGGGGCCTCATTTCTGGAATAGAAAGGGGTTTTGTTGTATTAAACGTCTTTCTATTGATCAACAGATTAAAGGCTTTCATGAGAGCTACGCGTTGATCGAGCGTTTTAGCGACGTTTTCGACGATAGGTGTTTTGGCGACAAGAAAGCCTTTGAAATTAGCGTTTTGCAGTTCGTCTAACATGGGGAAACCAATGACGTTGCTCACAATGCTGGGACTTGTGCCGACATACTGCGAATAAGCCCACCGCGCTTCTTCTAAAGAACCTGCATTGATATAAAAAATGTCCGCATGATTTTGGCCCTTTTGGGCGCGGAAAAGGCCGTCATGGGGAAGGTCGATTTCCGTTGTGTTGTTGTACAAAACATCCATGAAAAGAAAACTTTCTATGTTTGAATTAGTTCAAGTTTAGCGGGCAATAAACTTGAATACCATCCGGGCGCTGCAGAAAGCTTTTGATGGCGGTGCGGCTAAGCGTGAAGGGGGCAGGGCTTCCTTTTGCCACAGCTTTTTGTTCATCGAAAAAGAACGTAAGCTTTTCCCGTTCGCCGTCGTCGTCCAGAATATTTCTGGCGTCATAGGTACCGGCCTTCATTGTGGGTTCGCAAATAAGAAAGCCACGCAACGTGGGCTTTTGCATCGCTTCCGCGATCATGGCGGCGGACGGCGTGATCATGATAAACGCGCCTTTGGCCTTTGTCGTAGCGCGAACCATATCTTTGGCTACTTCAAGTGTGGGCGCGTTGACAAGATAGCTTTCGCCTGCTGTTCCGGTGACGTTTGAAGAAACCGTTTGAAAAAAACGCTTTGCGCGGAAAGTCGGTGTGACGACTTGGGCGGCATAGGCGTCAAAATAGGCAGCCATCGACGCGTTTTGGGGGATGTAAAGGGATAGGAGTTCCATATCAATGCCTCACGAAAAAAGGAGCGTGGGACATAAGAACCATTTTTTCCGGTATCAAAACAAGATTTCTGAATAGTTTCAGGCCACTTTTCCCGAAAAAGCAGCTTCGTGAGGCTTATTTTTCTGTTTCTTGCGGATTCATCTGGCTTTCCGGTGCGCCGACCCCGGTAATAAAGGTGCGTTCTTGGTAAACGTTAACGCGCCCTTCGGCAATCCATGCCAGAACTTGCGGATAGAGTTTGTGCTCATTTTCTAAAACGCGGGCGGCCAAGGTTTCGGCATCGTCGTCACCCAAAACGGGCACGGCGGCCTGCGCGATGATGGGGCCGTGATCCATTTCCGCGCGGACAAAATGCACCGTGCAACCGGAAAAGCGCGCGCCATAGTCGATAACTTTTTCATGAATGTGGAGGCCCGGAAAAGCCGGGAGCAACGAAGGGTGAATGTTGACAAGCCTGTCGCGCCATTCCTCTGTGAACCAAGACGTTAAAAGCCGCATGAAACCCGCAAGGCAGACAAGCTGAACGCCATGGTTTTTGAGGAGCGCATCGAGTGCTTGCTCGTATTTCTGGCGGTCTTGGCCATACGGGCGGTGATCTAAAACGGCTGTTTCAATGCTGTTTTCCTTGGCCCAAGCAAGGCCTGCTGCGTCGGGGTTATTGGAAATAACGCACGCGATCCGCGCGGGAAAGCCGGGCTTTTGGGTTGCGCGGACAAGCGCTTCCATGTTGGAGCCTCGGCCTGAGATAAGGATGGCAACGTTCAGCATGAAGAGATCCTAGGCGTTAGTGGTAGGCGAAAAAAAGGGATGCCCGTCGAGGCTCCACGCAGGTGGCGCGGGCCTGACGCTGCGTGCGCAGGGCGGACGAAAGAGAAGAAACCAAATGGGATTCCGAGTTCGCGCTTTGCGCGCTCCGGAATGACGATGCTTTTTGTCGAGGAGGCCTTAACTTGTTCGTCACTCCCGCGAAGGCGGGAGTCTAGGGCCGTTAGGGCAAACGCTTGCTCTTGTGGTTCTGGATGTCCGCCTGCGCGGGCCTGACGCTGCGTGCGCAGGGCGGACGAAAGAGAAGAAACCAAATGGGATGCCCGCCTGCGCGGGCATGACGAAAAGGGAGACGGGGGCAGGATAACGCCCCAGTTGAGCGGAGCCTCTGCGTCTACCGCATCCAAACGCAGTTTGGGGAGGGGGACAGAGCGGTGATGAGGGAAAGAGCTGCTGCCTGCGTCAGATGGCTTCAAGCCCTGCTTGGGGACGGGGACAGAGCGGTGATGAGGGAAAGAGCTGCGGTCTGCGTCAGATGCATCCAAACGCAGTTTGGCGTCAGATGCATCCAAACGCCGTTTGGTTAGCAGGGCCATGAGGCGTCCATGCCTTGGATAGAGACGCGGCGACCGGAAAGGTTTTTCTCAACCTCACCGATGCGAAAGACTTTTTCGCCTGCATCCGTCAAAAGCTTGGTGATCGTGTCGGCTTGCTTGGGCGCGACGATGACGATCATGCCAATACCGCAATTGAACGTCCGCGCCATTTCTTGCGATGAAACGCCGCCTTTTTTGGCCAGCCATTTGAAAACCGGGGGAACCGTCCAGCTTGCGGCGCTCAGCCACACGCCGAGGCCCGCAGGCAGAACGCGCGGAATATTCTCAAGGAAGCCGCCGCCCGTAATGTGAGCAAGGCCTTTGACATGGCCCGTTTTGATGGCGGCCAAAAGCGGTTTGACATAAATGCGTGTCGGCTCCAACAGAGCCTCAGCCAGCGTGCGCGAGGCGTCGAAGGGCGCGGGCGCTTTCCAATCCAGCTTTTCGTCTGCGACGATTTTGCGCACGAGCGAGAACCCGTTGCTGTGCACGCCGCTGGAGGCGAGGCCGAGAACGATATCGCCTTCTTCAATATGGAGGCTGGGCAAAACGGCTTCGCGTTCGACCGCGCCGACGGCAAAGCCTGCCAGATCGTAGTCTTTATCGGCGTAAAGGCTTGGCATCTCAGCTGTTTCGCCGCCAACGAGCGCGCAGCCTGCTTGGCGGCAGCCCTCAGCAATGCCGGAAACAACGTCGCGCGCGATATCGACTTCAAGATGCCCTGTCGCAAAATAATCAAGGAAGAACAAAGGCTCAGCGCCCGCGACGACAAGGTCGTTCACGCTCATGGCGACAAGGTCAATGCCGACCGTTTTATGGGAACCGGCCTCGATAGCGATGCGCAGCTTCGTGCCGACGCCATCCGTTGCGCTGACTAAAAGAGGGTCTTTGTATCCCGCAGCTTTCAGGTCGAATAAAGCGCCAAAACCGCCCAAAGCGGCATCCGCACCGGGGCGAACGGTTGATTTGGTCAACGGCTTGATCGCTTCGATCAAGGCATTGCCTGCGTCAATGTTAACGCCTGCGCGGGCGTAAGCGTCTGGAAGTGTGTTTTTTATATCTGCCATGGCGCGTCAACGTTGCTGGTTAAAGCTCGATAGGGTAGAACAAAGCTGAGAATAGCGAAAATGGGCGGGTTTGCAATGAAACTTCTGCGCGCGGCAGCTTTTGTATGCTTTTTTCTGATGGCGGGTTCGGCCTTGGCGGAAGAGGCCTCTCTTTACCGCGTGGCGGACGTGGCGGTCGATGTTACGGCGGCAACGGCGGCTAAGGCGCGAGATCAAGCCTTGATTCAAGCGCAGCATCAAGCCTTTGACCAGCTTATGACCCGGCTGAACGTCACCAAAACCGTTCCGGCCAGCGACGACGACGTGGCTTTGATGGTGCATGCGTTTGAAGTCCAAAAAGAGCAAGCGGTGGCGCAGCGCTATATCAGCACCGTGACCGTCTCGTTTAAGCCGGAAGCGGTTCAGCAATTTTTGAATAAAAAGGGCGTGGCTTACTCGGCGGTGCAGGCGCAGCCCGTGATCGTTCTGCCTGTTTTGCGCACAAAGGCCCGTTCAGTTTTGTGGGAAGACGAAACGCCGTGGCGCAGCGTGTGGGAAGAACAAGCACACAAGGCAACGCTTGTGCCGATGAGCGTGCCCTCGGGCGATTTGGACGACATTGCCAAAATTGGCGCGGATGAGGCCGTGAGCGGTTCGCCCGAGCGGATTCAGGCCATTATGCAAAAATATGGCGCGGGCGGCGTGGTTGTCGCCGTGTTGCAAACCGACGCGTTGAACGGCTCTGCTCCGGTGCAAGGCGCGATCAAGGCGCTTGTCTATGCGAGTGACGGGCGTGTGCGCGATACGGTCGATTTGGATATGGCGCCAAGCGCGGGGACAAAAGAGTTAGATGCCGAGCTGAAAGAAAGCATCGGCCATGTGATTCATACGATTGAAGCGAATTGGCGCAAAGAGGGCGGCGCTGTTGCGCCAGTAACGTCCGGCAATGCTGGCACGGCGGCAGGCGCGGGGCTAACGGCTTTGCCAATGGACGTTCCTGTGCCAACATTGGCTGCGTGGTCGCAAATTCGGAACAAGCTGAATCATGTGCCGTCCGTTTCCAGCACGTCGGTCGTGACGATGACGCGCGGCCTTGTTCATATTGAAGTACAGTTTCGCGGTGACCTGACATCCTTGCAGGGCGCTTTGCAGGAACAAGGCTTGCATCTGACGCAAACGCCTTCTGGTTCGTGGGTGTTGGGGCAAGACGGCGCGGAAAGCGCCTATTAACGGAAGAGGGAGATTTCCATGGCCGATTCGACGGTGACGCACCGCTTCTGGTTCTTTCTTTCGATCGTATTCGTTCTTGCCATCTGGCTTTTGCGACCGATCTTGCTGCCTTTCGTTGCGGGCGGCGTTTTGGCCTATTTGCTCGATCCGATGGTTAAACGGCTGACGTCTTATCGCCTGCCGCGTGGGTTTGGTTCTTTACTGGTTTTGCTGGGCTTTCTTTTTATCGTCGTTCTCGTTTTGCTTTTGATCGTGCCGTTGATCCAAGGCCAGCTGGCCTCGCTGATTGACTCTCTTCCCGGCGCTATTGAAACGTTGCGCGACCGCATGACGCCGCGTTTGACGGCTTGGATCGAACGCCTTTCGCCCGAAGATGTGCAAAAGCTGCACGATGCCGTTAGCAACGCGATAGGCGGCGCAGCTTTGTGGATCGTGAATTTGCTGAAACAGCTTGTGTCGGGCGGGTTTGCTCTGTTTGATGTTGTGACGTTGATCGTCATCACGCCTGTCGTCGCGTTTTACTTTTTGCGCGATTGGCCGAGTGTCACCAAAAGCGCGGAGAGCCTTGTGCCACGTCAAAACTATCCGTTCTATAAACAAGCTATGGCTGAGATCAATCGTACGCTCTCCGGCTTTTTGCGGGGGCAGGCTTTGGTTTGTCTGTGCCTTGGGTTGATTTACGGCATCGGCTTTTCGCTCTTTGGGCTTAAATATGGCGCAACCATTGGCCTTGTCGCGGGTATCCTTTCGTTTATCCCGTATGTCGGCTCAACCTTCGCTTTGATTTCAAGCCAGATCCTCGGCTTTGTGCAATTCGATAGCTTGTGGCCGTTGCTGCGTTTGTTCTGTGTGTTCGTCGTTGGGCAAACTCTTGAAGGGTATGTGCTGACGCCGAAGCTCGTTGGTGACCGCGTTGGACTGCATCCCGTTTGGATTTTGTTCGCCTTGTTTGCGGGCGCAAGCCTTTTGGGTTTTGTCGGTGTTTTGATCGCGGTGCCTGTGGCCGCCATCGTCGGTGTGCTTGTGCGGCTGCTTTTAGCGCGTTATCGCGCCAGTTCGCTGTACGAACGCCGCCGCAGCCCCCGGTGAGACCGTTCCTATGAACGAACCGCGCCAATATACGCTGTCCTTGCCTTTTGAAGAATCTATGGGGCTGGCGGATTTCTTCGTCTCGGACTCAAACAAAGACGCTTGCGCGTGGGTGCTTGACCGCGCGCCCGCAAGCTGGCCTGGCCATGCGCTTGTTTTGTGGGGCGAGGCCGGGGCGGGTAAAACGCATTTGCTTTCGATTTGGGCTGAGCGATTGAACGCTGCGCGCGTGACCTTGGGCGATACGAATGTCTTGGAAACTTTGACATCTGGTGCAGCGACGGCGCAAGCGTTCGCGCTTGACGATGCGGATCAAGCGGTGGGCGTGCGCGCGCATGAAGAATGGCTCCAGCATTTCTTTAATGCGACAAAAGCCGCGAACGCACCTCTTTTGCTAACCGCGCAAAAGCCGCCTGCGCAATGGGGGCTTGGGCTGCGTGATATCGAAACGCGGCTGAAAAGCTGCCCTGTCGCACGGATCAATGCGCCGGATGATGCCTTGCGCGAAGGTCTTTTGATCAAGATGTTTGCCGATCGCCAGCTTCATGTCGAATCCGGCGTCGTGACGTATTTGGCCGCGCGGCTTGAACGTACGGGCACGGCGTTGCGTGCGGCCGTCGATGCGCTTGATAAAGCGGCGCTGGAAAAAGGGCGGAAGATCTCTGTGCCGTTCGCGCAAAAGGTGCTGGCTCTAGGCCTTCAGCCTTCAGTATCCGGGGAAGAGTAGCTGGGGGCTGAAGCTGCCACGCTTTAAAGTTTATCGTAATAATTGACGTTGTTTTTGTAGCTGTCGAAGGAAAGTTTACACATTTCGAAAAGAGGCTCAGGCAAAGCTTCGAGGAAATACCAGTTCCAAGATTCGGACTTTTCCGGCTCCCGAACGGTTGGCTCGCCATTTTTCCATTTTGCGGTCAACGTTATGTGAACATAGTGTTTGGGGGCGTATTTAGAAACATTTGCGAGAAAAAGAAAACGAACGTCGTCAATGGCTAGGCCGCATTCTTCAAGAACCTCACGGCGCGCGCATTCCTCAAATCCTTCCATATATTCAAGATGGCCGCCGGGAAAAGCATATTCTCCCGCGCCATGCGAACCTTTGCGGCGCGACATCAGGACTTTGCCGTCTTTAAAAAGCATCACCCCAATACCGACTTTGGTTTGTTGCGTTGACATAAGAAAACCCCGTTTTATTTCTTAATGCAGAACGAGCCAGAAGCCGAACACGATTAGAACAAGAATCCCAAGCGCGACCCAGTTCAAATATTTCTCGACAAAGGTGCGGATCGGCTCGCCAAAATGGCGGACGAGGCCAGCAACGAGATAAAAACGTACGGCGCGCGTCGCGGCGGCGGCCAGAACGAACTGCACAAGCGGCAAACCGGCGACGCCGCTGGCAATCGTGATGAGCTTAAAGGGGATTGGCGTCAGGCCTTTGCCCAAAATAATCAAAACGCCCCATTCCTTGAATCCAGCGCGGAAATGGTCAAAGGATTCCTGCATGTGATAGGTCTGGATGATCCATTGCCCGACGGTGTCGTAAAGCGCTGAACCGATGGCATAGCCTAAAAGACCGCCAATCACAGAACCCATGGTGCAGATAAGGGCGTAGTGCCACGCTTTGTCGCGGCGGCCCAGCGTCATCGGCAAAAGGATCACGTCGGGCGGAATCGGGAAAAACGAGCTTTCAGCAAAGGCAACGGCAAAAAGCACATAAGAGGCATATGGACCTTCGGCTTGGCGAAGCAGCCAGTCGTAAGTCGAGCGAATAGGCGACATGGAAAACAGACCGGAATCGAGAAAAAAGAGGGCGCTGCCCCTTGGGTTATTCAGACAAGTCTAGCGGGTTTCTCAGCGAGGATAAAGTGCGAAGATTCCTTTAGGAATCGCTTTTCTTATGCTTAGATGCCCTTTGTTTGTTAACTTTTTTAAAGGGTCTTTCCACATGAAAAACGTTGTGGTCGTCGGTTCCCAATGGGGCGATGAGGGTAAGGGCAAAATTGTCGATTGGTTGTCCTCGCGTGCCGATGTCGTGGTGCGCTTTCAAGGCGGCCACAATGCAGGCCACACGCTCGTGATCGATGGCGTGACGTATAAATTGAATCTTTTGCCGTCTGGCATTGTGCGTCCGGGAAAGCTTTCGGTGATCGGCAACGGCGTTGTCGTCGATCCATGGGCTCTTTTGGCTGAGATTGAAAAGATCCGCGAAAAAGGCGTGAACGTTTCGCCGGAAAATCTGATTGTCGCCGAAAACTGCCCGTTGATCCTGCCCGTGCACGGGATTGTGGATCGCGCGCGCGAAGCCTCAAAGGGCGCGCGTAAAATCGGCACGACGGGGCGCGGCATTGGTCCGGCGTACGAAGATAAAATTGCGCGTCGCGCCATTCGTTTGTGCGATTTGACCGAACCTTCTATCCTGAAAGATAAAATTGAAGATCTTTTGGTTCACCATAACGCCCTTTTGCGTGGCTATGGCGCGGACGAGCTTGATCCGAAGGCCGTTTACGAAGAAGTGATGGCCATTGCGCCCCGCATTCTGCCCTATTCTGCCGTCGTGTGGCAGCGGCTTGAAGAAGCTCGCCGTGAAGGCAAGCTTATTTTGTTCGAAGGCGCGCAGGGATCGATGCTCGATATCGATCACGGTACCTATCCGTTTGTGACGTCCAGCAATATCGTTGGTGGCGCGGCGGCGGCGGGCGCGGGCGTCGGCCCGAAATCGTTGGGCCGTATTATCGGCATTTGCAAGGCTTATACGACGCGCGTCGGGGCGGGCCCGTTCCCGACTGAAGATACAGGCGAAGTGGGCGAGGGGCTTGGTGAACGTGGTCATGAATTTGGCGTCGTCACCGGGCGTAAGCGTCGCTGCGGCTGGCTCGATGCGGTGCTCGTGCGCCAAGCGGTGAAAGTCGGCGGCATCGACGGTTTGGCTTTGACCAAGCTTGACGTTCTCGATGGCATGAAAGAAATCAAGATTTGTCGCGCCTATAAACTCGATGGTAAGGAAATTGACCATTTACCTGCCGGGGCTCTCGCACAATCGAGGGTCGAGCCAATCTATGAAACCTGCGAAGGTTGGAGCGAGAGCACACGCGGTGCGCGCAGCTGGGCCGATCTTCCGGCGGCGGCGATCAAGTATATTCGCCGTATTGAGGAAATGGTCGAAGCGCCCGTGACGGCTGTTTCGACGAGCCCCGAACGCGAAGATACGATCCTCGTGCGCGACCCGTTCATGGACTAACCTCTGCGTGCCCCACGCACGTGGAGCGGTTGTTGCGAACGGCATGGCCAATATAACTTCGTCATTCCGGGGCACGCGTAGCGTGAACCCGGAATCCAGTTTGGTCTTTTTTACTCCCTCAGACGCCGGGCGCGCCACCTGCGTGGGGCGGTTATTGCGAACGGCAAGGCCAATATAACTTCGTCATTCCGGGGCACGCGTAGCGTGAACCCGGAATCCCGTTTGGTTTCTTTTTTACGCCCTCAGACGCCGGGCGCGGGCATCCGCCCGCTTGGCTTCGCTCGCATTAGCTCGCGGGGCCTCAATGGCCCAATGGCCTTCGGCCATAAATATTATTCCCTCAGACGCCGGGCGCGCCGCCTGCGCGGGGCAGTTGTTACTAACGGTGCCGCCAATATAAATTTCGTCATTCCGGGGCACGCGTAGCGTGAACCCGGAATCCAGTTTGGTCTTTTTTACTCCCTCAGACGCCGGGCGCGCCGCCTGCGCGGGGCAGTTGTTACTAACGGTGCTGCCAATATAAATTTCGTCATCCCGGACAAGCGGCGAGCGCATGCGAGCCGTGCTGATCCGGGATCCAGAGCCGTTATGAGCAACGTTTGTTCTTATGTTCCTGGATTGCTTCGCTTCGCTCGCAAGGGCGTCCTCATTAAGAAGAGCCGCCCTTTCCGCGAAAGCGGAAATCCCGTTTTTCTGTTTTTCTTTTAAGAAACCAAATGGGATGTCCGCCTGCGCGGGCATGACAATATTTATTGTGGCAAGGACATTCGCAAAAAACAGCCCTGCACACGCAGCGCCCTTACGAGCGAAGCGAAGCAATCCAGGGTTTTCTGTTTTTCTTTTAAGAAACCAAATGGGATGTCCGCCTGCGCGGGCATGACAATATTTATTGTGGCAAGGACATTCGCAAAAAACAGCCCTGCACACGCAGCGCCCTTACGAGCGAAGCGAAG